>Ga0116168_1002945_pt1 | contig 10054 bp, 7 predicted proteins | sample AD_UKC129_MetaG_FD_89795 | JGI IMG/M metagenome (GOLD analysis project Ga0116168, IMG submission 89795) | Active sludge microbial communities of municipal wastewater-treating anaerobic digesters from Canada - AD_UKC129_MetaG | ecosystem: Engineered > Bioreactor > Anaerobic > Digestate | place... | reverse complement strand
ATCAGATTTTACAAGTTTTTGTGAGAAATACCTCTGGTTTATAAAAGTCAGGAGTACTCTGTATCGTCTGCATTCCCAGCAAAAACTATTGACGGTTTGCTGCAATAATGCTAAATTCTATAAAGGTTTAAAAAACCTTAAGAATGGAGCAGCGAAGAGAACCCTACCTCTAGAAGAGACTTGAGGACAGGGGCTATGGCTATTCCGAATACCGCCTGCTCCTGATGGAATAGCCTGAAATGCGGGATATAAATACGGGAGCCCAGGTTGTAATATCGTACAGCCTGGTTGATCAGGTGAACTGATGAATAGAAAAATTTTTGTATCGGTAATGCTGGTAGTATTGATGATAGGTTTTGGACTTACTGCCTGTGCACAGGAGATAAATGTATGGGCAGGTTATGGCTCTACAAATATGGAATCCCTTAATAGTTATCTTGGATTATCCTATACGCTGAATACTGCACTTCTATCCAATTACTCAGGAGCCATTAATCATCTTACAGGGGGGATTACTCTGGGAATTCAGGTAACATATCCAATCTCTGGAAAACTCTCAGGTGGATTTGCTGTCTCTTATCAGGATTCTTCAGGAGGATACCATCTGAGCTGGGTTGATAATTTGGGGTATAATAACAGTCAAGACTTACAGATTAAACTCAATCTTACCCCGGTAATGGCAGGATTTTCTTATACATATCCTATAGATAAAAAATTTACAGTTATACCGGGTATATATGCAGGATATGGGTTTTTGAGCGGAGAATATTACAGTAAATCTGAGAGTGATAATCCATCAGCTACTCCCTCATCCTCCTCAGGTTCCTATCAGGGTGGAGGGCTCGTCCTGGATATACCGATAGAGCTCAGATATAAAATTTCTAATAATAGCTCTCTCAGTTTAAAGCTTGGATATAGAAATGCCTGTATAGCTAATATAAAGGAAGGAAGTGATTATTCTCTCTGGTCGGCAGACTTCAGCGGAGTATTCATTTCAGCTTCAGGAAGTTTTAAATTCTGATATCTTTATAAAATTGGCAAACTATTCCTACCTCTGGAGGTAGGGAATTTCTCTCATCGCTGCCCTACAGGATTAAGTATCGATAGCCCCTGTCCTGATAATAAAATCTTTTCTCAGAATTAAATCTAAGAGTACAAGCTTATATCCACAGGTACCTTGAGCAAAATCAAGGGCTGAGTATTTATTATATCCATCAATATTTAATGTCCCCTTTGATAAAGCCTGAGAGTCCAGAGGTGAATGGAGTTCCAGAAGGTTCGTTGGAATCTGCGGCTAATTTTTTAACTTGCCAAATCCCGGGTTTATATGTTATTATTTCCCCTATGGAAGATGACGATAGAGAAGAGTTAGAACCTGTTAATGATTTTAAATATATCCCGATCTACAGCAAGATTCCCTTTGACCTCCCGAAGGAAGAGTGGAAAAATTATATAGTTGACTATCTTCCTATTCCATATACCCCTGAAAATGCGTTTGCCCTTATAGTCCCTGATAATGCTATGAGTAATGATGACATCATAGAGGGAAGCACTGTTGTGGTAATAGAAAGTCTGGATTTTGACAGATTTAATGCCAGGGTGGTGGCTCTTAAACTTAAAGATTCAGAGGTAACTTTAAGAAGACTCTATTTCCTCAATTCAGAAGTCGTTCTTGTCGCTTCAAATCCCAATTACGATACATTTATAGTATCTGACGATGACCTGGAAAATATAAGTATTATTGGTCTGGTGTCATATCTGGTTAAGAACATGGGATAACTACTGGTAGCCTTTTAAATAGCTATTAGCAGTTATCAAAATTATCAGGAGGTGGAAAGGTGATCTGTAAGAATATCCCTGTATGGGAAGGAAACCATGAGATCCGTATGGAGACATACATCCTTCATAACTCCAGAGAGTTTGACTACAATCGAAAAAGACCTGCTGTTCTGGTACTACCTGGTGGAGCGTATATGTCCACATCTGATAGAGAGGCTGAGCCTGTTGCACTGGCTTTTGCATCTAAGGGGTATCATACATTTGTCCTCAGGTATTCGTGTAAGGAGAAAGCCCTGTTACCCCAACCAATCCTGGAGGCCTTCAAGGCGATCCTTATAATAAGAGATAATGCTGAGGAATGGTGTGTCGACAGTAATAAGATTGCTGTCTGCGGATTTTCTGCCGGTGGACATCTTGCATCCTGTCTTGCCACAATGTGGAATAATAATGAGTTTGCCAGAGCCCTCAATTCTACACCGGAACGTATCAGACCTGATGCGGTAATTCTGTCTTACCCCGCTATCCTTATGCCCAATCCGATAACTGAAGTTGATACAGGGGTGCCGGAGTCTTCTTTAAACGCTGTCCTGGATAAAATTGAAGATGAAAATTTTAGAAAGGCTATTTTTATAAGAGATGGTAGAGTCTGGATAGATCTTGGTGGACAGATGCATAGATATCTTACAGGAAAAGATAACTGGAAAGAAGAAGACCTGAAGCCTTATTCTACAGATCTGCTTGTCTCAGATGATACTGTCCCTTCCTTTGTCTGGATAACAGCAGATGATGCACTTGTTCCACCTCTGGGTGTAATAAGATATGTTCAGGCTATGCTTGAGCATAAGAGGAATGTTGAGTTTCATCTCTTTGCCAGTGGACCCCATGGACTTTCGCTGGCAACAGACATTACTGCAGGTTCTCCGGATATGATTAACAGAGAGGTTGCAGTATGGTTTGATCTTGCCATTGCCTGGCTGGCAAAGACTCTAGGTTAATTTAAGGAGGTTTAAGAGATGTTAAACGTGGCTTCTTTAAGGACAGAATACCTGGAAAATCCTACGGGTATCGATGCTAAACAGCCCCGTCTGAGCTGGAAGATTCTGGGTGACAGAAAAAACATTATTCAGAAGGCTTATCAGATAGAGGTTTCCCGTAGCAAGAATTTTGACAGGATAATCTGGGATAGTGGAAAGGTCGAGACTGACCAGTCTCAGGGGGTACTGTACTGTGGACCCCAATTAGACTCTATGGAAAGAGTCTACTGGAGGGTAAAGGTCTGGAGTAACTATGAGGAGTCAGCCTTCAGTGAGCCAGCTTATTTTGAGATGGGATTATTAAAGACATCCGACTGGAAGGCAAAGTGGATTGAGCCAGAGGAGGTTGTTGACCCTGATGCTTACAAGCCCGCACCATATATAAGAAAAGAATTCTTTGTGAAAGAAGGACTGGTATCAGCAAGAGCTTACTTTACAGCTAAAGGACTTTATAAGTTTTATATAAATGGAACCGAGGGGACAGACTGGCTATTTACCCCTGGATTTACTTCCTACTATAAGAGATTGCAATATCAAACTTACGACATAACTAGTCTTTTACAGAAAGGTATAAATGCATTGGGAGTTATACTTGGTGATGGTTGGTGGAGAGGTTCAACAGGTGGGGGGAGCAATAAGAATAACTTCGGCTATAAGCTGGCATTCTTAGGACAGATAGTTTTAGGCTATGCCGATGGAACACAGGAGATAATAGGAACAGATGAAACATTCAAGGCATCTTACGGACCCATACTCAAGTCTGATCTGAAGGCAGGAGAGATTTTCGATGCAAGAATCAATATTGATGGATGGAACAGACCAGGGTATGATGATTTCTCCTGGAGAAATGTAAATACGGTTGGAGACACCCTTGATAATCTAATTGCCACAAGAAGTGTGCCGGTAAGACGCAAAGAGAGATTCAAGCCTGAGATCTTAAAGACCCCAAATGGTGAAACAGTTTTAGACTTTGGACAGAATATCGCTGGCTGGGTGGAGATGAAAGTTAATGGTCCTCGCGGGACAGATGTTACCCTTATACATGGTGAAGCCCTGGATAAAAATGGCAATTTTACATTAAAGAACCTTGGTATGTTTAATGAAGAGCCTGAGGATTTTCAGGAGGTCCACTACATATTGAGAGGTGAAGGAGTGGAGAACTACTCTCCCCATTTTACCTTCTCTGGTTTTCAGTATGTCCTTCTGAAGAACTATCCCGGGGAGGTAATCCCGGAGAACTTTACAGCCGTAGCCATATATTCTGATATGGAACAGACCGGAGACTTTTCCTGCTCTAATCAATTAATAAACCAGCTGGTTTCAAATACCAGGTGGAGTATGAAGGGTAACTTTATAGATATACCTACCGATTGCCCAACCAGGGAAAGGGCTGGCTGGACCGGTGATGCTCAGGTTTTCTGTAAGACAGCCACCTGTTTTATGAATGTATACCCATTCTTTGAAAAATGGATGGCTGATGTATCGGCTGAACAGTATAAGAATGGATGTGTTGGAAGTACTGTCCCAAACGTCATCGGATACCATAATGCTGCTGAGGTGGAAAGACTTCTCAGTAGAGGACCATCCTCTCCTATGCATATAATCCCTGAGCCTGATGAGCCAGCTATACTTGATGGTTCTGCCGGCTGGGGGGATGCGGCAGTAATTATACCCTGGATTATATATCTCTGTTATGGGGATAAAGCTATCCTTGAAAGACAGTTTGATACTGCAAAAGCTTGGGTTGATTATATGGATGCCTGTGCCAAGACCCCAAATGAGTATTACAAGGATACGCCACAGTACAACACATATACTGACGGAGAGCTGGATGCCAATTATATATGGGATACAAAATTCCACTGGGGAGAATGGCTGGAAGCTGATATGGATTTAGGTGGTTCACCAGAGGATATGGCAGAGATGTTTGGAAAGAAAATGGCACTCTCTGAACCATTAGTAGCCACCGCCTATTATGCCTATTCCAGTTATCTCCTCTCCAGGATGGCAGGTATCCTTGGTAAAAAGGAAGAGGAGGAAAAATACAGAAAGCTGTTTGAAAAGATTAAAAGGGTCTATAACAAGTATTTTATAAAGGATAATGGATATATTGTGGATGATAGACAGGCACCAAACGTAAGGGTACTGGCATTTGATCTGGCTGATGAGGGTAAGAAAAAAGCTGTTTCCGATAGACTGGCAGAACTTGTAAAGGAGAAAGACTATCATCTCAATACAGGATTTCTTTCTACACCATTTATTCTGCATGTCCTGGTAGAGAACGGCTATAAAGATATTGCCTTCAAGCTGCTGGAACAAACTTCCTGCCCTTCCTGGCTCTATGCCGTTACAAAAGGAGCAACGACTATCTGGGAGAGCTGGAAAGGTATAACCCCTGAAGGAGATGTCTCTGGTTCGCTTAACCATTATTCTTACGGGGCTGTCTGTGATTTTTTGTTCTCCGCTGTAGCAGGTATACGTCCGGACGAAAAGATACCGGGTTATAAGCACATCATAATAAAGCCCGTAACAGATGGGACTTTGACCCGGGCATCTGCAAGATATGAGTCCATATATGGTACCGTAGAGTCAGGATGGGAAAAGACAGATAAGGGAATAATCTATCATCTTGTAATACCCCCAAATACAGCTGCAACTGTAATGTTACCAGGTAGTCCTGACGATGTTTCCAGAATAGAAGAAGAGTTCAAAGATACCTGCTATAGAGATGGTCGTATAGTGTTTGAGACAGGAAGCGGAGAATATGATATCACAATCTGACGGGAAAATTTTCTTTATAAATCATGCATATTTTGCTCCCCTCTGGGGACTCTGGTATGCTACAGGTGGAAAGAGCGGAGAGAAGCCTACTGGTGATGCATTAAAGTTAGTATCCATCTTTGACAAGATAAAACTTACAGTTAACCAGAACGAGAGAGATAAACTGGCAGAGGAGATGCTCAGGATATGGGCTAAGAATCTCTGGGTAGTTCCCACTGCCGGAAGCTATCCTGTGCCTGTGGTGGTAAAGAATGATTTCAGAAATGTACCAAGGGAAGGAACGGTAGCATATCCATTCTGCAGTCCAGGTTATCTGAATCCAGAACAGTTCTTTTTCAAGAAGTAAACTACTGAGGGGAGCAGGTTTCTGCTCCCCTCAATTCTATTCTTAACAGGAGGACAAAATGATAGACATTCATACACATATTCTTACCGTATGGGGTGGAGAAGAGCCCTTTACAGAAGAAAAACTGATAAAGAGAATGGATGAATTGAAGATAGATAGATTTGTAATCTTGCCACTGGGAGCAAGTCCTGAGACACCGTATTTTTATTTTGGGACTGAAGATGTTTTGGAGGTGTATCATCGATATCCAGACCGGGTTATCCCTTTTTGCGGTCTTGACCCCAGACAGGGGTATAATTCTCCGAAGACAGATTTTTCCTGGATTCTCAATAAGTATAAAGAAGAAGGTTGTAAGGGTTTGGGAGAACTTACTGCCAATCTTTATTTCGATGACCCCCTGTGTTTGAATCTATATAATCATTGTGGAAAAGCAGATCTTCCAGTAATTTTTCATCTGTACGATAGATTTGGGGGAAGTTATGGGCTGGTTGATGATATAAGATTGCCAAGACTGGAGAAAGCTTTACAGGAATGTCCTGAGACGATCTTTATCGGTCATGCAACTGCTTTCTGGTCAGAAATAGATGGGAATGTCAACGAAGAGACAAGGGGTGGTTATCCTGCAGGGAAAATAGAGGAGGAAGGAAGGTTACAGGAACTATTTAGAAAATATCCGAATCTTTATGGAGATTTATCTGCTGGTTCTGGATTTAACGCTATTACAAGAGACCCAGATTATGGCTACAGATTCCTTGAAGAGTTTCAGGATAAACTACTGTTTGGTACAGACCTGTGCCATGTGGTTCAGGAAGTACCAATTGTTGATTATTTCAGGAATGGGCTAAAGGAAGGAAAGATTTCAAGGGCTATTTACGATAAGATAACAGAAGAAAATGCCAGAAAGCTTTTAAAGCTGTAAAGACAGGATAAGAGATAGATTGATGAAGATTTCACCTTCCCTGTATATTATGTCTCTATCTTAGAGAAGACCTACCTGTTAACATTTTCATATATTTTGTGATATAATAAGTTCTGCTAAACTATGTTTCATAAAATAAAACTATTTAGGTTAGGAGGGTGAAATTATGAGATCAGTAAAGATTTTGGTGACTCTACTGGTAGCTTTCAGCATCGTTATGGGATCGATTTCTTCGATTCTATCCGCAGAGAAGGTAGAGTCAGGGGAGTACTACAATCTATCAGATTATGAGAAGCTCACCGGTAAAAAGATCAGTAAGTTCAGTGAGGCTCCACAGTTAGCAGAGCTTGTGAAACAGGGTAAACTTCCATCGGTGGAGCAGAGGTTACCCAGGAATCCATTAGTTGTCACACCTTATGAAGAGGTAGGTCAGTATGGTGGTAACTGGAGGAGGACATGGACCGGTCTATCAGACCACTGGGGTCTTAACAAGATCTGTCATGAACATCTTATTATGTTTGATAAGAATGCTTCAAAGATCCTGCCGAATTTGGCAGAGAGCTGGAAGGTCTCTAAAGATGCCAGGGTTTATACATTTAAGTTGAGAGAGGGGATAAGATGGTCAGACGGAGCTCCATTTACAACAGAAGATGTAGTGTTTTATTATGAAGATATCCTGATGAATAAAGAACTTACTCCGCAACTTCCTATCTGGTTAACCTCAGGAGGAAAATCTCCAGAGGTAGAAAAAGTGGATACCTATACCTTCAGGATAAAGTTTGCTGAACCCCATCCTTTATTCCTGTTCAGCCTGGCAAAAGAGGGGGGGTCTTACCCATTTTTTGCTCCAAAACATTATTTAACTCAGTTCCATCCAAAATACACACCAAAAGATAAGATTGAGGCGATTGCAAAATCAGCCGGATTCCAGACGTGGTATCAACTCTTCTCTGCGAAAGGTAGCGCTACCAACGCCTGGCTGCAGAATCCAGAGTTACCAGTCCTCTGGGCATGGAAGGCTGTCACCATTCCCACCGCTCAGATTATGGTTCTGGAGAGAAACCCATACTACTGGAAGATAGATCCCGCCGGGAATCAACTCCCATATGTGGATAAGATTAGTATTACCCTTCTTCAAAGTGGAGAGGTTGCAGTTATGAAAGCTATCGCTGGAGAGATAGATATGACTTCAAGAGGATTAAGTCTTCCAGACTATACACTTCTGATGGAAAACAGAGAGAAGGGCGATTATAGAGTACTGGTATGGAGAGGAGGGGGAGGTAACGCATTATATATAAATCAAAATGTAAAGGACCCTGTCCTGCGTAAACTTTTTGAGGATAGAAGGTTCAGACAGGCACTCTCGATATCTATAAATAGAGAAGAGATAAACCAGATGGTATACCTGGGATTGGGGAAACCAAGACAGGCATCTCTTATGCAGGGGGTAGCTTTCTATGATCCAGAATGGGAAAAGATGTGGGCAGAGTATGATCCAAACAAGGCTAATGAGATTTTAGATAAGATGGGACTTAAGAAAAGAGATAAGGATGGATACAGATTAAGACCTGATGGAAAGACGCTCTCATTGACGATAGATTTTTCCAGTGCCGGAACTACTATCCCGGATGAGCTGGAACTGGTAAGGAGATACTGGGAAAAGCTGGGGATTAAAGTTGCAGTAAGACCTCTCGAACGCAGTTTATATATTGCCAGATGTGAGGCTGGAGATATTGAAATAGGATTATGGAGCTTTGACAGGAATGTTGCAGTATTAGCTGACCCTGGAAGACTTCTTGGAACTACAACTGACGGTCCCTGGGCTCCACTGTATGCACTCTGGTATACCAGTGGTGGTAAGAGTGGAGAGGAACCTAAAGGTGATATAAGGAAGATATATGAACTCTGGGATAAGGTAAAGGTTACTGCTGATGAAAAGCAGAGAGATAAATACTTTAAAGAGATTGTGAATCTGCATAAAAGAAATATCTGGATAATAGGACTTGTGGGAGAACTGCCTCAGCCAGCGATAGCAAGGAATAACCTCAGAAACGTTCCAGACGGTATTATCTGGGATGATAGTGTAAGGTCTCCGAAGAATGCCCGTCCGGAGCAGTTCTTCTTTAAGAAGTAATTCTATATAAGGGGCAGGAATCTCTCCTGCCCCTTATATTTTAAGAAAAGATTTCCTCTATCCTATCTTTAAACCTGAGAGAAATATGTCCGCTTCCAAAAGCTGAATATCCGTATGGACTCTCCAGCAGTGGATAATCTTTTATTTTAATCTTTTCACCGTTTATTGAAGGTTCTATGTCCCACCCTACCAGAAGTCTCCCTGCAGATGGAGAGTTATATACAAGTCCGCCATCCACAGATTCTATGTCTGCCATTTTGATACTCTCTATAAAGTTATCGAATGAGCCCCAGTCTTTTTTTCTCCCGCATTCTGCCAGCCATATATTTTCCTCTGCATAGCATATCAGCTCTCTTCCTGCATGCTGCCCTCTCTCTCCAAGATTAAATCCATTCTGAGAATAGATCCCCACATACCCATCTTTAACCCTTGCAAAAGCCCATCTGTCGTCCATATATACCTCGTCAAATCTGTCTTTTTCAAAGAGACAGTGTGTCATCCAGGAGAATCTCCCCTGTTTCCATATCAGTGCAAGTACATTCTTATACTGGATAGCCCTTGGTAATACTATATTCCCTGCCCAGTAATCAGGTCTTAAACTTGTTCCCCCTTCTGATGTCATTGGACAGGACCAGAATATTACCACTTTATTATCTAATGTCACCTGGGCAACATGCATCTGAGTATAGGGGAAAGACCAGTACATGGCAACTCCGGGTTTCAATATCTCTGCCTCTTTAATCAAATCCAGATATTCCCCCTTCTGAAAGTCCTGAACAGATGAGACCATATAATCTGGGGTTTTATATACAACGAGATTAGCTGATAAATCTCTATACGATATCAGTCCCTGTCTTTCGTATGACTCCACTATTGTATCCTGGTCACTAGCGATATCAAGGACTATTTCCGGTATCCTGTATGTACCTGCAGCTACCGATACCCCTGCCATTCCTCCACCACAGAGATTCCCTTCCCCATATAACAACCAGCAGAGGGAGGAAGACTCATCGCAGTCTGGATATTTTATCCTCGTCCCGTAGCATCGTCCATGTGTTGTT
>Ga0116168_1002943_pt1 | contig 10059 bp, 7 predicted proteins | sample AD_UKC129_MetaG_FD_89795 | JGI IMG/M metagenome (GOLD analysis project Ga0116168, IMG submission 89795) | Active sludge microbial communities of municipal wastewater-treating anaerobic digesters from Canada - AD_UKC129_MetaG | ecosystem: Engineered > Bioreactor > Anaerobic > Digestate | place... | reverse complement strand
CCCACACCGGCAGGTCGATGCGGGTAGGCATCTCCGGCGTGCCGGGGGTCGGCAAGTCCACCTTCATCGAAGCGCTGGGGCTTTATCTCATCGAGCAGGGCCACAAGGTGGCGGTGCTGGCCGTCGACCCGTCGTCCAGCGTCACCGGTGGCTCGATCCTGGGCGACAAGACGCGCATGGAGCTGCTGTCCCAGCGCATCGAGGCCTTCATCCGGCCGAGCCCGTCGGCGGGCAGCCTGGGCGGTGTGGCCGAAAAAACCCGTGAGGCCATGCTGGTCTGCGAGGCGGCCGGCTTCGACGTGATCATCATCGAGACGGTGGGCGTCGGCCAGTCGGAGACCGCGGTGGCGGGCATGACCGACATCTTCTGCCTGCTCCAGCTGCCCAACGCCGGCGACGACCTGCAGGCGATCAAGAAGGGCATCATGGAGATCGCCGACCTGATCGTCATCAACAAGGCCGACATCAACCCCCAGGCGGCCAACGTGGCCCGCTCCCAGATCAAGAGCGCGCTGGGCATGCTGCGGCATGCCTCGCCCAACTGGACGCCGCCGGTGCTCATGCTTTCTGCGTTACAAAAGCAGGGGATCGCCGATTTCTGGAATACCATTGAAAATTACCGCTCCACGATGCAGCAGAGCGGTGAGTTCGAGGCCCGACGCCGTCACCAGGCGCGGGCATGGATGTGGGAACTGATCGATCAGGGCCTGCGGGCCCGGTTCGCGAGTCACGCCCGGGTGCAGCACGATCTGCCCGGTTTGCAGGCGGCCGTAGAGGCCGGCCAGACCACCCCGTCGGCCGCAGCGATGCGGCTGCTGGGTTATCTGGGCTGAAGAACAAAATTCGGATTTTTACTGGAGGCTGTAAATGCACGACATCATCCACCAGCTGGAAAAGAAGCGCGAAGCGGCCCGCCTGGGTGGCGGCCAGAAGCGTATCGACAGCCAGCACAAGAAAGGCAAGCTGACGGCCCGCGAGCGCATCGAACTCCTGCTTGATCCCGATTCCTTCGAGGAATGGGACATGTTCAAGGAGCACCGCTGCATCGACTTCGGCATGGACCAGGCCGAGAAGACCCCGGGTGACGGTGTCGTCGTCGGTTACGGCACCATCAACGGCCGGCTGGTGTTCGTGTTCTCCCAGGACTTCACCGTGTTCGGCGGCTCCCTGTCCGAAACCCACGCCGAGAAGATCTGCAAGGTCATGGACCAGGCGATGAAGGTCGGCGCCCCGGTGATCGGCCTCAACGACTCGGGCGGCGCCCGCATCCAGGAAGGCGTCGCCTCCCTGGGCGGCTATGCCGACGTGTTCCAGCGCAACGTGATGGCCTCCGGTGTCGTGCCGCAGATCTCCATGATCATGGGCCCGTGTGCCGGCGGTGCGGTGTATTCCCCGTCGATGACCGACTTCATCTTCATGGTCAAGGACTCGTCCTACATGTTCGTGACCGGCCCCGAAGTCGTGAAGACCGTGACCCACGAAGACGTCACCGCCGAAGAGCTGGGTGGCGCGGTCACCCACACCACCAAGTCTGGTGTGGCCGACCTGGCCTTCGAGAACGACGTCGAAGCCCTGTCGATGCTGCGCCGCTTCATGAACTTCATCCCGGCCAGCAACAAGGAAATGCCGCCGGTCACGCCGACCAACGACCCGGCCGACCGCTTCGACTATTCCCTCGACACCCTGGTGCCGGACAACACCAACAAGCCGTACGACATGAAAGAGCTGATCGTCAAGGTTGTCGACGACAGCGACTTCTTCGAGCTGCAGCCCGACTACGCCAAGAACATCATCATCGGCTTCGGCCGCATCGACGGCAGCCCGATCGGCATCGTCGCCAACCAGCCGCTGGTGCTGGCCGGCTGTCTCGACATCAAGTCGGCGATCAAGGCTGCCCGCTTCGTGCGCTTCTGCGACGCCTTCAACATCCCGGTGGTCACCTTCGTCGATGTGCCGGGCTTCATGCCGGGCACCGCCCAGGAATACGGCGGCATCATCAAGCACGGCGCCAAGCTGCTCTACGCCTACGCCGAATGCACCGTGCCGAAGGTCACCGTGATCACCCGCAAGGCCTACGGCGGTGCCTACGACGTGATGTCGTCCAAGCACCTGCGCGGCGACGTGAACCTCGCCTGGCCGTCGGCCGAGATCGCGGTGATGGGCCCGAAGGGCGCCGTCGAGATCATCTTCCGCGAAGAAAAGAACGACCCCGCCAAGCTCGCCGAGCGCGAAGCCGAGTACAAGGCCAAGTTCGCCAACCCCTTCGTGGCGGGCGCCCGTGGCTTCATCGACGACGTCATCATGCCCCACGCCACCCGCAAGCGCATCGCCCGCTCGCTGGCCATGCTGAAGGACAAGCAGCTCGACAACCCGTGGCGCAAGCACGGCAACATTCCGCTGTGATCGCCGAGGACGCCAAGACATGTTTACCAAGATCCTGATTGCAAACCGCGGCGAGATCGCTTGCCGTGTCATCAAGACCGCCCGCAAGATGGGCATCGCCACCGTCGCCGTGTACTCCGAGGCCGACAAGGACGCCCTGTTCGTGGACCTCGCCGACGAAGCCGTGTGCATCGGCCCGGCGGCCTCCAAAGAGTCCTACCTGGTCGCCGACAAGATCATCGCCGCCTGCAAGCAGACCGGCGCCCAGGCGGTTCACCCGGGCTACGGCTTCCTGTCCGAGAACGCCGAGTTCTCCCGCCGCCTCGAAGAAGAGGGCATCAAGTTCATCGGTCCGAAGCACTACTCCATCGCCAAGATGGGTGACAAGATCGAGTCCAAGAAGCTCGCCATCGAAGCTGGCGTGAACACCATCCCCGGCTACAACGATGCCATCGACGGTCCCGATGCAGCCGTCGAGATCGCCAAGAAGATCGGCTATCCGGTGATGATCAAGGCCTCCGCCGGCGGCGGCGGCAAGGGCCTGCGGGTTGCCTACAACGACGCCGAAGCCCACGAAGGCTTCTCGTCCTGCGTCAACGAAGCCCGCAACTCCTTCGGCGACGACCGCGTCTTCATCGAAAAGTACGTGCTCGAGCCGCGCCACATCGAGATCCAGGTGCTGGGCGACTCCCACGGCAACTACGTGTATCTCAACGAGCGTGACTGCTCCATCCAGCGCCGTCACCAGAAGGTCATCGAGGAGGCGCCGAGCCCCTTCGTCGACCCCGAGATGCGCAAGGCGATGGGCGAGCAGGCCGTGGCCCTGGCCCGTGCGGTCAATTACGAATCGGCGGGCACCGTCGAGTTCGTCGTCTCCGGCGCCACCAAGGAGTTCTACTTCCTCGAGATGAACACCCGTCTCCAGGTGGAACACCCGGTCACCGAGCTCATCACCGGCCTCGACCTCGTCGAGCAGATGATCCGTGTCGCCTACGGCGAGAAGCTGCCGCTGGCCCAGGCCGACGTGCAGATCAACGGCTGGGCGATGGAGTGCCGGATCAACGCCGAAGACCCGTTCCGCGGCTTCCTGCCCTCCACCGGTCGTCTGGTCAAGTTCCAGCCGCCGGCCGAGATTCCGGGCCAAGTGCGCGTCGATACCGGCGTTTACGACGGTGGCGAGATCTCGATGTTCTACGACTCGATGATCGCCAAGCTGATCGTCCACGGCGCCACCCGCGAGCAGGCGATCGCCCGCATGCGCGACGCGCTCAATGCCTTCGTGATCCGCGGCATTTCGTCGAACATTCCGTTCCAGGCCGCGCTGATGCAGCACCCGGTCTTCCATTCCGGCATCTTCGACACCGGCTTCATCCCCAAGCACTACCCGACGGGTTTCGACGCCTCGATGGTGCCGCACGATGATCCGGCGCTGCTGGTTTCGGTGGCGGCCTACGTCTATCGCGCCTTCACCGACCGTTCCGCCTCGATCTCCGGCCAGCTCCAGGGCCACGAGCGTCTGGTCGGCGACCACTGGATGGTCATCCGCCTGAACAAGGAAGGCAACGAGAACCACCCGGTGACGGCCAAGCCGATCCCCGGCGGCTACCACGTCGAGTACAAGGGCGAGCAATACGAGCTCAAGTCCGACTGGAAGCTCGGCGAATCGCTCTTCAACGGCACCTGCAACGGCGAGCCCTTCACCCTGCAGGTCGAGCGTCACAAGACCAAGTACAGCCTGTTCCACTGGGGCACGCGTGCCGACTTCATGGTGATGAGCGCCCGCGCTGCCGAGCTGCTGGCCCTGATGCCCGAGAAGCTGCCGCCCGACCTCTCCAAGTTCCTGCTGTCGCCGATGCCGGGCCTGCTGCGTGAGGTCTCCGTCCAGGTCGGCCAGGAAGTGAAGGCTGGCGAGAAGCTGGCGGTCATCGAGGCGATGAAGATGGAGAACATCCTCAAGGCCGAGCAGGACTGCAAGGTCAAGAAGATCGTGGCCTCCGCCGGTGGCAGCCTGGCCGTCGACGAAGTCATCATCGAGTTCGAATAAGCACCACCAACGACCCCCCCGGGCGTTCTTCCCGCCCGGTGGGTCTGCAAGGTTTCGTTCGATGGGGAGGGAGACCCGTCCTGTGGGCGGGTTCCTGTCGAGGGAGTTGGGGTCGTCGAAGGACGACCCCTTTTTTTATCTTGCCCCCTTGTTGTTGGCACATGATCTGCTTGGTCAGGAAGACGCAGGCCGCGGCCGTTTCTGGGCGCATCCGTTCAACATTTAACGGTGAGCCCGGCCGCACCCGCTGCAGAATGGCCTGAACCACCCGGAGACGCCGAAAGTGTTACCCCTGCTCATCGTCAAGCTTGGCGACACCATTCCTGACCTCGCCGCCCGCAGGGGAGGCTTCGAAACCTGGATCGCCGCAGCGCTGGGCGATGCACCGGTGCGGGTCGTCGATCCCCGTTTTGATGCACATGGCCTGCCCGATCCCGGTGAGATCTCCGCCGCCGTCGTCACCGGCTCCCGCGCCATGGTGACCGACCGGGCCGCCTGGAGCGAGACCACCGCGCGCTGGCTGGCCCGGGTGGTGGCTGCCGGCAAGCCGGTGCTCGGCATCTGCTACGGCCATCAATTGCTGGCCCACGCCCTGGGCGGCGAGGCCGACTGGCACCCGGAGGGCATCGAGATCGGCACGGTGGCCGTCCGCAAGACGCCGGCGGCCATCGCCGACCCGCTGTTTGCCGAGCTCCCGGAAGTCTTCCATGCCCAGGCCGTCCATCGCCAGAGCGCCGTGCGCCTGCCCCCGGGGGCCGAATGCCTGGCCCGCAACGACTTCGAACCTCACCACGCCTTCCGCGTCGGCGAGGCCGCGTGGGGCGTGCAGTTTCACCCGGAGTTCGACGCCTCCGCGATGCGTGGCTATATCCGGCATCTGGCCGATGCCCTGCGCAGCGACGGGGCCGACCCCGAGGCCCTCGCCCGGACGGTCATCGATACCCCGGCCGCAGCGGCCATCCTGGCCCGCTTCGGGCGCTTCGTCATGGAGCGAGCCGTGGGCGTGCGTGCCTGAATGCAACGAAACTGAGCGCCTCCGGGGCCGTGTCGCTGGCGCCGGGCGCTGCTGATGGCGTTTGCATGTAGAATCCACCCGTGAGTGCCGCAGGGAGCCAAGGGGTGGCGAAAACGATCTTCCGGTGCTGGTCCGTCTTTCTCTTGCTGGCGGTCGTCGGCCTGGCCCACGGGGCCGAGCGCGTGCTGAAGGTCGGGGTGATCCACCATTCGCCGCCCATGTCATACGTCGACGCCTCTGGCGGGTTGACCGGTTTCAATGTCGAAGTCATGCGTGAGCTGTGCAAGGAGCTGGCCGCCCGCTGTGAGACGGTCGTGCTCACCCTCGACCGGGTGGTCGACGCCGTGGCCGCAGGTGAGGTCGACTTCGCCGCCGTGAGCCTGCTGGTCACGCCCGAACGCCGGGCCCGGCTGCTGCTCACCAAGCCCTATTACCGCTCGATCAGCGTCTGGTTTGCCCGGCCCGGCGTCAAGCCTGGCGAGGCGCGGGTCGCTGTCGTGAAGGGCGGCATCCAGGCCCGCTACGCCCAGGCCCGCGGCTGGGCGCAGCTGCCCTTCGACAACCACGAGGCCATCTTTGGAGCGCTTGCCACCGGGCAGGCCCAGGCCACCCTGCTGCCGATGGCGAACGCCGTCGCGCTGCAGCAGGACCCCCGCATGTCTGCCCAGGGTCTGGCCAGCACCGTGGTCCAGGACCCGGAACTCGCCGGCGATGCCGCGCTGGGGGTCAATCCGCGTGACCGAGCGCTGCTCGACAAGCTCAACGATGCCATCGACGAGATCAAGCGCGATGGTCGTTTCGATCGCATCAACACGCGCTTCATCCCTTTCCGCCTCCAGTGACGACCCTCGCCAAGCCCGTTGATGTGCGTCGAACCTGGCGGGCCGGGCGTGTGCTGCTGGCGCTCACCAGCGTCTTTGCGGCGATCGCGGTGTGCGGGGTCGTCTGGCTGGCGGTGGATCTCTACGCGGTCGGCGTGGCGGCGGGGCGGCTGCAGGGCGAGACGGTGCCGTGGACCATCGAGCGCCAGCGCCTCGGGCGCAATCTCGAACAGTTGCGCCTCGAGGGCCAGCGCGTATTGACGGCATCCAGCCCGGCCGGTCGCCAGGACGCGCTGTTCCTGGTGCATGTGCTGTCGGCCCAGCCGGGCATGGCGGACGACCCGCGCACGGCCAGCCTGGCCGCCGAGGTCGAGCGTTTCCTGCAGCAGGTCGAGGCCCCGGCGACGCCGGCCGACATGCAGGTCTGGGAGGCGCTCTCCAGCCGCCTGCGCCTGATGGCCGACGACCTGTCGGTGGAAGGTGGCAAGCGGATGAGCCGCGAGCTGGGCCGCATGTCTGGCGAGATGGCGCAGGCGAGCTACAAGCTGCTCTTCAACCTGGCCCTGATGGCCGGCTTCATGGCGGCCTTCCTGCTGGTCGTGCGGCGTTATCTGATCCGCCCGCTGCAGCGGATCCGCCGGGTGCTGTCAGCCCTCGACCCCCGCGGGCCGGTGCCGGCCTTCCCGCCCGGGCCGATGGCCGAGATCCGGGCCGTCGAGGACGCCATCGTCCGCTTCCACGCCACCCTGCTCGAGAACGACGAGGTGCGCCGGCGTCTCGAGCGCCTGGCCACCACCGACGGGCTCACCGGGCTGTTCAACCGGCACCATTTCATGGCGCTGGCCGCCGACGAGATGGCGCGGGCGGCCCGCTACGGCCGGCCGATCACCGTCGGCATCGCCGACCTCGACCACTTCAAGCAGGTCAACGACACCCTCGGCCACGCCGCGGGCGACCATGTGCTGAAGACCTTCGCCATGCTCCTCGGCGACACCCTGCGCCAGACCGACCGGGTGTGCCGCTACGGCGGCGAGGAGTTCGCCTTCGTGTTTCCCGAGACCACCCCCGACGAAGCGCAGCTGCTCGGCGAGCGCCTGCGCACCCGCCTGCTCGAGAGCCCCCCCGTGCTGCCCGATGGGCGCCACCTCGCCGTGACCTTCAGCCTGGGCCTCGCCGATGCCTCCGGCTGCGGCCTCGAAGAGAGCCTCGCCCGGGCCGATCTGGGCCTCTACGAAGCCAAGCGCGCCGGCCGCAACCGCACGGTCGTCACCCGCCGGCCGGACGGGCTGTGATCACCCCGGGATCACCCCAGGTTCACCCGTAACGCCGCGCCGCCTCCACCGCGAGGCCGGCGCCGATGCTGCCGAACAGGTCGCCCTCCACGCAGCGTGCGCGGGGCAGCTCGGCGGCGATGCGTGCCCGCAGCTGCGGCACGCCGCTGGCGCCGCCGGTGAAATACAGGCTGTCGACGTGCTCCCGGGCCACGCCGGCCTGGGTCAGCAGCTCATCCACGGTTCTGGCGACCCGCTCCACCAGGCTGTGGGTGGCCTGGGCGAAATCCTCGCGGCTGATGTCGTGCTCCAGCCCCGGCTCCAGGCGGTCCAGCTGCAGCCGGGTGCTCGCCCCGGCTGACAGCTCGATCTTGGCCTGCTCCACCTGCAGCGCCAGCCAGTGGCCTTCGCGCTGGCCGATCAGGCGGGCCAGGCGGTCGAGCTCGCGCTTGGCGGTGGCGTCCCGGTAGATGTGCTGGAAGTCGGCGAAGGCCTGGCGGGTGTAGGCGAAGTTGATGGTGTGCCAGGTGGCGAGCTGGAAGAACAGCCCCGACGGGATCGCGGCGCCGCTCTTCATCAGGCCCTTGTGGCCCAGCAGCGGCATCACGCACTCCAGCGACAGGGCCCGGTCGAAGTCGGTGCCGCCCACGTGAAGGCCGGCGTTGCCGAGCAGATCGCTGTGGCGGTCGACGTGGCGGGCCCGCTCGGGCGACAGACGCACCAGCGAGAAGTCGGCGGTGCCGCCGCCGATGTCGGCGATCAGCACCAGCTCTTCGCGGCTCAGCGAGGCCTCGTAGTGCAGCGCCGCGCCGATCGGCTCGAACTGGAAGCTCACCTCGCGGAAGCCCACCTGGCGGGCGATGTGCTCCAGGGTGTCCTGGGCGCGGCGGTCGGCGGCGGGGTTGTCGTCCACAAAGAACACCGGGCGGCCGAACACCGTCTGGTCGAAGGGCCGCCCGGCCTCGCGCTCGGCCCGCCGCTTGAGCTCGCCGATGAAGCTCGCCAGCAGGTCGCTGTAGCGCAGCGCCCGCCCGCCCACCTCGGTGCTGCCTTCCATCAGGTTGCTGCCGAGCAGGCTCTTCAGGGCGCGCATCAGCCGGCCTTCGTAGCCCTCCAGGTATTCCTGCAGCGCGTCGCGCCCGTAATGGGTGCTCTCCTCGTCGGCGTTGAAGAACACCGCCGACGGCAGCGTCGGCTTGCCGTCCTCCAGCGGCAGCAGCGCCGGCACCCCGGGCCGCAGCCAGCCGACGGTGGAGTTGGAGGTTCCGAAGTCGATTCCGCAGGCGCGGGCAGGGGCGGGGCTCATGGGCGGGCGTGGAGAGAGCGGGGGGCGGATGTTACGCCCCTTGGGGGTGGCGAGGAAGAGGGAGCCGCCCGCCTTCGGTGGCGGGGTGATGGCCGGCCCGATCTGCCGAGTTTGATCCCGGAAACGTCCAAATTAATTCCCGCGGGCGATTAATTAATTGCTCGACGGCAAAATGAAATCCCTGCTGCCTTATTTATCTGCAGAAAAACGGGATTAAAAGATCCCTCGGAGCTTATTTTTTGGACCGGCGAGGGATTTTTTAGGAGCGAATCGGGATTAAGTAAAGCCGTTTTGGGATTTTTAAATCCCGACCTCGTGAAGGGGCACGAGGAATTCGTATTTGTTGGGAGCCCGGAGGAATCAAAAAATCCCCCTGAGGTATCTTTTACCTTGCGCCGGGTATGCGCTGGCAGCGCGGGGCGGTAGAGCGGAGCGCGCGAGATGTCTTCCAGCCCGGATGCCTCACTCCTTCTTGATCAACCCCGCCAGCGCTGCAAACGGATTGTGCGTCGCAGCCTTGCCGGGTTGCTTGGCGGTGACGTTGCCCTGGGTGGCTTCGAGCTGGCGCTGGTGCTCGTTGTCGTGGCAGTAGAGGCACAGCAGCTCCCAGTTGCTGCCGTCGGGCGGGTTGTTGTCGTGGTTGTGGTCGCGGTGGTGCACGGTGAGTTCGCGCAGGTTGGCGTGGGTGAATTCGCGGGTGCAGCGGCCGCAGATCCAGGGGTAGATCTTGAGGGCTTTTTCGCGGTAGCCCTCGGCGCGCTTGTCGGCGGCGCGGCGGGCTTCGAGGACGAGGCGGTCGAGTTTTTCGCTCATGCTTGGGCTCCAGGGAAGCGGGTGGCCAGGTCGGCCAGGGCGTCTTCGATGACTTCGGCGGCCCATTCGAGCTCGGGCTCGCCGACGATCAGCGGCGGGGCGAAGCGCAGCACGCTGTCGTGGGTGTCCTTGGTCATCAGGCCGCGGGCGAGCAGCCATTCGGCGGCGGTGCGGGCGTTCACGCGGCGGGTGTCGAGCTCCATGCCGATCAGCAGCCCGCGGCCGCGCACCTCGCGGATCAGCGGATTGTCGATGGCCTGCAGCCGGGCCAGGAAGGCTTCGCCGAGGCGGGCAGCACGCTCGGCCAGGCGCTCGTCGGCGAGGAGGCGCAGGGCCTCGTCGGCGACCGCGGCGGCGAGCGGGTTGCCGCCGAAGGTGGAGCCGTGGTCGCCCGGGTGGAAGACCTG
>Ga0116168_1002939_pt1 | contig 10069 bp, 12 predicted proteins | sample AD_UKC129_MetaG_FD_89795 | JGI IMG/M metagenome (GOLD analysis project Ga0116168, IMG submission 89795) | Active sludge microbial communities of municipal wastewater-treating anaerobic digesters from Canada - AD_UKC129_MetaG | ecosystem: Engineered > Bioreactor > Anaerobic > Digestate | place... | reverse complement strand
GGTTACGGCAGGCCGAGCGTCCGAGTTGATGAGCCGCGGCGGACGGTCAGTCGTCGAGCTTCTTGTCGGCCTTGCGGTCGATGCGCTCCTTCTCCTTCTCGGTCAGGTTGCCCGCCTTCTGCTGCTGCGCGGCGCGCGATTTCGCGTTGCGGGCGTGTGCCTTGTCGGGCATCGGGTAGTTGCCGGAGTCCTTCTTGGCATCCTTGGTTCGAGCCTTCTCAGGCAGTCCGAAATCCTTGGCGGGCAGGTCTTCGCGCTTCTCGGTAGAGAGATCGGCCATGGCGCACCTCGAGGGCTGGGGCCGGGCTGGTCCCGGCGCGGTCGCCGCCACGCTAGCCACCGGATCGGACGTGCGATACCGCCTTTTGGTCGGCACCCGATGACCCAATCGCCACAACCGGACGCGCGGTCGGCGTCCGAGTCGGCGGATTCAAGACGCGGTCTCGGAATCGACTCCTTACCGAGCGGTTCTCGGCCGCTTGGCCGCCTGTTGCGCCCTCCACCGCACCACGCGTACCGACCGGCGGTGGGTGCTGAATCAGGGCTGCGGGGCGCGCGGCCCTGACGGAGACGCCGCGGCGTGGTCTGGCGTCCGGTCGGGGGGACGGTGCGTCATCCGCAGGCCGCCTGCTGCGGGTGCGGCGTGCTTGGGGTCGAAGTCGCTGCAGAGCGTCAGCGGTGATAGACGTCACGCCGATGGCCAGGGGTGACCACAACCACGAGCAGTACGTCGTCTTCGACCAGGTAGATGATGCGGTAGTCGCCGACGCGAACTCGAAGCCCGGGCCGTCCGTGCAACGCACGTGCGCCCGGCGGCCGGGGATTCTCGGCCAGAAGTGCGATCGCCCCCTGAATGCGCCCGCGTGCCCCAGGCTCGACCTTGCCCAGTGCCCGGACGGCCGCCGGCCGCAACTCGATGCGGTGGGTCATGCCCAGCCGAGATCGACCTTGACCTGGCTCCAGGGGATGTTCGGCCCCTCGTCCGCCATCGCCTCGTCGAACGCGGTGACGTCTTCCTGCTCCTCCACGGCGTCGATGAGGCGCTCATATTCACTCGGGCTGATCAGAACGGCCGCCCGGCGTCCCCGTCGTTCGATGAAGACCGGGCCCTCACCGGAGCGCTCGAGTGCTTCGGCAAAACTTTTGCGGGCGTCCGCAACGCTCATGGTGCTGGCCATGGATCCAATGTACAAGAGGCATCACTTTGTGTACATGACGGATGATCGTCCGTGCCACGCTGACGGTCCGGGCTTCTTCATAGGGGCGTGACGCCCGAGCGCGGCGTTGCCCGACATGACGATCGCGTCCGTGAACGTCGCGACGCCGAGCGTGAGAAGGATCGCGGAGAAATGTGGTTGGCCCACACTCTTGGGAGCGATTTTCGGTCGCCGGGTCAGTCGCCGCGTTGGAGAGGCCGCCGGCCAGCAGGTTGCTCACGTCGCGCTCGCGCTCGGTCAGCTGGGGAAGCACTCTTGGGGACGGTGCCGGGTCGACCGAGCGACGAAGCACCCGGCGGTCGACCCCGTGACCGTCGCCCGCGTCGCTCACGTCGACGGCGTCGCTCGCCTCACCCGTCTCGCCCGCGGCGACCGCAGGGCGCGTTCGAATCCTGGTGTTCGGCGCCTTGAGCAGGTAGCCGTGGGCGGCGAGGGCGTCCGCAACCTGCGGCTGGAGGCTGAAACTGTGAATCCTCCGGGGACGGCAGTTGTGCCGTCCGCCGGGGGATCCAGGTCTGAGAGCGTGCGGCTCAGGCCTGCTGGGCGGCGTGCTCGGCGATGATCTGGCCGAAAACCAGACCCTGTGCGATCGTCGCCCCGGCGCCCGGGTAGCTGCTGCCGAACAGGTTGTTGCGGCCCCGGACGCGCCAAGGTCCGGTCGTCATCGCAGGCTTGCCCCGGGGTCCCCCGGCATTCGTGGTGGTGGTCCCGGCACGGGCGTCGGGAATCGCGTAGAGACCGCGGTTCGTCATCCCGGGCTCGTCGCGGACGCGCAGAGGTCCCCGGTCGTCATCCCGGGTTTGTCCCCGATGCGCAGAGGTCCCCGGTCGTCATCCCGGGTTGGTCCCGGACGCACAGAGGTTCCCGGGTCGTCATCCCGGGTTTGTCCGACAAGCTCCGGCGTCGCATTGGTGGTCCTCGGCGCACGTTGGGATCGTGTCGAGACTCCGGCCGTCGTCCCGGGCTTGTCCCGGGAGCCCAGGCAGCCAGCCGAGTTGTCATCCCGGCTTGTCCCGGACGCGCAGAGGTCCCCAGCCATAATCCCGTCTTGTCCCGGGATCCGGGTGTTCACATTGGTGGCTCCCGGCGCACGTTCGGATCGTGCCGAGACTCCGTATCATTCCGGGCTTGCTTCGGAATACCAGGCAACCGGCCGAGTCGTCATCCCGGGTTGCCCCGGGGTCCCAGGCAGCCAGCCGAGTCATCGTCCCCGGGCTTGTAGCGGACGCGCCGACTCCGGATCGTTATCCCGGGTTTGTGCCGGGATCATGGCGTTCACGTTGGTGGTTCTCGGCGCAGCTTGGGATCGTGTCGAGACCGCGAGTCGTCGTCCCTGGCTTGCCCGGGATCTCCGGCGTTCACGTTGGACGTCCAGGCGCACGTTGGGATCGTGTCGAGACTCCGAGCCGTCGTCCGGGGCTTGTCCCGAGAGCCCAGGCAGCCAGCCGACGGGATCGCTCAAGCGGACGATTGCAATTTGTGAGGAATAATGGAAACCGCTGCCGCTTGTGGATACGTGGTTGGCCGTTCGAAAAGTGTCAGAGCCTGTGTCTAGCGTGTGATGCATGGAGAACTCGTTCGAGCATCACGACGACCACGACCTGGTCGTCACGCTCGATCGCGTTCTCGACGCCCTGACCGACGACCGACTTCGGCTGGCTGGCCCGGCCGACAGGTTGAAACTGGCGCTGGCCGCGGTGCGGGTCGCCTCCAGGGTCAGCGTCTGGGCGCAAGAGTTGGTTGCCGGCATCGACTCCGACGAAGTAGCCGTCCAGGTGCACGGCACTTCGACCACCACCTGGCTCACCGACGCGGCCCGTTTCACCCCGCGTGAGGCGCGTCGGTTGATCCGTGCCGGGGAAGGCCTGGCCCGGTTCCCGCAGGTGAGTCAAGCGGCACGCGCCGGCGAGGTGTCAGCGGTCCAAGCCGAAGCAATCACCGGCGTTCTGGACGACCTGCCGGCCGACTTCGACACCGAACAACTGGCCCAAGGTGAAGCACTCATGGTCGAGTTCGCCCACACCCACAACAGTCGTGAGCTACGAATGCTGTCGCAGCATCTGGTGGAGGTGCTCAGCCCCGAGACAGCGGAGCAGTCCGAAGCCGACCGGTTGGAACGGGAACTGAAAGGCGCGACAGCCCGCCGGTGCCTGGCCTTCGTCGATGACGGGCACGGGTCGGTGCTGATCCGAGGCAGCCTGCCGGTGGCTGATGCCGAACCGTTCAGAAAACTGATCGACAGCTACGCCGCCCAAATCAAGCGCGGCCTCGAAGCCCTCGACCCGTTGCAGCCCACCATGACGGCGACGCAGCGCAGGGCTGACGCGCTGGTCCGGCTGGTGGATCGGCACCAGCAACAGTCCTTGGCTCCCTGCCTGGGCGGCGACCGGCCACGCGTGACGATGACCGTCTCCTGGGAGACGTTGCTCCGGCAGGCCCGTGAGACCGGGCAGCCCGGCGGCGCAGACGACACCGGAGCGGACTGCCGCGGCGACGAGGCCGCAGGCGCCGGTCACGCCACCGACGGGCACGCTGCTGCAGCCACCGGCGCCGCAGCACCCACCGAGGATGGCGCTGCATCCACCGATGGTGCTGCGGCTGGCGACGGGCATGCTGCTGCAGCCACCGGTGCTGCCGCATCCACCGAGGATGGCGCTGCGGCCACCGAGGCCGCCGCATCCACCGATGGTGCTGCGGCTGGCGACGGGCATGCTGCTGTAGCCACCGGTGCTGCCGCATCGGCCGATGGTGCTGCGGCCACCGACACGAACATCGACGGGCCTACCGGCTCGTCCGCCTCCACAGATGCTCGCCCGCGCAGCGACGGCGGCGGGGCAACCTGCTCGCGCCCGACAAGCGACACCGAGCAGACCAGCCACGCCAGCCCCGGCGCAGGCCGGACCGGCACCGGGCAGAGCACCGCACCCAGCGTGCTGCGCAGACTGTTGTGCGACGCCGACATCCTGCCCATCGTGCTGGGCGGGCCGTCCGAGATACTCGACGTCGGCCGGGAGCAACGCCTTGTCACCGCCGCCATCCGCGCCGCGTTGAATCAACGCGACCAGGGCTGTGTGTTCCCAGGTTGCGACACCCCACCGGACGCCTGCCACGCCCATCACATTCAGCCCTGGTGGAATGGCGGCACCACCTCACTGGGCAACCTCGTCCTGCTCTGTCCGCACCACCACGGCCTGATCGAACCCAGCCACGACCCGTCCGCCGACCGGTGGAGCCTGCACCTGCGCCCCGACGGGGTCAGTGAAATCCGGCCACCCCGTCGGGTCGACCCCAGGCAACACCCCCGCATTCACGCGCGATTCCTCACCCACCTCAGAACCTGATGGCACCCGCCCCCGGTGAAGGCCACCCAACCCCCCACGTCGAGTCACCAAACCAGGGAAGGCCGTGCCTACAGCGCCGCCTCGCGTCGTAGGTACCGGCGAGGTAGCGCAGAAGCAAGGCCTGAGACTCGCGTTTGGCGAAGTACAAGTCGAACAGAGTGGCGGGCTTGGAAGAGCACAGCCGCACGTTCACGCCGAGTCCTGCACCGGGGACCGCAGCACGCTGATCGGGCCGCGACGATCCAGGGCGTCGACCACCACCTTGAGGAACTTCTCCCGGGGCGCCGCCTCGCCACCGTGCCGGGTCACCAGCTCTGCCACTCCTTCGGCTGCGAGGCCTGCGCGAACGCAATCACCTCATCCGAAACGCCGGCCTTGCGGTCGTGGCCGCTCGGCACCAGTGTGCTCCAACCGTGGTCGACCAGGTCCGTCTGGGTGTTCGCCTGCGAAGGCAGTTCTTTGGTGATGGTCATGGGGGTGGTTACTCCGGTCGGGTGAGGACGTCGAGAAATCCATGGTTCACGAACAGGACCTCGCGGCCGACCTTGAGGTCGGTGAAGGGGCCGCTGGAGACGAGGGCGTGCAGCCAGCCGGAGGCCGTCTGACGAGACACCTCGCAACGCTCCGCCACCATGTTGATCCGGCAATAGGGTTGCTCGGAGAGCACCTTGAGGAAGCGGGCGTCCCTTCCACCGGGCGAGGCCGTCCGGGCGCGTTCGGCGATCTCGTTCTGGCAGGTCCGGATGGATCCAATCTTGCGTTGGGTCGATTCGGCCGATGAGCGGACCGCCTCCAGCATGTAGACGATCCAGTCGGTCCACGCGCCCTCGGCCGTCACCGCCAGCAGTAGCCGGTAGTAGTCGTCCTTGGTCTCGATGATGGCTCGCGACAGATAGAGAATCGGCTCGCTCAACAACCCGGCCTCGATCAACATCAGTATGTTGAGCACGCGCCCGGTGCGGCCGTTGCCGTCATGAAATGGGTGGATCGCCTCAAACTGGTAGTGCGCCAAGGCCATGCGCACCAGCGGGTCGAGATCGTCATTGGAGTGGATGAACTTCTCCCACTCTGACAGCTTGTCGCGGATCAGATCGCGACTCTCGGGTGGGCTGTAGATCACCTGCCGAGTGGCGGGGTTGGCGATCCGCGTACCTGGGACGGCGCGCACGTCCACCTCGTGACCGTGCAGGGCAGAGCAAATCTGTGCGGCCGTGGCGGCCGTCAATGGACGCTCGCGGATCGCCCGCAGCCCCGCGAACAGGGCGTTTCGATAGCGCAGCGCCTCTTTGGTGGCCTGGTCGCCGCCGCCGGATTCTGCGTGCTTGAACAGTTCGTCAGCAGTGGTGGCGATGTTCTCGATCTCAGAGCTGGCCTGAGCCTCCAACAGCGGGACCGCGTGAACCAAGACGCCCGGGTTGGGCAGCAGGTTGCCGGCCTGCGCCAGGGACGCCACGGCAGCCCGAGCCTCGATTGCGGCCTTGAGGACGGGTTTCGGCTCTAGGTCGACGCCATGGGGCGGCAGCGCGGGCAAGTCGTTGTGAGGGACGCCGGCAGCCCAAGTCATATGTCACCGTTCCGGACACGTCTCGGCATCGCGTTAAGTATTGCTCGAAAACCTAACATATTGATGATTGACTTGGAAGCGCTCGGACGACCAGGTGGTGGCCGGTGGATCACGGATGATCCGCATGGATCAACTGTGATCCATGCAGGCGTCGTCCGATCTGTTAGGTCAGCGGACACGCTCTGATGAAATGCTAACCAAACCGACGAGGGCTAACGGGCTAACCGGGGCTAACCGGGGCTAACCGTGGGCTAACCGTGTTCGGCTCATACTGCGGCGGGGTGTGTGCGGCGGTCGTGGCGTCGGCCCGCCGGTGACGGCGGCGGCGATCAAGGACTGCTTGTGCAACGGCAGAATCACCGAGCCGTACTCGTGCTGCTTGAAGATGCCGCGGAGCTTGTCGGCGACCTTCCAGACGAAGGCGACCTTGTCGTGGAATCCTTGCCGTGACATGCATCCCATTCAACGCGCTCGGCCGTCGGTACGTCTGTGTGGCGGCGGCGCCCAGCCCTTTGATCGTAGCTTCTGGGGTGGGAGGTGGGGCCGCCGCTCCCACGCTCATCGCTGCGTCCGATCAGTCCGTAGTGGTGAACGGGTTGATCACGCGGAGGCCGTCGTAGTTCTCGTCGGCACTCAAATCCTCGGACAGGATCTCGGTGCACCTGAGGGTGCGGGCGGCTTCGATGATGGCCGCGTCCCAGTACGAGAGGCTGTGCCGTCCCCGCAGATTCAATGCTGCTCGCACGATTTCGACGGTCACCGGCTGCACGGTGAACCGCGTGAAGGCCTCCACCAGGTCGGTTGCCTGTTCGTGGCTCAATCGAGCGCTGCGGGTAGCCCGGGTCGCCTGCACGTAGAACTCCTGGAGCACCTGTGTCGACAGGCCGAGTTCGGCGCGCGAGAGAATCTCGACGGCTACACGCGCCTTCTCGGCTTCGGCCGGTTCAGTTGAGATCGCGTAGAGAAGGACGTTCGTGTCAACGAACTGCACGCTCGTGCACCGCCTCACGGTCAAGACGATCGCCCGCACTGAAGGTGCGAATGTCTGCTTTCACCCGATCCTGCAGCTCAGCCAGACGGCGGAACTCCGCGTCTGAGTCGGTCAGCGACTGTAGATACCTCGTGACCAGCGCGCTCACCGACGTACCACTCTGTGCTGCTCGGATGCGCGCCTGCAGATAGACCTCGTCGGGGACGGTAACAGTGATGTTCTTCACAGAAACACAGTAACGCAGTCACACGGTATTGGGGCACTGGAAGGCAACAGCAGGTCAATGCTGCATGTCGACAAATCGGCTGTAGTGCCCCTGGAAGACCGTTCCGATCGTCGCCGTCGGCCCGTTGCGGTGCTTCGCCACGATGAAGTCCGCCTCGCCGACCCGGTCGGAGTCCTTGTCGTAGGCGTCGGCGCGGTGCAGCAGAATGACCATGTCGGCGTCCTGCTCCAGCGAACCCGATTCACGCAGGTCGGACAGCATCGGCTTCTTGTCGGTGCGCTGCTCGGGGCCACGGTTGAGCTGCGAGAGCGCCACCACCGGCACCTCGAGCTCTTTGGCGAGCAGCTTCATCTGGCGGCTGAACTCGGACACCTCGAGCTGGCGCGACTCGACCTTCTTGCCCGAGGTCATCAGCTGCATGTAGTCGACGATCACCAGCTTGAGGTCGTGGCGCTGCTTGAGCCGGCGGGCCTTGGCCCGGATCTCCATCATGGTCAGGTTCGGTGAGTCGTCGATGAATAGGGGAGCGCTGCTGACCTCGCCGGTCTTGCGGGCGATGCGCTGCCAGTCGTCGTCGCCCATCTGGCCCTTGCGAATGTGGTTGAGCGGCACGCCGGCTTCGGCCGAGATCAGCCGCTGCACGATCTCGGACTTGCCCATTTCGAGCGAGAAGAAGCAACTGGTCAGCTTGTTCTTGATGGACGCCGCCCGGGCCAGGTCGAGCCCCAGCGTCGACTTACCCATGCCCGGACGGGCCGCGATGATGATCATCTGGCCGGCGTGCAGGCCGTTGGTGAGCTCGTCCAGATCGGCGAAGCCGGTGGGCACCCCCGCCATTACGCCGTGCTGGCTGAGCGACTCGATCTCGTCCAGTGTGCGCTCCATCAGCACACTCAGCGGCTCGTAGTCGTCGGAGGTTTTGCCCTCGGCCACCTCGTAGATGGCCTGCTGCGCCTGGTCGACGATGCTGGCCACCTCGCCGCCGCCGGCGTAGCCCATCTGGCTGATCTTGATCGAGGCCTCGACCAGTCGGCGCAGGATCGCCTTTTCTTTGACGATTTCGGCGTAGTAGCCGGCGTTCGAGGCGATGGAGACCATCTGCAGCAGGTCGTGCAGGTAGATGTGCCCGCCGACCTTGCCGAGCTCGCCGCGCTTGGCCAGCTCGTCGGCCACCGTGATGGCGTCGGCCGGCTCGCCGCGGCCGAACAGGTCGACGATGGCGTCATAGATCTGCTCGTGCTTGGGCAGATAGAAGTCGCGGCCCCGGACCACCTCGGCGACGTCGCCGATCGCGTCTTTGCTGAGCAGCATGGCACCGAGCACGGACTGCTCGGCCTGGACGTCCTGCGGCGGGGTGCGATCCGACGGGCCGAAGTCGCGGGGATCCTCTTCGTAGGGGGGGAGCGAAGCGATGGACATGGACCCTCCCCTCAGCACGACGATTCCTACACCGGCACGCTAGAGTCCGCCACCGACAGTTCTGACACTGCCCGCGCAAAAGCACCGCCGGCACGGCCGACGACCGGGTATTCGTAAGTCGATCTGGTGTTCGAAAGTTGACTATCTTCAGGTGCGGCGCAGGGCGTCCTGCGCTGCGTACCGCTCGACCATAGACCCAGCCGAACGCACCCGTCCAACAGGAGTTATCCACAGGTTTTGATTGTGGTTGTGGAACCTGTGGAGGCACGCCGTGTGCCCTGTGCACGACGCGCCGAGGTAGCGGTGGATGAGAAAAATCTGTGTCACCACACCCGCCATTCACTAGGGCTTTTAATCTGTTGTTCATACGAGTTTCATGCGGTGGGCGACACGCCGAAGCCGAATGGGACTGGCTTGACACCGCACGCAACCCGTGGTGTATGCGCTTTCATCGACGGGTTGTCCACATGTGTCCGCGCAACATCCGCAGCGCCCTACATACCCATAGGGGGTATACTGACAAGGGCGAACGCGATGCGTCGCACGAAGGGGAGGAACACATGTCACACGTGCACCACGAAACACCGGCGCAGGGAGCTGACAACACCCCCCACGCGGCCCTCTCGCACGGCTATCTCAGTAGCAAGGACGACTACCTCAAGCGGCTGCGCCGTATCGAGGGGCAGGTGGGCGGGCTGGCCAAGATGGTGTCCGATGAGCGGTACTGCATCGACATCCTGACCCAGATCTCGGCGGCCACGAAGGCGCTGGAGTCGGTCGCCCTTGGGTTGCTCGATGAGCACCTGCGGCACTGCGTCGTCCGTGCCGCCCGCGAGGGTGGCGATGAGGCCGAGACCAAGCTCGCCGAGGCGCACGACGCGATCGCACGCCTCGTCCGTTCCTGACAGCACAACCCAAGGAGAAACCATGCAGACCACCTACACCGTCGAAGGTATGACCTGCGGCCACTGCGTCGCGGCCGTCACCGAAGAGGTCAAGCTGATTCCGGGCGTCACCGACGCCGAGGTCGTCCTCGAGGGCGGCCGGCTGACCATCACCTCCGCCGACCCGGTCGACTTCGACCGAGTGGTCGAGGCCGTCGCCGAGGCCGGCGACTACACCGTCGCCTGAGCGAACCGCCGAAAGGTGCGCGCCAGTGGCCGCCCGCCCGGCGTGCCGCGCGGAAGTCGGCGCACTGGCGCGCACCTTTCGGACGATTTGGGAGAGAACAGTAAATGTCCACCGCAGGACACACCTCGATCGAACTCGACATCGACGGCATGACCTGTGCCAGCTGCGCCGCCCGGATCG
>Ga0116168_1002937_pt1 | contig 10089 bp, 7 predicted proteins | sample AD_UKC129_MetaG_FD_89795 | JGI IMG/M metagenome (GOLD analysis project Ga0116168, IMG submission 89795) | Active sludge microbial communities of municipal wastewater-treating anaerobic digesters from Canada - AD_UKC129_MetaG | ecosystem: Engineered > Bioreactor > Anaerobic > Digestate | place... | reverse complement strand
GATGAAAGAGCAGTTGCCCGCGCAGCTGATCGTCGAGGCGACGCCGCAGGGGCCGAGCATCATCCGACAGGATGTCTCGGCCGGCGTCCGACGCGTCTGACCGCGCCGATCGGCGCCGGTCCGCCCGGGGTGTTCACTCTTCGGCGCGGGCGGCGAGGCTGTCGTGGATGCGGCGCAGGTCGACGAGCAGCGATCCCACCAGCATCCAGTGCGCCGGCGGCGCGGCGAGCACTTCGAGCGGGCGGGTGAGCGCCGGAGGCTCGTCGGCGACCGCGAGCCCGCTCGTCGACACCGCGAGGCGCAGGTCGTGCGCCGCACGGTGCAACTGCTCCGCGATCGCCGCGGCGTACCCGTCGCCCGCGAGCGTCTCGTCGTAGTCGTCGGCGAACGCGCGGGTCATGCCCGTCAGCTGGGTGCTGATGGCGAACAGGCGTCGCACGTCGGCTTCGAGAGATGCGACCTCGGTCGAGCGCCGCCGGCGCCGCGGGTTCAGCGCCAACGACTCGTGGGCCTCGGCGATCGCCGCCTCTGCCGCGGCCACCGATCCGCGCAGCGCCCGCGCCCGCGTGAGCAGCTCGTCGAGCGTCGCGGCGTTCTGCGGGTGCACCAGCGCGTCGGCGAGCCGGTCGAGTGCCGCCGCTGTGTCGCCGGTGAGTGTCGCGACCCGCTCGCGCGCGGGGCCGAGTGCGAGCGGCGGCACGATCGCGAGGTTCACGATCAGGCCGATCACCGCGCCGATCGCCGTCTCGAGAATGCGGTCGAGTGCGTACCCGGGCGTCGCCGTGCCGAGGGCGAGCACGAGCATCGCGCTGATCGCCATCTGGTTCGCGGTGCCCGGCGTCGCCCGCAACGCCCACGCGACGAGCAGCGCGCACGTCACCGCGAGGGCGACCGCCCAGAACCCCGACCCCAGCAGCAGCCCGATCGCCGACGCCACGATGACGCCGGCGATGACCCCGACCGTGCGTTCCACGCCGCGTCCGAACGACTGGCTGATGCTCGGCTGCACCGTCAGCAGTGCCGCGATCGCGGCGAACACGGGCGGAGGCCCTTCGACGAGCCACCCCGCGATCAGCCAGGCGGCGCCCGTCGCCACCGCCGACTTGACGACCTGCAGCAGCGAGGATCGGTGGGCGGCGCGCAGCGACCAGTTCATCCCCTCACGCTACGCGGCCAGGGCCGCCGCGGCCCGGGATCGCGCCCCGCGCCCCCGCCGTGCTCAGACGCCGTAGCGGCGACGCACGTCGTCGCGCAGCTCGACGCTGCACGCGGCGACGGCGCTGCGCCAGTCGGTGATCGCGTCGTCCTGCGCGCTGTCCGACACCGCCTTCAGCACCGTGATCGGCACACCGAAGCGCTCCGCCACCCAGATGTAGGCGTAGGTCTCCATGTCGACGAGGGTCGCGCCGAGGGTGCGGATGGATGCCACGGCATCCGCATCGTCGACGAAGTGATCGCCCGTGGCGATCGTCGCGGTGCCGCTCCCGGTCTCGACCCGCGGCGGCAGCGACACGTGCTGGCCGACGACGCCGTCGATGTCGGTGACGTCGTGCTGGACCGCCGCGGCGACCTCGTGCACGCCGGTCACCGAGGCATCCACCGACCCGGCGGTACCGACCACGACGATCTCATCGATGCCGCCGTCATCGAGCCGACGGGTCAGGGCGTAGGTCGCCTGCAGCTTGCCCGGCCCGGTCACGAGACGCTCGAACCCGGCGAGGTCGTCTTCGAAGGCGTCGAGTTCTGAGGCGAGGGCGGCGACGAGCAGTTTCACCGTCTCATTGTCCCATCCGCCGGGCGCGCCGGGGTTTCTCACGTGCGAGTGGGGCGCGAGAGTGCCCCGCGTGGGCCAAGATGAGGATGGCGGGTCTCGACCGACCCGTCCGCATGGAGATCGGAGCGACATGACCCTGCAGACCGTTCCTCTGGACACCCCCGAGGGCGTCAGCGCCCGACTGGGCTGGGACCCGGCGACGAGCGTGCACGATCGTCGCCGCATCATCGCGAAAGAGCTGATCGCCGCGAAGCTCAACTGCGACGTCAAAGACATCCGCATCGAGCGCGAAGCGCCGCGCGGGTTCGGGTACCACACCCGGTTGATCGCTTCGCGAGGCGGCGAAGAGCTGCCCATCTCGATCGTGACCGCGAGCTACCGTGCCGCGACCGTGGTCGCGATCTGCGACCCGTCGCTGTCGGTCGGCATCGACATCCGTGACATGCACCCCGACGACGCCGACATCCGGCTGATGCAGCGCCACTCGCGCCTGTTCGACGAGACGAACATCGAAGACCTGCAGCAGCACTGGGTGCGGGTGCAGGCCGTGCTCGAAGCCGACGGGCGCGGCGTGCGCGTCGCCCCCGAGCGCGTGCGGCTCGACACCGGGCGCGCCAAGGGCTGGATTCCCGACCGCAACATGAAGTACGAACTGGTCGACGCCTCGCGCGACGGCTGGATCATCACGATCGCCGTCGGCCGCCCCGCGGCCTGAGCTGAGCCGCCGCCCGATCGGTCGAAGAGCCGGATCAGTCGGCCAGCTCGGGGAGCGCCGCGCGCAGTTCGGCGAGCCACACGGCGGCATTGCCGTCCGACGGCGCGCGCCAGTCGCCCCGCGGCGACAGCGAGCCCGCCGGCAGCACCTTCGGCCCGTTCGGGATCGCGGTGCGCTTGAACTGCGCGAACCCGAAGAACCGCGTGAGGAACACCTCGAGCCAGCGCACGATCGTCGCCCGGTCGTAGGCGTAGCGGTCGGCATCGGGGAACCCGGGCGGCCAGGCGCCGGCCTCGGCATCCGACCACGCCTGCTCGGCGAGGAACGCGATCTTCGAGGGACGCAGCCCGTACCGCAGCACGTGGAACAGGGCGAAATCGTGCAGCGCGTAGGGGCCGATCGTGTCTTCGGTCGACTGCACCTTGCCGTCTTGCCCGGCGGGTACCAGCTCGGGGCTGATCTCGGTGTCGAGCACCGACTGCAGCACGTCCTTGGCGTCCTGTGTCAGCGCGGCGCCGTCGTCGGGGTGGGCGATCACCCAGCGGATGAGGTGCTGGATGAGGGTCTTCGGCACTCCCGCGTTGACCGCGTAGTGGCTCATCTGGTCGCCGACGCCGTACGTCGCCCAGCCGAGCGCCAGCTCGGAGAGGTCGGAGGTGCCGACGACGAATCCGCCGTTCTGGTTCGCGAGGCGGAACAGAAAGTCGGTGCGCGCGCCCGCCTGCACGTTCTCGAACGTCACGTCGTATACCGGCTCGCCGTCGGCGTAGGGGTGATGGATGCCCCGCAGTAGCTCGGTCGCCATCGGCCGGATGTCGATCGTCGAGGTCGTCGCGCCGATCGCCTCGGCGAGGGCGATCGCGTTCGACTTCGTGTGCTCGCTCGTCGCGAAGCCGGGCATCGTGTAGGCGAGGATGTCGCTGCGCGGGCGTCCCATCCGGTCCATCGCGCGGGCGACGACGAGCAGGGCGTGCGTCGAATCGAGGCCGCCCGACACGCCGATGACGGGCTTCGGCGACCCGATCGCGCGCATGCGCTGCTCGAGCCCCGATACCTGGATGCTGAACGCCTCGTAGCAGTCCTGGTCGAGGCGCGCCGCGTCGTCGGGCACGAACGGGAAGCGGTCGAGCGGGCGGCGGAGCGTCGTGATGGATGCCGGGGGATTCACTTCGAACGGGATGACGCGGGCGAACTCGGCCGCCGGGTTCTGCACCCGGTTGTCATCGAACGTGCCCTGGCGCAGGCGATCCTGCCGCAGTCGGTCGAGGTCGATGTCGGCGATCGCCGTGCGCGGACCGTCGGGAAAGCGCTCGGTCTCGGCGAGGAGCGCGCCCGACTCGTAGATCATCGTCTGACCGTCCCACGACACGTCGTTGGTCGACTCGCCGAGCCCCGCCGCAGCGTAGACGTAGGCGGCGTTGCAGCGGAACGACTGCGACTTCGCGAGCAGGTGCCGGTCGTCGGCGCGGGCGACCGTGATGGGGCTGCCGGAGAGGTTCAGCAGCACCGTCGCTCCGGCGAGCGCGGCGGTCGACGACGGCGGGATCGGCACCCACATGTCTTCGCAGACCTCGGCGTGCACGACGAGGCCGGGAACGTCGGATGCCTCGAAGAGCAGGTCGGCGCCGACCGGCACCTCCTCCCCGCCGAGGACCGTGGCCGCGGGGGCGTCGGCGCCGCTCGCGTACCAGCGCGCTTCGTAGAACTCGCGGTAGGTGGGCAGGTAGGTCTTCGGGGCGACGCCGAGCACGGCACCCCGGTGGATGACGACGGCGCAGTTGTAGAGGCGCGAGCCGAGGAGGAGCGGCGCCCCGACGACGAGGAGCGGTCGCAGCGCGCGCGACGCGGCGGCGATATCGGCGATCGCGGTGCGGGTCGCGTCGAGCACGACGTCTTGCATGACGAGGTCGTCGATCGCGTAGCCGGTGAGGCAGAGTTCGGGAAAGACGGCGACGGCGGCGCCCTCGTCATGCGCCTCGCGGGCCGCGGCGACGACAGCGGCGGCGTTCCGCGCCGGATCGGCGATCGCGACGGGGATCGTGCAGGCCGCGACGCGCGCGAAGCCGTGCCGGTAGACGCTCTCGAACGGTAGCTGCTCGCTCACAGCCCCAGTCTGGCAGGTGCGCGGCTCGGCGCGGGGATGGTGGAACGTGAGGTGTCAGTCGTCGGGTCGGTGGGGCGGGTGATGACTGCGGCGTCACACGGGATGACACCTGCCCCACCGATCCGACCGTTGGTGACTGCGCCGGTGGCGCCGCGCCGGGTGTCGCACCCCGCGGCTAGGGTCGATCGCGGAAGGGTGACATGCGATACATCGAAGACAGCGGCCGGGGTGCGCGGATCGTCTGGAGCGCGAGCGACCTGAAAGCCGCAGCCGAGTGCGAGTTCGCCTGGCTGCGTGCGATCGACGCGAAGCTCGGGCGCCTCCCCGCCGTCGCCGAGCCCGAAGATCTCACTCTTGCTCGGGCCGGTCGGCTGGGCACGCAGCACGAACTGCGCCAGCTCGACGCGTACCGGGAGCAGTACCCGGGCCGGGTCGTCGAGCTGCCCGAGACGCGGTCGTCGGATGCCGAGGGCATCGCCGCGGCGGTCGCCGCGACGAACACGGCGCTCGCCGACCCCGATGTCGCCGTCGTCTATCAGGCCGTCTTCGCCACCGACGAGTTCGTCGGCTTCGCCGACTTTCTGCTGCGCGGCGACGACGGTCGCTGGATCGTCGAAGACACCAAACTCGCCCGGCACGCCCGCGTGACCGCGCTCATGCAGTTGGCGGCATATGTCGATCAGCTCGACCGTCTCGGCGTCCCGCACAGCGACCGGGTCGAGCTTCTCCTCGGCGACGGCACGACCTCGACCCATCAGGTGCGCGACCTCATGCCGGTCTTCCGGCTGCGACGCGAGCGGCTGCGCGCGCTGATCGCCGATCGCGACCTCGCCGCCGGCGCGGCGGGCGCGCCGATCGCGTGGGGTGATGACCGGGGCGACCTCCGCGTCGTCGCGTGCGGCCGGTGCGCGACGTGCGACGCCGAGGTCGTCGTGCACCGCGACCTGCTGCTGGTCGCCGGCATGCGCCCGGTGCAGCGTGATCGCCTGCGCTCGGCAGGCATCCACACGATCGACGACCTCGCCGCCGCGCGTGAGGCTCCTGCCCGCATGTCGTGGGACACGTTCGACGGCTTGCGCACCCAGGCACGTCTGCAGCTCGCGAGCCCCGCCGGCGGTGTCGCGTCTCTCGATTCCGTCGCCGCCGTGGCTGACGAAACCGCGGCCGTGGCCGAAGAGCAAGCCGGCCCGCCCGTCCCGACCTACGAGGTCGTCTTCCCGCGGGCGATCGGCGCGCTTCCGCGCCCCGACCGCGCCGACATCTTCTTCGACTTCGAGGGCGACCCGCTCTACACCGAGACGCCGCCGCCCGGGGGTCAGTCATCAGGGGGTCAGTCATCAGGGGGTCAGCCGCAGTGGGGGATCGATTACCTCTTCGGCTGGGTCGACGACCGTGAGCAGTACACCGCGCTCTGGGCGCACAGCCACGCCGAAGAGCGTGTGGCGCTCGAGACCTTCCTCGACGTCGTCGCCCTGCGCCGCCAGGCGCACCCGGGCATGCACATCTACCACTACGCGCCCTACGAGACGACGCACCTGCTGGCGATGGCGGCGCGCTACGGCGTGCGCGAGGCCGAGGTCGACACGCTGCTGCGCGAGGGCGTGTTCGTCGATCTCTACCCGGTCGTCCGGAGGGCGCTCCGCGTGGGATCGCGGTCGTACTCGATCAAGAAGCTCGAGCCGCTCTACATGGGCGACGAGGTGCGCACGAGCGACGTGCAGCGCGGCGACGATTCGATCGTCAAATACGTCGAGGCGCGCGAGTTCGCAGGTGCGGGTGACGATGCACGGGCGCAGGCGGTGCTCGACGACCTCGCCGACTACAACCGCTACGACTGCGTCTCGACGCGGCGCCTCCGCGATTGGCTCGTCGAGCGTGCGCGCGAGGCCCACCTCACGCCCTCCGCCGACATCGACGCCGCCGAGCGCCCCTACGAGCCCTCGCCGCGCGCCGAAGCGCTGAACCGGCTGGCCGCTGAGGCGGCAGGCGCCGAGCACCCCGACGAGCGGGCGGTTGCGGCGCTGCGTCTCGGGGCGGCGGCGATCGACTACTACCCGCGCGAGGCCAAGACCTTCTGGGCCACCCACTTTCTGCGCCTGCGCGAGCCCGTGTCGATCTGGGAGGACACGCGCGACGTCGTGGTGTTCGACCACGATCGCTGTCGCGTACTGACCGACTGGCACCTGCCCGAGGGGGCGCGGGTGCAGCGCCGCGTGCTCGAACTGCGCGGCGATCTCGCCCCGGGAACCAAGCTCACCCCCGACGGCCAGGGCTTCCTGCTGTACGACCTGCCCGCGCCGTTCCCGATCGACACGAGCCCGCGCTGGATCCACGCCGCGCGCCGTGTGCGCATCGTCGACACGCTCGACGACGGCGTGATCGTCGAAGAGACGCCCGTCGACGGCCTCACGTGGCGCGAGCTGCCGATCGCCCTGACACCGCCCGATCCGCCCAAGGCCGGCAGTCAGCAGGCCGCGATCGACCAGTGGGCCGATCGGGTGATCGAGGCGGCGCCCCTGACACGCGACGCGTTCCCGAAAGACCCCGCGACCGATCTGCTGCTGCGCCGCCCGCCGCGCACCCGCAGCGGCGCGCTCGCCCGCGGAGGCGCCGACGACGTCGAGAACATCGTGCGGTCGGTGCACGACCTCGACCGCAGCCACCTCGCTGTGCAGGGCCCTCCCGGAACGGGCAAGACCTACGTCGGATCGCACGTCGTCGCCCGGCTCGTCGCCGAGCAAGGTTTCAGAGTGGGTGTCGTCGCCCAGTCGCACGCGGTCGTCGAGAACATGCTCGACCGGATCGTCGAGGCCGGACTGCCGAGGGCGCAGGTCGCGAAGGCGCTGAAGACGGGCGCGAGCGCCGAGCCGTCGTTCACCCCGATCGCGAAAGACGGTTACGCGGCCTTCGCCGCCGAGCACCCGGAGGGCTTCGTCATCGGCGGTACGGCGTGGGACCTCAGCCACCCCGGCCGGGTCGCGCGCGGCAGCCTCGACCTCCTCGTGATCGATGAGGCGGGCCAGTTCTCCCTGGCATCCACCATCGCCGTCTCGGCGGCGGCGCAGCGCCTGCTGCTGCTCGGCGACCCGCAGCAGCTGCCCCAGGTGAGCCAGGGCACGCACCCCGAGCCGGTCGACACATCGGCGCTCGGCTGGATCATGGACGGTGCCGCCGTCATCGCCGAAGACCGCGGCTACTTTCTCGCGCAGACGCGGCGCATGCGCCCCGAGGTCGCCGAGCCGGTGTCGCAGCTCTCGTACGAGGGTCGTCTCGCGGCGCACCCCTCGACGTCGGCGCGGCACCTCGAGGGCGTCGCCCCGGGCCTCGTCCCCGTGCCGCTCGGGCACTCGGGCAACGCCACCTCGTCGTCCGAAGAAGCCGAGCGGGTGGTCGCGATCGTCGGCGACCTCGTCGGCCGCGCGTGGGTGTCGGGCGAGGGGGCGGCGCCGCGCGCGCTCGCTCAGAACGATCTCATCGTCGTGACGCCCTACAACGCTCAACAGGTCGTCGTCGAAGAGGCGCTCGCCGCGGCGGGGTTCGGCGCGGTGCCCGTCGGCACGGTCGACAAGTTCCAGGGGCAGGAGGCGGCCGTCGCGATCGTGTCGCTCGCCGCCTCGTCGGGGCGAGACGCCCCGCGCGGTCTGGAGTTCCTGCTGCTGCAGAACCGGCTGAACGTCGCCGTCTCGCGCGCCGAGCACACCGCCTTCGTCGTGTACGGCACGGGGCTCCTCGACGATCTGCCGCGCACCCCCGAGGGCGTCGCGCGTCTCAGCGCCTTCGCCCGCCTCGTCGGCGCGGCATGACCCTAGACTCGCTGTCATGACCGACGACGCGCCCCGGCAGTTCGAGATCGACCTTCCGCCCGACGTCGTGCCCGGCAGTTACGCAGACTTCGCGAACGTCTGGCACACGCCCGACGTGTTCGTCATGGACTTCGTGTCGCTCGCCCGTCCGCCGCAGGCGGGGGTGGATGCCGAGGGCAACGCCGTCACCGTCGTCCCCGGCCGGGTGGTGCAGCGCGTGCGCATCCCTCCGCAGCAGGTGTTCGAGCTGGCGAAAGCCCTCACGCAGCAGCTCGAGTTCTGGGAGCAGGAGACGGGCCGCCGCACCGGCACCTGATGTTCATCTGGCGGGTCTGACCGAGGCATCCGGCGGGCGTATAGTGGCCGAGGCGCCGCGTACCCCTCCTTGCCGCGGCCCATCCGATCGAAGGCGGTGACGACCATGGCAGACGATAGTCCGCGCGCCACGGGGTCGCCCGCCCGCGTCTTCGCACGCTGAGGCCCGGCTTTCCCGTGGCGCATCTGCGCGCGCCCACCCGGGTGCGCGACCTTTCCGCGCGCCCGCGACCCGGGCGCCCGTGCCTACGGAGACGACATGACCCTGATCGACAACGCCGTCTATGTCGGCGGCCAGCGCGTGGCGACGCCGCGCAACCTCGACGAGACCTACACGCTGCAAGAGGCGCACACCGGTTTCGCGTGGATCGGCCTGTACCGGCCGACGGCCGGCGAACTCGCCTCGGTCGCCGCCGAGTTCGACCTGCACCCGCTCGCGATCGAAGATGCCGCCGTCGGCCACCAGCGTTCCAAGGTGGAACGCTACGGCGACACGCTGTTCGTCGTGCTGCGCCCGGCCCGTTACGACGACGCGCGCGAGCAGCTCGACATCGGAGAGCTGCACCTGTTCGCCGGTCCCGACTTCCTGATCACCATCCGGCACGCCGAGTCGCCCGACCTGGCGTCGGTGCGACGGCGGCTCGAGCAGCAGCCGGAACTGCTCTCCCTCGGCTCCGAAGCGGTGCTCTACGCGGTGCTCGACCGGATCGTCGACGAATACGAGCCGGTGGTCGCGGGCATCGAGAACGACATCGACGAGATCGAAGACGACCTCTTCGGCGACTCCGACGACGACGCGCTGTCGCGGCGCATCTACGAGCTGTCGGGTGAGATCATCCAGTTCTCGCGCGCCACGCATCCGCTCGTCGGGATCATCGAGTGGCTGCAGCGCGGGCACGACGCGTATCACGTCGACATCGAACTGCAGCGGCGACTGCGCGATGTGCAAGACCACGCGATCCGCGTCGCCGAGCGCATCGACGGGTTCCGCACGACGCTCGACAAAGCCCTCGCCGTGCATTCGGCGCTCGTCGCGCGGCGCCAGACCGAGGTGAACCTGCAGCAGAACGAGCAGGTGAAGAAGATCTCGTCGTGGGCGGCGATCATCTTCGCGCCGACCCTCATCGGCACGGTGTACGGCATGAACTTCGACGTCATGCCCGAGTTGCACTGGGAGTACGGCTACCCCGTCGCGCTCAGCGTCATGGTGGCCTTCCCGACGGTGCTCTATCTCATCTTCAAGCGCCGGCACTGGCTCTGACGAGCGGATGCCAGGTGCCGGCCGAGCCGCCGGAGCGTGTCAGACGGTGCCGTACAACCGGTCGCCGGCGTCGCCGAGACCGGGCACGATGTAGCCCTTCTCGTTGAGACGTTCGTC
>Ga0116168_1002931_pt1 | contig 10103 bp, 7 predicted proteins | sample AD_UKC129_MetaG_FD_89795 | JGI IMG/M metagenome (GOLD analysis project Ga0116168, IMG submission 89795) | Active sludge microbial communities of municipal wastewater-treating anaerobic digesters from Canada - AD_UKC129_MetaG | ecosystem: Engineered > Bioreactor > Anaerobic > Digestate | place... | reverse complement strand
GTTGAAGGTGGTTGGTGGAGTTTAACGGCCCGATAGGGTCGTTTTCTTTTTTTTAAGTCTCAGAAGGAGGAATTTAAGGGATACAGCCCGAAAAATTAGTTATTGAAACGTATAGATAATTCCAGGATGGAATGGGAGGATATTGTTGATGAGTAGTCAGGTGAAAACCTCAATTTTCAATGTTACCGAGTATGGAGCGGTACCGGATGGTCAGACTTTATCCACAAAAGCATTTGCAGCCGCTATCGAGGCAGCTGCCAGTCAGGGAGGCGGAACGGTTTATGTTCCGGCCGGTGTTTATCTGACCGGTCCGATTGTCTTAAAGAGCCATATCAATCTGCATCTGGATTCCGGAGCGATTATACGATTCAGTCAAAATATCGCGGATTATCCCCTGGTTAACTCTCGTTGGGAAGGGGTAGACCGTTTAGTCTATTCGCCGATGATCTTCGGAGAAGATTTGGAGAATATTTCGGTAACCGGCCGAGGGATCTTGGATGGTCAGGGTGAATTTTGGTGGAAGGAATTTCGTGCGAAGAATCTTGAATATCCCCGTCCTCGCTTGATCAGTTTCAGCCGGTCCAAAAATGTGTTAATTGAAGGGCTTACAATGATTAATTCTCCGGCTTGGACCATCAATCCGATTAATTGCCAAAATCTGACGGTCGATAAAATCACGATTAAAAACCCGGCGGATTCGCCCAACACTGACGGTATTAATCCGGAGTCTTGTCAAAATGTACATATCTCCAACTGCCATGTGGATGTGGGAGATGATTGTATTACTCTCAAGTCCGGTACGGAAGAATGTTCGGAACGAATCCCCTGCGAGAATATTACCATCACTAATTGTACCATGGTTCATGGCCACGGTGGAGTGGTGATCGGCAGTGAGATGAGCGGCGGTGTCCGGAATGTGGTCATCTCTAACTGTGTTTTTGAAGGAACCGACCGGGGAATTCGTTTGAAAACCCGTCGGGGCCGCGGCGGATTGGTTGAGGATATTCGGGTGACCAATATTATTATGAAGAGTGTGATTACGCCCTTTGTTATGGGTATGTACTATTTCTGCGGACCTGGAGGAAAAGAGGAATTTGTCTGGGATAAAAATCCCCGGCCGGTCGATGAAAAGACGCCGATCTTCCGGAGATTGCATTTCAGCAACATTACAGCAAGAGAGGTAGCGGCATCCGCAGGATTCTTCTATGGTTTACCGGAGATGCCGATTGAAGATATTACGTTCGATAATATCTCGGTTCATTTGGCGGACGATCCGGAACCGGCAGTGCCGTCCATGATGAGTTTTCTGGAGCCTATGGCAAAGCACGGTTTCTTCTGCTGCAATGTAAAGAATATTTCCTTCAACAATGTCCAGGTCATCGGCAATGTAGGGCCGGCTTTTGAAGCTAAGAGCTGCGATAATGTGGAATTTTCCCGGTGTTCAATGATCAATGGACCGGCCGATCAACCGGTCATCCAAATGACTAAAGTAACTCGGGGTTTTGTTCAGGGATGCCAGGTTTCCGCTGATGCACCGGTCTTTTTGGAGTTGAACGAAATGGACCGGGATGATGTGGAATTGGCCGGAAACCGGGTGAAACCGGAGCAGATTCGGATCAATAAATGAAATTTTGATGCTGGGTATGGGTTGGAGACAGGAGTTAGGAGACAGTAGACAGGAGTCCTAAGAATAAACGAGGGAAGAAGGATACTGGGTAATAGCTGCTGAGTAAAGGAAAGGACGCAGATGTGTTTTTGCCAAACGTATAACTTAGTATCTGGAATCCAAAACCTAGAACCTATCTATCAAGTGATGAAGAAACCGCCGAAATTTCGGCGGTTTTTAAATTTGCTCAGAAGAGAGCTGAGGATGGGTTAGGTTATGAATCCATCGTTTGGAATAAAGTCGAATGATTCCAAGGATAAATTTGAAACATTCTTCGGAGGCCGTCATCAAATAGACCCAGTGAGCCGGGAATTTCCAAACCAGACCGCTCACGAAAACCAAAGGAACGGCGATCAGCCAGAGCCCGGCTGTATCAATGATTAAACTGAAGCGAGTGTCGCCGCCGCTCCGGAGAATGCCGACGATTAAAATTAAATTAAAGATGCGGACTGGAATGGTCATGGCAAAGATAGTGATGATAGCAGCGGTTAAATCTAAAACGTCTTTATCCACTTGGTAAAAGGATAGAATCCATGGAATCGAGATCAGTTGACATTTTATGATTTTTGGGTTCACAGTACACAGCTATCAACGGTGAACAGTAAGACTGTAGGAAACTCCTGACTCCTGTCTCCTGACTTCTATCTTCTATCTGCGACTCTTCTAGAACCTAGTTCTCTGTACCTATAACCCAGTGCCTAGTACCCAGTACGTAGTACCCTAACCTTTCCTGATCCATCTTCTAGATTGGACAGCATTCCCATATATTTTTAAGGATAGCGTTCACGAGGAGGATGGAGATGCAGATAGTGATCTTGAAAAAAGTCAATATATTGTTGGGAGCGGCACTCATATCCATACTTACCTTTTCATTGGTACTTTATCCGGAGGAAGGGGTTCGGGCAGCAACAGGAGGGCTCAAAATCTTTTGGGAAGTAGTATTTCCTTCTTTGCTCCCCTTTTTTGTGCTGTCAGAGATTTTGTTGGGAATGGGAGTGGTTCATTTTATCGGTGTGTTACTGGAGCCGCTGATGCGACCGCTCTTTAATGTGCCAGGAGTTGGCGCCTTTGCCTTGTCCATGGGGTTGGCTGCCGGTTATCCCATGGATGCGGTGCTTACCGGGAAATTTCGTCGTAGCGGTATGTGTACCCGCATTGAAGGTGAGCGTTTACTCTCTTTTACCAATACGGCGGATCCGTTGTTCATTTTTGGGGCGGTAGCGGTTGGTATGTTTGGCCTGCCTGATCTGGGAATGGTACTGGCCATAGCCCATTATACGTCCAGTTTTACTGTAGGGTTTATCTTCAAGTATTATGGCTACGGTTCAGAGCAAAAGACCCCCGAATCACAGGAAAGTTATCAGGGAGGAATTATCCGAAGGGCAGTCAGAGCGTTAATCAAAGCGCGAAAAGAGGATGGTCGGACGTTTGGACAATTGATGGGAGATTCTGTTAAGGAATCGGTGAACACCTTATTGATGATCGGCGGATTTATCATGTTATTTTCAGTTTTGGTGAAGATGTTGGAAACCTTCGGCTTGCTCGCTCTGATCACTCCGCCCATTGGTGCCTTCCTTAAACTGTGTGGCTTAGATCCGGCAATGGCAGCCTCATTGTTCAATGGCATATTGGAGATTGACCTTGGAACCATGGCGGCAGGACGGGCAGCAGCCCCGTTGACAGACCGATTGGTCATTGCCAGCTGGATCATTGCTTGGAGCGGGTTGTGTGTTCATGGGCAGGTGGCTAGCGTGATTCATGATACAGATATCCGTATGGGGCCTTATATGGTTGCTCGGATGCTCCACGGCATTTTTGCAGCTTGGTATACTTGGTTGTTATTAGGCCCTCTCGCTGTGGTCAACGGGATAGTCGGAAAGAGCCTCCCGGTAGCACAAGGGTTTCATCCCCTGGATCGGGTGGTCTTGTCGGGGAAGCAGATGGCTGCTGTTTTAGGGATCCTGATCATCGCATCGTTGGTCATTCACTGGTTTAAACGCTATCGGATCGTTTATTTTAAGAAAAAATGAGCGGCCTTTGCTGATCATGTATACATTATTATTCATTTTTTGGAGAGGATTGGATGTTGGCAGTGTTGAAATAAATGTAAGTTAATTATGAGTAATGAGAAAATTTTGGGATGGGTGGGTGACCTTATGTTAGCCTTTAGCAAACGCAGCAATACTTTGGAACAGACTGAATACATATATACGCTTCAGGATGTTTCGGAACCGCATTTATACCGATATTTGTTCAATTATGAAGAAGTGCCGAAGGTTCCTTTCAATCATCGGCATGTACCAATGCGCCCGCCTGAAAATATTTGGATAACCGATTCTACTTTCCGTGACGGGCAACAAGCTCGGGAACCTTACACGGTCAAGCAGATTGTCGATCTTTATAAATTCCTGCATCGGTTGGGTGGGCCGAAAGGGATTATTCGCCAGACGGAGTTCTTTTTATATAGTAAAAAGGATAAAGAGGCTGTCAACCGATGCATGGAGCTGGGGTATGAATATCCGGAGATCACCTCTTGGATCCGGGCTGTCAAAGAAGATTTCCAACTGGTTAAAGAGATGGGTTTGAAGGAAACCGGTATTTTAGCCAGTTGTTCCGATTATCATATATTTAAGAAGCTTAAGATGACTCGGAAGCAGGCCATGGAGCAGTTCCTCTCCATCGTGAAGAGCGCATTGGAGATTGGAATAGTGCCTCGGGTTCATTTGGAGGATATTACTCGGGCCGATTTCTACGGCTTCGTGGTTCCTTTTGCCATCGAGTTAATGAAATTATCGGAAGAAAGCAAGATTCCGATTAAAATTCGGGCTTGCGATACGTTGGGCTTTGGAGTGAGCTATCCCGGAGTGGCCTTGCCTCGCAGCGTACCAGGAATTATCTATGGGTTATGGCATCATGCGGGTGTCCCGTCCGAACAATTGGAATGGCATGGGCATAATGATTTTTATAAAGCGGTGACCAATTCGGCCACTGCCTGGCTTTATGGCTGTTCCGGGGTCAACTGTACCTTGTTGGGGATTGGAGAACGGACCGGTAATTGTCCCTTGGAGGCGATGGTCTTCGAGTATGCATCCTTACGAGGAACCTTGGATGGAATGGATACAACCGTCATTACGGAGATCGCTGATTATTATACCCGGGAAATCGGTTATCACATCCCACCGATGACTCCGTTGGTCGGTAAGGAATTTAATTTTACCCGGTCCGGGATCCATGCGGACGGATTATTGAAGGATGAGGAGATTTATAATATCTTCAATACGGAAAAACTGCTCAACAGGAAAGTGGTGGTAGCGGTCAATGAACATTCCGGTGCTGCCGGGATTGCTCATTGGGTGAACAGTTATTTCAATTTGAAAGATGAGCGGGAATTGGAAAAACGCGATCCCCGCCTGCAGAAATTGAAGGAATGGGTCGACCGGCAGTATGAAGTAGGCCGGAATACAGTGATTGGCGATCATGAGTTGGTTGCGGTGATTCAAGCGGAGATTCCGGAGCTCTGGGAAGAACTCAATCGTCGCTAATCAAATCCATCGATGATATTGAAACCCGCGAAAGCGGGTTTTTTCATATTATGATAGCGAATATATTTTCCTGAAAAAGCTGGAATGTATGTTTCCGAAAGTGGATGGCAACAATTAACTGTAGGAAAAGCGGGGTTACCAGCGAATGTTTAAAAAACTGCAACAATTTCCTGTAAATCCATTGAATTCTTCGGATGGCATTTTTCTGAGGGACAGTTGATTTTGGCAGCAGGAAAAGGAGTTTTGCAAAAAATCGGCTACAGATTGGAATGAACCCGAAAATGAGGGGGTATGCTAAACGATATGAGAAAACCGGTTCTATTTTTAACAGTGTTGCTTCTTATATTTCTCGTGAATCCAGCACTCAAGGCAGAGGCTGCTGCAGATATCTTCTCTTATGTTTCAGGGAAGTCAGGGTTTGTAGTGATCAATCAACAACCTGCCATTCAACTCAGTGGTACATATAACGGTCTTACCGTAGCTCAACGGATAAAACTGGTGGAGACCAGATTGGAAAAGATCGCAGCAACCGGTGGAATTCAGTCTGACTTATTAAAAATTACGGAACGAAATGGCCACCTTGGACTTACGTATAAAGGGGAATGGTTGGTCCTGGCGGATCCGGCCAGTGCTTATATTCAAAAGACGACTCAAGACCAATTGGCCGAACGGTGGCGCAAGACTCTTGTTTCATTGCTGCCTAATATTTCAGAACATTATCGGGTTGTTGATAGCATGGTTGGTATTGCTTCCTGGTATGGCAAAGAGTTTCGCGGGCGTAAAACTGCCAATGGCGAACGTTATGATGAACGTAAATATACAGCTGCTCACCGTAGTCTGAAATTTGGCACTCGGGTTCGTGTGACGAACTTGGCCAACAATTTATCGGTTATTGTCATCATTAATGATCGGGGGCCGTGGGTAAAAAACCGATTGATCGATCTGTCATGGGCTGCAGCCCAGGCCATTGGGATCCGGGGAATCGCTCAGGTTAAAGTCGAAGTACTTTCGAAGGATTAAGGTGATTGGGACGTGAAGAGAGCGGCAATAGTTATCTTGACCTTATTTGTTTGGACTTCATCTGTTTTGGCAGCGACCGTCCGGGAGTCGAAAATCATTTCCTATGGAAAGGATCTGACCTCTGAAGAACGGATCCTTATCTTTCGGGAGATGCCCCTGCCGGATGATGTCAAATCCGAAGATATTAAAAGTATCGAAGTGACCAATGAGGAAGAATGGAAACTCCTTAAAGGGTTGGTTCCGGATGATGAAATTGGAACCAAAGCTATTTCTTCGGTATATGTTGAGAAATTGGATGCTGGCGAAGGTTTAAAAGTAGAGACCAAAAATCTTACCTTTGTGACGCCGCAGATGATGGCCAATGCTTTAGTCACTGCCGGAGTTCGTGATGCCCGGATTTATGCGACGGCTCCCCGGGAAGTCTCGGGAACTGCTGCACTTACTGGGATTTACAAAGCCATCGAAGCTTTGACCGGGAAAGCATTATCCTCGACAGCTAAGCAATTGGCTGCCCGGGAATTGATCCAAACCGGTAATTTAGGGGAAAGAGTCGGCAAAGAAAAGGCTGCGGTATTAGTGGAGCGTTCTAAAGAACGGATCGTTGAGGCAAAAAATGCAACGACGAAGATGGTTGAGGAGATCGTCACTGATACGGCCAAAGAGCAAAATATCACCTTGACTGAGTCTGAAAAGAAAGAACTGATCGAAATCCTGATTCAGGTGAAAAAATCCAATTTGGGTATTAATGAGTTGAAGACCCAGTTGAAAAACTTTGAGCCTGCAGAGGAAGAGAAAAAAGAGAAGGATGAGCCTGATTCATGGTTTGATCGGGTGATCCAATTTATCAGCTCCATCATTGACCGGATTTTTTCCTTTGCGGGCCGGTTTTTTAGGTTCAAACGTTAGTTAAAGGGTTGGGAGTTGCGTTTAAGGGGAGTATTTTATATAATATAATAACAATAATCTTTTTCCATATCTTAACGCGATGACGGGGATCGGGTTCTGATGATGTATCCAGAGAGGGCAGAGATGGTGTAAACTGCCTTGCAGATTCAGAAACTATTGCACCCCGGAGTGATTGAATGAATGCAGTAATTCAATTCGGTTCAGCCCGTTACCGCTGATTTGAGGGAGGCCTAAGGGCCTAATCAGAGTGGAACCGCGAAGAACCTTCGTCTCTGGAGTATGAGATGAGGGTTTTTGTTTTAGAGTTCATGAACAACGTTATCGACGGGATGAATGTTTAGAAAGGTTTGAGCAAGGTTAAGGATAAAGGAGGATTCTTATGAAAGTATTTAATACGTTAACCCGGACTAAAGAGGAGTTTGTTCCGCGAAAACCGGGCGAGGTCAGTATTTATGTGTGTGGGATCACACCTTACAATTATGCGCATATCGGTAACTCCCGTCCGGCAGTATTTTGGGATTGTGTCCGCCGTTATTTGATTTACCGCGGATATAAAGTACATTTCATTCAAAATTTCACGGATGTGGACGACAAGATCATCAATCGTGCTGCCCAACTGGGGAAAGAACCGCTGCAATTGTCCGAAGAGTATGCCCGAATTTATCTGGAAGATTTACAGAAGTTAGGTGTTATGCCGGCGGACCGTTATCCGAAGGTATCTGAACATATCCCGGAAATTATCGAGATGATTAAGACGCTGGTCGAGAAAGGTTTTGCCTATGAAGCCAATGGAGATGTATATTACGAGGTGGGTCGGTTTGACGAGTATGGAAAATTGTCTGGCCGTAATTTGGATGAACTCCAGGCCGGTGCCCGGGTGGAAGTGAATGAAGCCAAACGGAATCCCATGGATTTTGCCCTGTGGAAGGCAGCCAAACCTGGAGAGATCGCCTGGGATTCACCTTGGGGCCCGGGACGGCCGGGTTGGCATATTGAATGCTCGGCCATGTCTCTGAAATATCTGGGTGGCGGCTTTGATATGCATGGTGGCGGTGAGGATTTGGTTTTCCCCCATCATGAAAACGAGGTAGCCCAGTCCGAGGCTTATCTCGGTTCCCAATTTGCCCGTTACTGGCTGCATAATGCTTTCGTGACGGTGAGCGGGGAACGGATGGGCAAGTCCATGGGAAATTTCTCGACTATTCGGGATGTGATCGAAAAGTATCCTCCGAAAGTGGTCCGTTTTTGGTTGGTCGGCACTCATTACCGCAATCCTATCGGCTTTGGCGAAGAAGAGCTAAATGCAGCCGCAAAGGGATTGGAACGGTTGGAAACTGCCAGGTTTAACTGGACTCATTTACTTAATCAACCGGCCATATCAGGGAAATCCGATGAGGAAATGATCCAAACGATCCGGAAACGAATCGGCCAAACCCGGGACGAATTTGTAGCCGGGATGGATGATGATTTCAATACGCCTCAAGCATTAGCCAGTTTATATGAGTTAGTCCGGGAAGTGAACCGATGGATTCAGGAGAAGGAATTCCAGTTAACCGAAGAGAACCAGCAGGTTTTAACGGAAGCTTTATCAACCTTAGACGAACTGGGCGGCATTTTAGGATTATTCCTGGAGGAAGCGTCGACGAGTCCTGATCAATCCGATACTGCCGAAATCGAAGCCCTAATTGCCCAAAGAACTCAGGCGAAAAAGGAGAAGAACTGGGCTTTAGCTGATCAAATCCGGGATCAGCTGAAAGAAAGAGGAATTATCCTTGAAGATACGCCCCAGGGAGTACGGTGGCGGAGAGAATAAATAGGATGAATACTATATTTCGCTGGAATCAGCATTTATTACGGTTCTGAAAGGAGCAGTCATGGAAGCTTATAAGGAGCAATTCATCGAATTTATGCTGAGTGCCAATGTGTTGAAGTTTGGAGATTTTACGACGAAGAGCGGACGAAAAACACCCTATTTTATTAACACCGGTAATTACCGGACGGGAGAGCAGATTGCCCGGTTGGGTGATTTCTATGCTGAGGCCATTCGAAGTCATATCGGGAATGAATTTGATCTCTTATATGGCCCGGCTTACAAAGGAATACCCTTGGTGGTTACCACAGCAGCGTCTTTATACCGAAATTATCAGCAAAATGTGCCTTACTGCTTTAACCGGAAAGAAGCGAAAGATCACGGAGAAGGCGGCAGTTTCATAGGACAGTTGCCCACAGATACCGATCGGATCGTGATCGTGGAGGATGTGGTGACAGCCGGAACTGCCGTACGGGAAAGCCTGCAAATCTTGAGCGGTATCTCCAAGGCCAAAGTGACAGCCTTGGTTGTTTCGGTGGACCGGATGGAGAAAGGAACTGGAACCAAGTCAACTTTAGCAGAGCTTGAAGAGGATTTGGGAATCAAGACTTTTGCCATTGTCAATATTGAAGAGATCATCAGTTATCTCCACAATCGGAAAATCGACGGGCAAGTGGTCATCGATGACGGGCTGATGGATCGAATCCGTCGTTATCGGCAAGAGTATGGCGCTTAGAAGCAAGGAATGTATATTAGATCGAGGTAAGCGGTTTTAACCCCTATAGGGGTAAAACCGTTTTTCTTTTGGGGAATAATCAAAATTTGGAGTTGCTTTTTATACAGATTCGGGTAAAATGAAATTCCGCGTCAAAATTTGGATGATAAGAGAGGGTTGGAGATGTCTGATAAGAACCATCGGGATTGGCCGGAGGAGCTGGCCCGACTTCGATATACCCTGAAATTTGTTGAAAAAAGCCTGGAAGAGACGGAATCCAGGGCAAGCAACCTTGCTGAACAGGTCAAGCGTTCCAGCCGGGTGGTAAAATCCGACAGCAGCCAGGAATTTATCGATATGATGATCAATGCCCGGATTCATGAAAGCACCCAATTAAAACTGCGCAATTTGGCCGGGGCCCGAAATAAGCCTTACTTTGCCCGG
>Ga0116168_1002928_pt1 | contig 10112 bp, 7 predicted proteins | sample AD_UKC129_MetaG_FD_89795 | JGI IMG/M metagenome (GOLD analysis project Ga0116168, IMG submission 89795) | Active sludge microbial communities of municipal wastewater-treating anaerobic digesters from Canada - AD_UKC129_MetaG | ecosystem: Engineered > Bioreactor > Anaerobic > Digestate | place... | reverse complement strand
TCCGGCCCGCCTCATCAGGGCACTGAGTGCTGGGAAGGGGAAGTGTGAGAGATGGAGAGTGTGAGAGTATGAGAGATGAGGGGATAGGGCGACACGGGAACAAGGAGACAAGGGGACACGGGGAAGGGGAGGTGGAGAGATAGAGAGATGGAGAGATGGAGCGTGGGGGGACGATTGCAGGCGCTAAATGCGAAGGAATCAGGCGTGAATGGGGTCTTTCAGCGATCAGCTCTCACCTTCCGGGCTATCGCGCGCCCGCTGATTGCTGATCGCTGACCGCTGCCCCTGGGACTGGAGATATGTTTGTCGCTCAGGTCATCGCCGGTGGCCCCGCGAGGGGCCAGGTGAGAGTAGCCACCAGTGCAGCGAAGCGGAACTGGTGGTTGCAAGTGCCCGGCGCACAAGTCCCCGCCCCGGCCGGGCTGGATCAAGCCGGGACTGTCGCGGCACCTGCCGTGGAACAAGAACAGTTTCCGGGCTCCTATCCTTCCGAGCGGTACTGGCCCGAGCGGTACTGACGCTGGAGGGTAAGCCATTCCTGACGGCAGAGATTCAGCCCGTGGACGCAGAACTCGAAATGATCGCTGAGCCGCCTGAGTACGGCGGGCGGGGGCTGGTCCTGGGGTTCGGTTAACTCCGAGGCGATGGCGTAGGAGCGCTTGCCCTGGGCCATGTAGCCACTGAGGCGGTCGCCGAATCCCAGCGGCTTCATCCGCCGGAGGCCCTCCGGGAAGAGGCCCGTCCAGAACAGGGCGAAGTCGCCAATGTGGCGGTGAAGGATGCGCTCCCGCTCTGTCCGGCTGACCGACTTGCCCAGATGGGCTTCGGTGAGGACGGCGGCCAGATCTTCCAGCCGCCGGCCGGCGGCGTCCTTGAAGGGGTAGAAGTCATCCACGTGGATGAACTGGCTCAGCAGATCCGTCAGATATTCGGCGATCTCCGGATCGCAGAGCCCCATGTCCACGTACAGAACGTGATGTACGGTCCCTGAAAACAGCCGACGCAAAGGATGCTCGTTCGGCAAAGACGAGATCATGAAGGCCTCCCACATCCTGACATTCTCCGGCCCGTGGCCGACCTCTTAATTGTAGTTCAGGTCAAGTGGGATTTTCCCCTAGAACAAGACCACAACGCCGGCATCCCGCCGATTGGTCGGGGGATGCCGGCGTTGGTGATGTCCTGCCGGGCGGAGGCCCGGCCAGTGAGTCTGAAGATCATTCACCGGTGGGCGTGGCGGCGACCTCGTCGGCCGGCTGGGTGCCGGCTGGCCGGGTGCCGACGCCGGCCGGAAGGGTGGCAGTACGCGCGGATTGCCGCAGTTTGGCCAGCCGCTCTTTCAGCGCGGTCTGGCGCGCCTCATAGGCCGCCCTCTGGTCGGCGGTGGGAATGGTGTCCAGTCGCTCTTTGAAGCGGGCGAACAGTTCCTCGGTCAGCGGCTTTTCCAGTTCCGCGCGGCGTTCGGTCAGCTTGCGGCCTTCTTCCTTGATCCGTTTCAGGTCTTCCTCTTTGTCCGGATTGCTGGCGGCGAGTTCCTTCTGCCGGGCCTCCAGTTCGGCGAATTCCGCTTTGTGGGATTCGCGGTAGCGGCCAGCCTCCTCGCGGGCCTCGCGCAGGATGGAGTAGGCCGTTTCGCGCTGGCCCTGATCGAGGTTGTACTGATTGATGAAATTGCGGACGTAATAGCCCATGGCGTCCTCGACCTTAATGACGTTGCGGGCCGGGTTCCTTTCGCGGATGCCCACGTCGGTGGGGTGCACGTCGCCTTCGGCCCAGCGCTTCATGGTGCCTTCGTAGTTGTCGAAGGTGGCATGGATCATTTCGAGGTCGCGATCGTGCTTCTTGAGCTGCTCATCGTTGAGGATGCGCCGCCACTGCATGTTGCCATCGAGAATTTCCTGGCGGATGGCGGTGATCAGGGGCGTGGCCCGGGCGGCAAAATCCCTGGCCGCTTCGGGGCTGGGCATCTCCCGGCGGAGCTGGTAATCGTAATACTCGCTCATGAGCGTGCGCACGTCTTTCTCGTATTCCTTAAGGAACTGTTTGACCCGCCGGTTCATGAGCTCGCGCGTGTATTGTTCCTGATTCTCGGTGAGCTGGTAATGACTGCTCATTACCTTTACGTACTGGTCGATGATGGTCTGAACGTCCCAGAAGAGGGGCGACGTCCGGGTGGCCTCCCGCAGCTTGGACAACGATTCCCTGCCGGGAGACTCCTTGCCCCGCGCCGATTCCTGCTGGGCCTGCCCCCACAGCGGCGCACTGGAAACCGCCACCGCCAAAGCTGCGAGCGTCAAAAGTGTCATTTTACGCATGGGGTTACATCCTCTCGACTGATGGTTCGCCGGTCCCCAACTCGAAGCCCGGGACCTCGATCCATGAATAGTTAAGAATTATTCAGGCCGCTGCCCAGACAGCTTGCGCTGAGGCTCTCCGGCCTGCCGGGCTCACGCTCATTATACGGGACGTATTTTCGTCCGGTTGCAGGTATCTCTCGCCGGAGAAGGCCGCGCCACCGTCGGGCGAACCGACGAGCCTCGACAAGTGATACTTGAAGGATAACGCCTGAGGCGGCTGGCCGCAAGTCTCGATGGGCGGCCTCCGGAACTGAACGGTCTGCATCCAGAATTGAATGGTCCTGGCCGCTGGGAGCCGCAGCGATGGCCGGAGGATTTGGGCAGCTCCCAAAGAGCCCTCAGGAGGCCGGATGAGAGCTTCGCGATTCTGAAGTTATTGCGGCCATCAGTGCCCAACTGGGATTCAAGTATTTTGTGCACAATGATTTATGAAATACTAATGTTATACCAATTTGTACCAAATTAGTATTTGCGACCGGGTTGGGTGCCCCGCCTCTTCAGAGGGTGAGGCACTCCGAACGAACGAAGACTCCAACGATCAGCAGCGCGGCGACCAACAACCAGGCAGCAACCTGCCCAAGGGTGCAACGAAAATCGTATGACCGTTCCCGCTTCGTGAGCCGAGGCCGTTCGTCCGGCTTTCAGAAGTAGACCTGGTCGATATTGAGCGTCGAGCGCTTGCCCAGGGCGTCATAATGGTTGTCCAGCCAGGTGGAAGCGGCGGCGTAGCCCACGTCGTGCAGGTGGGTGAGGAAGGCCCATTCGGCATTGAGCTTGCTGGAGACCGACAGCGGGAGGAGCTCCTCCTCTGCGCTGATGCGGTGCAGGAAAGCGCTTTTGTGTCGCTCCGCGTCAAGGCCTTCGGCGTCGATGAGCCTCTTGAGGTACTTGATGGACAGCAGGTCCTTGATCAGGCTGGCGTTGAAGGTGATCTCGTTGAGGCGGTTGAGGATGTCGGCGCTTCGCCGGGGGAGGTCCTGGCGGTAGATGGGATTGATCTGCACGATGACCACATCGCGCGATTGCTCGTCCTCGACCAGCGGGAACAACGCGGGATTGCCCATGTAGCCCCCGTCCCAGTAGGCCTCGCCGTCGATTTCGACGGCCTGGTACATGAACGGCAGGCAGGCGGAGGCCATGACCATATCCGCGGTCATCTCTTCGCGGCGAAACACCTTGAGCTTGCCGGTGCGGACGTTCGTGGCGGCGATAAATACCTTGATGCCCTCCGCGTGCCGCACGTGCTCGAAATCCACCAGGCTCGCGATCAGGTCACGCAGGGGGTTCAAGTTCAGCGGGTTGAGGTCGTAGGGAGAAAACAAGCGCGAGAACAGATCGAACATGATGAAGCCGGGGGAGAAGTCCAGCGTCCATCGACCCAGGAGTCGATCCAGCAGCGTACGCTGGAGCGGAGAGAAGCGGGCGGCACGGCTGACCTCCCGCCAGAACTTCTCCAGCGCCTCGCGGGCGCCCTCTTTACCCTGCCGATCGAGCCCATCCGCAAGCACGACGGCGTTCATCGCGCCCGCGCTGGTGCCGCAGATGGCGCCAATGCGGATCCGCTCGTCCTCCAGCAGGCGGTCGAGAACGCCCCAGGTGAAGGCGCCGTGCGAACCGCCGCCCTGGAGGGCCAGTTCGATCGTCTTGGACCCGTCACGCACGGACTTGCTGTGCGAAACCATCGCGGATCTCCATCATGTACACGGAATGGTCATGCGGGCGAGGCTTCCTGCATTCACGCTGACATTCGCGCTGACGCCGTCGCCGCGAAACAGAAGCGGAGCATCAAATGGCACCGGATACTAGGAAGCCGGTCGGCTGAAGTCTACGGAGCGGCCAACGCTGGTACTAAGAACCTTTCAGCAGCATTGGGAAGTGTCCAGGCCTGTCCGCGCGGCTCTGCCGTCATTACCGGCTGGGCTGGTGCCGTTCCCAGCACACCAGTTTCTCAGCGGATCAGGCGGCAAGATGCCCGCCCTCCGTGTAATTCAGGCGGGCAAGATGCCCGCCCCCCCAGAAGGGCCGGCCGGCGTTATCGGGGGGCGGGCATCCTGCCCGCCTCATGGGCCGAAGCATGCAACTCCTGGACCGGAAAGGGCATTATTGAAAACCGCTGATGACCATTGATCGCCTGGTGGAGCAGGGACGTTGGGCGTCTGGATGCAAGGCTGGTCGACGGTGGGGGATGGCTTGGGCGTCTGTGTTCAACCGCGGGCCAGGAGCTTCCTGAGGCCGTGGAGCGCCCGGCCGGCGGTGTGGCGGACCCGCTTCCACCAGAATTGCCGTTTGAGTTCGTTGAGTTCGGGGTGTTGGGGTTCGGCGGCCAGGCCGCGGTCGATCATGGCCTGGGCCTGTTGCCAGCGGCCCAGGTACATGAGGACCAGGGCCAGCTTGTGCAGCACCAGGGTGCTCTCCGGCTCGATGCGCAGGGCGCGCATGCAGTCGGCAATCCCGCGTTCGTACTGGCCTTCGAGGAACCGGCAGATGGCCAGGTTGTGCCAGGCAGCCACGAGGTGAGGCTCATTGTTGAGCAGGTGCTCGAAATAACCGGCTGCCTCCGTGGGGCGGTTCATTTCCAGCAGGCAGTTGCCCATGGCCATCAGCCCGACGGTGTCCTCGGGATCCTGTTCCAGCGCCAGGCTGAGATGATGGTAAGCGGTGTGGGGATGTCCGCGGCGCAGCTCCACTTCGCCGAGGTGGGCGCGCACGTGCGGATGGTCCTGGTCGAGGGCCAGGGCCTTCTCGAAATGGTCGATGGCCTCATCCAGCCGGTCACCCTGGGCCAGCAGCAGGCCCAGCATGACATGGCCGCGGACCGAGTCAGGCTCCAGTTCGAGGATTTGCTCAAACTTGCCGGCGGCCGATTCCAGCCGGCCCATTTCGATGTAGAGATCGCCCAGTTCGGCCAGCACGTCCAGGTCGCCGGGCGCCTGCCGGAGGGCCTGCAGATAGGCGTTGCGGGCCTTTTCGTAATCACCCAGCATCCGGTACGCCCAGGCGATCCGTTGAGCGGCCTGCGGATAGTTGGGTTCGATGTGCAGGACGCGCTCCCAGCAGTGAATGGCCTGCTGGTACTGGTTCCGGCACATCAGGGATTCGGCCAGGTGGTGGAAGCAGTGCGGGCAGTCTTCCTCGATCTGCTGGGCCAGGTAGAACATTTCCTCGGCTTGTTCGTGTCGGCCCATGCGGGTGTAGGCGGCGATCCGGTGGCAATAGGCGGGTTCGTAATCCGGGTGTTCCCGGGCCATGGCTTCGAGCCGGTCGACGGCTTCCTGGTAGCGTTCCACGCGAATCAGGTCCATGGCCAGGAGGGTCTGGACTTCGAGATGATCGTCGGACAGCGCAATGGCCTGCTGGTAGGCCTCGATGGCCTCTTCGTACCGTTCGAGCTGGTCGAGGATCTGTCCGCGCTGGATATGCCAGTCGGCGTCGTGAGGATTGATCTCAATGGCGGCGTCGAGTTCCCCCAGCGCTTCGGCCCACTGGTGGGCCTCGGTCAGCTCCGCGGCCCGCTCCACTCGGGTTTCCGCATCCAGCCAGTCTCTCATGGCGTCGCCCTTCCGCAATGGCAACGAGCGATAAAAGCTCTCGTTGTGCATATCGGTTTCCGGAGGGCGCGGGTGGCGTTAAATCCAGCCCCACTGGCGGGTTGCCTCGGGGGGCGGGCCGGCCTTCGGGGGCCGGGCATCTTGCCCGCCTTTGGAGGGTTCAGGGTTCAGGGTTCAGGGTTCAGGGGGCGAGCATCCTGCCCGCCTTCCAGAACGGCCAGCGCTACGGGGGGCGGGTATCCTGCCCGCCTCATGGGCCGAAGCGCGAAATTCCTGGACCGGCAAGGGCGCCGGCCTATTCCGCCCCAAGAACCTGTCTGATCGAGGACTTACGACCCGGAGCGGCGGCGGAAGAAACCGGGCCGGCCGAGACGGATTCGCTCCTGATTCTCGGACCTTGGCCGACCGGGGCCTGGGCGGGCGGCGGCGGCCAAGCCGGCCTCGCGCGGCGTTCTGCCCCCATTCCCCACAAAAAGCTGTACTCATCATTTTTAGGCGCGATACACCGGATCGCGGACTCGTTCCTCTCTTCTTTTTCAGGAGTAAGGACACAACCGGGAACCTGTGGTTGATTGCTCAAAGAATCCATTGCGCGACGCGGAAAGGAGCGATGTATGAGAAGCTTGATCTGTACCGGCCGTTTTGCCCGTAAGACGGCCGGCACCCAGCTTTCGCCGGGTACCCGGCCCGGCCGCTACGACCTTGCGCTTCACCTGAGCCACCAGGCTCCATACTATTAGGACAGGGGGGGATATGCCCCAAGGAGCCCTAACCATGCTGAGCGATGTGGAGCATCGGCCGTATCCCCCTCCTTCCACCTCCTGGGCCGGCCAGATGGTATGGCATGATTTGCTGTTTGCCCATTGGGCGGTGCCGCCAGAGTCGTTGCGGCGGATCGTCCCGCCTTCCCTGGTGCTGGACACGCATGAAGGCCGGGCTTACGTGACGGTGACGCCCTTTCACATGAGCGGCGTACGGCCACGGGCGGTGCCGGCGGTGCCATGGCTGTCCACCTTCCCCGAGCTGAATGTCCGCACGTATGTGACCATGGGCGGCCGGCCGGGGGTGTACTTCTTCAGCCTGGATGTGACCAGTCTGCCGGCGGTGCTCGGGGCCCGGACGTTATTCTCGTTGCCGTATTTTCTGGCCCAGATGTCGGTGACGCACGAGGGGAGCTGGGTGCATTATTCCAGTCATCGCTCGCGCTGGCATGGGGTCCCGGCCCATTTCGTGGGGCGGTATCGTCCGACCGGGGGGGTGTTCTATGCGGCGCCCGGTTCGCTGGAGTATTGGCTGGTGGAGCGTTACTGCCTGTATACCACCGATGGCCGGGACCAGGTCTACCGGGTGGAGATTCACCATCCGCCCTGGCCGTTGCAGCCCGCGGAGGCGGTCCTTTTCCGCAACACGATGGCCGTTCCGCTGGGGCTGGACCTCCCCGAGCAGCCCACTCACCTGCACTATGCGCAGCGCCTGGAGGTGCTGTTCTGGCTGCCGACCCGGGTGGAGCCGGAAGTGAAGCCGGTATGATCGAACGGCTGGCCGGAGCTTCCGGAGGGCGCGCATCTTGCGCGCCTTTAAAGCGGGCAGGGTGACGTTTGCGGATCTGTTGGGGCCATGCCGGCACCTCTGCTGCGCCGCTTGCGTGGCGTTTCCGTCAGGGGCGGCATTCAGCGGTCAGCGGTCAGCGATCAGCGGTCAGCAATCAGCGGCGCGCGATAGTCCGGAAGGTGAGAGCCGGCCGCTGAAAGACCCCATTCACGCCTGATTCCTTTGCACTTAGCGCCTGCAATCGTTCCCCCACGCTCCATCTCTCTATCTCTCCATCTCCCCTTCCCCTTGTCCCCGTGTCCCCTTGTCTCCTTGTCCCCGTGTCTACGTGTCGCCCTACCCCCTCATCTCTCATACTCTCATACTCTCCATCTCTCACACGTCGCCCCGGGCCCCTCCCCAGCGCTCAGCGCCCTGATAAGGCGTCCTGGATGCCCGCCCTCCTGATGCGCCCGGCCGCTTCACCATCATCCTTTGCCGGACTCCCCCCGGCCGGGACGCCGATTTGGCAGTGACCGCCCCGCTCGTTATCCTATGCGGCGGAATCGAAGTCCACTCTATTGCCTGCAGATGTACCAGTTCGGAGGCCCATGGGAATGACCCGCACGAAATCAGACAGCCCCACGTCGGACACGACGAAGGAAACCGCGGTTGCCGGCGTTGCCGGGGCCACTGATGCCGTGGCGGAGTCGCCGGGTCTGTTGGGCCGTTTTCTGGTGCTCCGGGGGGCGATGCCCGAGCTGTGGATCACGTTCGCCATCAAGTTCTTCGGGGTGATTGCCTATTCCATCGTCAATTCGACGATCGTGCTGTGGCTGTCGAAGGATCTGGGGTTTCTGGACGAATCGGCCAGTTGGATCGTCGCGGCCTGGTCGTTGTCGATGACCATCTTCACGCTGCTGGTGGGTTCGCTGACGGATGCCATCGGCATGCGCAAGGCGTTCCTGCTGGGCATCGTGATCTGCATCCTGGCCCGCGCGGTGATGACCTTCACGACCTTCCCGCTCTTGGCGATCTTCGCCGGGCTGCTGCCGCTGGCCATCGGCGAGGCGTTGGGTACGCCGGTGATGATTGCGGCCACGCGTCGCTACTCGACCACCGCCCAGCGGTCGATCTCCTTTTCGATCATCTACGTGGTGATGAATCTGGGCTTCCTGGTAAAGGGGAAAATCTTCGACTGGGTGCGCCACCCGGAGTTCGGCATGGGCGAGGATGGCTTGCTGACCCTGCCGTTGCTGGGGGAACTCACCACGTACCGGATGCTGTTTCTGATCAGCCTGCTCTTTGAGCTGATACTGCTGCCGCTGGTGTATTTCGGCATTCGCGAGGGGGCCGAGGCCACGGACGAAGGCGTGAAGTTCACACCTTCGGGGAGCAGCCACGCCGGCCAGGCCAAACCCTCGGTCAGCCAGGTGATCGCCGACGCCGCCCGCGACACGATCCGCGTATTCATCGAACTCGGGCGGCGTCCGGGGTTCTACCGGATGCTCGGGTTCCTGGTGATGATCGCGTTCCTGAAGCTGCTGTTCGTCACCATGTCGTATGTTTTCCCGAAGTTCGGTATCCGCGAGCTGGGGCCGGGCGCGCCCATCGGGACCTTGTGGGACTCCACCAATGCGGCGTTGATCGTGGTGCTCGTGCCCATCATCGGCGCGTTGTCGCAGAAGATCTCGGCTTACCGCATGGTGGCGGCGGGCGGGATCGTGACGGCCGCCTCGATGTTCATCATGGTGCTGCCGCCGGAGTGGTTCAAGCCGTTGGCCGACGGCTGGCTGGGCAAGGCCCTGAGCCATCCCTGGTACCTGGGGCTCAGCGGCGAGGTGAACCCCTGGTACGTGATGATCTTCTTCTATGTGGTGGCGTTGTCCATCGGTGAGGCGATTTATTCGCCGCGCGTGTACGAGTATGCGGCGTCGATCGCACCGCGCGGGCAGGAGGCCTCGTACGGGGCCCTGTCCTACGTGCCGTATTTCGTGGCCAAGTTGCTGGTCGGCGCTTTCGGCGGCATGCTGCTGGCCAGGTATTGCCCCGAGACCGGGCCGCGCAACCCGCAGATGATGTGGCTGGTCCTCGCCCTGGGGACGATGATTGCCCCGATCGGCCTGATCGTCTTGCGCCGCTGGATTCGCGTTCAGGAAGCGGGGCGGGAGGACTGATGGCCCCCCTTCATGGCGGATCGCGCAGAGAACCCGGGGGATTTGAACGGGTTCTCGTTCCCTCTATTGGCTTCTGCCGGTCCCCTCTCCCGTTCAGACGCGAGGCGCGTGGCTTCCAGACAGCATAGCGCAAAATCGTAGCGGCCGGGCTCCGTACCCGACCGTTTGGCCCCTAAAACGGCCGATACGGAGCCTGGCCGCCACAGAAAATGGCCCATGTTCCGCTGCGGGGTGGAGGAACTTCGCCAGTGCGCAGCCCGCGGCCGGCCCAAAAAGGAGACACCGCTCAAGCCGAGCTGACGGAGCAACGGCGGTGAAAAACGAACCCGTCCCGTTTTTGCTCCCGGGACGAAGGCCACGGCTGAACGCTGAACGCTCGCCTTGATGACCGCTTGCGGATTGAAGACCCGTGCGCTATTCCGCGCAGGCCGGATCGGCCGGATGGTTTTCCCCGCTGTAACAGCGCTGGAACACGCCGAAGTCGTTCTGGTCTACGTCGCCGT
>Ga0116168_1002925_pt1 | contig 10120 bp, 7 predicted proteins | sample AD_UKC129_MetaG_FD_89795 | JGI IMG/M metagenome (GOLD analysis project Ga0116168, IMG submission 89795) | Active sludge microbial communities of municipal wastewater-treating anaerobic digesters from Canada - AD_UKC129_MetaG | ecosystem: Engineered > Bioreactor > Anaerobic > Digestate | place... | reverse complement strand
TTTGGGGCCTGCGATGTCATCCGCCAAATGATTTCCATGCCGACTTCGCCTGAGGCAAAATCGTCTTGTTTGTGACGGGCATCCCCCCAAGCGTCTTGGGCCTTTTCCAGCGAACCGTATTTCTCGACAAGGAATCGGCCGAACAGTCGCCGCAGTTTTCCGGCGAACGGCTCACGGATATTCTGTGATGTCCAGAAGAGGATACTGTCCTCATTCTGCACCTGGATAATAGCGACCGTAGGGTCTTGAGAAAGGGGAATGCCCGTGTAAGGGTTGGGGCGTGTGTATAACTCTTTCACCCAAGTCTTGTAGGCATCTTGAAGTTTTTCCTCAAAGAAAATCAAGCCCTCTGGACCGGACTGCCCTGTGTAACTGTCCAGTCCCCAACTGGCCGGGATTTTGCTGGTGTGAGACCAATAGGGAGAAATCGTGACATAGATTCCGTGGTTTTTGCACTCGGCAACGTATCGCTGAATTTGATCGATGACTTTTTCGTCCACATCGGTGAGTTTGGCCCCTTCCTTCTCCACGCAGAGTTGGGCGTGCACGCGGACCATGTTTACCCCCAATTTCGCTAGCCACCGCAAGTGACGACGCATTACATCGGGTTCCATGCGCCAGCCATAATCCACGACCGCCCAGAAGCGAATCGGTTGGCCGTCTCCGCGGAGAAAACTCATTCCGTCTTCAGAAAGCCGGATGAATCCCTTTTCTCCAGCCGTTTGTTCGTTCAAAGAGCGAAGATCGAGGAGCGCCCCCGCGCGGATTGGATCCACACTCGGTTCAAAGGGCCAGGTTCCAATCTCTGTAACGACATCGGCTCGAGTCTCCGCCGTACCGGGACGTGCCAGGCCGCTCGGTGAAAATGGTTCATTCGTGAGCACAAAGGCATCTAAGCCCCCATGATTTTGAAGTTCACTGTGGAAGCGAAACGCCAGCGTGTGGTCTCCGCGAGATAACGTCAACCTTCCCGCATTAACCCAACCAATAAAACGGAGGTCAATTTTGTTGTCCGCCGCAATGTTAACAACTTGCGTGGCCGCAGAGAGGTCCAACTCTCGCCACGGCGAACCATCGACGCTCAAAGAAACGCGACTTCTCACAGGATTGATGCGGAGCCAGAGGACGTAATCGCCGCCATCCTTCAGGCTCACCGAATACTCCACCGTTCCCTCTTTTTCTTCGGAAAAATTGCTAATCCAATCCCCACCCGAGAGATGTTCCTTTTTGACCTGATCGTACCACCAGGGGTGCCGGTTCATCTTGTGGCTAACAGGGCTTTCACCCTCCTGCCAGATGGTTTCACCCCAGGTCGGCGAAGAAATCCAGCAAGTAACCAGCGTGATTAGGATAGTCAGGAAATACTTCATGATTTGCCGCCTCATTCCGCAATCATGCATTGCAAGGACTACCGTAGATTCACGCGGATCTTCCCTACGGCGTTATCTGATGTGTGAACGTTCGGTGCTGCCCAGCTCAAAGGTTCTCCGTAAAGTTGAGCAAGGCTGAGAACATTCGCTTTTCCGGGGATACCTTAATTCAATCTGGGCCATTGTAAAGAACTTGAGGACCTCAAGGAAGTACACCGCGGACCGCACGGCTGAACCGCACAGTTGACCGCCCAAAAAAGCCCCGTTACGCTGGTTGCATCTAGGGGCTTTGGAAAGCCATCACCAGGTGACCACAACGCACGAACGACGTTAAAGTTCATGCTGTCTGATTCGAGGAGCTGAGAAATGGGCGAGGCGCGGATCGTCTCCTTTATCAACTACAAAGGCGGAGTGGGCAAGACGACCACGACTTATCACATCGGGTGTAGTTTAGCCGAGCATCATGGTCATCGCGTGTTGCTGGTCGATATTGATCCTCAGTCGAATCTTTCGCTGCTTTGTATGAGCTATGACCGGTACAATCAATTTCGGACCCAACAGGGCACAATTCGCGATCTTTATCGTCGATTTCGGCAGGAGAGCCGCCTGGGTACACGGGATTTCATCGTCCGCGAGCCGATTCAGTTGAACAACGGTCCGCTGAGGAATCTCGATCTGCTCCCGTGTGATCTGGATATGCTGGGCGAAGATATTGGGGGAATACTGCCGACTGTTTCTGCCGCGCGGACGGGGAACGCATTTCAGGTCTTGGAACAGGTGGCGGAGCGCGTGTTGCGAGAATGGGACTTTTTGCGTCTGGCACTTGATGAAGTCCGCAGCGAGTATGACGATATCCTCATCGATTGCCCGCCCAATCTCTATTTGATGACCCAGAATGCCCTGGCCGCCTCTGACTGGTATGTCATTACCGTGGTTCCGGAACACCTTTCGTCGGTTGGGGTGCCCATCCTCATTCGTAAGATACGAGATATCCGCGAGCGGATTCGGCGAGTGGCGGCCATCCTTGGGAGAGAGGTTTCGTTTGCCCGGTTTGCCGGTATTATTGCTGTTAAAATGCGTCGGGCAGGCCAGCATCAGGACGTGCTCAACCGGCTGCGTGAGGATCTATCGAGTTATATTGGCGAGGGTAGTTTGGCTGATCCAGTTTTCGCTACAGCCACCACAGAATTGATCGGCTACAGCGAGGCAGCGGAGCAGAATCTCCCCGTGTGGCATGCGCGGGGAAACAATCCAGCCATGGCGGCGGAACGGCGGGAATACGAAGCCATTACCGAAGAATACCTGAGACGCTGTCATAGCGGTGAGCTATGAGACAGTGGCAATGAAATAAAAGGACGCCCTTTTCCAGGGCGCTTCGTAGGAGTGTTTCCCAATGTCAATGTGAAAGGATGGATTATGGCCAAAAGGCAGTCAGCTTCGACGTTAGAGGTGCTTGAAGAGCTTAGTGGCGTTTTTAACTTGTTACCGACTGAGGAGTTCCGGAACGAAGTCACTACATCGGTGCAGCAGATTATAGGGTTTTTGCAGGATTTGCGTGTTGCGATTGAAAAGATCCCCACCCGGGAACAGATGATAGATAGGCGTATTCCTGAGTCACTTGATCGCGTCAGGGATTTCTTGAAGCCCTTCGAGTCGGCCGGCAGAGCCAGATCGTCGCGTCAAGCGCAGCGGAGTGTCAAAAAAGTAGTCGATCTCGAGGAGTTCAAAGACCATCTGATGACCCTTCCCATTGGGCAGATTGAAGGCGCACTGCGGGATTCAGGATTGACATTGGAGCAACTGAAAGAGGTGTTAACGCGTCTCGGGGGTTCTAGTCGTGGTGCTAGGAGTAAAGAGCAGGTTATCCAGCGGATCGTGGATGAGATTCGTACTCGGCGGGAACTGAGTGGCTTACGGGACGGGGCCACCCCTTAAAACCAGTAAGATCAATACCTGTTTGACCAGGGAAATATGCAATCACGGTGGGGACATCGCACCATTGCGTGTCCCCACCGTATCTGATTTTTACGGAGCTAAAAGCTGGTTGCCGGCGTCACTCGATGAGTTCTGGGGCGAATTCACGGCGTAGTACGGCGAGGGCCTGCCGTCCCGTATCGCCGCTTACCACGACATTCAGGCGAACTTCGCTGGTACTGATCATTTCCACATTGATTTGGGCAGCAGCGAGGGCCTGGAAGGTGCGACCGGCCACACTAATGTGGCTCTTAAGCCCGGTACCGAGGATCGACAGTTTGGCAACACTCGGGCGACCCGTGGGTGGTGCGGCCCCAATCTCTTCGGCAAAGGCCTGGCACGCTGTCATGGCCTCCTCGTACGACCCTTGTGGTACCGTGAAGCTCATCATGGCTTTATCTTCTCGCCCCACGCTTTGCACGATCATATCGACGACGATGTTCCTATCCGCCACCTGGCGAAACAGCTTGGCAGCAAGGCCGGGGCGATCGGGAATCTCGCTAAGCGTGACACATCCCTGGGTTTCGTCCAAACAAATCGACTCGATGACAAGGTCTTCCATACCGTGAAGGCGACCGATAATCCGTTCGCGGTCGTTGGCGACGACCTCAGGGCGGCTTTCCTCGGCCACACTCGGCGGTTCCTTGTGCAGCTCAAAGGCTTGGTGGACCGTGCGTAAAGCCTCCACGGCCTGATCCCGTTGCACCAGCACGGAAATCTTGATCTCACTGGTCGTGATCATGAGGATATTGATTCCCTTATCGGCCAAGGCCCGGAACATCCGTTGGGCCACGCCCGGTTGTTTGGCCATTCCCAAACCAACCACCGAGACCTTGGCAACATTTTCATCATAGGTCACACCCTCGGCGCCGATTTCGCGAGCTGTCTCTTCCACAACCCGCAAGGCGGCGGGAAGCTCCTCCTGAAACACCGTGAAGGAGATATCCGCCCGACCGCCTGCCGCCACGTTTTGCACGATCATGTCCATGGGAATATTCCGGGCAGCCAAACGCGAGAAAATAACGGCTGCATTGCCGGGTTTATCGGGCACACCACGAACGGTGATGCGTGCTTCCTTAAGGATCGCGGCCGCCCCGCACACAGGAACGTCCCGCGATTCTGGCGTCCACGAAATGATGGTTCCCGGCAAGTCGCTGAAACTACTCCGTACGTGGACGGGCACTGAGAACCGCTTGGCAAACTCGATGGAGCGATTGTGCATCACCCCGGCCCCCGCCGTCGCCAATTCGAGCATCTCGTCATAACTGATGCGGCTCATTCGGCGGGCTTCTGGGACCAGTCGGGGATCGGTCGTATAGACGCCATCGACATCCGTGTAAATCTCGCAGGTTTCCGCCCGTAACGCCGCAGCTAGGGCAACCGCCGTGGTGTCGCTTCCCCCACGTCCCAGGGTCGTAATATCGGCGGTGTCGGTGATCCCTTGGAATCCTGCCGCAATAACAATATTGCCCTCGTCGAGCAGTTGTCGAATCCGGTCTGTAGAGATGGATCGAATGCGGGCCTTGGTGTGGGTACTATCCGTGTAAATGCCCATCTGGGCCCCCGTCATACTGATGGCCCGATGCCCTAGGCGGTGGATTGCCATGGCCATGAGGGCAACGCTGACTTGCTCGCCAGTCGAAAGCAGCATATCCATTTCCCGGGCCGGAGGCTCAGGGTCGATTTGCTTCGCCAATTCGATTAGATGATCGCTAGTGTGACCCATTGCGCTGACAACGGTCACAACCTGATAACCCTGAAGCTTGGCCCGAATGGCTTTTCGGGCAGCCGCTAGGATTTTTTCTGCATCGGCGACACTTGTCCCACCAAACTTTTGAACTAACACTGCCATTGTGCGCAATCCTTGTTCCAATCTTTGACTCAACTGTTTCTAACTGCGTATTCCAAAAAGGAATCTCTTTCACCCAATCAAGTACCCTGCTGGTGGTCACGAACCTGTCGTGAGCAGCCACTCAAGGTGGCGATTCACCCCGAAGGAAATACTCCATCACACGCCAACCCTCTTCAAAGATAATCCCCGATTCTTCCGCCGTCCGCTCGTTGTAGCCCGTCGCGCCACTGGTGGGAATCCCCGTCCCAGCAATCGCAAAGGGAACGTAGCCGTGGGCGTGAGTTTTCAACCTGAGTGGCGTAGGATGATCGGGTGAAACAAGAATCCTATAATCCCCATAATTTTGAAGGGCCTCCCACAAGGGGGCCACGATTTTCTGATCGATCGCCTCTAGGGCTTGGATTTTTGCCTCGGCGTCACCCTCGTGCGAGGCCTCGTCAGTGGCTTCGATGTGAACGCATACTAGGTCCACTTCTTTTAGGGCTTCAATAGCGTAGCGTCCCTTGGCGGCGTAATCTGTATCGATGTAACCGGTTGCTCCAGGAACATCAATCCGTCGCCATCCGAACAAGGCGGCCAGGCCGCGAAGAAGGTCAACCGCCGTGATCATCGCCCCGGTGACCCCATATCGTTGTTGAAACGGCGGTAACTGCGGGGCTCCCCCAAGTCCCCACAGCCAGATATTCGTAGCCGGCAGCTTTCCTGCCTTTTGCCGGGCCACATTGACTGGGTGGTTGGCAAAGATTTCCGCGCTTTCGCACATTAACCGAGTCAACAAGTCACTGCCGGGACCACGGGGATAAGCGTCAATCACGCTTTGATCGGTCAGGTCGTGAGGGGGAACGGTCACGGTGTCACGCGAAAACGGCGCCGGCTTGTCCCCACCTCGATAGATTAAAAGGTTACGATAGCTCACACCAGGAAAGAACTGGAGTTGGGGCGTTCCCAGCTTTTCCTGAAGGGTGGTCATCAACTCGCGGGCTTCCCCGGTTGAGATGTGGTCGGCCGTAAAATCTCGCATCACCTGATCGATGATCGTGACCAGGTTGCAGCGGATCGCCCAATCATTGGGGCCGAGAGGAATGCCCTGGGCGGCTGCCTCCAGTGGTGCCCGACCTGTGTAATGCGCAACCGGATCGTAGCCGAGAAGACTCAGATTGGCCACATCCGAGCCCGGCGGCAGGGAGCGTGGAACGTGATTGGCCTGGCCGACAACCCCAGCGCGGGCAACAGCATCCATGGCCGGAATATCAGCGGCCTCAAGGGGAGTCTTTCCCCCGAGGCTTTCCTGGGGTTCGTCGGCGCAGCCATCGGGAATAACAATTGCGTATTTTCTCATATCGCTTGAACCATTGTCTGGTAGATTTACTACGAGGAAGCTCAGGAATTAAAGGTTCACAGCCACAAAACTCCTATCAATCCCGCACCCGCATCCACACACTGCCCGGACGAACCACCGGCAATCTGTCAATCTCAGCCATCGCCTTCCGCATGGGGCCTTCCGCCGCGGTATGAGTCATGATCACCAATGGCACAACGCCTTCCGTCTCTTCTTCTGTCTGATGTTGGATGACAGATGCGATGGAAATCTGGTTTCGACCCAAGATGCCGGCGATCTCGGCCAGGACACCCGGCCGATCTTGAACATGGAAGCGAAGGTAAAACCGACTTCGGGCCATATCCGGGTTACGCAAGCCAATGTGGGGACCGTCGTTGCTCCACAATCGCAGCGTGCGGAATGTGATGGCCGCCCGACCAACCGCAGTGTCGATGATATCGGCTACCACCGCCGAGGCGGTCGGCATTTGGCCAGCTCCCAAGCCATGGAAAAAGACCCGACCAACGGCATCACCCACGACGCGGACGGCATTGTATGCCCCGCGGACCTCACCAAGGGGTGTCCCCTCCCGGACCAATGTAGGCGATACGTGCAACTCAAGCTCACCGTCGATTAGTTCAGCTACGGCCAACAGGCGAATGTGATACCCAAGCTCTCGAGCATACCGCATGTCCTCCGCCTGGACGGTGTCGATCCCCACCCGCGGGATATCCCTCCAATTAATTTGGGCACCGAAGGCGAGCTGAGCGAGAATTGCGAGTTTTTGGGCCGCGTCGGCACCGCTTACATCCATGGAAGGATTTGCCTCGGCGTAGCCCAGTCGCTGGGCCTCCGCCAAAGCGGCGGCGTACTCCTGACCACGTTCCTCCATCTGAGTCAGGATAAAGTTACTGGTACCATTAAGGATGGCGTGGATCGAGGTAATTTCGTTGGCGGTCAGGCTTTCGCCGATAGCCGCAATGATCGGAATCCCGCCCGCTACCGCGGCCTCGAAGGATATCGAACGCCCCAAACGTCGTGCAGCCTCAAATAGCTCGGGGCCGTGCTCCGCCAATAGGGCCTTGTTGGCCGTAACCACGTCTTTGCCGTGCTCCAAAAGCGACAGGACAATGGAACGTGTTGGTTCCACGCCGCCGATCAGTTCGACCGCCACGGCAATGTTGGGGTCTTTGATTACGGCGTCCAAATCGTCGGTCAAAAGATGCTTTGGCACCGTGACGTTGCGGGGCCGGACAAGGTCCTTGTCCACAATCCGGACAAGCTCGATCGGCCGCCCCGCCCGCCGAGCAATCCGGTCACCGTGTTCCAATAGCAATTTTGCGACACCAGAGCCGATGGTTCCGAAGCCGATAATAGCGACTTTAAGGCTGTCCATATTGGGTGCCTATTCCCATGATTGCCACGAAAGGCCACTTTTCCGATAATCATCTTCGACAAAATGGAACGCCTTGCCAGGCATGGGCGGCCTGTTCTGCTAAAAGCTGTAAACCGTTATCCTAGGTTGACGCTCGAAAAGCCGTCAAGATGTTCCCGGCCGCGGAAGGGCCTTTGCCGCTTGGTTGGTTGTACGCCATCCTTTAAGCCAGCGCAAGAATGAAACGACTTTTGGAACAGATGCTCTCTTAGATCAGATTTCCGTTTACGGGGAGGTCTCAGATGAAAACATTGGTGACTATGATGTGCCGGGACGTGTACCTGACCTGGGTTTCGTGGTTGTTAATGCTGACCTTATTGGCTTCGCTGGGACTTGTTGAGGCAAGCCAGGGGAGTGGTGCGGAACGCCCCAATGTCGTGTTGGTGATTACGGATGATCAGGGCTATGGCGATTTGGCCTGCCATGGTAATCCGGTCATCAAGACCCCCAATTTAGATCGGCTCTACCAGGAAAGCGTGCGGCTGACTGATTTTCACGTCGATCCCACGTGCTCGCCCACCCGTGCGGCCTTGATGACAGGCCGTTACTCCTGCCGAACCGGGGTTTGGCATACGATCATGGGCCGTTCTATTTTGCGGCGAGATGAGACGACCATGGCGGATGTCTTTCGCCGTGCGGGGTACCGAACGGCTATCTTTGGAAAATGGCACCTCGGAGACAATTACCCCTATCACCCATGGAACCGGGGATTTGAGGAATGCCTCATCCATTTCGGGGGTGGCATCGGTCAGGGACCGGACTATTGGGGAAACACATACTTCTCGCCAACACTCAACCATAATGGTGAATGGAAGAAGGAGGAAGGTTACTGTACGGACATCTTCTTTAAAAGGGCCATGGAGTTCATCCAGGCGCACCGCGAAGAACCGTTTTTTGTCTATCTTCCCACGAATGCGCCTCATGCCCCGCTTCAGGTTGAAGAGCGCTATGCTGAACCGTATCGCCAAGCCGGGCTGCCTGACGCTTTGGCAAAATTCTATGGGATGATTACCAACATCGACGAGAATATGGGGCGACTAATGGGGCTATTGCGAGAATTGAAACTGGAATCCCAAACAATTCTCATCTTCATGACGGATAATGGGACCGCCGGGAGTGGTTTCAACGCCGGAATGCGGGGAAAGAAAGGCTCCCAATACGACGGTGGTCATCGCGTCCCCTGTTTCATCCGCTGGCCAGGACGTCTCCCGGCTGGCCAAGACTTCACCCACTTGGCGGCACACATCGACCTTTTCCCCACACTGCTTGATCTGTGCGACATCCCGGCCCCCAGCGAAGTGAAATTTGACGGGATAAGCCTCAAACCGTATCTTGCCGGCGGAACTGCCACGTTTCCCGAGCGGACATTATTCGTCCAGGTTAACCGTATTGATCATCCGGTTCCCTGGCGATTGTCTGCCGTTCTGACTGAGCGATACCGGTTGATTGATGGTCAACAGCTTTACGACATCAAGGAGGATCCCGGACAAACAAAGGATATTGCGGCGGCCAATGCCGAGGTCGTGAATGAGCTTCGGGCGAGGTACGAAGCCTGGTACGCGGACGTCTCCCAGCGATTTGGCGAGTATTGCGAATTGGTGCTCGGATCCGACGAGGAAAACCCGGCCACGTTGTGTTCCCACGATTGGCACGGCGAATCGGTTCCATGGGACCAGTCGCAGATGGAGAAGGGGATGGTGGGCAACGGCTTTTGGGCTGTGGAATTCGCCAAGGCCGGGCGATATCGTTTTGCCCTCCGCGATCGCCCGGCCCACGCTTCCACCAAGTTGCCCCAGGGAAAGGCCCGCTTGGTCGTGGAAGGACTGTTTGAAGAAGAAAAGCCAATCCCAGCCAATGCCGAAGAAATCATCTTTGAGGCCAATTTGCCTGCGGGGAAGGCCCGCCTGCAAACATTCCTAACGCTTCCTAATGGGACCCAGCGAGGCTTCTATTTCGTGGTCGTTACTCGACTACCTTGACGGCCGTGGTCAAGTGTTCGAGCTGCAAGTTGTCGCGGCTGGTGAGCTTAAGCGTCCCCTGGGACATGGGATGGCTGGGGATCATTGGCTGACTGTTGCGATTGGGCCACATCTTGCGAGAGCCGCATCGAGCAAAACTTAGGCCCACACATGCTGCAATATTTGGCATTGGGCGACGTACCAGGGCGGGCG
>Ga0116168_1002923_pt1 | contig 10124 bp, 9 predicted proteins | sample AD_UKC129_MetaG_FD_89795 | JGI IMG/M metagenome (GOLD analysis project Ga0116168, IMG submission 89795) | Active sludge microbial communities of municipal wastewater-treating anaerobic digesters from Canada - AD_UKC129_MetaG | ecosystem: Engineered > Bioreactor > Anaerobic > Digestate | place... | reverse complement strand
GTGGCGGGCAGGCCTTCGAGACCCAGCGCGCGTTGGAACGGCGGGCGATGGTCGACACCCTGGCTGCGCTGGCGGTGTCGGTGCCCTCCGATCAGGTGGCCGACCTGCTCGAGCCGCTGTTCCGGTACTGGCGCACCGCTCGTCCACTGCCCGATGCGCTCGCGTTTCTGCGGCACTGGCGCCTGTGCCCGGTCGTCATCGTGTCGAACATCGATCGCGCGGACCTGGAGCACCTGCTGCCGAGCCTGCCGGCCGTGGCCGGGCTGGTGACGAGCCAGGACGCGCGCGCGTACAAGCCCGCCCCGTCCGTGTTTCGCCACGCCCTGGCCCTGGGTGGCTATGCGCCACAGCGCGTCGTCCACGTCGGCGACTCGTGGGAGTCCGATGTCGAGGGAGCACTGCTGGCCGGCATCACCCCGGTCTGGCTCAATCGCACCGGTGCCGTCGCCCCCTCGTCCGAGGTGGCGCGCATCGCGTCGTTCGACGAGTTGGCGTCCTGCCTGAACCGGCTGCCGGACCCGGATTTCACCCGTCCGGGTGCGGTTGCGGCAGACCCGGGCGAGGGCGTCCACGGGTAGCGTGGCGGAATGGATGCGACGGCGTACTGGACCGTTGCGCCGGGTCGCGGCGAACTGCGCCGCGAGCAGCTTGCCACCCCCGGCCGCGACGAGGTGCTGGTGCGTACGCTCGCCTCGGGCATCAGTCGCGGCACCGAACTGCTGGTGCACCGGCACGGGGTGCCAGCCTCGGTTCGGGAGCGGATGCGATGCCCGTTTCAGGCCGGTGACCTGCCCGGTGCGGTGAAGTACGGCTACCTCAACGTCGGACGGGTCGAGGCCGGTCCGGCGCACCTGCTCGGCGAGCGGGTCTTCTGCCTCTTCCCGCACCAGGATCGCTTCGTCGTACCGGTGAGCGCCGTCACGGTGGTGCCCGTGCAGGTGCCCACCGAACGCGCCGTGCTGGCCGGCACCGTCGAAACCGCGGTCAACGCCCTGTGGGACGGCCCGCCCCGGATCGGTGACCGGGTGGCCGTGGTCGGCGGCGGCATGGTCGGGCTCAGCGTGGCCACGCTGCTGCGCCGGTTTCTACTCGGCCGGCTTCAACTGGTCGACGTCGACCCGGCCAAGGCGCACCTGGCGCGCAGGCTCGGGGTGCAGCACGTCCAGCCGGACGAGGCCGCCGCCGACTGCGACCTGGTGTTCCACGCCTCGGCGAGCCAGGCCGGGCTGGCCACGGCCCTGCGCCTGCTGGGCGACGAGGGCGAGTTGATCGAGCTGTCCTGGTACGGCGACACCGAGCCGCAGGTCCCGCTCGGCGCCGACTTTCACGTGCGCCGGCTGACCATCCGGGCCAGCCAGGTGGGCCGGGTCAGCCCGACGCGGGCCGCGCGGCGCGGACCGTCCGACCGGCTGGCGATCGCGCTGGAACAGCTGCGCGACCCAGCCTTCGACGCACTGCTGGCGCCGGCCGTTGCCTTCGACCAGTTGCCGCAGGCGATGCGCGAGTTGGCCGCCGGCCGCGGCACCACGCTCTGTCAGGTGATCAACTATCCGGAGGAACCGAGCCATGTATGAGTTGAGCGTCCGTGACCACGTGATGATCGCGCACAGCCTGCCCGACCCCTTCTTCGGCCCCGCGGCCGGCCTGCATGGCGCCACGTTCGTGGTCGAGGTGACCTGGACCCGGCCCGACCTGGACGAACACGGCGTGGTGATCGACATCGGCGAGGCCTCGTCCCGGCTGGCCGAGGTGCTGGGCGACCTGAACTACCGCAACCTGGACGAGCACCCGGCCTTCGCCGGACGGTTCAGCACCACCGAGGCGGTGGCCGGGCACATCAGCGAACGGCTGCTGGCCACGATGGACCTGACCGGTTTCACCGCCCTGGCCGTCACGCTGCGGGAGCACCCGGATGCCTGGGCCACCTGTCGGGTCGAGCTCTAGTGGTACGGGTCTAGGGTGCCCGCGCCCGTCTTCGTGATGCCGCGGGCCACCGCGCCCTCGGGCGGCCACGCGTACAACGCCGCGGTGCTCGCGCACTGGCCGGGCGAGCCGCCCAGGGTCGTCGAGTTGGACGGGCCGTGGCCGCGCGGCGACAGCGACTCGCTTCGGCTGTTGGACCAGGCCCTGGGTGGCAGCACGCTGGCGCTGGTGGACGGCCTGGTCGGGGCCGCCCACCCGGAGATTCTCGGGGCCGCCGCCGTGAAGGACTGCAGGATCGTCCTGCTGATCCACCTGCCGCTGGCGGACGAGGGTGGGCTGAGCGAGGCCGACCGGGCCGAACTCGGCGCGCTGGAGCGCCGCAGCGTCCGCTCGGCCTGGCGGGTGGTCGCGACCAGTCGTACGGCCGCCCGGCAACTGACACACGTGACCGGCCGAACCGACGTGATCGCCGTCCCGCCGGGAGTCAGCCCGGCGCCAGCGGCCCAGGCACATCAGCCGCCCGGCATCGTGCAGGTGGGCTCCCTCGGTCCCCGCAAGAACCAGCTCGCCTCGCTGCAGGCGCTGACCGCATGCCGCGACCTCGCCTTCACCGCGACGTTCGCGGGCCCGGTCGCCGACGAGGCGTACGCGGCCCGGGTCCGGGCGGGGTTGGCGGCGGCAGTCGCCACCTGGACGGGACCGCTGCAGGGTGCCGACCTGGAGGGGCTCTACGCGGGTGCCGACCTGTTGCTGAACCCGGCCCGGGCCGAAACCTGGGGCATGGTGATCACCGAGGCGCTCGCCCGCGGCGTCCCGGCGATCGTCGGGGCGGGCACCGGAGCGGTGGAGGCGCTGAGCAGCGGGGGAGCCGGCGGGCTGCCGGGTGCGGTGGTCGATCTCGACGACCCGGACGCGCTGGCCCGCACGGTGCGACGCTGGCTCACCGATCCGGCGCTGCGGCAGCAGTGGCGCGACAACGCGCTGCAGGCGCGGGCCGGGCTGCGCGACTGGGCGACGTCGGCCGCGGAGCTGGCCGGCGTGCTCGACCCTACGAACGCAAGGAGCCACGAGTGACCGATTCTGCTGGGCTGCGCCCGGAACGTCCGATCGCCGCGGATTGGCTGGCACTGCGCCGCAGCGCCGATACGGCGGCGCGCGACCGGGCGGCATGGTTGGTGCGTGCCGCGACCGACGGCATGACGGGCACGCTGACGGTGTTCGACATCGGTGCCGGCACCGGCGCCAACCAGGCCTACCTCACCCCGCGGCTCGGGCTGCCGTCACGCTGGGTGCTGCTCGACCACGATGCCGACCTGCTGCACGCGCCGGGTCATGGTGAGGCGACGCGGGTGCTGGGTGGCATCGACGAGCTGCGCGGGCTGGTCGCCGCGACGTCCGGGTCGCGGCTGATCACCTGCTCGGCCCTGCTCGACCTGCTGAACACGGACGACCTGGACGAACTGGCGTCCGTGATGGCACAGCATCGGGTGCGCGGACTGTTCAGCCTCACCGTCGACGGCTCGCTCGCGATCGAGCCCTCGCATCGTTCGGACACGGTGATCGCCACGGCGTTCAACGCGCATCAGGCGCGTCAGGGTCGTCCGGGGCCCGGCGCGGGCGGTTATCTGGCGCAGCGCTGCGCGCAGGCCGGGCTGGTGGTGCGGCAGGCACAGACGCCGTGGCTGCTGGGCGCCGGAGCCGAGGCGCTGATCGAGCGACTGCTCACCGAACGTGGGGACGCTGCGGTGGAGCAGCAGCCCGAGCTTGCCGCCGACGCGCAGCAGTGGCTTGGGGATCGGCGGGCCAGCCTGGCGGTGGGGTCGCTGCGCCTGCAGGTCGGCCATGTCGATCTCGTGGTCCTGCCGGCCGAGGGGCGCTGACGGCGCTGACGGCCCACCGCTGGTCGCGCTTGGAGAGACCTTTGTGGTCGAGTGTGCTCTGTTGGGTCGGGGGCGGAGGGGGGCTCCACTCGAGCCAACCAGCCTCGGTCGCAGGCTCCCTCGGCGGCCAGACCCATCCACGACTCGAGTGGAGCCCCCCTCCGCCCCCTCCACTTTTCGCTGTTGACCGCTCGAGTCCTCCTCGAACCTCAAGACCACCGGTGGCCGAGCTGGTCGAGACCCCCTACCGCCGGTCGTGACCCACCGCTGGACGAGCCTGTCCGAAACCCACTACCGCCGGTCGTGACCTACCGCTGGACGAGCCTGTCCGAAACCCACTACCGCCCGGTCGTGACCTACCGCTGGACGAGCCTGTCCGAAACCCACTACCGCCCGGTCGTGACCCACCGCCGGACGAGCCTGTCGCCCCTACCGCTGGTCGAATCCCACCCGGCGCCTCAGCGCAGGGTCAACTCCGTACAGACGTCGTCGCCCAGGCCGAATCGTTGACTGGGCCAGCGGGGCGCGTCGGCGATGTGCTCGACCGGCGGCACCCGGACGCCGGGCACACCGTCGCCCAACAGCACCGGCACGGTGGTCAGATAGAGCCGATCGAGGGCTCGGGCAGCAAGAAACTCCGACACGGTGCGTCCACCCCCTTCGATCAGCACCCGGTTCAGCCCACGCTCACGCAGAACCTTCAGCACCGAATCAGGAGCCCACGGGCCCGGGCCGAGGCGAATCTGCTGCACGTGCTCGGCCGTCGGTGACGCGGGTGCGTCCGGGCCGGTCAGCCACAGCGTCGGCGCGTCCGGTGAGGTGAGCACCTTCGCGGCCGGTGGAATGCGACCATGGGGGTCGAGCACCACCCGGACGGGGTGCGTGCCCGGCACCAGCCGCACGGTGAGCCGCGGGTCGTCGTTGACGACGGTCTGCGCCCCCACCACCACGGCGTCACTGAACGAGCGCAGCCGATGCAGGTGCCGGTGATCGGACGACCCGGACAGGCCCGCGCCCTCACCTGCACGCGTGGCCAGGAAGCCGTCGAGGCTCTGGGCGCTCTGGGCGACCACCCAGGTGTCGTGACCGGTCAGCCAGCCGTAGGGATCCAACGGTGCAGGGGCGTCCACGAGTGCGTCGGCATCGATCAGCCGCTGCAGGCCGTCGCTCTCGTGTGGCTCGTCATGGCGCATGCGCTGCCGCTTGGTGAGCAGATAGCGGGCATTCTCGGGCCGTACCGGCACGAAGGCGCCGACCCGTTCGACGACATCGATGCCGAGCAACGCCAGCGCCTGCTGCTTGGCCGGGTTGGACGAGACCAGCCGGATCCGCTGCAGGCCCAGGTCGCGCAGAATGTCGGCCGCCTGGCCGTAGTCGCGGGCATCGGCGGGATGGCCCAGGCGCAGGTTGGCGTCCACGGTGTCGAACCCCTGATCCTGCAGCCGGTAGGCGCGCAGCTTCTCGACCAGCCCGATGCCCCGGCCCTCGTGCCCACGGACGTAGACCAGCACCCCCTCGCCGTGCGCGGCGATCAGGGCCAGGGCAGCGTCCAACTGTTCGCCGCAGTCGCACCGCCGCGAGCCCAGCGCATCGCCGGTGAGGCATTCGGAATGCAGCCGCACCAATGGCGCGACCGAGTGCGGACTATCGTCCGCGATGCCCTGGGACAGGCTGACCAGTTCGATACCGTCGGCACCGCGGTAGCCGACGATGCGAAACACTCCGTGCCGGGTCGGGAGCACCGACTCCGTGACCCGCTCGACCAGGAGGGCGGGTGTCGTTTGCTCAGCGCTGATATCGGACCTGTTTCACTCGGGGACGCTTCCGGCCCCTCACCTTGGTGACTGGAGCTGTTCGTGACATGGTACGAGGCATCCCACTACCCGCGAACCCACCCATAGGGGCGGGCGAGCACCACCGACAAGACGAGGAGGGCCCGCATGAAGACCTTTTTCATGCCTGGCGCCGCACTGACCGTGCCGGCGGTGGTCGCCGGCATGATGCGCATCGAGGAAAAGCCTGACGACCAGATCCGGGCCCTGTTCGACGCAGCCCTGGCGGCGGGTATCAACTTCTTCGATCACGCCGACATCTACGGCACCTCGGTGCACGCGTGCGAGAGGCGGTTCGCCGACGTACTGCGACTGAGTCCGGCGCAACGGGGCGAGATCATCCTGCAGAGCAAGGCCGGCATCGTTCGGGACGGACCGTACTTCGACTTCTCCTACGAGCATCTGATCGAGACGGTGGAGGGGTCGCTGCGGGCCCTGAAGACCGACTATCTGGACGTGCTGTTGCTGCATCGTCCGGACGCCCTCGTGGAGCCGGACGAGGTGGCGCGCGCCTTCGACGCCCTCGAGTCGGCCGGCAAGGTGCGCGCCTTCGGGGTGTCGAACCACACCCCGGGCCAGATCGAACTGCTCAGGCGTTCCGTTCGACAGGCACTGGTGGCCAACCAGGTGCAACTGTCGATCACGCATGCACCGATCGTGGCGCAGGGGGTGGCGATGAACATGGCCGGGCTGCAGCAGTCGATCAGCCGCGATCTGGGCGTGCTGGACTACTGCCGGCTGAACGACATCACCGTGCAGGCCTGGTCGCCGTTCCAGGCCGGCGTGTCGGCGGGGGTGTTCCTCGGGTCGCCGGACTTCGCTGAGCTGAACGCAGTGATAGACCGGTTGGCCGCCAGCTACGACGTGCCGGCCGAGGCCATTGCGGTGGCCTGGATCACCAGGCATCCGGCCCACACGCAGGTGGTGCTGGGCACCACGAGCCCTGAGCGGGTGACGGCATCGGCGCGCGGTGCGGACGTCACGTTGACCCGTCCGGAGTGGTACGAACTGTTCCGGGCAGCCGGTTATCGGGTGCCTTGAGGATGAACCGGTTCCGGCGAATCGTCGTGGGTGTCGCAGCCGCTGCCCTGGTGCTGACCGGCTGCTCCGCTGCGGTCGAGCCCGTTCCGTCCGACTGGCGGTTGAACGTACATCAGCCGGGCAAATGGTGGACCCAACCGCTGATTCCGCGATCGATCGTGATGCAACGATGCCCACCCCGCGACGGCTATTCGTCCACGCCAGATCTCACCAGCCGGGCGCTGCCGCCGGGCACCGTCATCGAGTTCTCCTACTGGAAATCGCACGATCACTGCGACATCGGCTGGTCGAACCCGGTCAGCGAGGTGTCAGTGACGGCCCGGGAGTTCGCCACCGAGCAAGGGCTTCGCCGCCTCTGCTCCAGCGCCGGCCTGCCGATGGATGAGGGGTGGCACTACCTCGGCAGCAACACGATCGAGCGGCAGGTCGGGTACGACGACAACCGCTCGACCGCACGGTTCACCGCCGTCGCCTTCACCGACGAGTTTCAGACGGTGGTCGGGTGCGCGGCGGCGTACTACGACAATCCCGAGGCGAACGACCAGGAGGACGGATGGAAGAACTTCTACCGAACGGTGCAGCTCTCCGTCGGAGCCGACCAACCCGGACCAGCCTCGGCGCCGGCCTGCCCGGTGCAGCCGAGTGACCTCACGCTCTCGGAGACCGGCACTCTGCAGGCCTACGACTTGCGGGGCGCGGGAGCGGTCCGCGGCACCGACGGCCGGGTGCTCACCGACGCAACCACCGTCGTGGTCGGCTTGGTGGGCGACACGGTGACGACCACCCACCCGGTCGTGGACGGGGTCGCGATCGTCAATGCCAGCGTCGAGCCGAAGGCCCAGATCACCCCCCAGGAGAAGCGACCGCTCAGCGTCGAAGGCACGGTCTACGCCGCGGACGGCCGCGTGCTGGCGACCTGCCGGGGGTGAGCCATGCGGGCCTCGCTGATGGCAGCGTCTACCGTGGCCCGGTGAGCGAGTTGCGGATCCCGCCCGGGCCGGGCATACCGGCCGGGTTGGTGATCCCCGATCGCGAACTGATCGAGCGCTACTCGCACGCCTCGGGCCCGGGCGGGCAGGGCGTCAACACCACCGACTCGCGGGTGCAGTTGTCGTTCGACGTGGCCGCGTCCGAGGTACTGGACCAGCTGCAGCGCGAACGGCTGTTGCGCCGCCTGAGCACCCGGCTGGACGGTACCGTGCTCACCGTGGTCGCCGCCGAAAGGCGTAGCCAGCTGCAGAATCGTGGGATCGCCCGCGAGCGCCTGGCGCTGCTGCTGCGCGACGCGCTCGCACCACCGGCTCCGCCCCGGCGGGCCTCGCGTCCGACCAGGGGTTCGATCGAGCGCCGGCTGGCGGGCAAGCGACGACGAAGCGAGTTGAAGCGGCAGCGGGCCCGTCCGCACGAAGCCTGACGGTGGGCCGTCCACCCGGTGTGGTGGCTGTCGACCATGATGGTGGGCGGTACGGGTGAAGGGATTGCGATGAAGTTGACGATTCTGGGTGGCGGCGGGTTTCGCACCCCGTTCGTGTGGCAGGCGCTGCTGCGCGATCGGGGTGAGCCGCGGATCACCGAGGTGGCTCTGCACGACCTGGACGGCTCGCGCCTGGCGACCATGACGCTGATCCTGCGGCAGTTCGCGCAGCACTACCCCGACGCACCGGCGCTCAGCGCGCACACCGAGCTGGAGGCTGCAGTCGAGGGCGCGGACTTCGTGTTCGCGGCCGTGCGGGTCGGTGGCAACGAGGGCCGCTGCAGCGACGAGCGGGTGGCCCTCGACCTGGACGTGCTGGGGCAGGAGACGACCGGCCCCGGCGGCATCGCCTACGCGTTGCGCACCCTGCCGGTGATGCTGCGCGTGGCCGAGGTGGTGCAGGGGCTGGCCCCGCATGCCTACCTGCTCAACTTCACCAATCCGGCGGGCATCATCACCGAGGCGCTGCAGTCCGTGCTGGGCGATCGGGTGGTGGGCATCTGCGACACCCCGTCCGGGCTGGGACGGCGGGTGGCCGCCGCCCTCGACCTCGACCCCGACACGGTGCAACTCGACTACCTCGGCCTGAATCATCTGGGCTGGCTTCGGCGCGTGTACGCCGGCGGTGTGGACGTGCTGCCCGGGCTGCTGGCCGATGACGCGCGGCTGGCCCGGCTCGAGGAGGCCGAGGTGTTCGGCGTCGAATGGCTTCGCGAGCTGGGCCTGATACCGAATGAGTACCTGTATTACTACTACTGCAACCGCGACGCCGTCCGGGCGATTCGGCGGGCGTCCGAAACCCGGGGGCAGGCGTTGCTGCGTACCCAGCAGGCGTTCTTCGAGGCGGCCGCCGGGGCCGGCTCGGGTGCGTCCGAGCTGTGGCAGCGGGCGGTGCGTGAACGCGAGGCGGGCTACCTGGCCGAGGCCAGGGACGAGACCCGTACTGCCGAGCGGCCCACCGACCCGGTGCTCGACCCGGCCCAGCTCGGCTACGCCGGCGTCGCCCTCGGCGTGATGACCGCCATCAGCCGCAACGAACCGCGCACGATGATTCTCAACGTGCGCAACGCCGGCACGATCACCGCTCTACCCTCGGATGCCGTTGTCGAGGTGCCCACGCTCGTGGACGGCAACGGCATGCATCCGTTGGCCCTGAGCGAACAACCCGACCTGCATCAGTTGGGCCTGATGCAGCAGGTGAAGGCCGTGGAACGCCATGCCATCGCAGCGGCCCTCACCGGTTCACGGCGTGAAGCGATGCTGGCGTTCGCGCTGCATCCACTGGTCGGCTCGGTGCGGACGGCCCGGGCACTGGTACAGGGCTATGCGGCGGCGGATCCCGCGCTCGCGGCGAGGCTCACCGGCGACTGAGCGGGCGCCTGGGCTGGCCCCGGCAACCGGCGGCACCGTGTCGCATCGCGGCTACAACCGGTCGCGCAGGCCCGAGGCCCGGCGCGCGGTGCGCTGCACGGCCTGCGTGAGTGCCTCGGGGGTGCCGATCAGGTGCACCTGGTCGCGGGCCCGGGTGACCGCGGTGTACAGCAGCTCGCGGGTGAGCAGCGGGGAGTCGACACTCGGCAGTACCAGCGAGACCACCGAGAACTGGCTGCCCTGCGACTTGTGCACGGTGAGCGCGTCCACCGATTGGATCGGGCCCAGCAGCTCAGGGCTGAGCGGCCGGGCAGCGACACCGGCGAAGTGCACCAGCGGTCGTCCGCTCGTGGTGAGCACCACCCCGGTGTCGCCGTTGTAGAGGCCCCAGTCGGGCTGGTTCGCGGTGACCATCACCGAACGACCGGCGTACCACTCGCCCTCGGCGCCGAACCCGGGCACCGACGCGCGCAACCAGAACTCGGCCTGCCGGGCCCAGGTGGTGACGCCGTGCGGACCGTGCCGGTGCGCACACAGCAACCGATGCCGCTCGAGCAGGTGCAGCGCTCGCTCGGCATCGCCCCGGACCGCGGCGTCGTGGAT
>Ga0116168_1002903_pt1 | contig 10176 bp, 6 predicted proteins | sample AD_UKC129_MetaG_FD_89795 | JGI IMG/M metagenome (GOLD analysis project Ga0116168, IMG submission 89795) | Active sludge microbial communities of municipal wastewater-treating anaerobic digesters from Canada - AD_UKC129_MetaG | ecosystem: Engineered > Bioreactor > Anaerobic > Digestate | place... | reverse complement strand
GCAGAGAGAAGAGGATGGCCATGGACATACTGGGAATTCTGTTCTGGTTTTGGTGTTTATGATCCTGTTAAAAATGAGTGGAGAAAGGAACTTCTTGAAGCTTTAATACCGATAGATAAGTAAGGTATAAATAGGTTTTTATTAAAAAGGAAAGCAGGTTAGAAAAATGAGAGGGAAAAATACAATTCCAAGATGGAGAGGGTTTAATCTTCCTAATATGTTTTCTTATCATTATGCAAGAGATTTTGAGGAAGAGGATTTTAAGTGGATTTCAGAATGGGGTTTTGATTTTGTAAGGATTCCACTAAATTATAGGCTTTGGATAGATGGGGATGATGTACATAAAATTAAAGAGGAAGTTCTTAAAAAAATTGATGAAGTTGTGGAATGGGGTCAGAAATATAAAATTCATGTATGCCTAAACTTTCATAGAGCTCCTGGATACTGTGTAAATAATGATCTTTCTGAAAAATTTAATTTATGGAAAGATGATGAAGCATTAAATGCCTTTTGCTATCATTGGGGAATATTCACTAAGAGATATAGAGGTATATCCTCTAAAGATTTAAGTTTTAATCTAATAAATGAGCCGCCAAATCCCTCTGAGAGAGGTATGAGTAGAGAAGATCACGAAAGAGTAATCAGAAGAACAGTTGATCATATAAGGAATATTGATCCTGGGAGATTCATAATAATAGATGGGATATCTTATGGGAATGAGCCTCTTCCAGAGCTTTCAAACTTACTTGTAGCGCAAAGTTGTAGGGGATATCTTCCTATGGGACTTACTCATTATAAAGCAAGTTGGGTAGGAGGGGAGAATTGGCCAAAACCTACATGGCCTTTAGCATGGCATTATGGAGAGTCTTGGGATAGGAGAAGATTAGAAGAGCATTATGATCGTTGGGCAAGTCTGATGGAGAAGGGGATAGGAGTGCATTGCGGAGAGGCTGGAGCTTTTAAATATACTCCTCATAATGTAGTTTTATCTTGGATGAAAGATTTACTTGAAATTTTAAAAGAAAGAGATATAGGTTTTGCTTTATGGAATTTTAAAGGTCCTTTTGGAATATTAGATTCAGAGAGAGAAGATGTGGAATATGAAGATTGGTATGGTCATAAGTTAGATAGAAAAATGTTAAACCTTCTTCAGAGCAACTAAAAAGGGGAAAGAAATCTTTTACCCTTAAACTTTATATATCATTATCTTGTAGCCTTTATTTCCAGAAAGAAGAAGAATTAAGAATGCATCGTCTTTTGTAAAAGAGATATCTTCCAAGAAATACTCGGTATCAAATTTTATTTTCTTTTGTAAATTTTTATCACGATATAAAATAGAGATTTCCTTGGTAGGAGCTAAGAAATTCTCTCCTAAAGAATAAGCTAAAATATTTTCGTTGTTTGAGAGGCAAGGATGTGATCCCCAGTAGGTATTTATTGTTTCTTTTTTTGTTAGATCTATTAAGTTTATAGTTCTATTGCCTTCAACTATTAAGATGTCTTCTTTAGGACTAAAGTAAACATTTCCTGTTATGGGAAAGTTTAGAACCTCGCTAAAATTGTTTAGATTTATCACTTTTGTAAGATTACTTTCTAAGGAGACTGCTAATAGTTTATCATCTTTTGTAATATCCCAACTTATGGTTCTTTGATTTGGAAAAAGATTATAAGACTTTTGATTCTCAAAATTTTTTATCACTATGCCATATAGATCTGCTAAACTTTTTGATCTTGGGAGTGCATTTATCAAAAGTACAAAAGAGTCTCTTTTAGAAAAATCTATATTAAAGTCTGAAAAGTCTTCTTTAGTATTTAAAGAAAAGATCTTTTCAAGAGAAGGAAAGCTAAGAAAATTATACTCATACCATTCTTCAAGTGTCAATAATCCGCCTAATGTTTGAGTTTGATAATGTTTCTTTTCTACTAAAATGCTTCCTAAGGGAGATATTTTTAATTCTTCTATAGTTTCAATTTTGGAACTCCAGAATTGGTTAGTGGTTTTTGTATTTGATTCTATATTATATTTAAACTTGCTGGTAGTTTCTTTTGTAGGATTCTATATCATAAGAAAGGGCTCATTGTTTATCACTGCAATTTCTTTTGAGGGAAGCACTTTAAATTCTGTTATTAAAGCATCAAAATTATTACTCTTTTCAGATTTTACCCTTATTTTTTTCTCTTTTTGAGTTTTTAGATCATAGAGAATTAAGTAATCCTTATCTGTATAGAGGATACTGTTATCATAAAGTTGAATATAGTTTAAACTATCCAGACCTAAATTTATAGTCTTTACTAATGTAAGGTCTGATACTTGAGAAAATATTGTAGAAATAAACAAAAAAGTAAGACTTAAGGATATAACCTTTTTCATCTTTCTCTTTTCTCCTAAAGATCTCTTTTTATTATATCTTAGCATAATTTAGACTTTGCAATTTGTAAAGATAATAATAAACTCCTTTTTTTCTTACAAGTTCATTATGATTACCTTTTTCTATGATTTTTCCCTTATGCATGACATAAATAGTATCTACATTTTTAATGGTGGAAAGTCTATGGGCTATGATGATACTTGTTCTTTTTTGAACCAGTTTTTCAATGGCTTCTTGTATTAATTTTTCAGTTTCAGTATCTATATTAGCGGTAGCCTCATCAAGGATAAGGATTTTAGGATCAAAAACTAAAGCTCTTGCAAAAGCAATTAATTGCCTTTGACCTGCCGAAAGAGTAGCACCTCTTTCTTGAACTGGAGTATAGTATCCTTGTGGAAGTCCTCTTATAAATTTGTCTGCATTTACAATTTTTGCAGCTTCTATTACTTTCTCTTCAGGTATATCTTTTCTATTTAATCTTATATTATGGAGAATATCAGTAGCGAATAGATGTACATCTTGAAGGACTATACTTATACTTTTTCTTAATTCTTTAGGATCAATTTCCTCTATATTTACATTATCAATTAAAATTTCTCCTTTTTGTATATTATAAAATCTTGTTAAAAGATTTATTATGGAAGTTTTTCCTGCACCTGTTGCTCCTACAAAAGCTACTTTTTCTCCTGGTTCTATTCTAAAGGATAAATCTTTTAATACCCATTCTTTATCATAAGCAAACCAAACGTTTTTAAATTCTATCTTACCTTTTATATCTTTTGAGATATATGGTTTTTCAGGATCTTTGATTGCCACAGGCTCATCAAGTAATAAAAAGACTCTTTCTGCAGAAGCCATAGCATCTTGAAGAATATCGTATTTTTCTGCTAAGTCTTGTATGGGTTGAAAAAAGCTATTAAGATACGAAATGAATAGATATAGTGTTCCAAAAGAGAGCTGATTATTCATTATTTGAAGTCCACCAAAAAATATTAGAAATGCTGACACAAAACTTCCTAAGGCACCCACAATGGGACGAAAAACTGCATTTACAAAAACATTTCTTAAATTTGCTTCTAAAAGAGAATTATTAATATCTCTGAATTCTTTTTCATTTTCTTTTTCTCTGGCAAAAAGTTGGGTGACTCTCATTCCACTTATATGTTCTGCTAAGTATGCATTTAATCTTGCAAGCCTTACTCTAAAATTTCTATAAGCTTCTCTTACATGTTTTCGGAAAATAAAACTTATATATCCAACTATGGGAAGAGCGATTATACAAATTAATGCTAATTTCCAGTTTAACATGAGCATTACTATAGAAAGTCCTAAAATTAGAAATATATCTACTACGAGGCTTGTTATTACAGAATTGTACATCTGTTGAAGAGTTTCAATATCGTTTGTGACTCTTGTTACTAATCTTCCTACAGGATTTCGGTCAAAGAATTTCATAGGAAGTTGTAATATATGTTGAAATAATTCTTCTCTCATATCGTAAATTATTTTTTGAGAAGTTAAATTTAGGATATAAACTTGAGCATAAGTAATTAAGAATATAGTTATTATTACTAAAAGGTATAATAGAGCATGTGTTTTAATGTAATTTATATCATTTTTTCTAATGATTTCTTTATCCTTTGGGGAAATTTTCTCAAGATCTTCAAAGGTTATGTATAACTTGCTCTGGTATGATTTTATAATATTTTGATACTTCTCTTTCATCTCTATAGGAATGTCTTCGCTGAGAAAATATGCCCTTACTTCTTGGTTTGAGACCTGTATAATCTCATAGGGATTAATGCTTCTATCTATTGAATTTTTTATAATATATGGGTTAACAAGTTTAAGTGTGGTAATAAATACAATAAGAAGTAAAGCCAATAAAATATGTTTCACATATGGCTTTGTGTATTTTAATAGTCTCCTCATTAATCTTGAATCATAGCCTTTTCCAAGTATCTCTTCTTCAGGATACTGGTTCATCTTTTTCCTCCAGTTCAGTTTCTAACTTTTGTTGTTCGTAAAGCCCAGCATAGAACCCTTTAAGCTTCATTAATGCTGTATGATTTCCTCGTTCTGTAATTTTCCCATTTTTCAATACTAATATTTCATCAGCTTCCTGAATAACTGATAACCTTTGTGCAATGACTATAAAGCTTTTGTTTTTTCTTAGTCCCATAATATTTGAGAGAATCTGCTTCTCTGTATGAGCATCCACAGCAGATAAGGCATCATCAAGGATAATAATAGGAGGATCTATGGCTAACGCTCTTGCTAATGCAATTCTTTGTTTTTGCCCTCCTGATAGAGTGACCCCTCTTTCTCCTACAATGGTATATATTCCTTGAGGAAATTCTTTTAAGTCTTCTTCTAATGCAACAATTTTAATAATCTCTAAGACTTCTTCGTCACTAAGATTTGAATTTCCAAATCTAATATTATTGGCAATACTGTCAGAGAATAAAAAGCTATCTTGAGGAACAAAGCCTATATTTTTTCTTAAGGAATACAAAGAAAGATTTTTAATAGGGATATTGTCTATAAAGATATCTCCTTTTTGGATGTCAAAAAGCCTTGGAATAAGACTTACTAATGATGTTTTTCCTGATCCCACAGGTCCAGTAATACCTAAAAATTTACCAGGTTTTACTTCAAAGGATATGTCCTCTAAATTCCATATGCTGCTTGATGGATATTTAAAATAAACATTCTTAAATACAATTTCTCCTACAAGGTTATCTTTTTTAATAGCCTTTGGTGTATCTTTAATATCTGGCATTTCATCAAATACTTCATTGAGCCTTTCTAAGGATGCTTTCCCTCTTTGGAAATTGTTTACTACCTGTCCCAGAGCGTTCATAGGCCATATAAGGAGTCCTAAATAAGAATTAAAGGCGATAAAGTCTCCTAAGGAGATTTCACCCCTGATTACCTCTAAACTGCCAAAGAAGAATACCAATAATATGGAAAATCCAGCCAGAAATTCTATACTTGGGAACATAAATCCCCATGCCTTTGCAAGGCTGATATTCCTTTTAAGTAGCTCCTTTGCTTTTTTCAGGAAGTTCTGTAGCTCTTCCTCCTCTTGTACATAGGCTTTTACTACTCTTATCCCTGCAATAGTTTCCTCGGTTTTGTCAGTAAGGTCTGCGAATCCTTCTTGTACTGCTTTAAATCTTTTGTGAGTTACCCTTCCAAACAAAGTAATGGTTAGAGTAATTAAAGGCAAAGGAATAATAGTATATAAGGTAAGCTTTGGACTTATGATTAATAAAGAGAGAATAGAGAGAGTGCCAAGAAATATGGTATCAAGAAGCATGACTAATCCAAAGGCGAACATTTCTCTTACAGCTCCTAAATCATTGGTTGCGAGAGCCATTAGATCACCTGTTTTATGATAATTGAAATAGTTGAGCGATAATGTTTGAAGATGGATGAAGAATTTCTCTCTTATTTTAGCTTCTATTCTTCTTGCGGTAGCAAGAATCCTAGTTCTCCAAAAATAACGAAAAATTGCAGTTAATATTGCAAGAGAGATTAAGCTTAAAAGGATTAATAGAAGATTATTAAAAGTTATGGCTCCCTTATTTAAAGAGTCAATGCCCCATCCTAAAACTTTTGGAGATATGACTTGGAAGATATCACTGAGGAGTAAAAAAATTGCTCCTAAGATATACTTCCATTTATACTCTAAAAGATAGTTTTTTATATGTCTTAAAAGTGGCTTTTTTAACATAACTAATCAATAATTTTATATCTAAATATTTTTTTTGAGAAGAGTTTTATTAGAGAAAATCAAGGAAAAATAGAAAAAGGAGGAGGGAGCTCCCCCTCCTTTCTTAATTATTGGGTCAAGATCCTAAGGGGAATTAAGGGTATCTCTACATATTTATTCTCTTCTTCTTCATCACTGCTTATCCATTCAGACAGAATTTGTTCCTGTTTCATTCCAGGAGGTACAATCATGTCAATGATATTAGGATCACCATAGGAGTCATCTCCTCCCCCAAATCTCCATTGTTTTGCAGTCTCTTCTACCTCTCTTACTCTCCAGTTTCCAGGTCTTGGATAACCTTCTTGTCCACACATAATAACAACGATCTTCCAATCAGGAGTTACAGGACCAAGGTATTTTTCAGGAACTGAGATTATAATAGTTCTTTCAGTAGGATCTGCCATAGTTTCCACAACTCCTTTTAGTTCTTTTAATTGAATCTTTCCTTTCTCATCTGTTGTTGGTTCTATCAGTTCCTGAGTCCACCCTTCAACCCAGATAGCTTTATTCCAACCCTCAGGAATATTTGCTTGTCTACCAGGAAGAGCTTGATAGTAAAGTAAATTACTCTTTCCATCATTAATATAGACATCTATAGTCTGTAGTGATATTCCTATAGGAGAACCCCATGAATTTTCTAATTCTCCTCTGATTTTTACTCTAAATACTATATTATCCTTACTTTTGCCCATTTCTACGTGTATGATGTCAAATACTCCAGGTTTAAACACAGGATCAGTAGGATAAGAAATACCACCCCAACCATAGTCATCTCCCACAGGATCGTCAATGGAGAAGTACACGGTCTCTAATTTTGCCTCAGGGATTACCGCATAAATTGGTAGATAGTAGGGTACTACATCTTCAGGTTTTTCTTTCCCAAATATCACATTGAAAGATATTCTATCTCTCCCTTTTACATTTATAGCTTTAAATGGGACTCCAATTTCTATATATTTTTCAGAGATTGCAGCTTTTAATTTTTGTACTTCTACCCATCCATTATTACCATCAGCCTTATTTATTATTGCTTCTACTTCTCCCAGAGAGCTAATCTTAGAAAGATCTATAAGTATTTCATGAGAAATACCATATCCTAAGGATTCCTTACTATTTCTTGGGAATATGTTTATCTCCTTTTGATTTGGATTTGATAGGTAAATGGCAAGATAGTAAGGTTTACTTAAGAACTCTGTAATATGTTCCTTGCTCTCTACGAGAAAATATAAAGAATCATTGTCAATTCCAAAGTAGAGTTTGTTTATATAATCAGCAGGCTTTGCAAATATTCCTGTCCCCTTCTTAGCTTCATATATGGCAGCAGATTTCCACTCGTCTTCAGGTGCTACTTTTCCATCAATTTTAGGAGTAAATTTTGTTTGAAGATGTTGTATTGGTTTTTCTTCAGCAAGTTTTACAATAGGTACTAAAAGTGTTGAGGGAGGTTCTTTTTCTATATACTTATAGACATTTATAAGATGCTGTCTAAATAACTGATCAAAACCCAAGTCGTTTCCTGAATCTTGATCATCTCCATACCACCAGAACCAGTCGCTACCTTCAGCTGCATATAGTTCAAACCAAGCTTTTTGTATGTTGTCTTTAAGCTTTTGAGGATCAAGGGTAGGTGCTAATGTCTTTCTTGCTTTTACAGTAGCATATACTAAGTCAACTCTTGTTCTATCAAAAAGTTCCCAAGCTTTATTTTCTTCTCCTTCTCCTATCCACGTGAGAAAAGTACCGTCTACCCAGGATCCTGCCGACAGTCTTTGAATCGTATCTTTGGGTGGATATTTAGCAAGAAAATCACTTACTCTTACTGTTTCAATGTATGGATTGTCACTTAATAGTTTGTAAAAGGCGTTAAGGAATTCTTTCCCATCATTCTCATAATATTCCCAACAGTTTTCTCCATCAAGGATTAAACTTACTAAGAAAGGACCCTCTTTATCTTTGACTTTTTCATATATATCTTCAAGTCTATTTATGAGATCTATTGCAGCACTTTCTCCTTTCATTCCACTATATACAAATCCAATCTTGTCTGAAAGATTTTTATCTCTGAAGATCATATTCAATTTCTTTCCGTTTTCCTCTACAATGTATGGTTTGTAAAAAACCTCAGGATTTTGAACATTACCTTTGGTATCCCTTAAAATAGGTATGCCTAAGGATTTAGAGAGTACATCTTCATCACTTGCCATCCACTGAATACCCACACTACTTACTAATGGAATTATTTCTTGACTCACAGATCCTTCAGAAGGCCAGAGCCCTTTAGGATTTTCTTTAAAATACTTCTTATAGTATGTTACTGCCATTTTTAACTGAGCTTCTACATCCTCAGGATATGTAATGGTGGCTTTTGGTAACTCAATATCTTGTGAAGCTTCTAAGGCAGATTTGTAATTAGCGAGGAGAGGCATTATGGGATGGAAAAATGGTGTAGAGGTTACTTCAATTTGTTTTTTCTTTTGAAGCTCATAGTATAGTGGAAGGATTTTAGCCATTACTTCATATTGTTTTTGGATTACTATTTTTTTATCTTCTTCAGTAAAATTTTTCCCCTTTTCTATAAGTTTTGCCAGGTCCTTATCATATTGTTGGAAGTCAGGGTCAAACCATGCTAAATTAAACCATACTTGAAGATCCCTGAAATCTTGGACTGTAAATTTATTTATAGCATCTAATATAGCCTCATCACTTACTGATTGTCCTCTTTTATTAAGAAGATCCCAATACCTTGGGAATTTCCTTATTATCCTATCCCAATTTGCATCAAAGAACCTTCTGAGAATAAAATCTTTATCTTCATTAGTAAGTTCATCAGCAGCTTTTTCTGTTAATACTAAATACTTATCTTTTACTTGTTGGTTTAGGTAAAGCTCTAATTGGTAAATAAGAGAAGGTACCATATTAAAATTTGCTTTTACCTGAGGATAGTTTTTAAGAATACTTGCCATATCATAATAATCTTTTATAGCATGCATTCTAACCCATGGAAGAAGCATCATATTATTTGAAGAATCATAATAGAAGGGTTGGTGATTATGCCATATTATAGTTACATATAAAGGTTTATTAACTTTTTTTGTTTCGGAAACATATAGCTTTATTGGAGGTTCTCCAATACTATCGGATGTACCTATAGAAATTAATAGAAGAAAAGCAATAAGGAAACAAGTATAAAACTTTTTCATTTATCTCCCCCCTTGATTTTTTTATTTAACATAAACAAAAGGTATTTGAGCATACACATTTTTCTCAAATCTTGCATTACTCTTGTATTTGCTCAGAACTTCAAATTGGTTAATATTATCATAGTCAAGCATATCAATGATATTAGGGTCACCATAGAAGTCGTCGCCTCCGCCAAATCTCCATTGTTGAGCTGAGGAAACTACCTCTCTTATTCTACAAGAAGGTGGATCTTGAGTTGGGAAACCTTCTTGCCCTAAAATGAATACTTGGAAACCAAAATTCTTTTCAAAATTTCCCCCTAAGCTTTTCTTTGGCACAGGAATAACAATTGTATTCTCATCTACAGTAATACCTTTTGATGGGAATACACAGGCCTTATACATATCAGGTGCTGCATTTTTTATAGAAGATTTTAATTCGGTGGGCCACCCTTCTAAAACAATAGCTATTTCCCACGCACTTTCGGGAGTAGTCTGAGCTCTGACTCCTGGAATAAAATCTCTAAAGCCAGAATTAGGTTTGTTATCCTGATCAATATAAATATGGATTGTCTGAATAGAGAGACCTAAAGGACTTCCCCAAGGGTTTTCAATAAGAGCTCTAAAGGAAATTTTAAAGTATACATTTTCATTGTCTGCGTCTATAACTACTTTTGTTAAGTCAAAGCTTCCAGGTTTAAAGACAGCATCAGTAGGATAAGTATATGTTCCAGGACCTTTATCATCATTTACAGGATCATTGAAAACTAAAGGATATTTGATGGGTTCCGCAAAAATAAAAGTAGAAAGAAGCATTAGAAATGTAAAAGTCAAAAATTTCTTCATTTTT
>Ga0116168_1002898_pt1 | contig 10198 bp, 8 predicted proteins | sample AD_UKC129_MetaG_FD_89795 | JGI IMG/M metagenome (GOLD analysis project Ga0116168, IMG submission 89795) | Active sludge microbial communities of municipal wastewater-treating anaerobic digesters from Canada - AD_UKC129_MetaG | ecosystem: Engineered > Bioreactor > Anaerobic > Digestate | place... | reverse complement strand
TATTAAGACTGCAATACCTACCAAAATAGCTAATGTAGTCATAGTAGCTGCTGGATTAGTTAAAACCAAAATGCCCACAATAATCATCAAAATGCCAATAAGCAAATTGGTCCAGTCAAAACGTGATTCCATAACAAATCGCCTCCCCTTTGTGTGTGTATTTATGCTGGTTATTATAGCATATGTATGCCTGCAGCTAGGTAACTTTGATTAGATTTTATGGGTTCAAGTCCCTAGCCAATCGTCCAGCAATCGTCATTATTTGCAAATTGTAATCTCCTTCACCTGTAAAACTTGATTAGTGATATGCTAAGTGAATACCTTGACGTTCCGAACGAAAAAGAGGTAAAGGAGCAGATGTTTTTTAATTAACTGTTAAATTTTTGGTTGTCAGTTTTAGAACGACATGCTAAAATACAAAAATATAAATAGGTCATTTTTCGTAACTGCTCTAGCGTCGACGTAGAAGTGCTTATGAAATTTGATCGAGGTATATGTAACTTCATTTTTATGACAGGGGCTTGTCTAGGGGTTGTTTTTCAGAGATTCGGCATGTGTGGCCTAAAAATTGGAAAAGGAGTGTCGTAAATGAGGTGGAGAAGAACAAGAAGAACAATTAGTGTGGTATTGTGTGGGGTATTAGTGTTCTTGCTGTCTGTTAGTTGTGCTCCACCACCACAACCTGGGCAGCATAAGGGAGGAACTCTAATTGTTGCTACGCAGGACGACCCGCTCGGATTTAACCCCGATTGGAGAACTGACGACTACGCGTATCCAATCAATCAAAACATTTTCAACAAACTTGTAACTCTAGATGCTAATTACAATGTTGTCCCGGATTTAGCCACGAAGTGGGAGATTTCGCCAGATGGTAAGACTTATACCTTTTATTTGGCTGAAAATGTGAAGTGGCACGATGGTGAGCCATTTACTTCAGCTGATGTTAAGTGGACTTTTGATACCATAATACAGGAAAAGGGTAACGCACGTGACCACTTGCAGAGTGTCGAAAGCATAGAATGTCCAAGTGCTACCACTGTGGTATTCAAACTAAAAAGACCTGATGCACCTTTTCTGGGCTTTTTAGCGTGGTACGGAACTTTTGTTATGCCAAAGCACATTTATGAAGGGACCGACTGGACAACTAATCCAGCTAATGAAAAACCAATCGGTACAGGTCCATTCAAGTTTGTTGAATGGGTAAGAGGTGACCACGTAACGCTAGAAAGAAACGACGACTATTTTAAAGGTTCTCCTCAGCTGGATAAAGTGATTTTTAGAGTTATAACTGATGCCAATACGGCCCTTCAAGCATTTTACGCCGGAGAGGTAGATCTTAGCGAGGTACGGCCACCTTTATCGGAGATTCCAAAACTTCAGCAAACGGAAGGTGTCAAAGTTGTGTTGAGGCCGATGCCTAGTCGATATTACTTGTCTTTCAACTTGAGGAAAGATCCCTGGGCTAATTTAAACGTGCGGAAAGCTGTAGCTTTGGCTATCAACAGACAGGAGATTGTGGACAAGGCTCTTAGTGGTATAGGTGAACCTGCAGAAGGGTTCTATACTCCTGCTATATCTTGGGCATACAATGACGAGAATGTATTGCCACCTAGAGATGTGGAAGAGGCTAATCGGCTTTTAGACGAAGCCGGGTTTAAACTGGGCGCTGATGGCATAAGGTTTAAGGCGGACTTGTTATACTTTTCTGGTAGTGAATGGTCTAACATTGCTACCATTATAAAGGCTAACTTGAAAGAGATTGGCATAGACGTCAACTTGGTTCAACTAGAAATCGGTGCATGGATGGAAAGAGTCCAGGACAACCATGACTTTGACATAACTATTCTAAACGGTTTCCAAGGACCTGACCCTGATAACTTACGGATGCGAGTCGGCACTGGCGGAACCCTAGAATTAGGCGGGTATAGTAACAAGGATGTTGATAGACTGCTGGATGAAGCTGCTGCGCTTACAGATGTTGAACAGAGGGGCAAGAAGTACAAGGAAATACAGAAAATCCTATCGGAGGAATTGCCAATAGTGCCTTTGGCCGAGGTTACAGACGTGTGGGTTTTTCATGATTATGTGCATGGACTTTCTATTGAAGAAGGTCTGGGGAAAGTTACATTTAACGATTTTAGTTTAGTGTGGTTAGAGAAGTAGCGCCCGTAGATGACGGCCTTATGGGAAGAAAGGGGTGAGATAGATTGAGAACTTATTTGGTTCGTAGGATCTCTATAGCTGTGGTAACGATTTTAGTGGTACTTCTGCTTAACTTTTTGATAATCCATCTTGCCCCCGGTGACCCAGTCAGAATACTGTCTGGGATGGACAATCCTAGTGAAGAGGTAATGGAGGCTCTTAGGGTAAAGTATGGGCTTGACAAGCCATTAAGTGTGCAAATGTTTAACTACTTCGCTGCACTTCTAAGGGGTGACCTAGGCTTTTCTATCTCCTACAACTTACCTGTAGCCAAGCTCATATCAGAAAAAGTTGGGCCTACCCTTTTATTGACTTTTTCTAGTGCTGTTATAGGTCTGATATTAGGTGCCTCCTCCGCTTTATTTAGTTCTAGGAGGCGAGTGGTCTGGATTGATACAGTTCTATCCTTTCTATCCTATGTTTTCTATTCAATGCCAAGTTTTTGGTTAGGTTTAATCCTTATTCTGGTGTTTGCGGTCAATTTGCATGTTTTTCCGACATCTGGCATTGTGAGCTTGAGGGAACCGCAAATCGGTATAATGTACTATCTTGATGTGCTCTGGCATTCTTTTCTTCCCGTAACTTGTCTAGCCTTAATTAATTTTCCTATTTACTACAGAATTACACATTCGTCTATATCTTCGGTGCTTCATGAAAATTTTATCGGATTATTCCGTGCAACTGGGATGGATGAGAGAAAGATCTTTGGCAAGTATATTTCTAGGAATGCCATACTGCCTACTATAACAATATTTGGTCTTCAGATTGGTTATGCTGTAACAGGAGCGACCTTAGTAGAAACAGTTTTTGCATGGCCGGGTATGGGGAGGCTACTTATTAATGCTGTTTTCAGGAGAGATTATCCTTTGTTGATGGGTATTTATCTCATAATGTCTGTGTCGGTTGCTATTGCTATGATTGTTGTCGACGTTTTGTATGCTGTTTTAGATCCGAGAATACGGTATACATAGATTTTGATAGAGGAGCGAGGGTGAACGTTGATGTTTGTTGAAAAAGGAGCCAACTTGGGCTCTTCTAATTCGCTCGCGGTGAAAGCTGGAAAGTTTTTTTTGACGGTCAGTAAAAGAGGCATGGTTGGCGCAGCAATCCTATGCATAATCTGTGTTGTAGCGATTTTCGCCCCCTTTGTAGCTCCATATGATCCGTACGTTCTGGGTAGCGAGGTCCTGCAGCCACCGAATAGGGCTCACTTATGTGGAACAGACCACCTGGGTAGAGATGTATTCAGTATGTTAGTGTATGGTACAAGGGTTTCACTTATTGTTGGGGTGATGGCTGCACTCATATCCGGGTTAATTGGTACAATTGCTGGTGGAATTGCCGGATTTTTTGGCGGTGCAACAGACAGAGCAATATCGGCGATTGTGGATGTTTTTTTAATGATACCTACTTTTTTCTTAATAATAATTATCGTAGCCATGTTTGGGAGTAGTTTTGTTAATGTCATGGTTATCATCGGACTAACCAGCTGGCCCAGCAATGCTAGGTTGATGAGAGCGCAAGCGCTCTCTATCAGAGAGCGGGGTTTTGTTGTTGGTGCTAGAGCTATTGGCGAATCGGGCTGGAGTGTTTTGTTTAGGCACGTGATACCGAATGGAATTCTCCCTGTATTAGCAAATACAATAATGCAAGTAGCAGGTGCAATTCTCACCGAGGCTGGTCTTAGTTTTCTAGGGTTAGGAGATCCTAACGTTATAAGCTGGGGTCAGCTCGTACAAGTGGGGAGTACATATTTGACGTCTGGGTGGTGGGTTTCTACTTTTGGCGGACTGGCCGTAGTTTTAACTGTGATGGGTTTTTATTTGTTGGGAGACGGTATAAGTGACGTTTTGAATTCCTTGAGCTCTGGTGAGTGGCGATGAAGCACAACAGTAATGCGTCTGGTAAAGTGCCTAGTACAGAGCATGCGCACCGTATAAGTACGGACGTCTGGCCGAATGAGACTCCCCTACTTAGTGTGAAAAACCTATGTGTTGATTATAGAACCCCGAGTGGTTTGGTGCACGCGGTGCAGCGTGTAAGCTTGAGTTGTTTTAAAGGGGAGTCGTTAGGCTTAGTTGGTGAGTCAGGTTCAGGAAAGTCAACTCTTGTTTTATCGGTACTGAGGTTGTTGCCAAGGACTAAGGTAATTGAAAGTGGGCAGGCCTTTTTTAAAGGCATTGACCTAATGAAAAGCTCACAGGAAGAAATGTCGAGAATCCGCTGGACTGCTTTGTCTATCGTATTTCAGCAATCTATGAACAGTTTGAGTCCCGTGCATAAGATTTCAGAGCAGATAGAAGACGTTTACCGCGTACATCAACCTGAAGCCACGAAAGCTGAGATAAGAGCTAAAATATATCCACTTTTAGAAATGGTTAATCTGTCACCAAGAATCTTGGACCTTTATCCACATGAACTTTCTGGTGGAATGTTTCAGAGGATTAACATCTTACTTAGTTTAGTTCACAATCCAGATCTGGTAGTCCTTGATGAAGCAACAACCGCGCTCGATGTGATAACGCAGGGTCAGATACTCGATGAATTGAACAGGTTGCAAGAAGAGTTAGGTCAAACATTCATCATAGTCACTCATGATATTTCTGTTATTGCGGATTTATGCAAGCGTATAGCTGTCATGTATGCTGGCCATATTGTGGAAATTGGAAACGTAGAATCTGTTTTGGTAAAGCCGTTGCACCCCTATACTTGTGGACTTATCAATTCTATCCCGCCGTTGACTAAAGGACGGAAAAAGATTGTGGGTATTCAGGGTGAGTTGCCCGATTTGAGACAAACGTTTGCTGGTTGCCCCTTTGAGCCAAGGTGTACAGAAGCCATGGAAGAATGTAAGTGGAAATTGCCAGAACTAAAGCTTGTAAACGTTAGCGATGGGGAGCTTAAAACTGAAGATGAGTTGCGGCAAGGTCATTTTGTTGCCTGCCATAAGTATTTAGGTGAGGGCCTATGATTGACATGCTTGGTAAGCCTGTAGTTGTACAAGAGCTTCGAAAATGGTATCCGGTAAGGAGAAGTGTGCTTCTATCACATGGCCAACAAGCTTTTGTCAAGAGTGTAGATGATGTTAGCTTTTTTATTGAAGAGGGGGAAGTTTTAGGCCTTATCGGGGAAAGTGGATGTGGAAAGTCGACTCTGAGCCGGGTTTTACTCGGTTTAGAAAAACCGACTGCAGGGAAAATCTTGTTTAAAGGGGAAGATATCTCCGAAATGCTCAAGCGAGAGCCAAAGAGTTTTCGTCGAAAAGCCCAAATTGTGATGCAAAACCCTTTTGATTTTCTTGATCCTAGAGAAACTATTGAACGTGCCTTAAGCAGGGCGTTGGAACTACATCAAATCGGCTCATCTGCGAAAGAGCGTAGTGAAATATGCTTGCAAGGACTGGAGGGCATTGGCTTGAAGCCCGCCAGAAGTTTTTTGTTGAGACGCCCTAGAGAGTTGAGTGGCGGGCAGTTACAGCGGATTTGCATATTACGATCCATGCTTCTCAAACCGCTACTTTTGGTTGCCGATGAACCTGTGTCAATGCTTGATGTGTCAGTAAGGGCCGATGTTCTAAACACATTGCTTGATCTTTCTGCGGAGAATTTGACAAGTATTCTTTTCGTAAGTCATGACATTTCTGTCACAAGGTATGTCTCTAATAGAATTGCGGTGATGTATCTTGGTAGGATTGTGGAGATTGGAAACGCTGATGATGTTGTGTTCAGCCCTGCTCATCCTTACACTGAGGCTTTGATTTCTAATTCTCCATCTCCAGATCCACGTAACAAGCGCGAAAGAATAACATTAAGTGGAGAGCCACCCACTCCTATTAATCCTGGACCTGGATGTTATTTTGCTCCGCGCTGCTTTAGGAAGACTAAGGAATGTGCGAATTTGTATCCAGATTGTGTTGATCTCGGTGGTGGGCATCTTGTCTGGTGTTTTAACCCCAAGAATTAAAAGGAGGTACAGTCATGAATATTAAATCAATACTGGAGGAAATTCCGGATTATGAGTATTTTCTAAGCGTTGACGAGCTCGACCGAAACTCGAGGCAGCTCGCTGAGGAATTCCCAGAAAATGTAAAGCTATTAGAAATCGGAAGTTCTCGCTCTGGACATCCAATACTATGTTTGAAAATTGGACACGAACCTCAAAATGCCCTTGTGTTTGGGTGCCCCCATCCTAATGAACCCATTGGCGCGATGATGTTAGAGTTTTTCTCCCAAAAATTGGCCTCTGACCCTCAGCTGTTATCTGAACTTGGTTTTACCTGGTATATAATTAAATGCGTAGATCCAGATGGGACAAAGCTGAATGAAGGTTGGTTTAGAGGTCCTTTCACGCCTTATAATTATGCTAGAAACTTTTTTAGGCCAGCGTCGCACCAACAAGTTGAATGGACTTTTCCTATAAGTTATAAGACGTTGAAATTTAGCAATCCTATTCCTGAAACTAAAGCATTAATGAGTATAATAGACGCTGTTAAACCTGATTTCATGTATTCTCTGCATAATGCGGGTTTTGGCGGAGCATACTGGTACATATCTGATGCCGCAAGAGACCCCTGGTTGTACGAGACTTTTCACAAACTAGCTAGGCAAAATAATGTTCCACTCAGCTTAGGTGAACCAGAAATGCCGTATGCTCAGAAGTTTGGAGAGGCTGTTTATAGATTACCTAGCACAAAAGATACTTACGACTACTACGAAAAGTTTACGGATGAAGATCCTGGTAAGATGATAAGTGGTGGTACGTCTAGCATAGATTACTTGAAGTTAAACAATGAAAATGCATTTGGGCTAGTCTGTGAAGTACCGTACTTTTATGATGCCCGCATCGAAGACACGACACTTTCAGATATGATTCGCAAGGATGCTGTTTTAAATGCGTGCGAAATCAGATTGGAAGTTTATAACTTTGCAAAAATGGAAATGGAGAAGATTGAGAATTATTTGTCCCCTGAAAACCCGTTTAAGGTAACGCTGGATGACTTTTTATCTACTGGTCCGAAATCGGTTGATGCTGAAAAGCGCTGGGCAGAAACAAGTAAGGAATGCCAGCGGCTTGCGACCATCGCTGAAAAATTCGATAATCTACAAGTAACACGTTTTTATAGCATGTTGACGCTTGGACTTCTGTTCCGCTGTGCTGAGTACGAGCTGGAGTGTTGTCAGAAAAAATATTCTCCTGCGGTAATAAGAGCATTAGAAGATGTTAGAAACAATGCCATAGTTAAGTTAGATCAGTGTAATGTTGCCCTTATGGATGATCTAAACTACAGTGTAATTCCGATAAAAAGGCTTATATCTGTACAGCTTGGAAGTGGTTTGGCAGTAGCGGAATACGTGAAGCTTCAAAAGTAACATTGTATAGCAGTTGAATTGACTATGTGAGGCCTAGGAAGGACCTTACAAAGGGGGTAATTGAATGTATGCAATTTGTGATGCATTGATCCATACTTGTGGATCACACGGAGTAATTAAGAAAGGTACTTTGCTTGTCGATCAGGGTAAGATCGTGGATATTGGAACTAATGTGGCTTTACCGGATAATTGCGATATTCTATCTGCAGATGGATATGAAATTGTTCCAGGTTTTATAGACGCGCACAGCCATTTGGGAATGCAGAGTGAAGGTCTTAGTGTCGCGGACGGCAACGAGGCCTCGTCAGCAGTAAATCCAGATTTATTGGCACTTGATGGATTTAATCCATTCGAAGAAGATGTAATAAGGTGCGTCCAGGGTGGAGTTTCGACTGTGTGTCTTTTACCTGGCAGCGCTGTAAGCTATGGGCAAATTGTTGAACAGATAGGGGTTATAGAAGGAGTAGGCTCTGTTATTAAAACGGCAGTCCAAGGCTGTGGTCCGAAAGTGCTGAAGGAGAATGCCGGATTAAAAATGGCTTTGGGAGACCACCCTAAAAGGTTTTTTGGCCAAAGGAAAGAAGTGCCGGCAACAAGGATGGGTGAAATAGCCCTCATTAGAGCTGCCATGGAGGAAGGCAAACAGAGTGATTTGAAACCAAGGTTCAGGTATATGCGTGCTCTACTTTCACACGAAATTCCAGCAAGGATTCATGTTCATAGGGCTAGGGATATTCTTGCAGCCCTACGCCTTCGTGAAGAATACGGATTCGATTTAGTTTTGGATCATGTCACTGAAGGTTACATGGTCGCAAGTACCATTTCTGAAAAAGGAATTGACTGTGTAGTGGGCCCTATTACGCTTACCAGAAGAGGACCTGAATTGCAAAACATATCTATAAAGAACGCTATAATCCTTTCGGAACACGGCATATGTGTGGCTTTAACGTGTGATCATCCCACCTTCCCTGCTTGGTACTTACCTTATCACGCAGGTATGCTTGTTGGTAAGGGTATGGAGTATGAAGATGCTCTCAAGACTATAACTATTAACCCTGCTAAAATTCTTGGTGTGGCTGACAAGGTAGGATCACTGGAAAGGGGAAAAGATGCTGATTTCGTTCTTTTTAAAGGAGATCCGCTAGAAATATTGACTCCAATTCAAGCAGTTTTTGTAGATGGTCAGATTGTTTCTGGAAAACTCGGCCACTTGGTTGGACCAGTTGAGACATTTGGTGGAAACAGTGTAAAAAAGTTTGGGGGAGAGGGAAAATGTTGGTAGTAAATGGCGGGCATCTAGTTACTGTCACTGGAGAGGTTATTGAAAATGGTAAAGTTCTTATCGAGAATGGCAAATTTGTTGCAATAGGGAGAGATATAGACTCCCCAGCGGACGCACAGGTTATAGACGCGCAAGGGAAATGGATCGTACCCGGGTTTATAGACTGTCATTGCCATGTAGGTATTGTTCCTGAGGGTTTGGACTGGGAATATTCAGATGTAAATGAAGCTACTAATGCTACCACTGGATTTGTAAGAGCAATTGATGGAATCGATTTCAACGATAAGGGGTTTCAAGACGCGTTAGATGGTGGTGTAACGGCTATGATTATTCATCCCGGGAGTTCGAATGTTATTGGGGGGACAGATGTAGCTTTAAAAGCTGCAGGTGAAAACCTAAGTGACAGAATTTTACGTAATCCAGCTGGGGTTAAGATGGCTTGGACAGCAGGTAGTAGAAAAGCGCCACAACCCTTTAAGGACACCCCTTATCCTTCGACGAGAATGGGTATTGCTTCGATACTAAGGGGATACTTTACCTTGGCTAGAGATTACATGAATGCTTCAGATGAGAAAAAAAGAGAGATAGAGAAGAGTCCATTTGAGCGATTTACGCTAGAAGTGCTGTCTATGGTCTTACGCAGAGAAATTCCAGCAAGAATTCATTCAATGACGCCTGCTGATTTTTACCCGCTTTTCAGACTTCAAGACGAATTTGGTTTTGAGTTTACTGTGGATCATGGAGATGAGGCATATATGGTTGCAAATGAACTTAGTAGCCGGCGTATACCTGTAAACTATGGTCCATTAATGGGAGATAGATGGATACCTATGTTTCCTCATTCGCGTCCTGATTCTCCGAAATTATTAGATGAAGCCGGGGTTTTGGTGTCGTTTCAAACGGACCATCCTGTGGTAAGCATCAGAGATCTTAGATTACAGGCAGCCATATGTGTAAAATATGGGCTGCCAGCTGATCGGGCATTGAGGATGCTTACCATCAATCCGGCGACAATTATGGGTGTCGAGAAAAGGCTAGGTAGCATCGAAACGGGAAAGGATGCCGATTTCTCTATATTCTCTGGCCATCCGTTACTTGTTCGATCACAGGTTGAGGCTGTTTTTATCAATGGTATACGAGTGAAATAGAGTGAAATAATATGCTTGGAATTCAGTATTTTATTTCTGACAGTTTGTTTCTACAATTAATAGTTTTTCTTTTTAGGATGATTGTACTCGAAGTTCGAAGTTGTTAGCTTATCCCTAATGAGATTATAGCATATGTATGCCTGCAGCTAAGCATTCCTCCATTGTTTCCCTAGGCCAAACGCTTGCTTGTACTTCGC
>Ga0116168_1002897_pt1 | contig 10199 bp, 5 predicted proteins | sample AD_UKC129_MetaG_FD_89795 | JGI IMG/M metagenome (GOLD analysis project Ga0116168, IMG submission 89795) | Active sludge microbial communities of municipal wastewater-treating anaerobic digesters from Canada - AD_UKC129_MetaG | ecosystem: Engineered > Bioreactor > Anaerobic > Digestate | place... | reverse complement strand
TTTATTTTTTCCAAGTTTAGAATCTATTTTATTAAACAAAATTTCTCTTTTATATTTCCATTCATCATCAAAAAACATAAAAAGAACAATATTTTTCTCTTTACACCTTCTATATTTTTCATAATGATAATAAATATTCTTTTTAATCTTATGCGTGTGCCAATACACACCATTAAACTCTATAGCAAATTTTTTATTTTTCACATAAATATCCAATTCCAACGGCTTTATAATTTTTCTGCAATTTTCTTCAACAGTATAACCTAAACTTCGTATGTAATCGGATAACTTCATTTCAAAAGAGGATTTATTATTTCTCTTTTTTTCTTTACAAAAGGGACAAACGGGAGTGCCATAATTCAAAGTAGCTTCAAAAATATTTCCGCACTTTTCACATTTAAATTTATAAATATATCTACAACCTTTATAACTTTCATAAGAAAAAAGAGGTTCTATTTTATTTTCTTTTAATCTTCCCATGATTCTTTTGAAACTATTTTTTCTTCTTCCTTCCAATATTCTTTTTTTAACACTCTCCACTTCCATTAATGATGATTTCCCATATCTTTTTTCAAGAACCTTTTTTCTTCTTTTTTTTACCTCTTCACTTTGCATCGGATTGGGAACATTATATTTTTTCATAGATGTTTCAAACATTTTTTTCTTAAATTCAGGAGTTTGGGCGTAATGTTGAACATTATATTTCTTTTCCCAATTTTCTCTTCTTTTTTTAATAAATTCTCTTTTAAATTCCTCGGAATTTTTAAAAAGGTTATGAACTTCTTTAAAATTTTCAACAGACACACATTTTCTCGAACAATACTCTTTTTCCAAATCTCTGGAATATTTATAAAAAATATCTTTTCCACATATTTTACACTTTCCACTACTTCCTAAATACTTTATAGCATAATCTCTAAGAGTTAATTTATGATACTTTCTTATATGCTGTTTCAATAATTTCACTTCTTTTCCGCATACTTTACATATCATAAAAAATATAATCTCCTTACAAATTTGTTAAAAAAGAAAAAAGGGGATGGAACCTATAAAGATTCCATCCCCACCGCAGTGGATTAAATAAGGAGAACTCACACAATGAAGAAATTCAGGTGAATCTGCTCAACCACACGCACCGGATTTAATATAATGTTCGCATGAATCTGTTTAGCTTTAATCTCATACTCGGTGGCACCCACTTCTACCGAATAAGAATATAAACCTTTTCTGGCTTTAATTACTTCGAGGAACATTTCAATATTTTTCTTAATAGCTTCCCAAGTTTCCGGAAGATTTTGTTCGAATACGTAGAATCTGCAGAATCTTTCAAGAGCTCTCTTAATATAAAGAACAAGACGAACAATATTCAGATCCTGCATTGCGGAAGGACGGCGCTGAGAAGTAAGCTGGCCCCAAATAACCGTTCCAACGTTAAATTTTACTATGGGATTAAGCTGGACAAGATACATTTGATCTCTCTGTTCAAGTTTCGGGCTATAACGCATACCCTTCACCGTAGTCAATGTTCCGCGGTTAAACCCAGCCGGGGCATACCACATCTCGGCAACATTGTCGGTGTAAGGAATTATATTCGCCATATGGTAAACCGGACTTACCCAAATATCCGCGCCAGTGTACATATCATAAATCTTCGTATAACCCTCATAAATTGCCGCATGATACGTATTAATATTAAGTAACCCAGATAAGGACTGGCGATGCGATATAGCTTGTTCGGCGCTCATGTTATCACCATTATCTAAAATACAAACGCAATCACCTCTCATTTTGCAAAGTTCTACAATATTTCTCTTTACATCATCGGGATAACCAGCATCGAATACCAGAGAGAAGTAATAATCTTCCGTGTCCAACACTTCATCGACATAAAGAGCACTGGAAGTAACATTGTCTTCCGATAAAGATTTTGATCTGGGAAGTTTTCCTTGGTAAGCTCTAGTTACATAATCCTTCAGATTAGCATAAATATTATCTTCCGAAATCGTTCCGTCTCTAACATCCCATCCGTCACCACCCTTATCCAATCTTACAACATCAGTTATTGTTAATTCATAATCAAAGTCGAAAGAACAAACAAGCCATTTCAAAATTCTCTCGGTCTTAGTGGATGTTCCTAAATCATAAATTCCATTGAAGATATAAGGAATGAAATATGACGAATTGTAGAAATACCTCATATTATTCAATTTTTCCACTAAAACAGAATCCATACTCGGATCATAAGCAGTTCCCTCGTACGTAACAGTAAGAGAAGTAGTTTTTGCGGAATATCTAATGAAATTCTCTCTTTTCGACAGTAAATTATCAGCAGGCTGTAAGGAAGAGAAGAAAGAATCAACTTCTTTACAATTGGTTGGATGAGAATAGCAAATCAATTCGCGATAATATTTATTTATAACATCGCTTATAAACATCGATTCACCGCTGTCATCAACTTTATTCGGATTGAAAGAAATTTCAAAAGATTTATCAATATAGAAAGTTTCTTCCCACTGCTGAGTGTATTCATTGAATTCCAGTTTTTTATTTCTTTTGTAAATATCAAGAATAAAAATTCTATCTTTTCTCTTAGATTCTACACTGTGCTGGGAAATATCAATTTTAAAATTGTTATAATATCCACCTCTTCCTCTACCAGTTATAAAGAACAGAGGAATAATTTCATATTCGTACAAAAGACCGGTAGTTGTATCATTGAATTTAAACGGAGAGAAAACTTTCTGATCTGTTCCATCTAAAAGAGTAATATTAAAATTAGAATCAGCACTATATTTTCCAAAATTAAAATGAAACGTCTGCTGACCTAAATTGGGAGAAACCGTGCTATCCGGATTAAAAGCGATTGGATTATTAACATTAACCCAAGTGGAAATTTCTTTTTCCGTATTTAAACCAAAAACTTTGCAATATCTAACTTTGTAAATATAATTGGGGATAGAATCGGTAGTAACCGGAATAGTTTCATCTGTAATACTCACGGAAGTTTCAGTTTCAGTAAATTTTAGTCCCGAAGTATCAAACAACTTATAGGTATGAGTAGCATCATTATCACCTATTCTGTACCTTTCAGCAAAAGCGAAAATATTTGCAAAAGTAGCACTATCCGGGAGAGCTCTAATAACATAAAGAGCGCTGGACTGTTTCAGGAAAGAATCCGCAACATAAGGACCCTGCCCGAAAGCTTTACCAAACTGTTTTAAATACTTAATATTCGGTTCGCCGAAATCAAGATAGAAATCTCTACTGTTTGTAAAGACCAATTCGTTATCCGGTCCCTGCTCGGAAACAATTACAACAAACCCTATCGTTCCCGGGACCATCTGAACATATTCAGAAAGATCAATAATTTTACTATATACACCAGGTGAAACATGAATAGCCATAAAACCAACTCCTTTTTTAGTTTTTTCACAACACAAAAACCTTAAAAATTAGTTGGTTTATTTAGAATAAAAGCTAAAACTTAAATGAAAACTATGTATTAGAATATATAAAATAAACTATATACTTTAAAATATCTTATAGCATTAAAAAAATATTTTAAATATCCTTAAAAGAAAAAAAGATTAAACATAAAAATTTTAAAGAAGATAATCTATTGTAGATTTTTTTGCTATTGAAATCTCAATTTTTCTGTACCACTCAAAAAATTATCCATAGATCTAAAAAAATAGTCTCTCAAACCGGGTTCATTGCAAATTAATCTAACAGAACCATTAGCAACATTGATTGCTACATCATCACCATCACCCATTGTAGCAAATATAATTTCATTATCTTTTTTCAATGAACCTGGCAAATTATTTTTTCTATCTATTTCATAAGAATAATCTTCAGTATCTTTCGTTCTAATTTTAACCGTGTTCACCATACCCCAAAAAAAAAGAAGCGCCATTGAAAATTCTCATGAAAACCACCAAATCTTTAGGAACCTGTTTATAAACAGATAATCTTTTAATTATTATTTTTTTATCGAGGGGTGGATTAATTTCATGACAATATGCTTCTGGAGCTAAAGAGGGTGTGTGGCCCAGTAACAAAACCCCATTCCGTTCTGCTATACTCTTACTGGCGACCCTAAAAAGATAAGATGAAAATTTCGGAAAAGAAGCTCTTCCCATAGGACCTATTCTCAAGGCCAATTCTCTTAAAAGATTGTTTTGAATCATCTAAAAAATCCTTTTAAAATTTTTTTCTTTCATGTTCTAAGAAATCACGGTAAATTTTTTTCCTTCAATATCAATAATAGGAAGATGGAAAAAACCTTCGCTTTAATTCCATAAATGTCTATAAATTTTCAAAATAAATAAAATCCATTTATTAAAAGTACACATACCAATTTATAACGTATTCAATAGAATCGTCTTTTCTAATAGTGGAGAATGTAGTTCTAGCAAAAAGTCTGGGATGATATAATACATTACTTGAATTAGCAGATATATCAAGTGCTGAATGACTTGTTGACACATAAAGACCAGCTTCATTAACGAATTGAAAAGTTTCACTTTCTAAAGATCTATTATACATTTGAGTTGTTATTGTGACAGATATCAACGCATTCAAATAACTATGTGGTATATAATCGATAGAATTGAAAGTAAACTTACGCATTTCATCCAATTCTTCCTGAGGAATATTCGTTTCCACTAAAAATTTAGGATAAGTGGAATCAAATGGGACAAAATCGTGTCTAACAGAAGTATAAGAAGGATTTAAATAATAATTTGGTATAGATAAAGATCCTCTGGAAAGATTATTTGTAGGTAAGGAAGTATTAGTATAATCAATATAAATCGGAGAATTTAAATTATAATTATAGTTATAAACAGATTCTGGTTGAAATGGGGAATTTTGAATATCTGCGCCACCTTTTCCCAAAGCAAACCAACTGATATACCTAGAATCATTTTTAAATGTTTGTATTCCATTCATATAATCATAAGGATCGGTATTAGATCTAACGTTGTCTGTGGAATTTTTAAGAGAAAAAGGTTCAGTTATTGTTTCCGAGCCAACATATAAAGGAATATTAAAAGCTCTTTGCATTAACCAGTTTCTTCCGGAATATGTGACAAGATTTGTAGATCTTACAAGTTCGGTTTCACCATTATCCATATCCCGTTTATAAATAAAAACTCTATTTTTTCTATCAATAGATTCTTCTCCCCCTTTTTCCATTATTTTTCTCGACTCTTCATCCGGAGTCACCAGTTTATTGGCAAATTTACTCGGAACAAAAATATTAAAAGATGATCCTGTAAATCCGCTACCAATCTTATCTTTAATATTTCTTACATTTTCTTTAAAACCTAAAATAACTTTTCTAATTTTTTTATCCATGAAAATATCTCCTCATTTTTTATCTTTAATTTGTTTCTTTTTATTTATATATTATATATTAAATTCATAATTTTCGTCTAAATTATCATAAGAAAGTTTATAAACTTCAAAATCTTTTATTTTAAATTTACAATAATCAAAAGTTTGTGTCGTTTCATTATATGCCGGAAAAATTAATAAAGCAAAAAATCCACACCTAAAATACTCATCAGGGGATTCCGGTTCTATGAAAACAGTATGCGTGCCGGTAGTATTTAAAACAATACTCTTATTTACTAAATCGTTAATTTTTCCAGAATTTGGATTTTGCGCTATAACCTCCGACTCTTCTCCTATAAAAATCACAACTGGAGCAATACTAACTTCTATAACTAATTTTATTCTAATAAATCCAGTCAAATACCCATAAAAATGTATATTGTTATTTTCTATATAAATTTTTTCAGTAACGGGGAAAATTAAAATTCTATTATTTACACCATTTTCCGGTAAAGTTTTAACTTTCCCATCACTTGGATCAACTCCAAAAAAGTTATTTTGTAAATAAATAGAATATACTTCAGAGCCTGAAAAATCCATGTGTAAAGGTCCATACACATAAGCGGATGTTGAATCTATAGACTCCAATAATACAGGTGGGTAAGAACGAACTTTAACCCAATTTGGCTTAAGTTGCCCCTTTAATGTTATTATTTCCTTTCTATTTTCTTGTGGTATTGTTTGATCGTAATTATTAATAACCGGTCTAACTTTTATAACGACATCATCAAATCTGGACTGTAAAGCACCATCAAAATAAATATCTCCCGACCTATATGATTCTTCATCTGGAATTTCAAATCTATCCAGTTTATTTTCAAAAATATTATAAAGGTAATAAATATTTTTAATATATTCTCTTATATTTAAACTTAGTTTTAAACTCATATCATCTCTTGTAATACCATTGTTATTTTCAATAAAATCCGTTTTATAGAAATATTCCTTCACATTTAATAACCAAACTCTTAATACATTATCCAAAGGAAGTTTCTTAACATTTTCTCCATACACAATACTGTAATCATCCACAAAAACTTTTTTTAAATATAGAACTAAAAATATATCCGCTAAACCTCTATTATATCCATCTAAAACATAACCCCAATCTCCCGGAATAACTGGATTATATGCAGCTTCCGGATATACAATTTGCCCATACCTATAAATCCCCGATTCCGCAATCATCTTAATTTTAAAATAGGGATCATCCACAGGCTGTTTGTTATAATCAAAAAGAAGTTTTTTAGCATAAGGATGTAAATATAAATTATCCAAACAAACTGTATCTTCCGAAGGAGAATTAAAAAATATTTTAGAAATAATATTTTTTAATCTAACCCGAATAGGTTTAAAAAAGTCTATTATTTTCTTTAAATCTTTAATATTCAATCCAGTATACATTATTAACATTAAATTTATATTTTTTAAGCCATATTTCTCTTCCGCAAATAAAGCAAATTCTCTCGATAAATTTAATACATATTTTCTAAATTCCAAATCTTTTTCTTTTTTAGATAGCATTAAAAATGAATTTATCTTATCTATTAAAGCTAAGAAAAATTCATAATTGAAAAATTTAAGATTATATGCCGGATCCATTACATAACTTTCCGGCAATAAAGCAGAATAAAATTCATAATTATTGGGATATAATTTAATGCCATATCTTCCCGGAGTATAATTTGGCCAAGCGTCCACAAGAGGGAAGGAAGGATCTGTTTTAGAATTATTATATTCAATTAAAATAGCATCCACTTTAGAATAATCAACTAAAATTTTAAATTCATTTTTATTTAAAACATCATCAAAATCATCGAATTTAATTATCATCATAGGTTTAAAATATTTGAAAAATAATTCATTATAACCGGAAGAAATATTAAGTTCCGAAATGGGTATAATGGATTCATTATTTTCATTTCTCAAAGAATAGCAAAAATATATTCTTTTTATATCATGATTTTCTTCTAATAACTTATTTATAAAAATAATACTTTTATAACTCATTGTGTTTTTCTGATTAACAATATTAAATATTCTTAAATTATCACCAACTATAGAGTAATTTTTAAATCCGAAAAGATGTGTTGTAGAAGAAAACGGAGAGCTTGGTGAATAAATATCTTTAGATATATTTCCCAAATGTATATAATTACTGAGAGATAAGGATTCATTATGACTTATACTATTTCCATGTTCATATTTCGGATATCCTTCATAATAAACATTAAACTCACTTATGGAAACATTTTTATTACTCCCATAATTGAATTCATAATCATCCAAATTGGGAAATAATTCTATTTCTATTCCACCTAAACAGATGTTTTCACTAACAGAATTGGAACTGAATTGGCTCATAATCTCTTCTGAACACGTATCCACGGAAAAATTAATATCATAATCAAAATCATTTTCAAAAAAATTTAAAATTCTTAATGTAACTTTTTCTTCCTCATCCGGATTTGAAGAGTTAAAAAATAAACCATGTATCTTTATCTTTTTTATCAGAGGAGGAGTGTTCGGATTATCATCTTTTTTATCTTCATCCACATAAAAACTTATATTAAACTTTCCGGATAAATATGTTCTCAAAGATGTATTAGTTAAAGAGGGATAATAAAAATAAAATTTTTTAGATACCGAAGGATTTAATAAATTATTTTTTCTGAAATAAAAAATAACTTTATTTTTATTTTTCTGAACATTTACTTCCACATCTCCTTCAGATAATGATGTTTCACCGAAATCATATCTACTAATTAAATTAATATGAAATACTTCTTTATCTATTATATTCTTTTTAGAAGCATAAAAATATTTTAAAAAATCAATATATTGTCTATCTCTTCTTTTTCGAATCGTGTCATAAATATTTTTATTTAAATCGTTTGGAATATCTAAAAGAAATTCTTTGAAAGGATTATCTTTATAATAATTTTTTCTATCTACGTATTTTATATACTCTTTTTCTATTCTTTTCGGGTTTATATCCACTAAATTGTCATAAATTGTATTTATATTTTTTAAGAAAAAGGAAGAATCATTAAATTTCGTATTATAATAATTATCAAAAGTATACTCTATCGGAATAGATATTCCATTATAAAAAAGAGATTTTTTATTCAGAAATTCTTCTTCCGCTTCCGTAAGTTGCCAATCATAATTATTCAAAACTAAATTCAAATCTTCCGAATTGTAATAATAAATAGGATGTTTATTAACTTTTATATATTCATTATCTAAAGAATAAAAATTATTTGTATTTCCATATAAACTCAAAATATTATAATTCAATTCTTTTACTTCTTCCCCATGTTCCTCAATATTTACAATTTTAGTTTTATTTAAATTTAAATTTATAGTGTATACAACATCGCCATAATTTATAATACTTTCGTAAATATAATTATAATAATCATCCATATTATCTAATTTATCCACATACAAAGCTTCATTCACCATAATTATTTTATTTAAAAACATAAAAGCTAAATAAGCTTCAAAGAAACTTATACTGAATTCTTTAAGATCGGAAAAATTAAAATCCCTGTACAATAAGAAAAGATAATCCGTTAAACTTTCTTCCCAAACCGGAGAAGAAGAAATGTTTTTGAAAGAAAAATATGTTTCAGGTAAGAAAGATTTTAATAAATATGGTCTGGAGAAATCATTAGAATTATTATTCCCCAAAAATGTTTTATAATTTCCTATTTTAGAATTTTCTAAATATAAAGTTCTCTTTTCTTTCTCGGACTGATTCGTAATATCAGAAAAAATAAACGAACAAGCGTGCGTGAAATAATATTTTAAATTGTTTGCAAGTATTCTATTAAATAAAGAAGAATAACATTCTAAAATATTAGTATCTCCAACAAAAGACAATGATATATAAGGAAGTATGGAAGGAAGTTTTATATCCGTCTTTCCAAACAAATAACTTAGTTCTTCAAAAGTAATTCTCCAATGAGGATCCGTTAAAAATTCCTGCATTCTATATGTCATAATATTTAATCTGTCATTCGGATCCACATCTTCCGGCCATACGGGAACGGATTCAACCATGAAATCATTGAAAATATTTACCTCACCATTTTCTGAATTAATCTCACCCGATCTTTTAAGCCACCATTCCGAAATAAAAAAAGAAGCGAAACCGCAATAAATTAAAACATTTCCCAGAACGGAAACACTTCCTTTGAATTTATAAAAATTAACAAGATCATGAATAAACTGGGCTTTCATGTCCCGTCTTATATATTCTGGATAAGGAAACCCAAAACTTAAAATCAAATCATTAAGTTCATCTTCACCCATTTGATAAGGATCTAAAGACCGCCTGGAAATAGTTATTTTTGTTCTTAATGCCGAATACCAATCTATTAAAAAAGATCTTATTCTTATATGATCCTCATTCATCAAAGGGACAATATCAACCACCTGCCTGAAAAAATCTGTTACAATTCCACGCTCTTCCAATAAAAGTTTTCTTTCCCTTTCCGTTAAATTTAATTTTTTAGAATAAATTATATTTTTAATTTCGTTTTCTTTATTAATAACATATATTTCTCTTTCCACGCCATCTTCTTTTATAATTTTTTTCTCAAAAACATTATTTTTTCTTTCAAACTTTAAATATTCTAAATAAGTAAAAAATTTTTTTATTTCTTTTTCGGGATTATTCATAAATTTTTTTCCCTCATTTAATTAAAGCGGCTCCATCAATCAATATTGATTTATGAATTTTATTATATTCTTTTCCAGTTATAGGTTGAGGAGTGGAAGAATTGTAATAG
>Ga0116168_1002895_pt1 | contig 10217 bp, 15 predicted proteins | sample AD_UKC129_MetaG_FD_89795 | JGI IMG/M metagenome (GOLD analysis project Ga0116168, IMG submission 89795) | Active sludge microbial communities of municipal wastewater-treating anaerobic digesters from Canada - AD_UKC129_MetaG | ecosystem: Engineered > Bioreactor > Anaerobic > Digestate | place... | reverse complement strand
TGGTATTCGTTTTTAAACCCTGTGTACTCCATTTTGTTTTAATTCAGAATATTAATGGTTTCTATTTTAGCTCCAAGATTTAAACGCTTCCTTACGATTTTCTCGCAATCTTTTCTTACAAAAGCATCAAAATCCGGAAAGTAAACGTATTGCTTTCCATTTATCCAAACCTTCCCAAACTTAGCTCCTATCGAAATAATTGGCTGTTTTGAGGCATTCATAATCACAATAGGTGTGTCATTTTTTCTTCTCATTTTTCCTGATTTTCCTTTTTATTGCATCCACTATAAAATCATTATTCCGAAATTCTATAACAGGTCTTATTCTTAGTTTAAACTCTACGAAATCTCTCAATGTTTCATTTTTTTGCAAAATACCTGTCAAGGCTTTTTTTGTACCCAAAAAGTCTGGGTTTTCACCACTGTCTCGTTTTCTATCACACAAGACGTAGTTTACATTGTCAACTTTTTTTACGCTATATTTTTTTATAAGATTTTGAATATCCTCTTCCTTTACATTTGCATTATAAAATATAGCTTCTTCTTCTTTTGTCAGATTTATTTCCCTCATAATTTTATTGTTTTTATTATCACGCATTCTTATGCGTTTTAAGCGTTTATTTTTTCTTTACTTAGTTAGATATTAATTCAACCATAGATAATCGTATCTAAGCCGTTTATTTGCGTTTTGCGATGTTTCTACCAGCTTCATCTTCCTATACTAAAACGGTGTTTCGTATTCTCGTTCATAATTTCCCGAAACAAATGTCCCTGTAAAAGGCTCATCATCTCTAAAATCGGATATAGTGTCATTTACCCAAAACTCTATATCCCCAATCATCCCCTCTCTGTTTTTGGCAATTCTGATTATGCCTCTATGCGGGTCTGCCTCGTCGTTGTAATAGTGCTCCCTATGTATAAACAGTACAACATCTGCATCCTGTTCTATCGCACCACTATCTCTCAAATCCGCTAAGATAGGTATCTTATTGCCTCTTTTTTCAACTTCCCTGTTCAATTGTGACAATAACACAACAGGTATCCCTAAATCTTTTGCCATAATTTTAAGCATCCTTGTTATTTCCGCTACTTCATCATTTTTTGTTCTATTTTTTACAAAAGGAGTTTCAATTAACTGTAAGTAATCAATCAAAACCATATCACATTTACCCTTCCGCTTAAGTTTCTTGGCTTGTGATTTTATTTGTTGTACTGTCATCAATGCGGTATCGTTAATCTCGATAGGTAGCATCGATATATTTTCCTTCCCTTTAATCATCGACACGTATTCCTCTGGCGTCAACCTCCCTGCCTTGTAGTTATTCGAATCAATTCCGCTCTCTGTAATTATCATTCTGTCAACCAAAGATATTTTTGTCATTTCGAGTGAAACGATAAAAACATTATATCCTTTCTTTGCTGCCTTCCTGGCTATGTTTAACATAAAAGCCGTCTTTCCCATTGCAGGTCTGGCTGCAATTATGTTTAATGTTCCCTTTTGAAATCCATTCAAGATTCTATCCAATTTATTCAATCCTGTATGAATTCCTACATTTTTCCCCTCAAGTACCATTTTCTCTCGCTCCTTATAAGCTGCGAAAGCCTCCGATGCTGCGTATGAGATATTTACTGTTTCGTTTTCTATTGCACTGTTTAAAAGATTCTCTATATCCGATAAGTGTGCATCAATTAAATCGGAAACATCAACCGACAAATCGTTGCTATCCGAAAATGTTTTTGCACACGAAAGAATTAATTTTCTCCTTATGTAGTTCTGATATACAATTAACGCATGTGTTTTTATATGCGTTGCAGATGCAACTTCGTCTGTTAAAAAAGCCACTTTCAAAATATCGATATTTTTATCCGTTTTTTTTAATTCCTCAACTACGGTTATTAAATCGACTTGTGAATTTGCCTCAACCCTCAAAATTGCCTCGTAAACACTTTTCAGAAACTCATTGTAAAACATCTCTGGCTTAAGGAAATCAATCACATCATACACTGCATTTTTTTCCAAGAGCATCGCTCCTATTGTAGCTTTCTCTGCCTTCTCATTGTACGGTAGAGTAATGCTACATAAGTTTTTTATATCTCCGTCCTGTTGTTTCTTCATGTCTTCGCTTATATTCAATTCTAAACCAATTTGCGAAATGAAATTTTGCATCTCGCTCTGATTTTTTTGTTACGCCTTCGTTTTGTAGTTTCTTGAAATACTGCTCTAAATACTTGTCGAATGTCTCTGCACGTATTCGATTATTCATGCAAAATATTTCTTTCCACTGAATATCGTTACTTAATGCTTTTTGGCATTCATCTAATTCTGTGTCTATAACTCCATCCAAAGCGGTTAAAACTTCTTGGCTTGGTGGGTCGTGATTGGTTTTTATAACTTTTTCTCCATTTTTAGAAACTCCTTTCTTTTCTTTTATATATTTCTTTTCTTTATATTCTTTTCCTTCTTTATATTCTTGAGTTTGTTCCGCCGGTGTATCTATTGGTGTATCTATTAATGTTTCGTTTGGTGTTCCGTTTGGTGTTTCGTTTCCATTTTTTTCTTCTTTATAATTACTTGTATTGTTGTTAGTTATGGTATGTTTTTGGTGTTCCGTTTGGTGTTCCGTTTGGTGTTCCGTTTTTTGTCTGTTTTTACGTATTTTAACCTGTTTTGGTGTTCCGCCGGTGTATTCATTATCGTCTGGTAGTTGGTTGTAAGTACCATAATTTGAGAGAGTTAAGATGGTTTCACAGTGTTCCGTTCGCCTTTTAATTGCGTCTTCTGAAATAGCCTTTTCTAGAAAACGGCTTACTTTACCAACACTCCAATTCCATCGTTTTGCTAAATACCGTAAACTTACATGTAATTCACCTCTGTTTATTGTTATTGTTCGTCCATTTTTTAGTAACCTTTTTTCTGGCTTTTCTTGATACCTAGCTAATTGAATTAAATCAATCCATGCTTCTGCATAAGAGAAAATTCTTTCCTGTTCCCAGAATTGTCCCTCAAAGAATTTCCTGTCTATTTTTATGAAAGCCATCGTTTTTTTAAAAGTATCAATTTTGTTTCCATTTTAGTGTGTATAAAAAACCCCAACCAGAAACAAAAAACTGTCGGGTGGAACAAAACATAAAGATGAATATATACCGATAGTAAATTTGCCCTGATTGGGGTTATGTGATGCGTATGGAAAATTCTGTTTCATCTTTATTATTTTTGTTCCTGTACCAAAAGTAGCGAATAGAAATTTTATATACAAATTTTTGGAGTTAAGTAAACTTAAATCTCTCGAATTTTTATTCCATGCATATAAAGCATCAATTTTCGCTTAATGATATATGCTTGCGTGCGAAATCCTTTTGTATCTTCGACTACCAAGTTACCATCTTTATCTATATATTGAAAATCGGCAATATACTTAACCGATTGTTCAATACATTTCTTTTTACCATTTATTATTTCATATTGAGCAGGTAATAATAGATACTCGACTTGCTCTTTTAAATTTGATATTTCTCCTGCTCTCTGGAGCAATTTCAATTCGTTACTTCTGTAATATTCTTTCTTCGATGCGTAACCGTGATATTTTGTATTTTTATATTTCTGTCTCATCTCCCGAAGTAATTTTTAACTCTCCCGACGTCTTCTAAATTTACTTTTTGGACAACTTGCTCATATAGAGAGTTGAACATTTTGCGAAACTCTACATGATTATCAAACATTTCGTGATGTGTTCGGCAAGCAATTATAAGATTCCACTCTTCGGTGTAATATTGTGGCATAAGTGACCTTGGCAACACGTGGCAAAGGTCGTATCCACGCCCACCGCAAAAGAAACACACCTTTTTCATTTTCTTTTTAATCTTTGCCAATTCTGCATTTTTTTTGGCTTGTTTTTTACTCACTTTACGTATCATAATATTCATATTTTAGAAAAGTTTTTTATTTTCTGTTATCTTTTTCTTTTCTTTTTCGGGACACTTTTTCATTTTTACTCGATGAAAGATTTTCTGGTTTAACTAATTTTATTGTTTTTTCGTCAACCCTCACAGGTATATATGTTTCCAATATTTCCCTGCCGAGAGGAGTCAGTTTTTCAACCTGAATCCTCCTCTCATACCTTTCAATCATATCTGTGTTATGTAATATATTTCCCATTTTATTGTTGATAATTTAATGTTCGAAGTTGTTCTTTTTCATATGATAAAAGAGACCGTAACGCATCGATTTGATGTACGCACGAACTATTTATTCTATCTAACTTGTCCACAAGGAACGCCTCGTCTTCGGCTATCGAGTCAACAAGCGCATTTTGTGCTTTTGCAGAAAGGAAATTTTCCTTAGCGATAGCTATTATTGTGTTTGCGATTTCAGATGTTACCTTGCGTCTATAAATACGTTTAGCCTCCGCCAGCATATTACCTGACCTTGCTAAATATACTGATAAGGCATTTATTCTTTCTTTTATTTCGGCAACATTATCCGAACATTCAATCTCGAGATATTTTTGCATTTTTTCAGCTTCTTCTAATAGCTTTTCCATTAAAACGGTGTTTTATTAAAGTCTATATTTAAGTTTTTACCAGCGATGAACACGTTCTTTCCAAACCTGTTTTCTACTGTTTTTCTGAATAAATCAGCGTCGCTATTCTGTTCGCTCAAATGAACAAGTACAATATTGTTCACCGCCGAAAGGTCGATAGCTCCAAGCCAATTCACGCACTTCTGAATACTCATGTGAGACATTCTTACTCTTTGCTCGTGAATAGGGTGAATAGTTCCATTCATTACGTTTTGCTCAATAATTTCATCGCTGAAATTAGCTTCTACGATTATATTATTGAGTTTTTTAAATGAGTAACCTATTTCATCTGTATCTGTAATAAAAACAACTTTACCCATTTCTGGGTGTTTTAATAGAAACCCGAAAGTAGGGACGTCGTGTTCTACCGAGAACGGCTTCACAAAAAAGTCTCCAAACTTATACTCATGCTGATGGTTTGCTATGATACAACCAGGACTATTTATTCCGTAGCTATTAAACACGCTTTCATCAGCTAAAACAGGAATGCCTGCATCAATAAAATCAGGAACGCTTTTCGAATGGTCGCCTTCGGTGGGCGTGTGAAACAACACACGCCCGAACAGCATTTAATTTGAAATTTAACCTTTTCTTGTATTCCTTAAATTTCACTCCAGCCTCCAGAATAAGGCATTCTCCGCTATCACTCTCTAATATGTAGCCGTTTCCACTACTATCAGAATTCAAAACGCTTAATTTCATATTATTTTATTATCATTTGTTTTTTCTTTTGTTTAAAATAACATTTGCGGGGATTCTTTTTGTTCTATTCCCTGTTCAATTAAATCATCTTTCTCTTCCTGCTGAGGTTCATCCTCTATAAACTCTTCTTCTATTGTATCTTCATCATCCACAATATCAATATTGGTAAATTCAATTTCTTCTAATTCGGTATCCTGTTCTTCTTCACCGAATAAATAAGCATCATTACTCGAATTAATGATTACTTTTAATGCTCTCGAAATTACCGTCTTCTTTGCCATCTGGTCTGGAAAATCCCTATGTGCCTGTGAATTTCCTCCAGTAGCACCCATAGCCCACGCTTTCTTTATCTGATTTATAGTCATTATTTCAGTATAATAACTACCATCGGATAAAGGGACAACTGCGTAAGCTCCAACAATGTTTCCCGCAACAACATTGTCAAACGATTGAATATGTTTAGTAATAGTTTTTCTACCGTTTTTTATTTCATATTCAATCACGTCCCCATCATAGATTATCTCTGCATAAGGAACATCTTTTACTTTACCTGTCCTTAATGCGAGAGCAATCGTTCCAGCATATTGTCGTTGGAGTTTTATTTTATTTCCGTAAGCAATAAAACAACATTGTCCCTTCCATACAGATAATCCTTGTATGCACATTTTTAAAAGTGCATTTGCAATACTTCCCTTCGTACATACTTGTAATGCTGGTTTTTTGTCCGCAGTCTTCACTTCTTCTAGTGAAAAAAATGCCATTTTCAATTCATTGGCGATTGCGTAGTTTTTTGGGATAACTAACGCACCTACTTCCTGAAGCTCTTTAATTCTAATCATAACGCTATCGGTTATGTCTTTTTGAAGAGCTGTTTGTTTTTTTTCTTCCATAATTCTGTGTGTTTATTAATTTTATAAATATAGATAAAGTATTTGAGATACTACTTGTTTTTATGTTAAATATTTGATACTCTGATGTTAAAGTTTATAATTCACTTATAACCAACTTATCATCGTCCGTAACTCTTAGGTAAATCATCTGGCAATCCATTTTTGGGAATGAATTGACTGCTTCGGAATTATCCACAAAGCACGGAGCGTAAACCCCGAAGTATTTCTGTAAAGCCTGTATAATATCCAACCCGGCTAATATTCTACCTGCATTATTTGCCGACCAATACGGCACACCATCTATCAGCGTTTCACAGGTTTCATATTCGTTCCCATCAAGCGTTGTGTCGAAAAGTTTAAATCTTACAAATCTAAACTTATCATTAACACGTCTATCAACCTCTTCCATACGAAGTTTATTGAATCTCATTAATTTGTATTCAATTTCTTCTTGCTCGGAAAGAGATTGAGCCAACCTGCGTTGTTCTTGTTGCAACTCATTAATTCTGTTGTTTGTTTTTTCGATTTGTTTTTTAGAGTCGAGCCTTATCGATAAGTCGAGTATCTCTCGATTTAACCGTTCTTTCTCTGCAATAATATCTGAATTGTCCTGCTCGACTTCTTCAATTTTAATCGAAGAAATCTGTCTCTCGAGCTCAACCCACTCTCTAATGTTTTCTTTCACTACAGGCTCTGGGACGGCTTTCTCTGGTTTAATTTTTGCGAAAGCATCGTATTCCTCTACAACCTGCTTGTAATTCGATTCTAACGATAAAAGTTCCTGATTTAATGTTTCAAGGTTCTTTAACTCCTCTTCTATTTCGTTTTTAATCTTAAGACCTTCTTCGTTTATTTCAGAAAGCCTCTTCATCTTTCGAGCGTTAAACTCCGCCTCGACGTCGGTGGATTCCTTAGAGAACCTTCTTAACGCCTCAACGTCGGAACATTCGTGGTTGTAAAGAGGACAAATCAAACAACCGATTTTACTGTCTAACTGTTTTGCGTTTTCTTCTTTCCATAGAACAACAAGCCGCTCTCTTTCCTTTTTTAATTTATCAATCTTCAAAGTTAAATCCGTAATATCTCTCTTTTTATCAGTAACAAGTTTCTCAAGCCGTTTTACTTTGTCCAACTTCTCTTCGAGAACCATCTCGAAATTATAATAATTTTTATTCTTCTCATTAGCTACTCTCGTAGCCTCTAATTCGGCTTCGATTAAGATTTCTTGTTGTTTGCCACGTAGCTCTCCGATTAACTTACGCTTCTCGTTAGCTTCGTCGATTTGTTTTTTTACTAATTCCTGTCTGTCGGATAAAAGTTTTTCAATAGCAGATAGTTCTTCTTTCTTTTTTTCTAACTGTTTCTGTATCTCGTCAAAATCGATTCCCTCTGGCAGACCCTTTATTTGCTCATCGATTCTGACTTTAATATCGGCTATTTCGGAATTTATCCGTTTTTTCTCTGCCGATATTTTTCTCTTCAAATCATTAATAGATGCTTTATTGAGCATCTCGACAATGTCTTTTAAATCGTCATCGTTCTTGATTATTTCTTCGTTTTCGATTTCTCCAGCCAAAGAGATGAGAATATTTCTTCTTTCATCCCTTTTTAACGAATGGAAGTAATTTATATTCGTTATTAACCTGAAAAGATTTTCATCGACTATCTCGCTAATCCGTTTCTGATACTCGGTTACCGTAATCGGAACTCCATCGATGAAACATCTCGTTTCATTACCTTTCAATCGTTGTTCTTCACCTTTCGAAGTCCAATTCTCGTGCAGCACTCTCTTAAGAATAAGCTGCTCACCGTTTACCTCTAAATAGCCGCAGACTTCGTGGTCAACATGATGGATGACGTTGCCGTTCTCATCCAACGTTTTAATTTCAAAGTCTGTGTTACCTAAACTATCTTTACCAAACAACAACCAACTCCAGGCATCGAAGATGGTTGTTTTACCAGTCGTGTTCCTTCCCGATATAACCGTGTTATCGAAAAAAGATACGCTTAAGCTCCGAATGCCCTTAAAATAAGACAATTCGAGTCTCTTTAATTTGATTCTTGTTTCCATATGTGCACTTTTTTAATTAAATAATTTGTCTTCTGGAATACCTGTTATTTCAGATAGTCCTTTTAATAATCGTTTTTCTCTCGGTTTGTTCCTTCCGTACACCCAAGTGCGCACGGTTACTTCCGAGACACCTAATTTTTCAGCGACGGAACGTACCCAGTCGCTCTTCGGAGCGGTTTGCTCCGGCAATGAGTTGTAAAAGTCTTGTAGATTCATATGTTTAAATTTTTAATGTTTAAATGAGCGGAATAGTTTTCTCACCGCTCGATGATTAGACAGTAATAATCCTCTAATCTTTGGTAGTAAATTGCCAGCAAATTTACCTGCCTATATATTTACCCGAATCGGGTGCTGGACTTTCTGCGCTATATATCATTTCAAGCGCATTATTTTAACACTGTAAAGATAATGAATATTTTTATATTATCAAAGTATTTCGCTATTTATTATATCCCTTTGGATATATATGTACAATACCTTCTTCATATTCCCACCATTCCCTGAAAGCCTCGACGGCTTTCAAAATCATTTTTTCAACTTCTTCTTCGGTTGTCGGCGTTAAAGGATGCATAAATAAACCATATCTGTAATCATTGCCAAATGAAATCGAATACGGATAAATGTATCCGTCTTCTGTCTCTCTAACATCATCTCTTTCTTGGCACTTTTTAGTGCACAAGAGCTTGCATTCTTCTTCATTGCCATTTATTGTTTTAAGATATAGCGCAGGTAACCCGTCTGGTCTCGGGCGTATTATGAATTCGCTCCTGGACATTAGGTCGTTAAACCAATCCATTGTGCCAATCATCTCATTACGGTCTTCGACTATTATTTTAAGACCGTTTTTTGATTTAAAAATTTCTGTTTTCATAGTTGTTATTGTTTTAAATTTACGCCTACTCTTTTTTTAGGATTTTCGGCTGCCTCCTATTAAATTCCATGTGGTACGATTAAATGCGGTTAACCTCCACCGCTTTTTTAATTTGTTAAACACAAAAGCCCGCCCGCAAAAAGCGGACAGGCAATTGTGTAAGCATTATAACACTTCCACCTTCACGAATTTAAAGGAAAATCCTTCAGGAAGCGTTGTACTTCCTTCAGGTAACCGCCCGCCCTGCAATTGTGCAACGTAGGCGATATCACCCTTCTTAAGAGTTACGTTAATCCTATTCATCTCAACACCAAGAACATTGGCTGTGTCTTGGTGTCCTATTGCACTGGTTAAGCCTTCTGGGAGTTTAGCCACCTCCGTAAACTTTACAGTTGCATCTCCCTCTAACATTTGAAGGCTGAATGCGTTAAGTAAATAAATTTTTTTCATAATTCTGTTATTTTAATTTGTTGTTCGGCTATTATTAAATTAAAATCCCTCGTTAACCGCCTTAATCAGATCATCGGCGGTGTAATCCTCGCTAACGTTATCTAGTCTCTCGTAAAGTTCCTCTGTACTTAGCCCATCAAGGCAATCACCAATGCAGCCTTCGTCGAACCGACGCAATGCTTCAATAATTTCAGTTCTTGTGTAATTTTCTGTTTTCATAGCTCTTACTTTTTTTGTTTGTTTTATGCTTACTCTATTAGGTTTTCGGCATCCCCTTTGTTTTAGTATTATAAAGGTAGTGATAAAGATATTAATGTGCAAATTTTTTTGCTATTATTTTTGTCTGGAATACTTGTTTTTAGGAAAGTTTAACTTTAAATTATCCCTTCGTCAGCCATACTATAATACCCTTCATCAGATATTATGATAGAGTCTATTAGCTTTACCTCTATCAATTCGCACGCAGATTTAAGTTTATTAGATGTGCGTATATCGTTCTGGCTTGGTCTCAAGTTCCCTGTCGGGTGGTTGTGTATGAAAATAATCCCCGATGCTAACTTATCTATCGCATATTTCAGTATTAGCTTAATATCAACCTCAGTGCCTGTAACACCGCCCTGGCTTATCTTTGAAAAGCCGACGGTTTCATTTGCT
>Ga0116168_1002894_pt1 | contig 10221 bp, 10 predicted proteins | sample AD_UKC129_MetaG_FD_89795 | JGI IMG/M metagenome (GOLD analysis project Ga0116168, IMG submission 89795) | Active sludge microbial communities of municipal wastewater-treating anaerobic digesters from Canada - AD_UKC129_MetaG | ecosystem: Engineered > Bioreactor > Anaerobic > Digestate | place... | reverse complement strand
TCTTCTGCCGGTAGCTGATTCTATCATAGATATCATCTCTCTTAGCTGAGAAGTAACATATCTTACCGCTTCCTCACTGTACTCATACGGTACATCTACTATGTAGTACGGAATTTTATAACTCTTTGATATATATTTGAATGTATTGGAATTTCCATCACACAGTATGGAAGATGTTACTGCAAATTTCAGCCTCGGCAGTACTGAGTATTCAAGTGAACCAAGAAATGTCTTATGGTAACTGCATAATGTCCCCGAGAGACCTCTCGACTCAGCCCTGTCTATAAATATATCCTCGCAGTAAAATCCAGAGACAAATGATGAGTATGCCTCTATGAACATTGGATATATGTCCATAGAGTGCAGTATCTCTGCCGGTGCAAGAAGATTTACAAATCCAGAGTTCTCAGGATGTCTCAGGGGCTCCAGAATAAACTGAAAACATATACTGTTTAAATATCTGAGAGAAGAAGGTATGCCATTCCTGTTAAAGTGGTCAACCCATACCTTTCCAACCTCAAGACCAAATCTTATCAGACTCTTAACCAGTTCTGGTCTATCGAGATTACTCTCTATCAGTCTACTGTATGCCCTTATAATTCTATCCATAAATATATCAGGGCTCTGCCCAGTATCTCAGAAAGAAGACACCGCCATCTATTCAAACATTTCTCTAAGAAAGTCTACCGCCTGAAGACCGAAATTTTCATCTTCAGGATAATTATATCTCTTTTCCAGAACTTCTCCTATCCTCCGACACTCTTCTTTTGCCAGGGAGATATTCAGAGGCAGAGGATTCTCTCCAGCTATCCTTAAAAAATTCAGCCTGTATATCTTTTCCAGCACTGACTGCGGTAATTTTATCCCCTTCACCCTGTCTGGTCTGGCAAGGAAATTCTTATCGGTTGGTCCAATCGAAAACTCTTCATCTGTCTCGAGGAAGTCTCTCATAAATTTTATCCTGTTAGTTATCAGTTCCTTCATTATTCCGTTTCTAGATACTGAGGTGTCATCACCAAATACTATCCTGTCCTGATATTTTATAAAGAATTCTCTTGTTTTTTCAGGGTCTTTCGAAAAATTATAGTACATCTCAGAACCGGGTGTAATATCCAGGTTGATATTGGGAAATCTATCCAATAGATTTTCAGCCCTCTTCAGGTCTGCCGAGAGGAAATAAAAATGTGCAAAGACGATTTTCAATCCTGGAAATCTCTTCAGTACATTATCTACCCTCTGGTACAGTTCCTCCTTTGACGGATAGCTACCATCGGTATAATCCCATCCTCTCTCCTTCGCTACCGGTGGGATTCTCTCTTTATCCCAGAACTCCTCAGGATCGGCTACATGCCAGAAGATAGGTAGATCCAATTCCTCTATGGTTGAGAAAAAAGAGTTATATAAAGGGCTATCTATAGGAAAAGGCATAATTCTAGCATAATTAGGCTTTGTCTCCAGAAGTTTTATCCCATCAAATCCGATCTCCTTTAACCTGTGGACCTGATCTTTGAACAACTTTTCTATCTCCCTATCCGATTTTCCCTCTATACCGGAGTAATCCAAGCCGCCAGAGATGTATATATCTCCCGGATACATAGCCTTGAAACAGATAGCCTGGGGATTACTGTTTACCCTATCTGGTCGTGCCGGACTGACTATATTCAACTTTTCAATCGCCAACCCCTGAAAGAACTCTTTGGTCTCCCTTATTAAAGATATGTTCTCAAAATGGACATGGGCATTGATAATTAAGTTTTTATCCATCTGATATTTTCCCTCCTGCCAGCATATTCTATAATATTTTATCAGATTCTGGCAAAATTAACATAGATTTATCCAGTCCTACATCACTTGGCTAGATAAATCGTGCCCTCACCTGTCACTGATTTCCCCTACAATCTCGTCTTTTATAATAATAAACCTATACCCTTTCACCCTCACCCCTGCCCTCTCCCTTGACGGGAGAGGGAGAAAGGAAAATTCTCGTCAGGGAAGAGGAAATCCCATTCATTACGCTTCACGCGTCACGGCATTTATGTCACCTGTCAGCCTTGACTCAGTATATATCACTGTAGTATCATACTGGAAAGTGCATAATCTGGCGGTTCCTCTTTGAGGATTAAAAGGGAAAGCGGTGGAAATCCGCTGCAGTCCCGCTACTGTGACCAGTGTTAATGGTCCTGCACTATGCCACTGGGAAACCGGGAAGGCGCAGGATCTGTGCTGGAAGCCAGGAGACCTGCCTGTCAGAATATGCCAGACCCTTCGAGGAAAGGAGGCTTGGCATTATGGAGAGAATAAATAGTTCATAGTGATTCTGTTTCTGCCCGTCTTATATGCATTTCTTATGAAGAGGTATCTTCAGGGGAAACCAATCATTCTGGAAGGAGGAAGATTGTGAAAAAGCTGATAATTATTTTATCTTTGATTTTGAGTCTTACAGCTAATATAGCTATTGCCAGTAACTTCCCTGTTACTGTTAAAGATGATACTGGTCGGACAGTAAAGGTGACCAAAGAACCACAGAGAATCATCTCAACAGCCCCTGATACAACAGAGATACTCTTTGCCTTAGGTTTAGGTAACAGGGTTGTTGGCGTAAGCACATACTGTAACTATCCAGAAGAGGCTAAAACCAGAGAAAAAATCGGTACTTTTCAGGACCCGAATATAGAAAAAGTCCTAGCATTAAAACCTGACCTGGTAATTTCAACAGGTGGTGTGCAGAGACAATTTATAGAGAGATTAGAGAAGATGGGTATTCCTGTATATACGTCATACCCGCATAATCTGGATGAGGTATTAAAGAGCATCTATAAAATTGGACTTGTAACTGGGGCAGAGAAAGAGGCTAATGACCTGATATTTGATTTGAAATTTAGAATAGCCAGGGTTACAAGTAAGGTTGGTAAGGTAAAAAATAAACCCAAGGTCTTCTTTGAACTCTGGCATGAGCCACTTATGAGCGCTGGTCCAGGAAGTTTTATAGATGATTTAATAAAAAAAGCTGGAGGGATAAACCTGGCTGGGGATGCCAAGACCGCATATCCAATATTTAGCCTTGAACAACTTATTAAGGAAGACCCTGATGTCATAATCGCTGCAGAATCCAGTATGGGGGGCAGCCTTTCGGATATAGCGAAACGCCCTGGATGGGGGATGCTGAAGGCTGTAAAGAATCAAAAGATATTCACAATAAATGATGACATAATCTTTAGAGCAGGTCCCAGACTGGTTATAGCGCTAGAAACTATAGCTAAATATCTCCATCCGGAGCTCTTTAAATGAGTTTAACACTTATACTTGGTGGAGCCAGAAGCGGTAAGAGTAAGTTTGCCCAGAAACTCTGTGAGAATAAAGAGGCGGTAGTTCTTATAGCTACCGCCCTGCCTCTAGATGATGAGATGGAAGAACGGATAAAAAGGCACAGGGCAGAGAGGTCACCACACTGGAAGACGGTAGAAGAGCCTGAAGACATTTTTAATGCCATAAGAAACTCCTCTTATGAGGATTATATCATAGTTGATTGTCTTACAATGTGGGTGTCGAATCTTTTAGAGAAATATACCGATGAAGAGGTGGCAAGAATAGCTGAAGAAATCTCCGCTTACTCTAGGGGGCTTAAGGGTGAGGTAATTGTCATATCCAACGAGGTTGGACTCGGTATCGTCCCTGAGTATCCTCTTGGTAGAAGGTACAGGGACCTGCTTGGTAGAGTAAATCAGATATTTGCAGGTAATGCTAATAAGGTACTTTTTATGATTGCAGGGATACCTATGGAGGTAAAGAATGAATCTAAATGAAGCTATTTCTAATATAAAACCTCTGGATAGACATGTGCAGGAAAGGGTCTGGTCCAGGTGGGATAGTCTTACAAAACCTCGTAGAAGTCTTGGAAGATTGGAAGAGATTGTGGTACAGCTTGCGGGTATCACCGGTAGCACCACCCCTGAGATAGAAGAGAGATACATTGTGGTTATGGCTGGAGACCATGGTGTAGCCATAAGTGGTGTAAGTGCATACCCGCAGGAGGTAACTGTACAGATGGTACATAACTTTTTATCAGGTGGAGCGGGGATAAATGCAATCGCCTCTGTAGCCAGGGCAAAGGTATTAGTTGTTGATGTTGGAGTTGCAGAGAAGATAGAGACCACCTCTCCATATTTTAGAGATTATAATGTAGCCAGAGGCACTGAGGATTTTTCTAAAGGACCTGCTATGAGCAGAGAGGCTGCTATAGGTTCAGTAGAGGTAGGGATAAAGGTAGCAGAAGAGCTGAATAATTCTGGTTTTGATATAGCAGGAACCGGCGAGATGGGTATAGGTAACACTACACCGAGCAGTGCAATACTCAGCGTATTTTCACCATCAACATCCCTGGATATACTGATCGGTCCAGGTACAGGGTTGGATGTAGAAGGGATAAGAAGAAAGAGAGAATTGATAGAAAGGGCTATAGAGATAAACAGACCTGATCCGAATGACCCAATAGATGTCCTAGCAAAAGTTGGTGGATTGGAGATCGGAGCAATAGCTGGATTTATAATAGGCTGTGCCAGAGTAAGAAAGCCGGTGATGATTGATGGATTTATCTCAACGGTAGGGGCATTGCTTGCATACAGGATAGCCCCTGGTGTTCTCCCATATATGATTCCCTCTCATCTATCTCAGGAACCTGGTCATAAGATAGCACTGGAAATGATGGGTCTCAAGCCTCTACTTACACTGGATATGAGATTGGGAGAAGGGACAGGTTCTGCTATAGGTATGCTTATTATCGACTGTGCACTCAGCGCCTACTATAATATGAAGACATTTGAAGAGGCTGGTGTCTCAAGAAATGCTTGAGTTTATCGAGGCTCTCAGATTTTTAACCATATTACCTCTAAGAGTCCCCTTTAATGAATCTGCTTTAAGGAAAAGTCCAAGGGTCTTTCCACTGGCTGGTCTTTTTATAGGAATTGTCACTTCTATATCTTTTCTTATCATATCCAGGATATCTACCAGAGAGATTGCCTCCCTCATAACTCTTTTCGTCTGGGAGGTTATAACAGGTGGCATTCACCTGGATGGTTTTGCTGATACTTTGGATGGTATTATGAGCAGAAGAGATAGAGAAGGTATCCTGGAGATAATGAGAGACAGCAGGATAGGGACATTTGGAGCGACAGGGATATTTTTTATGCTGGGATTAAAGTATCTTGCCATCAGTAATTCAGGTGTCCCCGTCTATACCCTTTTACTCTCTCCAGTAATCGGCAGATTTTTGATTACCCTCTCCATATACCTGTTTCCATATGCTAGGATAACAGGTAAGGGGAGTATTTTCAGCGGAGGTATAAAAAGAGAAGACCTACTCTTTTCTCTGATTATTACAATCATACTATCCCTTCTTATCGGAAGAATAAGGGGAGTTTTAGTCTTTGCAGTAACAGTTATCTCTGGTCTTATCTTTGCAGGCTATCTGAATAAACGTATAGGAGGACTTACAGGGGATAACTACGGGGCGATATGTGAGTTTGCAGAGGTTATCTCCCTTTTACTCTTATGAAGATCTATATGGTAAGGCATGGAGAGACCTCCTGGAACAGAAGGGGCATATACCAGGGACAGACATATACAACCCTGAATGAAAAGGGAAGAGACGAGGCTAAAAAACTGGCTGGCGCATTGAAAAATATAAAATTTTCTTCTATCTATTCAAGTGATCTACCAAGGACGAGAGAAACAGCAGAGATCATAAACAGTTATTTAAATGTCCCTCTGTTTTATGACTCAAATCTCAGAGAGATGAACTTTGGAAGATGGACAGGTATGTCTATTTCTGATATAGAAAGGGTTGACCCTGACCTCTTCAAGAGATGGCGGGATGACCCCTGGAATGTGTCACCTCCAGGTGGGGAGACGTTTAAAGAGCTTACAGATAGGGTTGTACGGTCCATAGAAGGTATATGCAGTAAACATAAAGAGGAAAATGTACTCGTTGTTTCCCATGCCGGTGCTATAAGGGCTATAATACTTCATCTGCTCCGTGCTGACCCCAAAGCCTACTGGAATATCAGGATATCTCACAGCACGATTGTCCTTTTAGAGAGAAAAGATGACTACAGGATAAGTATGTTCTCTCAGGAGGATTTAAAATCCTCCTGAGTTTTCTCCCTGAAGAAAGAATACATCAAAAGTTACTCTCCAATAGTAGAAACTTTATGGATAAATCCCTCTAAGCCTGATAGCCTCAGCCACTCTATTAACTGCCAGCATATATGCAGCTGTCCTCATATCCACATCTTTTTCTCTGAGGAATATCTCCAGCACCTGGTCGAAGCTATTTTCCATAATCTCTTTCAGTCTTCGATTTACTTCTTCCTCTTTCCAGTAGAAAGCCTGGAGATTCTGCACCCATTCAAAGTAACTCACAGTAACCCCACCTGCATTAGCCAGTATATCAGGGATGAGGAAAATACCCCTATCCAGCAGAATTTTGTCTGCACCTGGAGTTGTAGGTCCATTCGCAGCCTCTGCTACTATTTTGGCTTTTATCCTATCGACATTACTCTCATTGATCTGATCCTCCAGTGCTGCTGGAACAAGAATCTCACATTCTATCTCTAATAAATCCCCATTTGTTACATTTTTTGCACCCGGGAAATCCACCACCGAACCTGTCTCTTTTTTATGTCTCATAACCTCTTCCGGGTCGAGTCCATCTTCATTGTAAATACCCCCGCCTGAATCAGAGACTGCTATCACCTTAGCCCCTTCTCCTTTGATAAGCTTTGCCATATTATACCCTGCATTGCCATAACCCTGAATAACCACTCTGGAATTCTTTACAGGTAATCCAAGAAACTTACAGGCTTTAAGGATAGTAAACAGGCATCCCCTTGCTGTGGCTTCCCCTCTTCCTTCAGATCCTCCTATCTCTACAGGTTTCCCTGTAATTACTCCGGGGACGGGGTATCCAACATTTGTACTGTAAGTATCCATAATCCATGCCATAGTCTGGGGGTTTGTATTGACATCCGGGGCAGGGATATCTCTTTGAGGACCTATGAAAGAGGCTATCTCTATGGCAAATCTTCTGGTGAGACGTTCCAGCTCTCCCATACTCATATTACGGGGATTACAGATAACTCCCCCCTTACCTCCACCGTATGGGATATTTACCACAGCGCATTTCCATGTCATCCACATGGCAAGTGCCTTTACTTCATCCAGAGTAACTTTGGGATGATATCTTATGCCACCTTTGGCAGGTCCTCTGTCTAGGCTGTACTGAACCCTGTAACCTTCAAACATTTTTATTGATCCGTCGTCCATACGGACCGGAAAATTTACAGTAAGGACCCTATTGGGTCTCCTCAGTTTTTCCCTTATGTAGGATTCCAGGTTTAACCTTTCTGCAACGTTATCAAACTGTTTTAAGGCGACTTCCCATATATTTTTCTCTTGCACTTTTGCCTCCTTTATTTTTTATAAAAATAGACAAAAATACCCTTCTCTGGGAATCCGCCATTGGACAGGATACAGCAAGACGCCATTGTCTTAAACTGTAGAGTAAATTATACAGATATTATGAATACCTTGTCAACAGCAAACCTGGTATTCCTCTAGACAAAGTTCTGTATTATACAGAGAATAAACTGGTCTTCTCGAATTCTTACAGAGTTTACACAGCTTATTTTACATCCTTACTAAACCTATAATCCTTGAAGAGCTTTAAGTATTATAATCTGTCCTGTATGATAACAGCAGTGTGCAAGAACCCCAAATAGCATCTCTCCCCAGGGAGAATCTTCTCCTGGAATCCTGTCATCCAGATTGATATCTTTCTCTTTTAGTAGAGATGTAAGTCTGTTATGAACATCTTCCAATTTTCTAACCGTGTCTTCCCAGGACATAGACTCTTCTGCATTCTCCTCATAGGATGGTTTTTCTCCTCCAAGGGCAGAGACAATAAATTGCTCTCCCGATATTATATGATTTACTATCTCCTCTATAGAATGTATATCTTTTCCTTCTGGTTTCCACATTGCCTGTTCAGGGGTTAAACCTTCCAGTACATCAAGAAGTGAATCCGCCCACAATCCCTTATTTCTCTGAAAAGCCATTTCTATAGATTTAACCAACCAATCTTTAGACATCTCTGTATACCTCCCGGCTGAATTTTATTTTTTCAATAGGTATTTTCTCACAGTTTTCATCCAAAGTAAAGACAGGTCATTTCATGATATAATGTCTATGGAGATATCACGATAAATGGTGGTGAATAAGGATGAGACAGGACGATTATGAAATTGCGGAAAAACTGAGAGTGAAATTATCTAAGGTTGTTTCGTTAGTTGACTTTAGAGTTTTTGGCTCGAGAGCTCGGGGAGAAGGAATCAAAAAAATCTTACTCTAAATATCTTAATGAAAGACGGAGTAAAAAAATAATAGTAAGAGCCCTGATTCAGGCAGAAGACTTTTCTATGAGAAAAATGACTAAGCAAGCTATAGAGAGGTATCAGATAGAAAGATTTAAAAGACTAAAATATTTACAATATGATAATAAGTATTAGCAGGAGTAATTTCAGGTCGGATTAATAGTACCATCGAAAAAATAAAGGGGGCAGGAAGATTTCCTGCCCCCTTTACTACTGAGAAGCTACCAGTTGATGATGTTTTTAAAGAACTTCAAATTATCCAGAATATATATAAAGTCTGTCTCCTCAGAATCTACATCATCGCCAAATATATTTGTATCGCCTATAGCTATGACCTTACCGTTTCCTATATTTGCCACTGCAGATAGCACAATGTCACCTACTACAATAATATCCTTTGTTCCCGCTGCCTCTATACCACTGGATGCACTGTTTCCTTTTGGAGTATTTAGATTTTCAAAGGTATCGGCGGTATCTTCTTCATAAACCATAGCGGTATCTTCTGCATAAACTATAACAGTAGCAGGATCCTGAACTGACAGAGAACAACCAGCGATGTAGGCAATAGAACTTAGACCACTAGTGGTGGGATGAGAGACAAAATTGGATGTTACTGGCCAGTCAGTATGCCCATCCCAATTATTGGTTTCATCATATACTGTATCTATATTAAATTCTATCCCTGCCCCCAATGCGCTGGACAAATTGCTCAGGTTAGTATTGGCAGATTCTGCATAACCACCCCAGTCTCCCATCATAATAAGTTTTCCGCCATTTTCTACGAAATTTACCAGGGCTTGAGTCTCACTACTATTATATCCTTGGGATGGAGTTGCAAGGATTACAATACTATAAGTGGGTACTGAGGGAGCAAGACCTACCTCCGAAGCAAGTTTTACCCCATAACCCATCCCTCTTAATGTAGATATAAGCTCTGCATAGTAATCGGTAATATCAGTATCTATTCCTACATTTAGATGGGTATCATCTATAAGGACTAAAGAAGTGACCTCTGTTGGCGGTGAACAGCTGCACCCTCCAAGTTGACCTGCCCCAAAAAGTAGAACAAGAAAGAATAACCCAAGCTTCCATATCAAGCTCTTCATAAAACACCTCCCGAAAGATTTTTAGAAATCCAGGGTTTGTTAATGGTAATTTATTTAAGTCTGGATTCCCCTTATAATATACCATCAAATTGAAATATTGTAAATATCCTGAAAAGAAAAAAGCCAGTGTAAGCTTTTGCGTGGGGGATACCTGGATCTTTCTACCTGTGTATATGAAGATAAAACAGATTTTAGAGTATTTCAAGGAGAAAATGAAGCTCTTACTCAAGACAATGTCATAAAGGTGACGATTAGAAGAAAGGAAGTTACATGTAAAGATTGTGGAGTTAAAATGCAGTCTCATGGCTCTTCAACTTTTTGCGTGGGGTAAATCTGTTATATATATCCTATTTACCCTCTGTCAATAGTCTGTGAAAATGTCAGGGGAAGGAAATGAAACATCTGGCTTTCAATCCGATAATCCGTATCTAAAGGTCTTTTCAGACCTATCCTCAGGGACTACCTCTCCCTCCATATAGCATTTGCAAAGGACAGAATACTTGTCCCAGCTTTATATTCTCTCCCTGAAATTACCTTGTCATAGCAGATTTTAAATATCAATTTACATATTGACAATCTATTTAATATACTGTATAATCATCAAAGGTGGTCCTAGACTCATTGGGGGAGTCTAGGACGGCGGAACTTACTCGAAGACCATATCTATATCATATCACAGAGAGTAGTTC
>Ga0116168_1002888_pt1 | contig 10235 bp, 13 predicted proteins | sample AD_UKC129_MetaG_FD_89795 | JGI IMG/M metagenome (GOLD analysis project Ga0116168, IMG submission 89795) | Active sludge microbial communities of municipal wastewater-treating anaerobic digesters from Canada - AD_UKC129_MetaG | ecosystem: Engineered > Bioreactor > Anaerobic > Digestate | place... | reverse complement strand
ATTGCAATTTGGGTATATTCAGATGCCAAGAAAAGGGGTAAAAGTAGAGGCTCTGCATTTTTATGGTTTCTTGGAACTTTTTTGCTTCTGATAGTATTTTTGCCTATTTGGCTAATTACAAGGCCAAAACTTCTTGGCGAATTGCCCATTACAAGATCACCTCAATTATGTCCCTACTGTGGGAAATATTATGAAGGTAATCCATCCTACTGTCCAAATTGTGGTCATGAGTTAAAAAGTATTAATAAAAATGCAGTGGAGTAGATTCGAAAAAGTATGGTAGGTTAGATGTTAAAAGGTTAAAATTAAAAAAGAGGAGTAAAAGATGGATGAAGAAAGTGAGAAATTTATATCTACAATGGGAAAATATCTCTGGTTTATCCAGAAAAGGAGGGAGAGAAAATGAGAAAGATTTTATCAGTTATTCTTATAATCTCTTTTATACTGGCTGGTAGTGTATTAGCCTTTGGACAGAAGAACTTCTTTGAGTTGGTAAAAACTGGTACACTAGAAGAAGTAAATAATGCAATAAAAGCAGGGGCTAATGTTAATGCCAGGGATGAAGATGGCAAGACTCCGCTGATGTATGCAGCTAGGGATAACCAGAATCCTGATGTTATCAAAGTCCTTTTAGAAGCTGGAGCAGATGTTAATGCCAGTGATGAATTTGGCGGGACTCCGCTGATGTATGCAGCTAGGGATAACCAGAATCCTGAAGTTATCAAAGTCCTTTTAAAAGCTGGGACAGATATAGAAGCCAGGAATAAAGATGGTGCTACTCCGCTATTCTATGCAGCTTGGAATAACCAGAATCCCGAAGTTATTAAAGTCCTTTTAGAAGCTGGGGCAGATGTTAATGCCAGGGATAAAAATGGCTGGACTCCGCTGATGTATGCAGCTTGGAATGAGAATCCTGATGTTATTAAAGTCCTTTTAGAAGCTGGAGCAGATGTTAATGCCAAGGATATAATTGGCATAACTCCGCTGATGTGGGCAGCTGGGAGTGAGAATCCCGAAGTTATTAAAGTCCTTTTAGAAGCTGGAGCAGATGTTAATGCCAGGAATATAATTGGCGAGACTCCGCTGATGCATGCAGCTTGGAATAAGAATCCTGATGTTATTAAAGTCCTTTTAGAAGCTGGAGCAGATGTTAATGCCAGGGATAAATATGGCAAGACTCCGCTGATGCATGCAGCTGATTGGAACGAAAATCCTGAAGTTATCAAAGTCCTTTTAGAAGCTGGAGCTGATGTTAATGCCAGGGATAAAGATGGCATGACTCCGCTGATGTATGCAGCTAAGGATAACGGGAATCCTGAAGTTATCAAAGTCCTTTTAAAAGCTGGAGCTGATGGAAAAGCCAGGGATAATAAAGGCAAAACTGCTTTTGATTATGCTGAAGAAAACGAACACATAAAAGGTACTGAAGCCTACTGGCTCTTGAATGATGCTCGGTATTGAACTCAAGGGTAAGAAATAGTAGTAAAAGAGGATATTGGAATAGAAAATTGATTTGTTTATCCTCTGATGAGGATAAAACTAAAGAGAGAGGAGGGTTAATTAAAGTGAATAAGATCTTATCTTTTCTGATTGTTTTTATTATTTTAGTTTCTCTTATAACTTTAAGTGAAGGCACAACTTTATCTGCAACTTTAAGTGAAACTATAAGGCGAGATCTTTTACACAGGGATGAACTTATGGACGAATTATACACTTTTGATAGTGGAGGTGGATATTGTCGTGGGGGATATGTGGAACCTTTTGGTATTATATTAGTAATTCATCCTTATTCTCTAGAGAAGCATCAAATAACAGAAGATAATTTAAATGAGTTCTTTGAAAAATTTGGAGAAGCTTTTGCTTCTACCAAATACCCACCAACGGTGAAATTTTATATATTTGGAGAAATAGGAATAGATGATTCTTTATATATTCAAACTACTGCAGAAGCTGTATATAACTATTTTAAAGAGAAGATTAGTCTGGAAGAATTTTTAAAACAATGTGAGATATGGATCGGTGGTGTGGAAGCTACGATAGAAGGAGTCTCTATAAAAACTCCTACTAAAACATTTGAGATGAACTTCAGCTTTTAAAAATCTACGCTTTACTAGCCTCTCTACTCCTCTTCTAGTTTAAAAGGAGAGTAGAGAGGTATTTTTTGGTATAATAAAAATAGATTAAAAAAGATTGGAGGGAATAATATGAAAAGAAAATGGCAAGTTTTATTACTTTTAGTTTTAGGGGTTATATTCTTATGCCCAAAAGTTTATGCGGAAGCAACACAGGAGACAATTGGTAATTGGATAGTTTGGGTTGAAGTTAATCCTCTTACTGATGAACGAGAAATTTATTTATGGACCTATTGTGAAGACTACAGAGAGAGTGGCTTATCTAGTGATAGGAAGACTTTATACATTAGGTTTAGAGGAAAACCAGAATTATACGTGGTATGGAATGAAGACTTAGGAGATAATACTCTTATCAGATATCGATTCGATAAGGGAGAAATTTATGAGGATTTTTGGGATCAATCAATGGATCACGAAGCCTTATTTTGTCCAACTAGCAATATAAAAGATTTTATTAAAAAAGCTATTAATGCGCAGAAATTGATTGTAGGTATAAGACCTAAATATAAGATCGATCAAACTGCCGTTTTTGATCTTGAGGGTCTAAAAGAAGCTATTACTCCATATCTTGCTGACTTCGGATGGGAGGATTTGTTTGAAGACTCCAATAATGAAATATCCCTGTAATTACTCTTTAATACCCTTAATAGATAAATGGGGACCGGATCAAATAACGAAAGAAAAAGCCAGGAGGTAGAGGTCTGGGTAATATTAATGGTGTATCAGAAAGAATTAATTTCGAGGAAAGACGAGATTAAAGATATGGGACTATACGATAGAGATTATATGAAATCTGAAGAATGGCAAAGAAGACACGGATATCCTAAAGGTTACAATGATAGGGCACAGTCCAGGAGAAAAATGCTTTACTATGTGGTATTACCTCTTTTAGTGCTAGTTATAATCATTATTTTAATGAAGATCTATGACTTTAATCTAAAAGAGATTGTAGAACATATCCATAGAGAAGATTTAAAACCTCAGGATGCTCCAGAAGTTTTTATTTACTCTCTTTAAGGAAAGAAACTATAAAGACTTAAAATAAGAGTATTATACCGTTATGCTATTCTTATAAGTCTTCTTATACGCATAACAAGAAATTCCGCTAATATTTCGCGGATAAGAGAATTTGCCAAAGGCAATTTGGGGAAATCTTTAATTTCCTTTTTATCCGCTGTTATACGCAGTATGGCGGCGATTCTATTTTGCATAATTCCTCTCTAATAAGTTATAAATTTATGAATACCAATACGAATACCAATAATTGAAAATGGTACTAGAACACAAAGATATCGATTAATATCAAATCGAATTAATTCACGCATCTGCGTTGGAGTTTCCGGTGCAGTTACTGGAATTCCTCCAATATCAATTATTCCTTGACCAATATAATAATACATTATTGGTATCCGCAGGGTATAAAAGATGATTAAAACAAAAGAGAAAAGACCAATTACTTTAAGGATAGACTCCTTTGCGGTAATAAGAAATACAATGCCGGGTATAAGTAATGGTGTCCAAAACAAGACTCCTGATTCTGGGTGTATTAGATTCTGAAAGATATATTGCCAGTTTAAACCAAATGTATTAATGTCCCCGCGCAAAATACCGAGATGTAATGGTACCCCAAAAAAAGATAAATTATAGAGGATAAGAACAAGTAATGCCACCAAACCGCCGAGAGAAAAAAGCACAAAAAATCTGATTTTTTTAGTGAAAAGAAAATATCCAATTAACAGGATTGCCAAGATGCTAATTTCAAGCCGGGTCAAAACAAGCAAGCCAAGTATAAGACCCGATAGAATTATATGCCATACTTTGTTTGAACGAAAAGACAGGCATGTAAATAATAAAAAAAGAGATGCTAAGCCATAATAGGTTAAAGTTGTAAAAAGCGGCAAATCAAAAATATTTCTCATAAATATGGGCGCTGTGACTAATGTTACAGGTATAATAAACAGACATTTACTTGCTGGATAATACAACTTTAAAACCCTTGCATTAGCCCATATACCTATGAACAAGAAAAAACTGGTTAATAAAAGTGATAGAGCTAATTTCCACTGGTACCAACTGCCTTCCTCAGGAATATAATAGTCTTTAAAGAATAAATCCTTTATATGTAGAGGTTGTGGTGGTAACATCATCATTTCAGAGCCTGCCATCCTTTTTGACCTTTTCATTGGAAACTCAAGAGGCGCATACTCACTTATTTTTTCTGTAGTTACGAATGGTTCAACAAATATTGTTAATAAAGAATATGGAATAAGTGATAGCAGACTATACCCTGGAGACCGCTGTTCTATAAAATGTAGGTTTCTGACGATTGGTTTTTCTTTTTCTGGTGTTACCGACTGCAATATAGCGTAATAATCTACCGAATCAGTGGCAATATTTACTTTAGTTGATGTTGCTATTAAGACAATTAATACACCTATAAATACAAAAAACAGAATATGGTCTATAAGATTTAATTTTCGTGAAATAGATATTTTCATATCAAGTTTGTGCATCATATTCCCTCTCGTTATGGATTAGTCTTATATTCAATCAGCCGCCATATTGCGTATAACGGTTTTGGGGGGGTGCCGAAGTCGCCGAAGGCGGTTTGGACGAAGCGTAGCGAAGCCTTTTATCCGCTGTTATATGACCCGAAGGGCAAGGTTGCGAAGCAACCGCAGAGTTCCGAACCCCACCTGAGTTTTCACTTTGGCTCTGCATACCAATATTTTCTCCCTTTAAGAAATTCTTCAGCTCCTTGTTTGTTGATTTTTCTTATATTTTTAAGATGAGCATCGCCATGACCCGGCTTTAAAAAATCCAGCTTCTTGCAGGTTTCAAATTCATCACATTCCCAGCAACCATCAATACCCTTTTTCTGGCAACATTTTCTAATTTTACAGAAAGGTGGACCTCCACCATCTTTGCATACTTTTCCGCAGCGGAGTTTTACCATCGCTCCTAAAACTTCATAGCATTGGGGATAGTTACTAAATGTCTTAAAAAATGAGATTCCAGACAAAGCTTCTGCTGTCTTGTCAAATCTGGTTTCTCTTAATTCTTTTCTAAGGTCTCTTGCTAAATCGGCAATCTTTCCTCTGTAATTAGGACAATCCCCGCAATAAAGGCCACAATAGGCAATTAAATTCTTATCTTCTTTCATTAGTTCATTCCCCCTTTCTGTAAGAGAACATTTTATCGTAATTGTCTACTTTGTATTTTTTGATGAGTTTGTTTGCATGTTTTCTTATCTGCTTTGCATATTCCTTATCACAGTAGTCTGTTTTATAGAGTTTCTCATACTCAGGAACTAAATCGGGATAATAATTCTTGATAAACTCCATGACTCTGCCTCTTGCTTCTTCACGAAAATTAAGCATATCAAGGATTACATAATCAGCCCCATTCTCTGCAAAGGTTTTAATGAGTTTTTCCAAATCCTTTTCACCATCTGAAATATAGGGAAGAAGTGGAATGGCAGTAATACCGACTGTAATACCTGCACTATGAATTTTATTCAAAATTTCAACTCGTTTGTATATACTTGGTGCCTTTGGTTCAATCTTTCTCCTTAAGTCTTCATTTATCATCGGTATTGTAAGGACGACATTAAGAAAACCTGTCTGTGCAATCTCTGAAAGAATATCCAAATCCCTTACAATTAAATCTGATTTGGTTGTAACCATGAGTACATTATGATGTTTGAGAAAAACCTTCAAGACTTCTCTTGTTATTTTGAATTGACGCTCGGCTGGTTGATATGGGTCTGTAACGGTTGATAGATTGACGGTCCATTTTTTGTCCCATTTTTCTCTAGAAAGTTCTTTGTCAAGCATCTCTGCTGCATTATCTTTGACTATTATTTTATAAGCAAATTCGCCGGTTGGTAGTCCGAGATATTCATGGGTATATCTTGCATTACAATAGATACAGTTGTGTTCACATCCACGATATGTGTTGATGCCCCACCGGAAAGGTAAGAACCAGACATTCACCCGATGAAGCATCGTTTTAACTTGAGTATGCTCATAAATGGCCTTTGGTTCTTTCATGCCTTCACCCTTGGCTTAATTTCATACATTGAATAGGCTTTCCTTTTCAAAGGCGAGGTTCGGAATTTCATATAACGTTCTGAGCGTATCTGAAGTTGCCGAAGGGGGAGTTGGGCGGGGGTGCGAAGCACCGTAGCCAGATACGCTCTGTTATCTGCTGTAGGTTGCGCCATTCTGTTGTACCTCAATTGAGAGGTCATCTCTTGTATATCCAAATAGTGAAAGAATATCTATTGAAAGTTTCAGTATACTATTGGCACTAAGATTTGTCTCAACATAAATATCTGTTCCATTTATTATCTTTGGGAATCTCAGTTCGTTCTTATTTCTCGTAAAATAAGGTCTTTTACGACCTACCAAATTAAGGACTTGCTCAAATCTATCTCTGTGACTTGCAAGCATAATGTTGCATATTTGGATAAGCATGTCCCTCCATGAATTTACCTCATATTTTTTCCCTTTAAATACAAAGGATGAGATAGACTTATATGTATAACTTGCATCAATCTCTGCAGCTCTTTTGGAAATAGTACTTTTTGGTTGCGTTGCAGTGACCCTTGCTTTCTGAAAAGATGGATGTCTTATTTCTTGGATAGAAGAGGTAATAAAATTTTCTACTGTGATATAATCTGGTTTATAACCGCATAATTTTTCAGTTGTTTCAGCGATTAACTCTATAAGTGCTTCATCAGGGCCCTCTAAAACCTTGCTCCATGCTTTTGGTAATGTTTCCTTTATCAAATACTGCTTTTGTCTGCCTTTATAAATATTTTCTGCATTCTCGATAGCCTTTTCAGAAATCACATTCTCTTTCGAGAGAAAATCCTCAAATTTCTGCGTAATTTCCTCGCTATCTTGGTCATAAACTTCCACTGTGTAAAACTTTCTTTGTTCCCAACTACCTTCATGGAGAGGTAAATAAAACCACCAAGTAATACCGTTAGTCAAAATTGCAAGCTTTACACCTTCTTGGAAAGAATAACTTAGAAGTTGCTCCTGATGCTTCTCTAAATCCTCTCCCACCTTTTTGACCTCGATGAACACTTTATTGTAATTGTTATATCTTAAAGCATAATCCACTTTTTTTCCACCTACGGAATACTCAGGATAAACTTCATCAATGTTGAAAAGGTCCCACCCTAAACAAGACAAAATTCGTAAAATAATCGCTTGTTTAGTAGCCGCCTCATCAAATGAAATGAGTCGTCTGTCTGATTGTATATTCTTTATCAATCCCAATAGTTTTTCTTCCATCTATTCACCTCTTTTGCAACCTATTACGTATAACTCCGGTATATCTGCAATACTGCACATATCCTTCCATTTTGGTGTTATATCCGCAATACTGCGGATATACATCCCTCTAGATGAACCTTCTATCTCCTCGATTTTCCTTCCTCTCATCTTTTTATACCTCCTCTATTCTCTTTCTCAAACAAACTATCTAATGGGCTTTTTATCCTTCCTATATCCTTGTTGCTCACATGCGTATATATCTCTGTCGTCTTTGAACTTTTATGTCCCAATAGTTCCTGAATATACCGCAGGTCCGTACCGCTTTCCAACAAATGTGTGGCGAAGCTATGCCTTAACGAATGGGCAGAAACTCCCTCTATGATCCCTGCCTTTTCACAGGCTTGTTCAAAAATAGCCTGGACTGTTCTCGTAGATATGTGCTTTTCAGGCTTTATTCCCATAAACAACCACTTCACTGGTTTATATTCTTGCAAGTATTTCCTCAATACTTCCAATGCTGTTTCAGATAGCATCGTATATCTGTCTTTCCTGTCCTTAGCCTCTCTTATATGGATAAGCATTCTCTTGCTATCTATATCTTCTGAAGTTAATCTTACCACTTCACTCACTCTCAGACCAGCAGAATAGACAAGCATCAAAATTGCCTTATGCTTAATATTATCAATGGATGAGAGAATACTTGCAACCTCTTCTTTGCTCAATATAACAGGTAGTTTTTTATCCTTATGAGGTCTTTTTACTTCATAAACAAATTCTTTTTTAAGCATTGTCCCATAATAGAACTTTAAGGCGTTAATAGCCTGATTGATGATGGAAGTTGCAAATTGTTTCTCCTCAACCAGATAAAGTAGATAGTTTTTAACATCTTCATCATTAATGTTAGTAAGGGTTTTTCCTGAAAATCTTAAAAAATCTCTGTTGAAATAAATATATGATTTAACAGTCTTATAATTGTATTTTCTTAAAACAAGTTCTCTGCGAAGTTCTTCAGAACTGTCAGGTGTTATACATCGTGTGCGATGAGATTTTCCCGTTGATATCGGGATTGGGGCGGCGTTGATAGAATGAGATAACTGACTTTGCAGAGCAGAGTCTATATGGATCTCTTCACCTTCAAAGACCTTCAGAATCTTCTTCAATGTTTCATTAGAATCAGGAAAACTCCAATGCTTTTTATCAGTATGCCATCTGTATCCAGAAATAGTTTTTACTTTTGCAATATAAGAAGGATTATATGGAAAAGAAACTGTTATCTTTCTATCTAATCCTTTTTTTATTTCTATTCCATTCATTATTTTAATTATACACATAACTAATTAGTCAGTCAAATTTTCGACGTTCCTCCAGAAATTACTCGGTTTACCTTTTGTAAAGTAAAGTAGGGGTTAAAGTAAAATTGCAAAAAGAAACATCATATCCTTCCTTAACCCCTTTCCTCTTATCTTTTTAAAAGGGGCTCTTCAACTTCCTCTTGGGACCCCTTAAGTTAAAACTTCCTTACCCCCCTTAAGTACTCTTCAAGAGCTGTCTTCAACTCCCAGTGAGTATCGGAATAACTCCCTCAGAAACCTGAATGATATCTTGTGCCATCTCTTTAAGTTTAACTCTTCCTTCCTCTCTTCTACCATTTCCTTATATACCTCTACCAGAATGAATAATGATATAAATAGTATCAATTCTAATGCTGCCATCCCTTCCCCTCTTACAAAGCAGTGCTTGGAATGACATTGCTCGTTAAGTGCCTTGAATGTCTCATTCTCTATATGCCATCTTATCTTCGCTAATTCCTTCATTGCTAAACCTGGTAGGTTTGTATCAGTAGTAATAACATAGTAAATCTCTATCTTCCCTTTGTACTTACCTCCTAAATGCTCCTCTATTACCTTCGCTACCCTGAGAGGGTATTTTAATCCTTCCCATTCTATGTAAGATGTTGCCCATATCTGATATCTCTCCATCCTTAACGAGTCTATCCCTTCTACATATTCTATGTATTCATCCCCTTCCTGGTATGTCCTGAATAATCCCTCTGCAAAGTCTATCACTTGTAGCCTATCCTCATCTGTCTTTGCTACTCCATGACAGCCTAGCTTCTCAATACAAAAACTAAAGAAGTTTCTATTAGCATATAGTCCATCAGCAACTGTATAATCTACAAATCCCTTTCCATATGTCTTTAAGAATCTATCAAGAAGTGTATAACTTGCATGGAGTTCTTTACCTCTTCCTTCCCAAGGTTCTATGTCTATAGGCATATCAACCTGCCCAGAGATAGATATTACACTGGCATACATCTTACCAAATGTAGTACCATCTACAATACCCATCTTAGCTTTTCCTACTTCAGGTAGTTCAGCTTTACCCTTCCCTGAATTAATAACTTTTAGAGCAATACTTTTAAGTATTAGCCTTAGAGGGTGTAGAGACATGAGATTAAGGGTTCTAGCGAAGGTAGAATCACTGGCAGGCTGAATAGATGGTAGAAGTCTTTTACTTCTAAGTAAGAGGTCAAGCTGTAAGAAGCTAGGCAGACCTAAGGCACCCATAAGTAAGAGGTGAAAGAAGATAGAGACACAAGATATCCTGGGTTTCTTCCTGTTATCCGATACCCATTTGGCTAGGAGTCCCAAGAGAAAGTTCTTATTACAAAAATCTATAAAATGATGTATACTTATTTTTAGTTTTTTTTGGATGTGCATATTTAAATTTTAACTCTCCTATAGAGGATAAATAAAGCCTAAGTCCCTATAGGAGAGTTATTTGTTATAGACTAAAAAGTTTTTGAGTAATTTCT
>Ga0116168_1002887_pt1 | contig 10237 bp, 11 predicted proteins | sample AD_UKC129_MetaG_FD_89795 | JGI IMG/M metagenome (GOLD analysis project Ga0116168, IMG submission 89795) | Active sludge microbial communities of municipal wastewater-treating anaerobic digesters from Canada - AD_UKC129_MetaG | ecosystem: Engineered > Bioreactor > Anaerobic > Digestate | place... | reverse complement strand
TGCGGCTCCCGGGACATGATCCAATCGACGGCGGCAAACGAAACGGTGAACACATACAACACGAGTCCACCCGCGCTGAGCCGTTGGAGACGCGTGTAGTAACGGGTTTGTCCGTTCTCCTCGTAGTGGTTCGCCCACCGGCGCATGAGCCAGGCAGCGACGATCCAGATCGCAAAGTACACAGCGGCCCGGGCCAGGAAGAACGGCGGGTTCAGATAGGGCCGGCGCAGTTGAAACAATGGATCGCCGGCATGGCGTGAATCGGCCCAGGGGTACAAGTCGGGCAAGCCGAACAGAATCGGGATAAAGAGCAAAGCCATGAGCGGCAGACTGGCGGCCGCCGCCTCCTGGAGCCGGCGAACGAGTCGACCCCAGTTTCCGCCCACCAACTGATGCACCATGAGCATGGCGTTGCTGCCGAGCGCGATGCCGAGGAACAGCAGGTACGCCGCCAGATACGACTCGAAGAACCGGCGAGCATTCACAATGCCACCGACCGCGCACGCGAGCAACGCGCCGGCTCCCACGATCAGCGAGGGTTTCAACACTCGCGCCAGCGACGGAGGCAGTTCGGTTCGCTTCATGGCGAGGCCTCCCGAAGTCTGCGGATGTCCTCGGCGGCGAGTTGGTCTGCGGGCACGTGCTGACTGAGTTGCAGGGCTCGAATATAAGCGATGATCCGCCAACGGTCTTCCGGCGTCACGCGCTCGGCGTAGCTGTACATGGCCCCCCATCCGTTGGTCATGACCTGGTAGAAATGGCCGACGGGCGCGGCTCGCAACCGGTCCAGATGGTACGACGGCGGCCGAGTGAACCCACGTTGCACGATCATGCCGTCACCATCGCCCAACGCCCCGTGACAAGGCGAGCAGTAGATGTTGAACCGCTCGCGCCCGCGGTCGAGGTCGGCGACAGTGATCGCGAACGGGAAGATTTCGGCGGGCTTGCCCTCGACCGTTCCCTGGTACAAGTGCTCGTCGAGCCGGGCATGTCCGCGGGCCACCGTGCCCGGGACGATCGGACGAGCCGACATGCCGTCGATGAAAAAAGGGTTCGGCTCGAGCGGGTCGTTCCGCGGCTGCTCGTACATCTGATCGCAGCCTGCGCACGCGAGGGCGCACAGCAATAACGCCGGACCGGTCCGAGGCAGCATCATGGCGGCACCTCCAGGACCAGTCGGGGATGAAGCGTGTTCAGGAACGCACGGGTTGCGGAAAGATCGAACTTCGCGTCGCTGGCTTCAATGCACAGAAAGAACCGATCGGCGCTGGCACGCTCGAAATCCGGAACGTTGAAGACCGGATGGTACGGCATGGGCAGCTTGTTCAGCACCAGCATGACGCCGAAGGCCGTCAGCGCCGCCAAAAGCACGGTCAACTCGAATGTGATGGGGACGAAAGCCGGCCAACTGTTCAGAGGACGTCCGCCCACGTTGAGGGGATAGTGGACCACATTGGCGAACCACATCATGAAGAAGCCGCCCGCGCCACCGAGCATACCGCCCAGCAATACCGGCGGAGGAATCAGCGTGGAGCCCAATTCCATGGCTTCGATGAGTTCGTCGTCAGGGAACGGGGTGTATGCGTCGAAGCGACGGTAGCCGGCCGCACGGGTTTGTCGCACTGCTTCGAGCAGCGCCTCGGGCGACTCGAATTCGGCCATCAATCCGAAGCTTGTTCTTTCCTCAGGCATCGTGGTTCTCGGCCCAAACCCGTGCCGGAGCCGGTGCAGTCCGGTCGGCCTCGTGCACCAGTTCCCTCATCTCGAACATGGCGATCGCCGGCAGCACACGGATGAAGAGATAGAACAAAGTGATGAACAGCCCGATGGAGCCGGTGAAGATCAGCCAATCCCAGACGGTCGGTGCATACACATTCCAACTGGAGGGCAGGAAATCCCGCTGGAGACTGGTCACGATGATAACAAAGCGTTCCATCCACATGCCCACGTTGATCAACAGCGAAACGATCAGCAGTGGGATGGTGCTTCGACGGATCCGGCGAAACCACAATAGTTGGGTGATCAGGACGTTGCAGACGATCATGATCCAGTAGAACGGAGCGTAGACGCCGAGGGCTCGGTTGACCACCACGTAACGCTCATAGGGGTTGCCGCTATACCAGGCCATGAACGTCTCCATGACATAGCCGTAGGCGACGATCAGGCCGGTCACCAGCATGAGCTTGGCGCAGTTGTCCAGGTGCCGCAGCGTGATCATGTCCTGGAGCCTGTACGCCCAACGGAGCGGGATCGCGAGCGTCAACACCATGGCGAAACCTGAGAAGATCGCCCCACCGACGAAGTACGGCGGGAAGATGGTCGAGTGCCATCCGGGCAGGATGGCGGAAGCGAAGTCGAGTCCCACCACGCTATGCACGGAGATGACCAGCGGTGTGGCCAGTCCGGCTAGGAGCAGGTACGCCATGCGGTATCGGTGCCAATGGCGCACGCTGTTGCGCCAGCCCAGGGCGAAGACGCCATAGACCGCTCGAGCCACGCGGCCGCGAGCGCGGTCGCGGAATGTGGCGAGGTCCGGGACCAGCCCCATGTACCAAAAGACGAGCGACACCGTGGCGTACGTGCCGACGGCGAACACGTCCCAGACCAGCGGGCTGCGGAACTGCGGCCACATCGCCATGGTGTTCGGGTACGGCAGGAGCCAGTAGAAATAGTAAGGCCGCCCCAGATGCAACAGCGGCATCATGCCGGCGCACGCGACGGCAAAGAGCGTCATGGCCTCAGCGAAACGGTTGATGGAGGTTCGCCAATCCTGCCGCATGAGCAGAAGGAACGCTGAGATGAACGTGCCTGCGTGGCCGATCCCGATCCACCAGACGAAGTTGATGATGGCAAAGCCCCACGCGACAGGAATATTGATCCCCCAGATCCCCACTCCCTTGATGAACAGCCAGGTGACGGCAAACAGCAGGACCATGGTCAGCAGGAAGCCGATGCCGAAGCCGACAAGCCATCCCGGCTTGATCGGGCGCACGAGAACCGTCGAGCCGATCTTGTCGGTGACGGAGGCGGAAGTGTGCCGGCCGCCTAGAACGGCAGTGGTTTTGCGAATGGCCTCCTGCTGCTCGGTACTCATGCCGCTGGTCCTGTGTGAGCGTGGTCAACCAACGCGGGATTCGGGTTCCAGAGCTTGGCCAGATACGTCGTCCGGGGCTTGGTGGTCAGTTCGGTCAGGATGCCGTAGTCCAGCGGCGATTGCTTGAGCTGCGACACACGGCTGCCAGGATCGTTCAGGTTACCGAACACGATCGCCTGGGCCGGACAGACCTGTTGGCATGCGGTCACGACTTCGCCGTCGCCGATAGGTCGGTTTTCCTTTTCGGCCTCAATGCGAGCCTTCGCAATGCGTTGAATGCAGTAGGTGCACTTCTCCATCACGCCTCGGCTGCGCACGGTGACGTTGGGATTCTTCTGCATTTGAATCGTCGGGTGAACATTGTCGGAGTATTGCAGGAAGTTGAATCGCCGCACCTTGTAAGGACAGTTGTTCGAGCAGTATCGGGTTCCTACGCAGCGGTTGTAGACCATGTTGTTGATGCCCTCCGAATCATGGACGGTGGCGTTCACCGGACAGACCACCTCGCACGGCGCGTTCTCACAGTGCATGCAAGGCACGGGCTGGTGATAGACGCGCGGGTTCTCCGGCGGCCCTTGAAAATAATGATCGATGCGGATCCACTGCATCTCCCGGGACATCAACACCTGCTCCCGGCCGACCACCGGGATGTTGTTTTCAGCCTGGCAGGCCGCCACGCAAGCGCCGCAGCCGATGCAAGTATTCAGGTCGATGGACATGGCCCAGCGGTTATGGTCGTATTCGAACGGCGGATAGAGCGAGAGCAGCTTCTCTTCGTGTTTGAACGCGGCGGGGTCTTTCCGGAATTGCTCGAGCGTGCCCGTGCGAATGAGCCGGCGGTTGTCGTGTCCGTGTGATGATGTTCCAGCCGCCTCGGTCACGACGTCCTGCTCGGCCCGGCCATTGAAGCCACGGCTGACCATGGTGTGATGGGCGCTAGTCACGGCAAAGCGATGCCGCCGGCCCGTCTTGGTGATCCGCAAGCCCTGGCCGAACCACGGGGCGTCCGACGTGCGCAGTGCATAGGCGTTGAATCCCACGCCGGTCCCGGTTGCGCCGGCATGCGTCCGGCCGTAGCCCAGATGGACAGTGATCGAACCGCGGGCCTGGCCGGGCATGACGTAGATCGGAGCGCGAACGCTTCCGCCCCGATAAGCGAGCTCCACGATCTCACCGGTGGTCAGATCGAGTCTTTCGGCATCCTCGGGACTGATCAAGGCCGCGTTGTCCCAGGTGATCTTGGTCAACGGCCGAGGCAGTTCCTGCTGCCAGCCGATGTTGGCGTACGTGCCGTCCCAAACGCAGTAGTCCGGTTTGAATACAATCTCGAACGTTTCGTTGCCGCCGATGCGGTCCGCAGTTGTCGCGGGACCGGTCTCGACGGAGGCACTTTGCGTTTCAAACCGGTGAGGGCTATACGCCGAGTCTTCGATGATGCCCTTCTCCAGCGTGGTGCGCCAGAACCGCTCGAAGTCCTGGTTGCCGATCTGTTCGGTCCAGAACCTGCGGAGAATCTGGTACGCATCCAGATCGAGTTCACCCAGCAGTGCCTCGATGACTTCGGTATCCTGTTTCGACTGGTGAAGCGGAGCGATCAACGGCTGAACCAGGCTGACGGTTCCGTCAAACGCGCGAATATCGCTCCAACTCTCCAGACAATGGCTTTGTGGCACGTGCCATTGGCACCGGAAGGAAGTCTCGTTGTAGTACTGGCTCAGATGGACGGTCAGGTTCTTGAACGAGCCGTCGGTGCTTCGGGCCTTCGACAGTGTCACCAGCGCATCGGCAAAGTTGAGGTCAGCCGAGGTCGTGTATGCCGGATTGCCGCCCAGAATGAACAAGCCTTCCACTTGCCCGGTCTGCATGGCCTCGACCAGCGGCACAATGCCGGTATTGCCATCCGCAGGCAGGACCTCCACCGGCTCCGTGAACTCGACGTTGGCGTCATTGCCGAGAACCACGTTCAACCGGTGAACGAGCGCGTGTACTTCCGGCGGCTGGCCGATGCCGGCGAGCACCAGGCCGCTTCCTCGATGCGCTTTCAGATCGTCGGCGGCCGCCTGGCACCAGCGGATTTGCGCTGCATCGAGCCGCGGGGAAGCGCCGGTCATCTCCATCCCCACGCATCGGGCCAGAAACCGGGCGACCTCGGCGATGTCCTCGGCCCGAACGGCCAACCGATGGTCAGCCGTGGCTCCCGTCAGCGTGGGCGAGGGCTCCGCCACGTACAAACGGTTCATCTCGTGACGACCGATGCTCACGCGGCGTTGATCGGCAAAGTCGCGGGCGTAACGAAGGCTCCCCGGCTCCGTGAACAAGAAATCGCAATCCAACACCACGATCCGTTTTGCTCGATCGAATCGCCAGATCACGTTAGCGGGTTCGCCGAACGCGAGCCGCGTTCCCTGGCGAACACTGTCCCGCGAGATTGGATCGAACACGTGCCAGCGAGCCATGGGAAACGCTTCCCGCAGCCGGCGCAACTGGTCGGCCAGACACGGGGACGTGACGGTCTCGGTCAGAATATGCAGGCCCGCACCCTGACGACTTCGCCAGTGGTCGCGCCAGGGGCGTAGCGTGTTCAGCAAGTTGCCCCAGGAACTGACGCTGCCGACATGCGTCGTGGCGTTGGCGCGGTCGGGATCGTAGAGCATGAGAATGCTGGATTGACCGATCGCGTTGGTCGCGCCGAGACTCGCCGGATGGTCTGGATTGCCCTCCAGCTTCGTGGGACGGCCCTCATGGCTGGTCGCCAACAGGCCGATGCCGTATCCACCGAACGGCATGGCCGTCGCATACGTCAACGGCTTGCCGGGTACTACCAGTTCCGGCGGATTCACGTAAGGGAACACCTGCTGCTCGGGCCGACGCCAGCAGCCGTACAACCCGGCCAAGGCCAGCGACGAGCCCATGAGCTGGAGGAAACGTCGCCGGTCGATCGTGTCGGGCCATTCACCCGCCTGCTCGGCGAACTCCGCTTCGAGGCCTCGGCGGAACTCGGGCGAGTCCACGAGCTCTTCCAACGTCCGCCACAGCTTGTCGCCCTGATTGTCCATAGTCTTACCATCTTGGACGGCTCAGCGTTAACGATGACAGATGTAGCAGTCATCCAGCCGGTCCGTCCTGATCCCATATTCTTCAACCAACCGGCGGCCCAGCGCGAGTTGATCGGCCGGCGGCTGGTAGGCGAAGTTGAAGACTTCCTCCCGCGGCCGCAGATAACGCTCTGGCTGCCGATGGCAATCCAAACACCACTGCATCTGCAGCGTCTGCGTCTTGAAGGTCAGCGGCATTCGCTCCACGGCGCCGTGACACACGTTGCAACCCACACCTTTGTTGATGTGAATGCCATGATCGAAATAGACGTAATCCGGCAGGTTGTGGACGCGCACCCACGGCAGGGGCAGGCCCGTTTCCCAGCTCCTTCGAACCGGCTCGAGCAGGCGGGCGTTGGTCCAAATCTGCGAGTGGCAGGTCATGCAAGTCTTTGTAGGAGGGAAACCGGCGAAAGAACTCTCTTCGACGGACGTGTGACAGTATCGACAGTCGATACCCAGACCGGACACGTGATGCTCATGACTGAACGGCACCGGCTGTTCGACGGCCTCACCGACTCGTGTCGTATACGACGATCGCGTCAGTTCATAACTGAGCCAGAAAGCCGGCACGGGCGCGACCAGGATCGCCCCCAGTGTGATCCGCGCCAAACTGTTCGTGCCAGGACTGAACAACTGCGCCATAGGTTCTCGTCCGATCGCACGGGGTTCAGATTGCCGCTTCATCTCAACGCAGGCACGCGATGATTCTAAGCACACTGCATGGAAGGATCGTTGAACCAGCCTACACTCTCGAATACACCAAGGGCCGACACGAGCCGGCCTGGCACTTCATCGGTGCTTTGCCGGGCGGGGCTCATCCTAACGACCCCTCAGGAGTTGCATGGATCCGCTTCAATCCATCGCCGGTTATCCGCGAAGTTCCGCTCCGGCTCTATACAAGGTTCGACAGAAATTCCCCTCGCGTCATATCGAAGATGTGCGGCGTCACGTCCGACAACTGTTCGAGCACGCCGCAGGCCGGCCCTGCATTCAACCCGGGCAGCGAATCGCCATCACCGCAGGCAGTCGCGGGATGGGCCAATTCGCGTCAATACTGGCCGGCGTGGCGGATTACGTGCGGGCGTGCGGAGCAGAGCCGGTGGTGATTCCTGCCATGGGCTCGCACGGCAGGTCCACGTCGGAGGGCCAGACACGAGTCCTCGAACTACTCGGCGTCACGCCGAAGTCCATCGGAGCTCCAATCGAAGCCACCATGCAAACCGTGCACGTGGGAACGGCGGCCTGCGGCGCTGAAGCTCACGCGGATGCGATCGCAGCCACCACCGACGGCATCATCGTCGTGGCCCGCGTGGGCGTCCATCCGGAGTCAACAACCGGCCTCGCGTCGGGGCTCCTGAAGATGATCACCGTCGGGCTGGGCAAACAAGACGGAGCCCGACAGGCACATCGCCATGGGCTGTGGGCGGCAGTTCGGCAAGTCCCGGAGATCGTGATGGGCAAGCTCCGCATTTGCTGCGGCGTGGCCGTGATCGAGAACGCCTACCGTCAACCGGCGCTGATCGAACTGATCCCGCCGAGCTACGACGCGTTTTTGGACGCCGACCAGCGTCTGCTCAAGGTCGCCAAGGAGCATTGGGCCACACTTCCGTTCAAGCAACTCGATGTCCTGGTGGTCGATCGCGTCGGCAAGAACATCTCCGGCGCCGGCATCGATCCGAACATCGTGGGAGCCTGGCGAGTCTCCGCAGGCAAGAAGAAGGAGCCCGACTATCACCGGATCGTGGCCCTCTCGCTGACGCCCGAATCATTGGGCAACGCCATGGGGGCGGGCATCGCGGATATCGTCACGGAGCGGTTTGCCCGAGCCTACGATCCGCACGCCACCTACATCAACATGCTCACGGCTTCCGAGCCGGGCAACACCCTTCGTGAGCCGGCTCTGCCGATCGTCATGCCCACCGATCGCGATGCGATCGAAGTCGCGATCGGGGCGGCCATTCCCCGGGGAGAGTTGCGGCTTTGCCGGATTCGCAGCACCAGTGAACTGGTTGAATTCGAAATCTCGGCGGCACTCGTGAAGGAAGTGAAATCCATTCCTACACTCACAATTATGGACGAAGGCTCGCCGCTGCCCTTCGACCCGCAAGGCAATCTGACGGGTCTTTAGCTGCAGCGGTGGCGAACAACGACACGTCTGAGGAGTCCGCACCATGAGCGCAACCGTCAGCGACTTTTTACTCGAACGACTCTCTGAATGGGGCATCTTCAGGATTTACGGGTATCCGGGCGACGGAATCAACGGGATCATGGGCGCTCTCGAGCGGCACAAGGACGAGTTCCAGTTCGTCCAGGTGCGGCACGAGGAAATGGCCGCCTTCATGGCATGCGCCCACGCCAAGTTCACCGGGCAGCTCGGCGTGTGCCTGGCCACCTCCGGGCCCGGAGCCATCCATCTGCTCAACCTGACGTGCCCCAACTGCGGGGCGCTGGCGACGAAGAAAGCTAATGATGGGACCCATCTGCGGTGCTCGTGCGCGAAGAAGGCAGTTCGCATGACACCCGTGGCTATCCCGTAGAACGCAAGGAAGCAAGTATGGCGAAAAGCAATACACGGTTGGAACTGACCTGGATCGGCAAGGAGAATCGGCCGAAGCTGGAGCCGCGCGTTCTCATTGAGGATCCGGCTAAGTCGTACCATGCCAAGCATCGCGTCAGCGAGAACGATATCTTCGACAATCGGCTGATCTTCGGTGACAACCTGTTGGCACTCAAAGCCCTCGAGCAGGAGTTCACCGGGAAGATTAAAGGTTAATACACCGAGGGATACGGGAACATGAGGTCGTCCCATGGAGCGTGGGTCGCAGTGGTCACTATCTGCATCTCAGGGTCTCGCGGCTGGTCGCGATTCGCCGGCCGACGTGCATCCAGTCGAACCGAAGGCCGCGTACCCTGTTCGGGAATTCTGGACAGCCAGGAAAGCACTTCTAAAAGCGCCTGCTCCCAAAGCCCGCGCCTATTTGCTGTCTCCGGACCCGAGGCGAATGCGTCCTCGAATCAGGGCGGGGAAATTTTTGCCCTCCACGAGTTGACAGCCCACTGCTGCGGCCAGCATCCTGGCCGACTCGGTGAAGTAGCTGTTGGTGACCACGGCACAGGCGTCACACTGGTAGTAGACCTTGCCGGCATGGACCTCTTGTACTGCGGAATTACCGACCGAGGCCTGCCAGCATTTGGCCTGGACAGCAACGCGTGCGGTGGCGGTCTGTACGATAAGATCAACGCCTTGATCACCACTCTGACCTGTGTGCTGAACCCGGTAGCCCAGGGCAGTGAAGACGGATTCGAGGTACCTTTCAAATTCAGTGCCGTCCATATGGTCGATGTCGGCGTTGATCAAGGTGTTGAGTTGCGAATCTGCCGCCCGGAGCAGCCCTTGATAGACTGCACGGGCGGATTGCTCCTGAGTCGCGAGCTCCCGGACGTTTGCTTCGGCGCGCTCGTGAGTCGCCTTAGCCAACAAACGGCCCTGGCGGGCCGCTTCCACGCGGGCTGCTGCACGTTCCACGTCTTTGTTGACGAATACCCTGAACAGGAGCACTCCGCCGATAGCCACCAGGATGAAGAAGATGGCCAGCACCCACAAGGAGTGGGGCGCTAATAGACTGAGGAGCACCGCCCCCAGCACGGCCCAGAGCCCGGCACCGATCAGGGCGGCCAGAGCCGGCGACCAGCCAAGATTTTGAACCTTCAACGAGATGCGACAGCAGATCAAAGCGGTGCGGGCCAGGATGCATCCGACCGTGCTGCGAATTCTTTCTCGGCGTGCCCGACACCTTTCCACCTTGGCTTGGCAGAGGGCACCTGTCGCGTCCTCCAGCTGGCGTCGCGCTTCGCCCGGGTCGCGTATGAGCTGCTGGCCGGTGAAGTGTTCGACGATTGCAGGGTCCAGTATCTGGCTTTCCTCGACCTCCATTTGTATACCCCGACATTTCCCATTTGACCTTGCCCGGCTACGCCGCCGGGCTGTGTTCCGCCATTGTACAGCGCTCCCCCCGTTGCGCCTGCCCCGTTTTCGAGGTATTTT
>Ga0116168_1002884_pt1 | contig 10256 bp, 8 predicted proteins | sample AD_UKC129_MetaG_FD_89795 | JGI IMG/M metagenome (GOLD analysis project Ga0116168, IMG submission 89795) | Active sludge microbial communities of municipal wastewater-treating anaerobic digesters from Canada - AD_UKC129_MetaG | ecosystem: Engineered > Bioreactor > Anaerobic > Digestate | place... | reverse complement strand
TATGGCGAATACTGAGAATGAGATATGGGTACTCTGGAGTAGTAGATTGAAATTTGAAGGTGCTATTTTCACCCTTCCAAGGATTAGGGCCAATATTAGTGTTACTATACCTATGCTGAAGCTTTGACCGATAAGTCTCATGGTACTCACTGTAGCAGAGGCGATACCAAAGTATTTCTTTTCCACTGAACTCATGATAGCATTAGTGTTAGGTGAAGAGAACAAACCGAATCCTATGCCGAGGACTGCAAGTGAAGCGAATATCATCGAGAGTGGTGTACGAGGGTTGATGAAAGTTAAACTGAAAAGTGCAACTGATATTATGGCCATTCCCAAACCTGCGAGTTTCTGGGGGTTGAACTTGTCAGAGGCTCTCCCGGCTACTGGAGCTACAAGGGCCATTAAAACTGGTTGGGTTACCAGTATTAGACCCGCTATATTGGGGGTTAAGCCCTTTATGTATTGTAGGTAATAGCTTAAAAGTAGTGAAACACCAAAGGTTGCACTATAATTGATTAGGGCTGCTAGGCTTGAAAAGGTGAAGGTGAAATTCTTGAATAATCTTAGGTTAAATACTGGACTTGAATTGTTCAATTCTATCCAGAGAAATATTGAGGCTGTTATGATACTCCCTATGAGCAGTATGGAAGCTTTAGTGTCAGGTAGTAGGGAGAATCCACATATTAATAGGAAGAGGAATGTGCTGTAGGATATTGAACCCCCAAGGTCGAATTTCTCCCCTTTTGCGTCGGCCCACTCTTCACGGACCCTTGACATTATAAATATTACGAGTAGGGTTATGGGGACTGTTACAAGGAATATGCTTCTCCATCCAATATAGTGTGTCAGGGCGCCTCCAAGCACTGGTCCAAGGGATAGGCCAACATATACTGCGGCAGTGTTGATACCGATAACTTTACCTCTTTCCATTGGAGGGTAGACTCTTGTGAGGATCGCTAAGCCTGTTACGAACATCATTGCAGAGCCTATACCCTGCAATAGTCTAAATATTATAAGGAAGATGGCGTTTGGGGCTAATGCAGATAGTAAAGATGATATGAAGAATATAGCGTTTCCGTAGATGAATATCCTTTTCATGCCCTTAATCTCGGATAGTCTTCCAAATGGTACCGAGAACATTGCAGCTGCCAAAAGATAGGCTGTGGGAATCCAAGTTTGTAATATAGCATCTATCTGGAATTCCCTGCCAATAACTGGCAGGGCCACGTTAATAGAGGAGCCCATAAATGGTGTTAGGAATGATGAAAGGGTGGCTGCTAATAAAACATAAAGTTTTAAAGATCTTCCCATAGGACTTCACACTCCCCATTTTAATATTATTGTCCAATAGCTTCTCTTGGATAATCATGATTAACCCTTTCATATATATATTATGCAAAAAAAGAAAAAGTGATAAAATTTTATAAGGAATAGAGGGGTGCTTCCATCCCGGCCATTTTAACACCTGTAAGTGCTGCAGTTTCAAGATTAAGCGCCCTGAGATCGTCCTTTTCAAGTTTACTGACATCAGTATTACCTGCTTGTTGTGTTAACATTGAAAGTTCTTCTGTCATGGCTTCAATGTATCTTGCAACCCGTTTACCCCCTTCAACATAATCTAATCTCTTTCTAAATAATGGGTCTTGGGTTGCGATGCCTTTACGACAAGTTCCGGCATAGCACATTTGACAAACCCTACATCCAATGGCCACGAGGGCTGCTGTACCAATATACACCGCATCCGCACCTAGTGCTATGGCCTTCGCAACATCGGCCCCGCTTCTTATTCCACCGGCTGCCACTAGACTAACTTCTTCACGGAGGTTGACCTCTTTGAGGGCTTCATCGGCTTCTACTATCGCCGCTATAATGGGTATCCCTGCATGTTCTGTCACCACATCTGGTCCGGCGCCTGTACCCCCTTGCATGCCATCGACCACGACTATATCGGCCCCTGCCTTGGCAGCTATCTTAACATCATCCCTTACCCGTCCAGAGGTGAACTTGACCATTATAGGCACTCTCCAGTCTGTTATCTCCCTAAGTTGTGATATTTTCATGCTAAGATCCTCTGGGCCGACTATATCCATATGCCTTGCTGGGCTTAACGCGTCTGTACCCTCTGGTATCATTCTTATTCTTGAGACTTCCCCTGTAACCTTTTCTCCTAATAGGTGTCCGCCCATACCAGCCTTCGCCCCTTGACCTATCTTGATCTCAATAGCCTCTGAATTGTTGAGGTAAGCTGCTGATACTCCGAATCTGCCAGATGCATATTGTACAATAAGTTTTGATGCGTATTTCCTCTCTTCGGGTAGCATGCCACCTTCACCAGTGTTTGTGGCTGTTCCTGCGAGTGTGGCGCCCATTGCAAGGGCTATCTTGGCCTCTTTGCTGATGGCTCCGAATGACATGGCAGCTATCATTATTGGAGTGTCAAGTTCTAGTGGGTTCTCGGCGTACCTATCCCCTAGTATAACCTTTGTGTTGCATGGTTCCCGGTATTTGTCTATTGGTGGCCTTGAAACTTGTGCAGGTATCAGGACTAGATCGTCAAATGTTGGTATTCTGCGTAGTGCGCCGCACCCTCTGACCTTGTAGGTGCCCTCTTCTGATTTTCGCTGTATTTCGGTGAGATCTACCAGTGACCATACGTTCCTTCTATCCTCCACAACAGCATTTACTTCTATAGCATCATTAGGACACATCTCTTCGCATATACGGCATCCTACACACTTTTCGTGTCTTATGGGTTGTGGTTCCCCGTTTATTATCTCATAGACTTCATGTGGACAATTGTTATAGCATGAGAAGCAGCCTTTGCATTGTTCTTCGTCGGGGTTGTCGCAGAGGTACCAGCAACAACCTGGCCTGTTGAAGTTCCTTTTACATATTTCAGCTTTCCTTTCAACTTTGAATGGCAATTAGGATCCTCCCATTGCTTTGAATATTGGACAGGCTGAATATTTTGTGCCAGCCGCCTTAATAACATCTTCGATATGTTTTGTAAGTTTGGGGGTGGGTTTCCATGGGTTCTTGGTGTCCTTGTCAACTACTAGGACCTTATCAACTATCCCCTCTGATAGTGCATATGATAATAATGCGGTTACAACTCCACCGTCTTGGCCTTTGAACATTGGGGCCTTGGCTGATACTATTTTGATATAATCTCCTAGGGGTTCTTTCGCGGTTTCGTGGCTTATGATATTGTCTGGTACATATGTTCTGGGGCAGGCTATGTAGCATGCGTTACAAGCTGGTGGACATTCTCCTTTTATTTCCGGTTTTCTGTCTTCTATTTTTATGATCTCTTCTGGACATGAGAGCAGGCACGCCCCGCATAATACGCAGGCCCCTATATCTATAACGTCTCCTCTGAGGTCTCTGAATTGGTAATCAGTCACCTCTTCGAGGTATTCTGTCTCTGGCATCACTCTCCAGTACATTACTGGTCTTGCAACCTTTTCCCTTTTCTTGATCTCTTTTAGGTTTTTTTCTTTTTTCCCAGCGGCTAACCTTTGGAGTAATTCAAATCCTTTGTCGCTTATTGGTTTGGTTTTGATGTATTTTTTTTCTTCAGCTGCTTTGATGAGTTTAAGTCCTTTTTTTGTTCTTATGATTATGGTTGACCACCCTTGTGGGGAGCCTACTGAGCCTATTGATATGTCGGCTTGTTCTGATGTATAGTCCATGCATATTTGGCAGCTTTTGCGCATGGTTTCCTTTAGTTCCTTTAGGGGTATGGATATTGTCTCTCCACTGTTTAAGTGGAATTTAGCGGATCCTCCCTCTATTCTGCATTGTATTATCTCTTTTAGGCTTATTCCTTTCTCTTCTAGGAACCTTTTAAGGTATTTGTAGGAGAAGTTTTCCATGCAGAATAGTCCTATCTTTAGGGTGACTGGGAATTCTTTTATGAAGGATTCATAGTCTTTCATGAGGGTTGCTGCTGTTATTTGACAGGGGGTGCCGACCATGCCAATTTTAGGATCCATTTATCCTTCCTCCACTTCTTTACCATAGAATGGTCTCTTGCTCCTTGGTATTATCTTCTTGAACTTGGTGTATTCTGTCTTTTCTAATTTGAAGCCATTCTCTTCTAATATTTTCTCCAGTTCCTTTCTTTCTTCGCCTGTTATCTTGTTTATCTTCGCGTTTTTGCCTAGGCTTTCTGCTTTTCCTTTAAAGTAGATTTTTCCACGTATTATGGATTCGCCAGCATCTTTTCCCAGGTTTCCCAAGACTATTATTTGTCCTCCCATCATGTAGAGTCCTGTCATGAAACCTGAGTTTCCTCCAATGATTATTGTCCCGTTTTTCATTATTTCACCGGTTCTTGAACCGGCATCTTCTTTTACGATGACTGTGCCACCATATATGCCCTGGCCTACCCCGTCACCTGCCGATCCATGAATTGTGATTTTACCACGGGTCATGTTATCTGCTGGGAACCACCCGGCATTCCCTTTTATTTCTATCCTGGGACCGTGTATCATTGTACCTGCGAAGTATCCGGCGGATCCGTCTATGATGACCTCAACGTCTCCTGTTAGGCCTGCTGCAAGGTAGTGCATTGCATTGGGGTTTTCTATGATTATCTTGTCATATTCTTTTGCCAGTTTTTTGAGTTTACTGTTAACTTCCCTTGGTGTTTTCCCCTTGGCGTTGATTTTCGCCTCTTTCATTTTTGGCCTCCTTATATTTCGTAGACTCTTACTTCGCCGGGTGCTATTTGTTCAATGTGTCTTGTATCTACTACTTCTCCTAGGGCCATTTCTTCGGAGGCTATGGCGAAGATTTCATCATCTTCTGCCATTACCCCGGGGCGTAGGCCTAGTTGGTCTTTTGCTATTCCTATGCCCTTTGGTGTTCCGACTATATATGAGAATGGGCCGTCCATGTCTTTTACTGATTGTTCTAGTGCTTCTTCTAGTTTGTAACCTTCTGCGAGTTTGTCTGCTATGTAGTGTACTATGCATTCGGTGTCGTTTGTTGTTTCGAATATGTGGCCTTTTCTTTCGAGTGGGTCTCTTATTTTCCAGTAGTTTGTTATTTGTCCGTTGTGGACTACTGTGATGTCTGGGATTATGTAGCTTTGGAATGGGTGTGCGTGGTATCTGTCTACTATGCTCTCTGTTGAGAATCTGGTGTGGCCTATGGCGTGTGTGCCCTTTTTGGACCATGTGTTGTAGCGGTCGGCTATTTCTAGGACTGTTCCAACATCTTTTATCATTTCGAATGAGTGGCTCCCGTTTAATACTGTGACGTCTTCTATTTTGTCTATTTCCATTATTAGAGGTTTTAGTTGTGAGAATGATTCTAGGCTTATCTTGCAACGGTATATTATGTAGTTTTCCACGGATTGTATTTTTTCTTCTGATTTTATCCTTGTTGTGGCTTCTATTGTCTCTTTAACCCTGTCTAGTAGGTCTTTTTTTTCTTTGATTTCTATGTTGAGTAGGTATTCGTCGTCGGCTAGTTTTAGTCCTCCGTAGATTGAGAAGCCCGCGGAGTCGGGACCTCTGTGTTGTAGTGCGTGAAGCATTTTTGTCATGTCTCTTCCTGCTGGGTGGAGTTTACCGTCCTTGTATACTATCCCGGCTATTCCGCACAATCATATTACCTCCTTTATGAAGTGTTCGTGGATTAGGGTGTCGTTGCCTAGTTCTGGATGGAATGCTAGTGCGATGTTTTTTCCTTGTTTTACTGCTATTATCTTGTTGTTGAGTTTTGAGAGGATTTTTACTCCGGGTCCGGTTTTTGTGACTGCTGGTGCTCTTATGAATATGCCGTTGAATTCTTTGCCTAGTATTCTTATTTTTTCTTCGAATGATTCTCTTTGTCTTCCGAAGGCGTTTCTTTTCACTTTCATGTCTATTATGCCTAGGAGGGGTTGTTTGTGGTCTGTTTCCTTTGCTAGGAGTATCATCCCGGCGCAGGTGCCCATTATTGGTATTTTTTCCTTTTTTAGGGTTTTTATTATGTTTTCTTTTTCCATGAGTTTGCCTATGACTGTGCTTTCGCCACCTGAGATTATCAGAGCGTCACATGATCTTATCTCATCCTTTTTTTTCACCTTTTTGGCTTCTGCTTCTATTTTCAAGTTTTTTATCGCCTTTTTTGTCATTTCGAGGTGTTCTGACACGTCTCCTTGGAGGTCTAGTATTCCTATCCTTATCATGGGCAACTCCTTACGATCTTTTTTTGATTATATTAAGTTGGTTTCCCAATATAATACTACCGGAAGATGGTTACCGGCACATTTTTCTGGGACACCCACCACAAAAAAACCATACTATACAATGTTCAAAAAACTGCCCGTAAAAACACTTATAATTGAACAATTATATAAGTGTTTCCATTGGGGGTTAACTCATCCACAATAAAAAAAGAAGATAAGTTATTAACGCCTTTTTAAACCTTCCTCTTCAAGTAAGCGCATCACTTCCATGGTTGAACCTTTAACAAACTCAGCCGCCTCAATAAAAGCCTCCCGTTCATTATCATCCATAAGAAATGGTACAATACCCTCAATACCATCCTTTCCAAGCTTAACAGGAACCCCAAGACAAACATCCCTTATATCTGCTACCTCACCATCAATCAAGGTCGAAACCGTCAATATCCTCTTCTCATCATTCAAGACAGTCTTAACAATATTCGAAACGGCAAAAGCCGGACCATACTCAGTCGCGCCCTTCCTACTGATAATATTACTACCGGCATTTATAACCTTCCGGATAGTGCCCTCCAAATCAAAGGGCTTATAATCAGAAAAATAATCCCTTTTAGAATAATATTCAAGTGGTATGCCACCAATGGAAGTTGAACTTATAAGGGGCACCATATAGGGGCCATGCTGTCCTATAACCCTTGTGTGAACTTCACTAACATGCACATTAAAATGTTTCGCCATGTAATTCTTAAGCCTAAGGGAGTCAAGGTGATTACCAAGACCAAAAACCTTACTAGGATGAAAACCAGAATACTTGAGGGCCACATAAGTCATGACATCGACGGGATTTGTTACAACGAGTATCATGGAATCTGGTGCAAATTTTCCTATTTCAGATGCGTATTTGGCCACTATACGACCATTCACATGGGCTAAATCGTCCCTTTCCATGTTAGGTTTCCTTGGGATCCCAGCGGTTATAATAATGATCTTGGAATCCTCCACGTCCTTAATATTTGAGGATGTTTCCAACTCGACAGAAACGCCCTTCGCAGCCAATGCATCACTAATATCTAGTAATTCTCCTTTACTGCGTTCAAAGCTTTCTTCTCTTGAAATCAATTGTAATACACTTACAGTTTCTTCCTCTGCAAGACATAGTGCAGTTGACTTCCCCACTCTACCAGTTGAGCCTATAATACTCACTTTCATGAAATCGGCCCCCTATATGATATTACTTTTTCTCTAGATAATCTGATGCCATTCTCTTCGCGAAACCAGAACCTTCACTTTTTAATTTTTTCATAGCAGCCTTTACCTTTTCACCCCCTATATTCTGAAGGGCCCATGCAGCCCCACTCCTGACAAAGCCGCTTTTATCATCTAAAAGTTCTATTAAAGAGTCTACTGCTCTTTCATCCTTTAGGTTGCCAATGGCCCAGGCGGCAGCGCCCCTAACCTTCCAATCATCATCCTTTAATGCCTTGAGTAATGGTTTGAATGCCTCCTCACCCATCTTGGATAAGGCTGTTGAGGCTTCTCGTCGAACCCATTTATTGTCATCACTTAAAGCTTTTATGAGGGGTTCTATAGCCCTTGGATCTTTTATATTACCGAGGATCCTGGCAGCGCCTCTTCTCACAAGCTTGTTTGGATGTGAAAGCGCGTCTATAAGCGGATCCACTGCAGCTTCACCTATCTCCTCCAGTAATTCCATGACCTGGACTCTAACAAGCTCGTCTTCATCTTCCAACTTTTCTATAATTCTTTCTATATTCTCTCTTTTCTCCATAAACTCACCATATCTAAAGCGTTTCAAGGGTTTCTATGATATCGTAGGCTATCCTCTGGGCTTTATGTGATGTTTTACCGAGGATGGTCATGGCCTCGTTAAATGTCTTATAAATTTTGGCTTCTTTGCCTAGGATGAAGGAGGTTATCCCTACTAGTAGGAGGGATATGCCCTCCCCATTTTTGTCCTTGCCATTGAATATATTGTAGGCTTCCTTGAAATGTTGCAGGGCTTGTTCGTATTCTCCTTTTCTAAAGAGGATTTCGCCTAGGATAAGATGCAGGATTCCCCCACCTTCCAAGTCACCGATTAATTTCGATGATTCTAATGCATTTTCTAGATATTTAACATCTTTACTAAAATTCTTATAGTAATTATATTTATCAACTAGACCTATAATCTCTAGGATTAGGTGATTAATTTTTTTAATAGCAGCCTCTTTGGAAACTTCTTTTGGTCTTTTTCCTTGAATTTTCCTATCTTCAGTCCGAGGTGCTTCTTGGATGCTTTTGATTGTTTCCTCTTCTTTGTTTTCGGTTTCTGGGGCTTTTTGAATGGCCTTTTTTATCATTTCAACCTCTTTTATTTTCTCAAGCAGATCATCTGCAAATGAAGATTTAACCTTCTTATAACATTTCAGTGCTCTTTTATATTCTTCGAATGCGGCTTCAGTGTTCCTCTTAGACAAATAACAGTCACCGATAAGTTCATGGGCATATCCTTCACCTTCAACATCCCCTGCCTTCTTATAATCTTCTAGAGCCTCCAAGAACTTATCAAGGGCCTTTTCTATCTTACCCCTCTCTAGGTGAATAAGCCCCATCTCCACGAGAATCTCAGCCTCGTATTCGTGACATTCTTCGAGTTTCCTCTTATAATCCTCAAGTTTATCCCGCCTCCCCCTCCTAAACGAATCTAGGAATCCAAGGACGGCTAAGATTATCATCATTACCTCCCCCAAATACCTAGTGACGATTTATATTTTTCATCCAACGTGAACTACCCCCCTTTAGGATTTCATGTTCCAATGATTAGGTTTTCCTGGCCTGGATGGCTGTCCCAGCCCCCTTCCAAGTATTGGGTTAGCGGATATGCCGTGTATGGATCATATGATAATCTTTCGGCTTGTGCCTCTGGGGTTTACCAGCGTTTTCAGCTTTGTATTCGAGCATATGAAGGATAGGCTTTTATGTAAATCTTTTTGGAGTGTTTTTTTCTTGGCTGTCTCCTTGATTTTTCCAGTTTTCTGGTAGAGGCTCGGGCTCGTGTTCAAATTGGAAGATTGTAAGCCACCTTCTTGAACCTTCACACTCTACTATATACTTCTTTTCCTTCTATCCGCTCTGATCTAGTTTGCTTTCTCTGATTTTGAACACGGATTGGTTGTAGTTCATGCCTTGAAGCCTTTAAACTTGAACCTTAACTTGCCTTTTAAAGTTAGCCTTCTCAGGTCATGTTGTTCTGAGGTGGTAGTTTACCATCTGCAGAACCTTTTGAGTGGACTTTTTTGAGTTTAGGGTTCTCTTCATTTTTTTAGTTTGATTATTAGGGTTTGTGTATCATTAGGGGTGGTTTCCGGCCTTCTGTTTTTGCATTGTTCTTGGGGTGGGCGGTTGAGCCACGTGCAAAGGTCAAGGTGTTCAAGGAACTTTTTCCAGTAGTCTTGGACGGATAAATGCGGAATTTATAGCTGGGCATTTCCCTTGCTTCTCCACTTACTTTTTTACATATTGTATGGGGTGGTGCTGGGAGAGCATAGACGGGGAGTGTGCTCCTCTATCGAGCTTGTATTTTATAGTTTATAGTATTGTTTTCATAATTATATAAACAATATATGGGGCTTTCATCTTCCTACTTTTTGGAGGGTGGACTTCTCACTGATAAAGTTAAAATTTTTCTATTAATCATAGGGTGAGGTTGATGAAGAAGATAGTTGTCATACCTGGAGATGGGATAGGAAAAGAGGTGATGGAAGCAGCCTTACTAGTACTAGATGCGTTGGACCTAGATTTTGAATATGAGTTTGCAGAGGCGGGTCATGAATGCTTCCAAAAATATGGAGACACAATACCAGAAGAGACCATAAGACTTGTAAAGGGGGCTGATGCAACCCTATTCGGTGCGGTTACAACAGTACCCGGGGAAAAGAGTGCCATAATAACATTGAGGCGTGAGTTGGATTTGTTTGTTAATTTGAGGCCTGTTAGGTCTTTGCCTGGTGTTGGGGGTTTGTTTTCTGGTTTGGATTTTGTTATTGTCCGGGAGAATACTGAGGATTTGTATGTTGGT
>Ga0116168_1002882_pt1 | contig 10258 bp, 10 predicted proteins | sample AD_UKC129_MetaG_FD_89795 | JGI IMG/M metagenome (GOLD analysis project Ga0116168, IMG submission 89795) | Active sludge microbial communities of municipal wastewater-treating anaerobic digesters from Canada - AD_UKC129_MetaG | ecosystem: Engineered > Bioreactor > Anaerobic > Digestate | place... | reverse complement strand
TATGTTCAGGAACCATAGCCGAAACCTCCGTATCGTGTTAGTGTGGATACCAACATCATACAGGGTTTCTGGCTGTGGTTCCATTCATTTCTTCGTGTTGCATTTCATTCTACAATGAGCCCGTTGAAATGTAAAGCATTTTTGGCTTGCAAACTCCCTTGCGGTGTGTTAGAATGATGTTCGATGATGAATCAAAGGGGGTTAGCTAAATGGCTAGAAGGTGCATTGTTTGTGACAAAGGTACCGTGTTCGGCAACACCAGAAGTCACGCCATGAATAAATCTCGCCGTACCTGGAAGCCCAACCTGCAGCGCGTTCGCGTCAGAATCGACGGAGTTCCGCAACGGGCTTATGTCTGTACGAGATGCCTTAAAAGCAATAAAATCGAGCGAGTCGTTTAACATAACCCCTGACCTTTGACAACAAGCCCCAGGTAATCCTACCTGGGGTCTTTTTTTAACACTATCGCCAGCAGCACACCAGTTTCACACCTCAACTCCATGCACGATGACACGGTATAGTTGCTGATTGTCTTGGTGCTGCCTTTTTTAATCACAGCGTTTTGCAAAGCATAGTATAACCCGCTGGTGGTAACGCCGGTTACCTTGGACGTCAAAGGAAGCAGTGAGACGGTGGTACCAATCGGAAACTCAAGCCTCAGCGACCGATCAACGAGATACAAGTCGGCGCTGCTGGTGATCATTTGCGCTTTAACATGTTTACCAGCCAGTTTGCACAGTATTTCGATGTTCCCCAGACTGTGATCGATCCGCCCGCCCCATACCCCCGTCATCACAATCTCTCTCACGCCAAGCCCGAGAGCGAAGTCCACCGCCAGCTCAAGATCGGTTTGATCTTTCTCTGCGGGGTAAGCGATGATCCTATCGGCCGGCAGTTCGCAGCTGGAACCTGGGTCCAGCGAATCAAAATCTCCAAGCAGCCAGTGAGGAACCAGCCCCCACTGCCGGGCGCGGATCAAGCCGCCGTCGGCGGCAATAATCAAGGTGCTGCCGTCAACCTTAGGGGGATTGTCAGGAACATCCTCACCATGGCCAATAATCAGGCATCGATCCCATTTAGGCTGCGGATTGGCCAACTTGGGCGATCTCCTTTCGAGCCAACAGTATCAGAACTACTACCAACGCCACGATCATTTCCGGTATATAATAAGTGGCATTGTACGTCAGAGAATACAGCCATACTGGTGTCCCTTCCGGAGCGTACTCACCGAAAAAGACCATGCCGGAGATGAAATGGCTGACGAACCTAAGCATCAGGGCGAATGCAAGGGAAAAACCATTGCGCAGATAATCATTGTACGTTGTTCCGTATCTCACCCACAGCCCGGCAAACCCCAGGACGGTAAAAGCCAGCGGATAGTCGAGAATGGCTTGGATAGGATGCACAATATACGCCCCCAAAAGAAGCTTGATCAATCCAAACAGCAACCCTCCCAAAAGCCCTACGGGGGTCCCCCTCCGCGCCGCAAGCAAGAGCAGTGGAATCATGTCTAAAGACACCGAGCCTCCTTGCGGCATTGTAAGAACCTTCCAGAATGACAACGCCACCGCCAAAGCGACAGCGACTGCAACCTCCACTTGAACATACAGATTAAAGCGCTTCAAGGCAAATACCTCCTTCGTCAATTTTTCAACATAGCTCATAATGCATAAAAATACTGTGGCGCGGAAGCCACAGTTTATCAAGGCGACATATTATCCCCAAGCATCACCGCTTCCCTCCGCAAGCATTACCTTGACAGGTTCCAAGGGTTTCAGTCTGCACTGATCTCAGCCTTTTACCAGGCTCCCCCAGCGGATTATGATTTTGTGTTGTTGATAATATATTCGCCGTGAAGTGAGAAATTCCTTTTATATCCATCAAAAGAGATTGTGACTTAAGTATTCTCAGACTAGCGTCCGGAAGGAAGTTGGAATTTGCCTTGCCGATACCCTTTTCCATCCTCAGGAATCGCCGTCTATCTTATCCTAAGGGAGACGATTTTGCTTTTTGCTTGAGGTGGAACCATTGGTTTACCTTTTGCGAAACCCAAGACGATGTCTTGCCTAAGCCGAATCTATCGTTCACTCCTGCCCTATGCAGTATCTAAAAGTACCCAAGGGAGACGGTTTATTTATGTGATAATCCTTTGTAATTTTATTTTGGTTTCTCTTCTGTTCTGTCAATTTTTCGCATCTATCACCCTCTTTCCAGTCACAACCCCTTTTGATGACTGTGGGAGTGCATCGTTTGGTTTAATTATAGCTCCAATTTTCAGATATGTCAATAGTTAAAATGAAAATTTCCCAATTAATATGACAAAAAGTTATCCAAACGCTGTCCAGCACGCATTTTGTCGATATAATCACCAGGATCTGGAGCCTGAAATACAGCCGAACCTGCCACTATTGTATCCGCACCGCACTCCACGATGTAGCCAAGGTTATCGAGGCTGATCCCGCCGTCCACCTGCAGCCGGATCGGACGATCGCCAATCAGCCGCCGCGCCGCTCTGATTTTTTGGTCCATACTGGGGATAAACTCCTGACCTCCGTACCCAGGATTGACAGTCATCACGAGGATCAGATCCAAATCATCCAATACATACTCCAACCCTGTCAAAGGCGTATGAGGGTTCAAAGCCACCCCCGCTCTGACACCTGCCTCTCTGATCCTCGCCAGAGTCCTCTGCAGATGAGTGCACGCCTCGTAATGGACAGTTATGAATCCTGGGCGTAGCGGAACAAAGCGCTCAATACACTCATCGGGGTTCGTGACCATCAGATGAACATCAAGAGGAATGTCCACCACTTCCTGGACTGCCTTGGCAATCATGGGCCCAAAGCTTATGTTCGGCACGAAATGGCCATCCATCACATCGACATGGATATAATCTGCGTTCGCCACCTTGCCCAAATCAGCAGCCAGATTCTTGAAATCCGCAGCTAAAATCGATGGGCATATTAACAGCTTGTCCATTCCCTTCACCTCATCCGCTCTATTTCCGCCAAGAGTGTCAAGTAGTTCTGATACCGCGATGGTGCGATCCGGCCCGAGTCAGCGAGCTTCCTGACTTCGCAATCCGGTTCTGATCGGTGCAGGCATCCGCCGAACCTGCAAAGGGAAGCTGCAGTCTTCATTTCGGGGAACAATGACTGAAGACTCTCTTTGCCTACTCCTGACAATGACAGTTGGGAAAAGCCTGGCGTGTCTGCGACCAGACCTCCGCCGGAGAGGCGGACCAACTCCACCTGTCTAGTGGTGTGCCTGCCCCGTTTCAGTTTTCGGCTGATGGAACCTACCGGTAGATCCAGGCCTGATTCGATTCTGTTCAAAAGCGAAGATTTGCCGACACCGGAAGGTCCGGCGAACGTACTTACCTTGTCCTTAAGCAGCAATCTCAGTTCATCGATTCCCTGGTTGTCGACGGTACTGGTAACCACAACAGGATAACCAATGCTCTCATACACCCCGATCATCTCGCGGAACCGATCGGGATGTTCAAGCAGGTCCCGCTTATTGATGCAGATCACTGTCTGAAGTCTGCTGGCTTCGATTACCGTCAGCAGCCGGTCAAGGAACAGCCAGTCGGGCTTGGGGTCGGAAAAAGCCAAGACCACTACCGCCTGATCAATATTGGCGATGGCTGGGCGCACCAGTTGGTTTTTCCTCGGAAGCACCCCCTCGATAACTCCTGTTCCGCACTCAAGAATGCTCAGCTGAACCCAGTCGCCTACTAAAACTTTATCATGACTGAGCCGCAGTTTGCCCCTGAGCTGACAGCGGATCAACTGGCCGTCTGGTGTTAGCACATCATAAAACCCACCTATGCCACGGACAATAATCGGGTTCATCAGCGGACTCATTCGACAAAATCACGATCAATAAACAATCTTCCTCCTATATACACTTGTATGCGGGCTTGTTCCCCTCTGCCCTGGGCGGTAAAGTCAAAACTGGTGCCTCCGGCGTGCACCTGGCGGTAGACCTCCCTTGCCCCGAAATCATCCACAACGATGATGGCGATTTCTTGATCCCTGCCTTCCGGAACGTCAATTCTAACCTGCTTGACATGCCAATCTCCGTTGGTGGTCCAACGCTGAATCCCTTCCGCATCGGACTTGCCGCTAGCAGGAGAGCCTTCTGAATAAACAAGGTCAACCTCCCAGCCAATCTCTACTTCTGCAAAAGGCGGTGGATTCTGTTCAACTACATGATTCTTGGGAATTGTGGTGCTGAACTCCGGAATCAGTTTCCCTTCCCTTAAACCTAGTTCAGCAATTTCCCGCCGCACAGTCTCCAATTCCTTGCCGCGGAAGTTCGGCAGAACCACGATTGGAATCGTATCCAGCCCTTGACTGACCACAAGCACAACCGGCGAGCCCAAAGCCACATATTCGTCAGGTTTTGGTTCCTGGTCGATCACCGTATTCACAGGGTGGTCTCCCGTTTGCACGAACTTTGCCTCACCAAGCGTGAACCCGGCCTGGGTCAAAGCCAGCTGCGCTTCCCGGTGCGACAAGCCGATCACACTCGGCATATAAACATGCTCAGGCCCTTTGCTGACTCTGACAAACACAACCTGGTTCTCTTTTTTCATGCGGTTGGCTTTCGGATCCTGGCTGATGATATGCCCAGCCGGAACCTCGTTGTCGAACACTTCAAGCTCCACTGCCATTCTCAACCTGCTCTCGGCCAGGATACGCTCGGCTTCTTCAACGCTTAATCCCGTGACATTGGGAACTGGGACGTCATCAGGAAACAGGAATTCTGGAATGAAAACCATAAGTCCATAAATCAATCCGGCAAACAGCAGCAGCGAAAACAGAACGAGCGGAGCCCGCGACTTGGTTTTCTTTCGGCTCTTACCGGATGTCCTCTTATTTACCGCGGCCAATTCTGCTTCCTCCTCTTCCAGCATTTGTTCCTCATTGATGTCAACCATATCCACGGTCAGCTTCTGGGTTTGATCTATGTCAACTCCGGCGCTGAAATCAAGACGCTCCAATGCGGCGCTCAGTTCCGCGGCAGATTGATATCGATCCGCCGGCCGTTTGGCCAAAAGCTTCAGGACGATCTTTTCCAGATGAGGCGGGACATCGGGATTGATGCTGGTTAGCGGCACCGGTTGATCCTGAATGTGTTTCAAAGCGATTGATATGGGTGTTTCAGCCTTAAACGGCACAGTGCCGCAGAGCATCTCGTACATGACCACTCCCAGCGAATAGAGATCGGACAAATGGTCAATTTTACTACCTCGAGCCTGTTCGGGAGAAAAATAGAGCACAGAGCCAAGCACCACACCTGTTTGTGTGATACTTGTTGACGATACGGCGGCAATTCCAAAGTCGGTCACCTTAACCTGGCCGTCATTGGTGATCAATATATTGTGGGGTTTAATATCGCGGTGAACAATACCATGGCGGTGGGCATGGGCAAGTGCCGAGCAGATCTGGATGGCGATCTTCACTGCCTGAGCTGCGGAGAGCCGTCCCTCCGTTTTGATGACCTCGCTAAGGTTTTTGCCGTGAATATATTCCATGACGATAAAGGGCGTCTTGCCGTACGTCCCAACATCATAAACCGTGACAACGTTTGGATGGGAAAGGCTGGCGGCTGCTTGAGCTTCCCGGTAGAATCGGCCGATAAACTCATTATCGTTGGCATACTGCTCCCGCAGGATCTTCACTGCAACCAACCGGTTCAACAGAGTATCCTTGGCGCTGTAGACCAATGCCATGCCGCCGTCGCCGATTTTCTCCACTATTTCATATCTGTTCGAAAGAATGCTGCCGATCATGAAACCAACCTCTCGTTATAACCTGTCAAGCGCCTCCATAAGCACTTGCCCGCCGATTTGAGCGGCTGAGCCTCCTCCATACCCTCCATGCTCAACCAATACTGCCACAGCGACTCTAGGATTTTCTGCCGGGGCAAATCCTATAAACCAGGCATGGTCCCTACCATGAGCATTCTCCGCAGTCCCCGTTTTACCTGCAACTGCCGTACCGGGAATTTGAGCGGCCCGGCCTGTCCCATACGCCACTACGTCCACCATTCCTGCTCGAACCAGAGCTGCTGTGCGCTGGGTGACAACCTGGCCCAGGGCTCTGGGTCCGAAAAACATGCCGGTCAACCAATATGGTGGAACGGGTTTGACCAAATACAATCCCATGCGCATACCACGGTTGGCGATGGTGCCGACAGCACTAACCATCTGGAGGGGCGTGACCAGGATCTCGCCCTGCCCGATCCCTATCTGAGCCCATCCCAGTTCGTCATGGGGAGGGGCTGGCAGACTGCCTGGACGGTCACCAAAACCAAATTCTTTCAGGTATCGCAATCCCTCTGCCTTAAGCTCCACCGCTAACTGGGCAAAGACGATGTTGGAGGAGTAAGCCAGTGCTTCCTGTGTGGAAATCAAACCAAAAGCTTGGCCCTGATAATTGCTGATCTCCCTGCTGCCAAAACTGGCCATCCCTTCGTCCATCCAGCTAGTGTCGGCCGCAGCGAGCCCTGTCTGGTAAGCGGCAGCCAGAATAAACGGCTTGATGGCTGAACCTGGCGGGTAAACCCCCTGGGTGGCCCGGTTATAAAATGGGCTTGATGGATCGCTTACATACTCCTCCCAATACTCGTTCAAATGATTCGGATCGATGTACGGCGCTGCGTAGAGAGCAAGGATTTCGCCGGTACATGGGTTTGTAACCACCACAGCCCCCCGTTGTCCGCCCATGTGCCGGCCGACGGCGGCCTGCAGTTCGGCATCGATCGTCAAATATATATCTCGGTTTTTGACTAGCTGCGAATTGTATGCCGCTTCCACCCCTGTCATGCCGAAGCGTGGATGGAAGTAACCGATCACATGGGACAAGCTTGGGTGCCCGAAATATGCGCGGATGTACTGCTGCCCATCCCAATCGGAATCGGCCAGCAGTACTCCCCGGCGATCGTAGATTCTGCCGCGGCTGCTTTTGTATGCGAGCATCACCTTTGGGTTGATGGGGTGATCGGCAAGATCAGCCCGAATCAACTGCCAATAGGCTGCTGCTCCCCATAAAACCGCGAACAAAGCCACAGCCAATCGAAAAACCCGCTTCACTCTCCAACTTTCGTAAAGGGCGTCAACTTTTTGAGCCGGCGATGCGGAGAGCCTAGTCACAATTCCCAACAGGAACATATTTGCCGCGATCGATGTCGACCCGAAACTTACGAACGGCAGAGTCATACCGCTTAAGGGTATTACGTTCAAAGCTCCTCCAGCAACGAAGAAAACCTGGTATACCCACAGCAGTGATATACCGACCGTCAAAACCTGGCTTGGGCCTGTCAGTTTCGCGGCGGTCTTTAAGCCAAAGAACACTAAAAGCAGATAAAACCCCAATAACGCTGTTGCGCCCAACAAACCAATTTCTTCGCAAATCAAAGCAAAAATAAAATCGGTATGGACCGCCGGAATATCGGCTCCCAGGCCAAAGCCAAGGCCGCGCCCGAAAAGTCCGCCGTTGTGAACCGCAAACAAGCTGTGAACAGTTTGAAAACCAAGCCCGGCCGGTTCCGCCCAAGGGTTGAGCCACAACACGATACGCTGCCGGACGTGGGCAAATCCGAGCCATGCCAGCCCTCCGCCTATGGCTGCGGCCGCTGCGGCAGCCAAAAAGATCCGCCAGTCAAAGCGGTGGAAAAACACCATACTGGCAGTGACCAGAACGAACAGGAGCGCTGGCCCTAAATCTCTTGACACAGCCAGGCACAAAACCATGAAGCCCAGCAATACCATAAGCGGAACCCAAGGCTTGAGGCGCAGCTGTTTTTTGCTTAAGAGTACAGCAGCATGCTCTCCTATATAAGCTGCCGCAAACAACAACATCCCGATCTTGGCCAATTCAACCGGTTGAAACCTAAGCCCGCCAATCCGCAGCCATGCCCTGGCTCCACCCGCCTCTTCACCGAAGATGATGGTGAAGGCAAGCAGCAATACCGCGGACCAGCCGGCCAGGTATTTGAACCGGAATAATCGCCAATCAAAGGGCAGGGCGGCGGCAAAAGCGGCTAATCCGAACATGATCCCGCGCCAATGCTCCCAGCCAGATTGGGGATCAAGCCGCACCATAAACAACCAACCGGTGATTAACAGCACTCCGGTATTGACCAATGGTTCTGCCGGCAGGCGGGCATGGGCTAAGGCTGCTGCCGTGACCGCCAGTGTAATCCAGATCGAGGCCAACTGCCACCCGTGTGCCATGGAAACTGTTTGAGACAACCACAGCAGTGCTGCGAAGCATAGTGCGCCTAGTTCTGCGATGGTATTGGCCGTGCGGCGTGTCATTCAGTCACCCCTTAGGGGATTTCTACCAGGATTACCGTAACATTGTCAGGGCCTCCGTTGGCGTTGGCAATTTCAATCAATTCGCAAGCGGCACCTTCAGGATCATGCTGCAGTAATACCGCTTCGATCTGCTCATCGGCCACCACATCGGTGAGTCCGTCCGTACACAGCAATATCCAGTCTGTAGGGACCAACGGGGCCGAAAAAGTTTCTATTTCAATCTCACCGATTCCCAAAGCTTGAGTAACAACATGCCGATGGGGATGGTGAAACGCCTCATCTTTCGACAGATTGCCGTTTCTTACCAGTTCACCGACAATAGAGTGATCGGAAGTGATCTGGGTAAGTTTGCCGTTGTGCAGCATGTAAGCGCGGCTGTCGCCAACATGGCCTAAATAGAGATGGTAGGCTGTCCCATCCTTCACAATATAGGCCAAGGTGGCGGTAGTCCCCATTCCCCGCAAGTGAGGAGCCTTGGCTTGGGCCTGAATAGCCCGGTGGGCTGACATAATAGCGTCCATAACAGCGTCCATGGGGGGCTTGGCGGAAAAATCGCAACTCTTGAACACATCAACGGCTATCGCCGCGGCGACCTCGCCGGCTTGATGCCCTCCCATGCCGTCACAGACAGCAAATACATTATCTGAAACCCAATACGCGTCTTCATTGTGATCTCGGACGAGTCCATTGCTTGTTGCAGCTCCCACCCGCATTTTCCTCACCTCTTGTCAGTCAAACTGTTCCAGCATACGCTGCACCATCTTGTAACAAAACCGCAGCAGCCACAGTGCAATCAATACCTTGACGGCATACTGAATCAGCTGCATTAGCGATCACCAGCCTGGAAAACCATGATGATGGTGCCGATTCTGATTTGGTCACCGTCATCCAATACTCGTTCATCAATGCGCTGTTCATTGACAAATGTGCCGTTTGTGCTGTTGTTGTCAATCAATCTCCATTTGCCGTCAATCGGCTCCAGCCAGGCATGTATTCTGCTGGCGCTCGGATCGTCGATTACCAGATCACACTTGAGGCTGCGTCCAATACTCTGTCGCCCCGAACTTATGCGATATGCTGATTGTGGCTCTTTTCCCTGGATGACAAGCACCGGCTGTCCCCTGCCCACTTCTTGCAAGGTGAACACCTGTGTGCGTTCGGTTCCAGAAGATCCTTGCTCGAGCGCAGAATACTCTGCTGTTGATAAAGGGCCTGCCTCCAGAAACGCAGCCGTAATATCCACACTTCCAGGTTCCAGATCTGGGCTCGCTGCAAATGAAAGCTCAAGGCGACCAATAAAGCTTAGGTTTTTCTCTTCTGCTTTTTCCAGCAAAAATCCTTTTAGTTCAGTAATCAAGGTTTGCTGTAGGGACTCCAGGCCCTGCAGCTGGCTAGGGTGAAGCCTGATCACATAAATGTTTGGAACATATGTCTTGGCGATGCTGACACGCCGGTTTGCTTCCATTGTTTTGGCAAGCTTCTTCCCGATCTGTACGGGCTGAATCTGTGGATGGCCTTTGCGGTTCTTCCCCTCAATGACGTTTTCCAGCAGGGATTCAATCCGATCGAGTATTCTCATGTGCAACCTCCCTAGCGGCCTGCTTTAATTGGCCGCATGCCGCTTCGATGTCCAGGCCGCGCTCGCGCCGAATGGTGGTGGGAATGCTGTGTTGACTCAAATATCTGGCAAAACACTGGACCACTTTTGAATCGGGCCTTTGGCAAGTCCCGCCAACGGGGTTGACTGGAATCAGGTTCACATGACAGTTCAAACCTGCCAGCAGCCTAGCCAGTACGGCGGCATCATCCAGTCCATCGTTGAAATCGGCAATCAATACATACTCGAAAGTGATCCGCCTCCGCGTCTTGCGAACGTGATACCGGCAGGCGGCCATCAGCTCTTCCAATGGGTATTTTTCCGCAATGGGC
>Ga0116168_1002877_pt1 | contig 10267 bp, 6 predicted proteins | sample AD_UKC129_MetaG_FD_89795 | JGI IMG/M metagenome (GOLD analysis project Ga0116168, IMG submission 89795) | Active sludge microbial communities of municipal wastewater-treating anaerobic digesters from Canada - AD_UKC129_MetaG | ecosystem: Engineered > Bioreactor > Anaerobic > Digestate | place... | reverse complement strand
TGGTTCATCCTCCTCGGTTTGGTATTTGTTGGGCAACTTATATTTTAACCGAGGTGTGAGCTTTGGCTCAACTTCTTTTTACACCATTATATAGACTTAATCTAGCACTACAGAAGATGAAAAAAGAATTTATGAATTATGCTATAAAAACTTCACAGACAAAAGTATAGTACATATAGGTAGTATTGTAAGAGAATTGTTGGAAATTATATTGTTAGGATCGCTTGGTAGATATATTTGAGAATATTTGGGCCAGAAACAAGATACTGCATGTCATTGCTTAGTTCTTTCATAAAAACGGCAGATGACCATACCAGATCATCTGCCTTTATTACATACGCTACTTCATTTTACTGGTTCCACCCCAACATTTGACGTAGAACCGTCTTATATTTCATTATTTCAAATTATCCACCGCAGCTCTTTCAATAGCCAGCCCCTTGGTGTAGCGCTTCATAAATTCATTGAAGCCTTCCACATCCTTGGGTTCTGGAGCCAGTGTGCTCTTGGGCTGGTTGGCAAATACTTTCTTGTTGAGGAAGTCGTCCAGGGTCTGGTTCTCTTCCTTGTTCACCAGGTAGGAAGCCAGAAGCGCAATACCCCAAGCTCCGCCTTCTCCCGCTGTTTCCATAACCGATACGGGAACATTGATGGCGGCCGCCATGATTTTCTGCCCCACTTCCTTGGTCTTGAAGAATCCGCCATGGCCAAGCATCTCGTCTATCTTCACGTTCTCCTTTTCGTAAAGGATCCGCATACCGGTGTTCAGCGCACCCAGCGCGGACATCAGATGGACCCTCATGAAATTGGCCAGGTTGAAGCGACTGTCAGGCAGGCGCACAAATAAGGGACGTCCTTCCTCCATGCCGGTGATGTGCTCGCCGGAGAGGTAGCCATAGGACAGGAGTCCGCCGCAGTCGGGATCACCCTTCAGCGCCATACCCAGCAGGGTATCATAGAGCCTGGGCTTTTCGACCTCAAAGCCAAGGGATTTGATCACTTCTGAGAACAATGCCATCCAGGCATCATAGTCCGAGGTACAATTGTTGGAATGCACCATGGCCACCAGTTTGCCGTCGGGGGTAGTCACCAGGTCCAGTTCAGGATAAACCGCAGACAGTTCTTTTTCCAGAACCACCATGGCAAAAACCGATGTTCCGGCCGATACATTACCTGTGCGGACCGCCACGCTGTTGGTGGCTGTCATACCGGTACCAGCGTCGCCTTCAGGCGGACAGAACGGAATGCCGGGTTTCAGTTGTCCGGTAACATCCAGAAGCCTTGCTCCTTCTTCGGTAAGCGTTCCGGCGTTCTGACCTGCCACCAGAACCTTGGGCAGGATGTTTTCCAGGCGCCATGGATAGTTCTTCGGCTTCACCAGCTCATTGAACTGCTCGATCATTTTGGCGTTAAAATCGCTCTTTTGGATATCGATGGGGAACATGCCCGACGCGTCGTCGATGCCCAATACCCTCTGGCCCGTCAGCTTCCAGTGGACATAGCCGGCCAATGTGGTGATAAAGTCAATTTCGGGTATATGATCCTCCCCGTTCAGGATGGCCTGATAGAGGTGAGCTATGCTCCATCTTTGAGGAATGGGATAGTTGAAATACTTCGTCAGAAACTCGGACGCCTGTCCGGTAATGGTATTGCGCCAGGTACGGAAATTGGTCAGAAGCTTTCCGGACTTGTCAAAGGGCAGATAGCCGTGCATCATGGCGCTGATACCAATAGCCCCGGCAGTTTGGAGCTTGACACCGTATTTTGCCTCCACGTCCTTTACCATGTTGCCATAGCTGTCCTGCAAGCCCTTCCAGACATCCTCCAGATCATACGTCCAGATATTGTTGACGTATTTGTTTTCCCAGTTATGATTTCCGGAGGCAATGGGTTCATTGTTGGAATTGACAAGAACGGTCTTGATGCGGGTTGAACCCAGTTCGATGCCAATCGCAGTCCTGCCATTAATGATGTCATTTCTGATATCGTTCAGATTCATAAAATTACCCCCAAATACTGGACTGATATTTACCTATCCGGTTCCCGAAGGCAGGAAACACGGCAGAGTCCTATTTCTGGCCATAATAGGCGTTTGCCCCGTGCTTGCGCAGGAAATGCTTGTCCAAAAGCGCCTGATCCATCGGACCGATTCCGGGAGACAACATGATGGTCTTGAAGGCCATGGTTGCCACCTCTTCAAGGATAACGGCATGCTCGACGGCATCCATGGGATCCTTTCCCCAGGAAAAAGGTCCATGCTGGTTCACCAGGACAGCAGGTATATCCAATGGATTCTTACCCATGAATGTCTCCACTATCACATTGCCGGTTTCTTCCTCGTAAGCGCCGCGGATCTCTTCCTCGGTGAGTTTCCTGGTGCAGGGCACTTCCCCATAGAAGGTATCGCCATGTGTGGTACCCAGGGCCGGAATGCCTCTGCCCGCCTGAGCAAAGCTGGTTGCCCAGTTGGAATGGGTATGGACGACACCGCCTACACCCTCAAAATGCCTGTAAAGAACAAGATGCGTGGGAGTATCGGAAGAGGGTTTCAGGTTGCCCTCAACAACCTTTCCATCCAGGTCGACCACAACCATGTGCTCGGCCTTCATCTCATCATAGGCCACGCCGCTGGGTTTGATAACCACCAAGCCTTTGCTTCTGTCTATGCCGCTTACATTTCCCCATGTCAGCTTTACCAGGCCATATTCCACCAGAGCAAGATTTGCCCTGTACACTATTTCTTTCAATTCCTCCAACATAGTATGTCCCTCCTGCTGCATATATTATTTCCGCTTTCACCAACCTGCCGGCATCCATGAGCCGAATTACGGCAAGCCCGATCCATTTTTTTCGTCTCTTGGGCAATCATAGAGCCACTTTGCCCTTCGCAGGTCTGATAAAAGCTTAACACAGTCTTAGCTTACCATATTTTATTGATACTTGTACATACGCGATATGCCCGCATCCGACAAAATGCATATTCATTCAATTCCTTTGCATGATCTTTCGAGTTTCAGGGGCTGGAAAAATGGGATAGAATAAAAAGTGTCAAAATCGTTGACAAGGAGGTAAAGAAGTTGGAAAACTTTGTATTCCAAAACCCGACGAAAATCATATTCGGTAAGGGAACAGAAACGCAGGTCGGCGCCGAGACAAAGAAACACGCCGACAAGGTTCTGTTGCATTATGGCGGCGGAAGCATCAAGAAAAGCGGGCTTTATGATACAGTTGTGAAATCCTTGAAAGAAGCCGGTGTTGAATTTGTGGAACTGGCCGGGGTCCAGCCCAATCCCAGGCTGACCCTCGTCCATCAGGGCATTGAATTGTGCCGTAAAGAAGGCATTAAGTTTATCCTTGCCGTTGGTGGCGGAAGCGTTATCGACTCAGCCAAGGCCATAGCCGTGGGCGTACCCTATGAAGGCGATGTCTGGGACTTCTATATTGGGAAGGCCCAGGTGAAGGAAGCCTTGGGGGTGGGCGTGGTTCTCACCATTCCTGCGGCAGGCAGCGAATCCAGCCCAAGCTCGGTTATCACCAATGAAGATGGGTGGTACAAGAGGGGACTTACCACCGACCACATCTTCCCCAGGTTCGCCATCCTGAATCCGGAGTTCACCTATACGCTCCCCAATTACCAGACCGCCTGTGGCGCTGCCGATATCATGGCCCATATCATGGAAAGGTATTTCACCAATACAAAGGACGTGGAACTCACCGACAGGCTGTGTGAGGCCACCATGAAGACCCTCATCAACAATGTACCGAAGGCTTTGGTCAATCCTACGGATTACGCAGTGCGTGCCGAGATCATGTGGACCGGCACGGTTGCCCACAATAACCTTTTGGGAACCGGCAGAGAGGAAGACTGGGCATCCCATGCCATCGAACACGAAATCAGCGGCATTTATGACATTGCCCATGGTGCAGGCCTGGCGATAGTTTTCCCTGCCTGGATGCAGTATGTATATAAAAATGATGTGGCGCGTTTTGCCCAGTTTGCGACTCGGGTCTGGGGCGTGGACTACAACTTCTTCAACCCTGAGGAAACCGCGCTGAAAGGCATCCAGAAGCTCAAGGAATTCTTCTCCTCCATCGGGCTGCCCGTCTCGCTCAGGGAGGCCGGCATCGATGACTGCAGGCTGGAAGAAATGGCCGATAAATGCACCGCTTCGGACACCCAAACCATAGGTTCGTTCGTTAAGCTGAACAAGAAAGCGGTTTACGATATCCTGACCCTTGCAAAATAACAGTCCGGCCTTATCAAAGGTTAAACGTGCCCCTGCTTAGTATAAATCAAGGCTGTTTCAAGGTGATCCGTCCTGAATCCATATAAATTGGGCGTACCCCTTAGAACAGCCTTTTGCTGTATATCCGCCTTATGCCATCCTGTCAAAGTACCCATTTTTGCAGATTGCGACTTATTTATTGAATGAATGTCTATTATTAACATCAAAAAATTCCGAAATTGTCTATTGCCTACCCGCCAAGTTGGTGTTATAATAGGAAATGCTCGAGCCGCGAAATGGCTCAGATAGCTGATGTGGGGATATAGCTCAGTTGGGAGAGCGCTTGAATGGCATTCAAGAGGTCGAGGGTTCGACTCCCTTTATCTCCACCAGAATATAAGAACCGAACCATTTCCACTCGTAAATGGTTCGGTTCTTTATTTGAATAATATCCTCCAAGAAGGGATGTAGGCTTCGTAGTATCTACATTCTTTTTTTAGTGTTGTTCCCAAATAAACTTTATGGGGACTGAGACAACTTTACTTCTACGCTAGGATATGTCGAAAGGCATGTGCGCTCCCCAGCAATAATTTTGATTTGCATTGTCAGGAATAATAACATTGTTTTCTAAGAAGTTATAAAGAGATTATGAGGAACTCTTACACCGATGAATTCAATGTTTTTTACCAATCAATCTAGTCTGTTTACTTTTCTTTATTTATGGGGAAATAATGTATTAAAAACTCATATATTTGTAAAACATTCATGGAGGTCTTATGAAAATCACAAATGTTAAGGTAAGCAATTATCGGAACATAGATGGGATTGAAGTTACTTTTAACCCAATGTGTAATTACATCATTGGCGAAAACAACCTTGGCAAAAGCAACTTCATATCGTTGCTTGCTACTGTTTGCAGTGGAAAGGGGTTTGACGAGAGTGATTTTGCTGACCCCCAAAAACCAATAGTGATTGAGCTAAACATTGAATTACTTCCAAATGAGATGGGTTTTTTCGGAGACAATTTTTCACCGGATGATGCTTCACTAATAAAGATTCGGTATCAGCAATCAATCAGGGATGCATCACCCACAATTATCTGCATTGACTCCAACGAAAGTATACATCCTAAGCAAATTCGAAGAATTAATTTCTTTAAATATGAGACTACGTTAGTACCAAGCAAAGAGTTACGCCTCGACAATAAAAAAGGCATTGGACTTTTAGTCAGAACTATAATTGAGCGGTTTATCGCTGATACAGCACCTGCCTTTATAAATAATGAACAGATCACCAATCTATTAGAATATATTAACAATGAATATTTTGCTAAAATACGTAGTTTCAAAGACTATTCTATCAACGCAACCTTTTCGCAAAATCCAACGGAAATGCTTACAAGTATGTTTTATTTATCAGATGGTGAAAGAAAGATTGAAAATACAGGCAGTGGTGTGCAATACATGACAATGGCGACAATTAACATTGTTAGTCAGATAATGGAGTTGTATAAGAGTAGATCTGTTACCTTTACCGACCTCCTGTACATTAATTCTTCGGGGAAAAAAATATTGCCTCTGGTTTTATCCATTGATGAGCCAGAAGTACATCTACATCCATATCTTCAAAGAGCACTTATTGGTTACTATAAACGAATTTTATGTAATGAAGATCCTGATTTTTTAAACCTCTTGAAATCTTGTTTCGATATCGATGGTCTTGATGGACAGTTAATTATTGTGACTCATTCAACTGATGCCTTGGTTGGTGATTATCGTCACTTAATTCGATTCTATAAAAGCAATAACAAGACAGCTGTGATTAGCGGCTATAATCTTCGTCAAATTGCAGGCACAAATAATGATAAGTGTATTAAAGCTGAATATGAAAAACACCTTATTATGAAATTCCCTGAAATAAAAGAAGCCTTTTACGCAAAGTGTGCCATTTTGATTGAAGGCGAAACAGAATATGGTTGCATAAAAGCTTTTGCAAATAAGCTAGGTATTCCTTTGGATGACTATGGAATTTGCTTAATCAATGCAGAAAGTGAAACTTCAATTAAGCCTATACGCCAGTTGCTCGGTTTGTTTGAAATACCGAGTATAGCCATTTATGACGGTGATGTTAAAGAAAAATATAACGAGTCAGCCTACGATTTTTTCACTAAGGAACTATGCTTTGAAATAGAAATCGTAAAGACACTTTTTGCTGCTGGGAAAACCGAAATAGTCAGGCAAATTGCTCGTGATTTGGATAGTCGAGCTGATACTGTCGTATTAGACGTTGATTTTGTCCGTAAACCTTTTAAAAAGATGGGTTTTGACATTAATAAGTACATACCAAAAAAGCTGAGTGATGTGAAAGATGATGAAGAAGAGTTTTGCCGAATGTATTCAGCATGGTTTATGGCTAAAAAAAGTGTTCTTCTTGGTAGACTTATTGGAGAAGCGGTACCCGCTGAATATATCCCCTCTTGTTATAGTAATGCTATAAGAAAAGCTCAGGGGGTGGTAAAAAGTGTTTAGCATCAACCTTGAAGAAATGAAAAAAGTCATAACTATTCAGCACGAAAATGATAGAGACCAACTTGATGTTATTTTCTCTGAAAGCCCACGCTTAATTGTTGAAGCCCCAGCAGGTTACGGAAAAACAACAACCATGATCAGTCGGATCGCGTATTTATTTGCCTCTGGTAAAATTCCTAATCCCAAACGAATTCTAGCACTTACTTTCAGCGTTAACGCCGCTTTAAAAATAAAACGGGAAGTGGCAGGAAAACTGCCATTATTGCTTGGTACACAAAGCAACCCAGTAGCTATAGAGAATAAGGTTATGGTCACTAATTATCATGGCTTTTGTAAAGGGATGTTGAAGAAATATGGATATCTAATATCGGATGCTTTGCGAAAAGATATCAACCTTTTTCGGGCTATAAGTGAAAGCGATATTGCAAAACACTCGATTTTAGAAAACATATTAACTCCCGATGAAATTCAACTTCTTAAAAATATAGAAACTGCCATTAAAGAGGCTAGTATTCCTGATACTCAGTCAATCCATGCATATCACGAAATAGTTATAAAAAAACTTCTTCCATTAGAGTACATAACACATAATGCTATAATTTTGTTTGCATTGAAAATTTTTAATGAGTATAATGAAGTTATAAAATTCTATCAATACTATTTCCCTCTCATTGTTGTTGATGAATTTCAGGATACAAACTGTATAGCATGGGCTTTACTCGAATCACTTATTTCAGACCATACTCAATTGCTCTTTCTTGGTGACCCATTACAGCGAATATATGGATTCATAGGTGCACTTCCAGATATAATGTCAAAAGTTGTGGATAAATATGGAATGACTAAAGTAGTTCTTACGAAGAACTATCGTTTCCGCAATAATCCTGAAATGAAAAAACTAGACAGAAATATAAGAGCTAATGCTGCCTCTTATTTCAGACCAACTATTTTAGATGAAGAGGTTGCTGAACTTCCTATATTTTGGGGAGATACTCAACAAGAAGAAGCTGAGAAGGTAGTTGCTAAAGTCAAAAATTTGATGGTTAAAGAAAATGTAAAAATAGCACTTCTGTTCGCTCGGCGTGGTATAAATGCTGAAATTGTGGAGACACAACTCACAAAAAATAATATTCCATATTTTTATGGAATGTTCACAGATGAAGATCCTGACTATGTAGAATTTCATATTAAATGCCAAGAATTATTTATTAAAAAGTTTGGTAAGTCCAAATCTATTAATAGAAAAGCCTTAAAGTTGTTCTCTGATAGTGTAAAGACTGCGTATACAACATCAGAAAACAAAACAGTTAACTCTCTGCTGTGTTTACTTGATGCTCTTGTAGAAAAAGTCACGATCGATTATGCAGATATTAATCCAGAAGACAAGTATACGTTAATATTGGATATTTTTGAGAACCGTCAGTTAAAACAAGCAATGGAGTATGTTGACTCACAAGTAATTCTTTCCACCGTTCATGGTGCAAAAGGACTGGAGTGGGAGTACGTTTTCATTTGTGATGTTGAACGTTGGGGGTTTACCTTTGTTTGCAGAGAATGTCCTAGTATATCTATATCAGAAGGAACCTTATGTAAGCTTCCACAGATTATACCAAAGCAAATTATTGGAACATTACTGAATGATCTTTGTGTGTTTTATGTAGCCCTAACCAGAGCTAAAAAGCAAGCATATATTTCTGCAAGTGCGGAGCGATATAATTCAAAAGGTTATAAATATTTTGACAGCAAGATTTGCTGTTTTGCATTAGTAAAAGGCGTAAAACTAATCAATGCTGATCCTAATAGTAGTGATTGAGTATTTGGTGTGATAAGGCTTGGGACCTAAGACGAAATCCCCCTGTTGTTCGTTTAGCAAATTGTTATAATATGAGAAACCTAGCCTTATAGTAGGAATATTGTGTATACCGGTTCCACACTGTTGGCCAGAACCAGCTTCTGGGCAACAGGAAAGCAACGTCCAATAAAGAATGAGTGTTCACAAGAGCAACGAAAACAATATCCATGCCCAGCCCACTATTTCTGCAGAGCATAAATGGACTTATTCCCGTTGCAGATATAGGCTAATGCACAGATTATTGCAAACATGGGTATGTACTCGGGACCGAAAACCTCCGCACCGATAAATACAGGAGCAAAGAAAGTATTCGTCGCGCTCGCAAAAACGCCGACGAACCCGAGCGCTGCACCCAACTCAACAGGCATTCCAAGCACAGCAGCCAAGGTAAACCCTGCCGATGCGCCGATGGAAAAAAGCGGTGTGAACTCGCCTCCGGTATATCCGGCTGCCAGAGTAAATACAGTAAAGAGCAGTTTCAATGCAAAATCCCAGGGCATAATGTCTCCGGAAAAACCGGCTGAAATCAGATTAGTTCCGAGTCCGGAATATCTCCCCCGGAAGCAAACCATAGAAAGAAGACCGATAACGGTACCGCATATCAATGTCTGAACGACCGCTTTTTTCGTCATATTTGGTCGCATAGCCCTCAGCTTATTCAGAAGAACAGAGAAAAGCATTCCGATGAGGCTGAAAATAACGCCGGATGCGATCACCTTCATGGTAACAAGTAAGCTGAACTCAATTTGGCTGTTCAAAGGAAAAGCTAGTTTCTCGATTCCCAGCAAACCGGACACAAAGCTTGCCGTATAGGAAGAAACCAGCGCCGGGAGAAGCGCGGAATACTCTATTGACCCGCAGCGAAGGACTTCCAGTGCAAAGATTACAGCGGCAATGGGTGTTCTGAATAAGGCCCCGAATCCCACTGCCATTCCCGAGATCATCATTATCTTATTCCCTTCGGAAATTTTGATCCTGCCTCCGACATAATTGCCTATTGCCCCTCCCATCTGTACCGCAGCGCCTTCACGTCCTGCGCTGCCGCCGAACAGGTGAGTCAGCCAGGTGCTAACCATGATCATGGGGACCAGTCTCAAAGGAACATCCGCCCGTGTGCCCTGGTGTACCTCAAACAAGAGCGAAATACCTTTTGAACTGTCCTTTCCAAACTTGCAGTAGCACCAAACGATTAAAGCTCCTGCTAACCCCAAAAACGGAAGAAATAATAAATTATGATTGTTATGAAAATCTATGACCCTCGTCAAGACATTACCGAATAAAGCACAGATGGCGCCTGCTGCCCCGCCAAGCAGGAGGGACGCCATGCACAGCAAGAGCTGATTGCGATAAAATATGATGTTTTTACTCATAATGTCTTGTCATCTCCCGGTAGGTAAACAGGCCAATAAACAGTTATGCCAAAGCACTTTGTTTAAATCCAGTTTTTGTAAATACCACCATGGCACAAGATGAGATTATAGCAGACATGCATTTATTCTGCAACAAGCATTCAGACTGGGGTCGTGTCAACTTGTTTTACCTCATTTGAAAAAGTAAATTCCACCCCTTGAAGGCAAAGAGCGGAATTTAGTTTTGCAAAAGCATATAAAAAGTATAGTGGAATTAAGTTTTTCAAAAAGTTATTATAACTTTGGGTGGTG
>Ga0116168_1002875_pt1 | contig 10273 bp, 11 predicted proteins | sample AD_UKC129_MetaG_FD_89795 | JGI IMG/M metagenome (GOLD analysis project Ga0116168, IMG submission 89795) | Active sludge microbial communities of municipal wastewater-treating anaerobic digesters from Canada - AD_UKC129_MetaG | ecosystem: Engineered > Bioreactor > Anaerobic > Digestate | place... | reverse complement strand
TCGCAAGGTGTACTTCACCGACGGCTCGGGCGAGGCCGTGATCGAAGACGTCGCGATCGAGCGTGACCGCCTCGGCATGTGGGACATCGGGCAGCTGTTCCTGCGCAAGCCCAAGACATCCGCGTCTCCCTTCGCGAAAGGGCCGACGACGTTCGCCGACTGGAAGGACGTGCGCGAGCAGCAGTCGCCCGGCGAGGCGCAGTCGGCCGAGCAACTGGTCGCCACCTACTCCGAGCTCAAGCCCGCCGATCTGGCCAACACGCTGCTCGACCTTCCCGACGAGCGGCTGCTCGAAGTCGCCGAAGAACTCAGCGACGGCCGCCTGGCCGACGCGCTCGAAGAGATGCCCGAAGACGATCAGGTGCACATCCTCGAGGCGCTCGGCGACGAGCGCGCCGCCGACATCCTCGACCAGATGGAGCCCGACGACGCCGCCGACGTGCTCGCGCAGCTGCCCGAGGACCAGCGCGAAGAGCTTCTCGAACTGATGGAGCCCGAAGAGGCCGAAGACGTGCGCGCCCTGCTGAAGTACGGCCCCGACACGGCGGGCGGGCTCATGACGAGCGAGCCGATCGTGCTCTCGGCCGACGCGACCGTCGCCGAGGCGCTAGCGCTCATCCGCCGCCACGAGCTGCACCCGGCCCTGGCCGCCGCGGTCTTCGTCACCCTGCCGCCGTACGAGACGCCCACGGGGCGACTGCTCGGCACCGTGCACTTCCAACGCATGCTGCGCTATCCCCCGCACGAGCGGCTCGGCGCGATCATCGACGAGACCGCCGACGCCGTGCCGGCGACCGCCTCGGCCGCCGAGGTCGCGCGCATGCTCGCGAGCTACAACCTCGTCTCGCTCCCCGTCGTCGACCAGGCGCATCGCCTCGTCGGCGCCGTCAGCGTCGACGACGTGCTCGACTATCTGCTGCCCGAAGACTGGCGCTCGCACGACGGCGACGAATCGACACCGCACGCTACCTCCGCCAACCCCGGGGCACGCCGGTGATGGCCCGCGCTCCCAAGGTGAGCCTCGAAGACCCGCGTGGGCGCCGCGCGGGGGTGCTCACCCGCACACCGGCGCCCTCGCGCGACCGGTTCGGCCGCTTCACCGAGTGGGTCGCGCGCGCGATGGGCACGCCCACGTTCCTCCTCATCCTGAGCCTGTTCTGCGTGGGCTGGATCATGTGGAACACCATCGCCCCCGAGGCGTGGCGCTTCGACTCGCAGACCTACGGGTTCACCGTGCTGACCCTCGTGCTCTCGCTGCAGGCGTCGTACGCGGCGCCGCTGATCCTGCTCGCCCAGAACCGGCAGGACGACCGCGACCGCGTGCAGATCGAGCAAGACCGCCAGCGCGCCGAACGCAATATGGCCGACACGGAATACCTCGCCCGCGAGGTGGTGGCGCTGCGCATGGCGCTGTCGGATGTCTCGGAGCAAGTGCTCACGCGTGACGTGCTGCGCCAAGAGCTGAAGGCGCTGCTCGAAGAGGTGTCGGCATCCTCCGCGACCCCGTCCGGTGCCGCGGCGACGCCCGACGCGCCGGCACGATGACGAACCCTCCCGCGCCCGGGGCCGATCCGGCCGCGACCGCCGACGCCGTCGCCCGCGCGGTCGGTGCGGTGACCGATCCCGAGATCCGCCGGCCGATCGCCGAACTCGACATGGTGCGCGCCGTGCGCGTCGAGGGTGCGGTGGCGCACGTCGAGATCGCGTTGACGATCGTCGGATGCCCCGCCGCCGATCGCATCGAACGCGAGGTGCGCGCGGCCGCGGCATCCGTCGCCGGCATCGACGAGGTCGACCTCGCCATCGGGGTGATGTCGCCCGCCGAGCGCGCGGCGCTCACGGAGCGGCTGCGCGGCGGAAAGGCCCGCGCCATGCCGTTCGGCCCCGACTCGCTCACCCGGGTGATCGCCGTCACGAGCGGAAAGGGCGGGGTCGGCAAGTCGACGCTCACGGCGAATCTGGCCGTCGCCCTTGCCGAGCGGGGGCTCGCGGTGGGCCTCATCGACGCCGACGTGCACGGGTTCTCGATCCCGCCGCTCCTCGGCCTCGTCGAGCCCGACGGTTTGCCGCCTCAGCCCACGCGGATCGACGACCTCATGCTGCCCCCCGTGGCCTACGGGGTGAAGACGATCTCGATCGGCATGTTCCTGCCGCGCGATCAGCCCGCCGCCGCCGTGGCGTGGCGCGGGCCCATGCTGCACCGCACGGTCTCGCAGTTTCTCACCGACGTGTTCTTCGGCGACCTCGACGTGCTGCTGCTCGACATGCCGCCCGGCACGGGCGACGTCGCGATCTCGGTCGGTCAGCTGCTGCCGCACGCCGACGTGCTCGTCGTGACGACGCCGCAGACCGCGGCATCCGACGTCGCCGTGCGCAGCGGACTCGTCGCCGGCCAGACCGGCCAGCACGTCGTCGGCGTCGTTGAGAACATGGCCGCGATGACTCTGCCCGACGGCTCGACCCTCGACCTGTTCGGCGCCGGCGGCGGCGCGGCTGTCGCCGAGGCGCTCTCGGCGGCGGCGCCCGACGCTCCCCCGGTGCCGCTGCTCGGCTCGGTGCCGCTCAGCGTGGCCCTCCGCCGCGGGGGCGACAGCGGCGTGCCCGTCGTGTTCGGCGACCCGACGGATGCCGCGGCCCGCGCCATCTCGCAGGTCGCCGACGCCCTCGCCCGCACGGGTCGCGGTCTCGCCGGGCGTTCGCTGCCGTTCACGACCCGCTGATCACCAGCTCGCGGCTCCTCGCAGCGCCTCACGGCCCTCAGCGCCGCGGAACCGGGCGCGGGCGAGCGCTCAGGTCGCCTCGTCGTCGAACGGCACGCCGGCAGCCGCCGCCTCGGGATCGAAGGCGGGTGCGAGCGGCGTCGTGGCGGTCTTCGTCGCGGCCGCGCCGATCGCGGCGGCCTGCACTATGGGCACGGGGGCGTCGTCGAGCAGGGCATCGCGGATGATGCGGCGAGGGTCGTATTGACGGGGGTCGAGCTTGCGCCACTCGACCTCGTCGAAATCGTCGCCCATCTCTTCTTTCACGCGCGTGCGCGCGCCGGCGAGCCACTCGCGCGAACGCTTCGTGAAGCGGGCGAGGCTCTCCGCGTAGCGCGGCAGCCGCTCGGGCCCGATGAGCAGAGCAGCCACGACGAGGAGCAGGAGGAACTTCTCCATGTCGTAGCCGAAGAACATGGCTCCAGGTTACCCGTGCGCCTGCGGCATCTCGGCCTGCGCGCACCGTACGCTGGCGGTGAAGGAGTGCTCATGGCCGAATCAGATGCGATCCGCAGGTACGCCCTGGAGGCCGCCGTCGAACCCGAGTCGATCGAGCGGGCGCGTGCGCGGGCCGTCGAACTCGGCGCCGACCCGATCAGCGCCGCCGTCGGCGCGCAGATCGCGGTCGTGACCGCGGCGACCGCGGCCCTCAACATCGTCGAGATCGGCACCGGTGCGGGCGTCTCGGGCCTGTGGCTGCTGCACGGCTCGCCCCGCGCGACGCTCACCACGATCGACAACGAGCCCGAGCACCTGGCCGCGGCCCGCACCGCGTTCACCGAGGCGAAGATCCCGCCCGCGCGCTCGCGCTTCATCACGGGTCGCGCCGCCGATGTGCTGCCGCGCATGAACGAGGCATCCTATGACATCGTGCTCGTCGACGCCGATCCCGAAGGCGTGATCGAGTACGTCGAGCACGGCCTGCGCCTCGTGCGCGCGGGCGGCACCGTCCTCGTTCCCCGGGCCCTCCGGGGCGGCGCGGTGGCCGACCCGGTGCGCCGCGACCCGATCACGACGGCGTTCCGCTCGCTGATCCAAGAGACGCAGGCCTCGCCCGCCGTGCTCGGCGCCCTCTCGATCGTCGGCGAAGGGCTGCTGCAGCTGACGACGGTTCCCGCAGAACTCTGACGCCGTCACGTGCCGGACGGCGCCGACCGTAGACGCCGAACGGCCGGTCGCCTTCGAAAAGGCGCCGGCCGTTCGCACGGATCAGCGGGGTTCAGGCGCCGACGACCTCGCCGAGCACGCCGTGGAGTTCTTTCGCCTCGTCGTCATTGACGGAGACGACCAGACGGCCACCGCCCTCGAGGGGAACGCGCACGATGATGAGGCGTCCCTCCTTCACGGCCTCCATAGGTCCGTCTCCGGTTCGCGGCTTCATGGCTGCCATTTGGGGGCTCCCTTTCGTCTTCGGACTACACCAAGAGTTTATCGGTACGCCGGGACAGCCACGGTCACGGTTGACATCCTGCGCCTCATCGCCCACCGCGCGGCGCGCGCGGAGGTCACGGGATCTGGGTGAACGTCGTGCCGAGCACGAGCATCTGATAGATCCACCACCACTGCAGCACGAGGCCCACGCCGAGCACCGACCAACGCCACGCGGGGTGACGCGGCAGCGCGAGCGCGCCATACAGCGGTGCGAGCGGCAGGAGCAGGCGGAAGATGCTCGACTGCGGAAAGAACACCAGCAGCAGGTACAGCACGTAGCTCGCCGACCACAGGCGGATCTCGACGCCGAGCCGGCGCACGTGCGGTTCGAACAGCAGGAGAGCCGCGATGGCGGCCACGAGCACCGCGAGGGCGACGTAGCCGAGCGGTTCGGGAAGCCCCCAGACGCGGAACCAGATGACGGATGCCTGCACGAACCCCTCGAACGGCACGAATCCGCCGTCGTCGCCCGTCCACCCGCGGCGCCACGACAACTCGGTGTGGAGGTACGCCGACGGGTCGTCCGTCGCGATACCGGCGATGACCTGCCATGAGAAGCCGACGGCCACCGCGAGGGCGCCGAGCGACACGATGTGCACGATCTGGCGCGCTGGGAGCGGATCGGTGGCGCGGTGCCGCCACCGCCACAGGCCGTAGACCCCGAGCAGCAGCGCGAACGCGAGCACGCCCGGGCGGGTCAGTCCCATGAGCGGGATCAACAGGTACAGCCACCCGAACCGGCGCCGCACGAGAGCGAGGAGCGCGAGGAAGAGCCAGAGCAGGAAGAGGCTCTCGGCATAGCCCATCTGGAAGAGCGCGGCGAGCGGGCCCGCGGCGAAGAGGGCGACCGCCCAGAGGGCAGCGGTGGCATCGATGCGCTCGCGCAGCAGGTGGTAGAGGGCGAGGCTCGCGAAGTAGCCCGCGACGAGGGCGACGGCGATCGCCGCGATCGGGTACTGACCGCCGAGCACGAACGAGAGTCCGCGGGCGAGCACGGGGTACAGCGGCATGAACGCCCACGCGTTCTGGGTCACATCGCCGTGTTCGTCGAGCGGCAGTTCGGCGGGGTAACCGCTCGTCGCGACCACCCAGTACCACTGACCGTCCCAGCGCATCGAGAGCGACCCGATCGTCGCGCCGGTGGCGCCGTTCCGGTTCGCGATCTCGGCACCGATGAGCAGGAAGATCGTCGTGATCGCCCGCGCGGCGAGGTAGATCGCCCCGACGGTGAGGGCCGGGCGCAGCCCGCGTCGCGGCGGCGCGTCGACCAACTGCTCGCCCGTCACGACGCGGTCAGCCAGGCGCGCAGGCCACGCTCCACGTCTTCGATCTGCGCGACGGGCACGCGCTCCTGATCGTGGTGGGCCAGACTGGGGTCGCCGGGGCCGTAGTTGACCGCCGGCACGCCGAGCGCAGAGAAGCGGGCGACGTCGGTCCAGCCGTACTTCGGGCGCGCTCCTCCCCCGACGGCGGCGAGGAACTCCTGGGCGAGCGGCGCGTCGAGCCCCGGCCGAGCACCGGCCGCGGCATCGACGATCTCGACCTCGAATCCCTCGAGCACGCGCCGCACGTGCGCCTCGGCATCCGCGACAGTGCGACTCGGCGCGAAGCGGAAGTTCACCTCGACCTCGCACAGGTCGGGGATCACGTTCCCGGCGACGCCTCCCGCGATGCGCACGGCGTTCAGCCCCTCGCGGTACACGAGGCCGTCGACCTCGATCTCACGCGGCGGGTATTCGGCGAGGCGGGTGAGGATCGGCGCGGCGCGGTGGATCGCGTTCTCGCCCATCCACGCGCGAGCGCTGTGCGAGCGCACGCCGTGGGTGCGCACGATGGCGCGCAGCGTGCCGTTGCAGCCGCCTTCGACGCCGCCGTTCGACGGCTCGCCGAGGATCGCGAAGTCGCCGGCGAAGAGGTCGGGTCGCGTGCGCGCGAGGCGGGTCAGCCCGTTGCGGTCCGAATCGACCTCTTCGTTGTCGTACCACATCCAGGTGATGTCGACACGGGGGTCTGAGAGCTCAGCGGCGAGCTTCAGCTGCACGGCGGTGCCGCCCTTCATGTCGACCGTGCCGCGCCCCCAGAGGTAGGCGACACCGTCGTCGACGATGTCGCGCGTCGGCAGGTTCTCGTTGATCGGCACCGTGTCGATGTGCCCCGCGATGACGACCCGCTGCGCGCGGCCGAGGTGGGTGCGCGCGACGATCGTGTCGCCGTCGCGGTAGACGTCGAGGTGCGCGAGCGGCGAGACCGCCGCGAAGATCGCGTCGGCGAGTGTCGCCTCGTCTCCCGACACGCTCGAGATGTCGCAGATCGCACGGGTGAGGTCGACAGAACCGGCGGTGAGGTCGAGGCGTGCCATGCGCCCGAGTCTATCCAGCGCGGCACAGCACGAACCGGCGCGACCGCGGCCGATACGCTGGGGGCATGACTGAACAGCGTTGGATCTGGGGTGCCGGACTTGCCACGATCGCCGGCGACGGCACCGTTCTCGACACCTGGTTCCCCGCGCCCGCAGCGGGTCGCGCGCCCGCCGACGCGAACGCGTCGGGCCTCGAGGCATCCGCCGGCCCCGACCCGCGACGCGACGTCACCGTCGAGGTGGTCGTGGTCGAGATCGACCTCGACGAGGCGCCCCAGTCGACGAGCGACGCCTACCTGCGCCTGCACGCCCTCTCGCACCTGCTCGTCGCGCCGAACGACCTCAACCTCGCCGGTGTCTTCGCGCACCTGCCGAACGTCGCGTGGACGAACGCGGGTCCCGTGCATCCCGAGGCCTTCGCGCGGCTGCGCCCCCAGCTGCAGCGCGCCGGCATCCAGCTGCAGGGGCTCGACAAGTTCCCGCGCCTGACCGACTACGTCGTGCCGGCGGGGGTGCGCATCGCGGATGCCTCGCGCGTTCGCCTCGGCGCGCACCTCGCCCCCGGCACCACCGTGATGCACGAGGGCTTCGTGAACTTCAACGCCGGCACCCTCGGCGCCTCGATGGTCGAGGGGCGCATCTCGCAGGGCGTCACGGTCGGCGACGGGTCGGACATCGGCGGCGGGGCATCCATCATGGGCACCCTCTCGGGCGGCGGCACGCACCGCGTGTCGATCGGCGCACGCACGCTCCTCGGCGCGAACGCCGGCATCGGCATCTCGCTCGGCGACGACTGCATCGTCGAGGCAGGCCTGTACGTCACGGCCGGATCGAAGATCGTGCTGCCGAACGAAGCGCCCCTGCACGACGGCTCGCGCCCCGTGGTCAAGGGTGCGCAGCTGTCGGGACAGAACGGCATCCTCTTCCGCCGGAACTCCCTCACCGGCGCCGTCGAGGCCGTGCGCCGCGAAGGCGTGGGCGTGACCCTCAACGAGGCGTTGCACGCGTGAGCGAGGCATCCGTCGCCGCGTTCTGGGAAGAGCGACGCGCCGAGGATGCCACGCTGCCGCCGCAGGTTCCCGAGGCGTGGCCCTTCGGGGCCACGCCCGCGCACGCCGACGAACTGCTCGCGCTCGTGCTCACCGGCATCAAGACGGGCACCGCGTCGACCGTCTGGGAGTACGAAGACGGCGACGAGCCGATGCCGCAGGGAGGCGAGCTCAGCATCATCCTCGACGGGTCGGGCGAGCCGCGAGCCGTCATCCGGACGACCGCGCTCGAGATCGTGCCCTTCGACCGCGTGAGCGCCGATCACGCGCACTCCGAAGGCGAGGGAGACCGCACCCTCGCCTCGTGGCGCGAGGCACACGAACGCTACTGGCGGCGCTACTCGGCCTCGCCCCGCGGCTTCGCGCCCGACATGCCGATCCTCTGCGAGCGGTTCGAGCTGCTCTGGCCGCGCCCGGCGTCGGCGTGACGACACACGCGAGCGTGACGAAACACTGCAGGGTATGACGGAAGTCGCCTCAGACACCGACGGGGTGAACTCCCGGCCCGCCGAGCAGGCGTTCGACACGCACCGCGCTACAGTCGGCAGATGAGCGAGCGCATGCCGAAGAAGCTGTACGAACGCGAGTTGAAGGCGCTGCAGGCGCAGCTGGTCGACATGCAGGCCTGGGTGCAGACGACCGGGGCGCGGGTGGTGGTGATCTTCGAGGGCCGCGATGCCGCCGGTAAGGGCTCGACCATCAGCCGTGTCTCGCAGTTCCTCAACCCCCGCGTCACGCGCACCGTCGCGCTGCCGACCCCTACCGAGCGCGAGAAGACGCAGTGGTACTTCCAGCGCTACATCGCGCACCTGCCGGCCGCCGGTGAGATCGTGCTGATGGACCGCTCCTGGTACAACCGCGCCGGCGTCGAGCACGTGATGGGGTACTGCACGAACGCGCAGTATCACCGCTTTCTGCACCAGGCGCCGATCTTCGAACGGATGCTGGTCGAAGAGGGCATCATCCTGCTGAAGTACTGGTTCAGCGTGTCCGACGTCGAGCAGGAGAAGCGCTTCCGCTCGCGCAACGAAGACCCGATGCGGCGGTGGAAGCTCTCCCCCAACGACGTGCTCTCGATCACGAAGTGGGAGGACTACTCGCGCGCGAAAGACACGATGTTCGTGCACACCGACATCCCCGAGGCGCGTTGGTTCGAGGTCGACAACGAAGACAAGCGCCGCGGCCGGATCAACATGATCCACCATCTGCTCTCGCAGATCCCCTACGAACAGGTCGAGCGCGACCCGATCGACATCCCGCCCCGCCCCGCCTCGGGCGGCTACGAGCGCCCGCCCCGCGATCTGCAGAACTACGTGCCCGACTATGCCGCCGAGGTCGTCGCGAACGCCTGACGCGGCGGCTGAGACGTCACGCCTCGCGCGTCAGCGCACCCGCACCGACAGGCAGGTGACGCAGCCTTCGAGCTTCTCGAACTCGCTGATCGGCACCTCGACGACCTCGAGCCCGCGCTCGCGCCATAGAGCGGCGGTCTCGGGCGCATCGGATGACATGAGCACGCTCTGCTCGTCGAGGACGACGACCGCCGTGCCATGCTCCTCGGGGGTGGCGACGAACGGGGCGAAGAGGTCCGGCTGGTCGACGAGCGGCTCGTAGCCGACGACCGTGCCGTCGGGGAGCGCCGTGACACCGGATTTGAAGTGCAGCACCTTGGTGACCGGCGCGGTGCGCACCTCCCACCCGCGCGGCTCGACGAGGGCGCGCAGCTGCGCGATACCCGCCTCGTTCGTGCGCGACGACTGCCCCACCCACACGGTGCGACCGACCTTCAGCACGTCGCCGCCGTCGAGCGTGCCCGGCTCTTCGATCGGAGCGTGTTCGAGACCGAGCGCCGACACCGCGGCCGCGATCGTCTCCGCCTCGCCACGCCTCGACGAGGCGCCCGCACGACAGAGCACCGCGAAGTCGTCGAACACGACGACGGCGTCTTCGACGAAGACCCCGTCGGGCTGATCGTCGGCGGGGTCGACCTCGACGATCTCCCAGCCGCGCTGACGGAAGGCATCCACATAGCCGCGCCACTGCGCCAGGGCGAGGTCAGGGTCGACCGGCACCCGATCGAGGTGAGTCAGCTCGCCGTCGGCGAGGAGGGGCGACGGACGACGGACGAGCAGACGCGACATGGCTCGACCCTAGCGGGTCTCGCCGCGGGTCAGATGCCGGGGTAGTTCCGCTCGCCGGCGCCGATGTAGAGCTGCTGCGGGCGGCCGATCTTGGTCTGCGGGTCGTTCTGCATCTCGGTCCAGTGCGCGAGCCAGCCGGGCAGGCGACCGATCGCGAACAGCGGCGTGAACATGCGGGTGGGAAAGCCCATCGCCTTGTAGATGACGCCGGTGTAGAAGTCGACGTTCGGGTACAGGCGACGCTCTTTGAAGTAGTCGTCTTCGAGGGCGACCTGCTCGAGCTCCTGCGCGAGGTCGAGCAGCGGGTCGTGCACGCCGAGCTCGGCGAGGATCTCGTCGGCCGACTCTTTCACGAGCTTGGCGCGCGGGTCGTAGTTCTTGTAGACGCGGTGCCCGAAGCCCATGAGCTTCACGCCGTCTTCTTTGTTCTTCACCCGCTCGACGAAGCGCTGCACGCTCTCACCCGAGTCGCGGATGCGCGCGAGCATGTCGAGCACCGCCTCGTTGGCGCCGCCGTGCAGGGGGCCGTAGAGG
>Ga0116168_1002868_pt1 | contig 10299 bp, 9 predicted proteins | sample AD_UKC129_MetaG_FD_89795 | JGI IMG/M metagenome (GOLD analysis project Ga0116168, IMG submission 89795) | Active sludge microbial communities of municipal wastewater-treating anaerobic digesters from Canada - AD_UKC129_MetaG | ecosystem: Engineered > Bioreactor > Anaerobic > Digestate | place... | reverse complement strand
TTCCCATCCGAAGATGAAATGTAGGAAACCATAATCTTGGAATATTGGCACAGCTTCCCTGAAGATGAACAATACTATAAGTAATATGACTATTATTGAGAATATGGCGGTTATGAAAAGTCCTTTTTCAATTAAAATTCCCTTTGTCCTATTTATCATGGCATTTCCCCCAATTTTAGTCGTCATCTGAAACATTCGCTATTGCAGGCACTACTTTCTCGCTTCTTATTATATTTTGGCCTTCTGGTGAAAAAACCCATTTTATGAAATCTTTAACGACACCTGTCGGTTCCCCCTTCGTGAGGAATACGAATGGGACTACTAGTGGGTATGATCCGTCGGCCACTGTCTTCTCTGATGGTTCGACACCATCGACTTTGATGGCTTTTACATCATCGCTCATATGTGACATTGAGACAAAACCTATAGCATATGGGTCTTGTTTAACTGTCTGTTTAACTGATTCTGTGGATCCTTGGACTATTGCATCAGGGCGTATTTTAGCATCTTTCATCACTAGGCTTTGGAATGAACTTCTTGTCCCGGAACCTTCTTCCCGGACTACCACATGTATCTCGGCGTCTGGGCCTCCTACTTCCTTCCAATTTCGTATTTTGCCGCTGAATATGTCTCTGAGTTGTTCTTTTGTCAAGTCGTCTATGGGGTTTTCTTTGTTCACTGCTATGACTATACCATCTTTGCCGATCACATATTCTTTCAGGTTATCTTTTTCTTCGGGTTTAAGGGCTTTTGAACTTGTCCCTATATCCACGACTCCTTGTTTTGCAGTTCTGATACCTAAACCTGATCCTCCGCCTTGTATGTTGATTTTCACGTCTGGGTGTTTTTTCATGTACTCGGCTGCGAGTTTCTCTGCTACTGGCTGTACAGAGGTTGAACCTGCTATCTCAATTCTTTCATAATGTACACCTGGCCGGAATAATAAGTATATTATGATGATGGATATGAGTATGATTCCCCCCTTCCATTTCCTCTGCAACTACACTCACCTTGATTGTCTTTTTTGAAAATAATTATAATTTCTCATATTTTATATAATCTTTTAGTCTTTTAAAAAAAAGGGGAATGGGGGGTGGCATTTTTATTGTTTTGCTGGGACTACTTTCTCTGATTTTACGATTGCTTGGCCTTCTGGGCTTAAAACCCAGTCAATGAAGTCTTTCACGACACCGGTTGGTTCTCCTTTGGTCAGGAATAGGAATGGTCTTTGGAGTTTGTATGATCCGTCGGCCACTGTCTTCTCTGATGGGATTATTCCATCGATTTCAAGGGCTTTTACACTGTCATCAAGGTTTGCTAATGATATGAAGCCTATTGCATTCTGGTCTTGTTTCACTGCTTGTTTCACTGCTTCTGTGGAACTTTCTACAATTGCGTCCTTTCTTATTTTAGCATCTTTTCCCATCACGATTTCTTCGAATGCTTTGCGCGTTCCTGAGCCTTCTTCTCTAGTTATCACCGTTATTGGGGCGTCTGGGCCTCCTACTTCTTTCCAGTTTGTTATTTTGCCGCTGAATATGTCTTTTACTTGTTCTGTTGTAAGTCCTTTGATGTTGTTTTGTTTATTTACGATTACTACGATACCGTCTTTACCTATGAGGTATGTTTGAAGGCCTTTCTTTTCATCTTCTTTTAGTTCTTTGGATGATGTGCCTATGTCTGCTGTTCCTTGTTGTGCTTGTGTGATGCCAACGCTTGATCCTCCGCCTTGTACGTTGATTTTCACGTCTGGGTGTTTTTTCATGTACTCGGCTGCGAGTTTCTCTGCTACTGGCTGTACAGAGGTTGAACCGACTATGTCGATTTTCTTTTTGCCTTGGCCTTGGCCGCCTAGGACTATTACAGCCCCTATTATTATAATTATGGCTACTATTATTCCTACAATTGTTTTGGTGTCCATTTTTCATCACCAATATTGTAAGTTGTCATCAACCTACTTAAATTTTACTATTAGTGAATTATATTTCACTTTATATGAACAAAAGAGCTTGATAACAAAATTTAATTCATAATATGTGAACACAAATGCACAAAAAGTGTTAAATTTAAATATGAGTAAATCCAAGGACAAAATGGTGAACAGCTATGATAACAGAAAAGTCCCTAAAAGAAATCTTCAAAGTTAATGTTTACCGCTGGAAAACCGCCATAACCCTCATAGAAAAAAATTGCATCGCTACACGCGGTTACTTCATAGAAGACCTGATCGAAAACGTCAACTTCGCAGATATAATCTTCCTATTATTAATGGGCGACCTACCATCCCAAAAAGAATCCAAAATGCTCAACGCCATACTAGTATCACTCTGCGACCATGGCATCACACCACCCAGCACACAAGTCGCACGCCTCACAAGTTCCACAGGCTCACCCTTAAACACATCTCTTGCAGCTGGCCTATTAGCCTTCGGAGAAAAACACGCAGGCGCCATAGAAAAAGCCATGAAACTGTTCCAAGATACCATAAAGCTCTGTGAAACTGAAAAAGACATACCATTCCAAGCCAAAAAAATCATAAACGAACACTTGCAAAATGCTAAGAAAATACCAGGATATGGTCATAGATACCACCATAAAGATCCCAGAGCAGCCAGAATCCTAAAAGTAGCAGAAAAATTGGAATGCACAGGACCGCACACCCAACTAGCAAAAGAAATCGAAAAAACACTACACAAAACCAAAAAAATACACTTAAATATCGACGGAGCCAACGCAGCAATACTATCCGACCTAGGATTCCACTGGAACACAGGAACTGGAATATTCATGATAGGAAGGCTACCAGGACTAATAGCCCACATAAACGAAGAAAAAACACAAGAAAAACCATTCAGAAAAACCCTAAAACTCGAAGAAATACAATACTACGGAAAAAAACCAGAAAATAGAATCTTTGTATAAAAAATGCAAGAATGTGCCGACCAGAAAAAAATTTGAAACAAACAACAACTTTTTACCATTTGTTGCTAAAAAGGCTCCATCTATAAAGGGCAAAAGATGAACTATAGGGACGGGAAAGACCTTTTTTTATACTCCAGTCATACAAATTATTGAAACGAGCCGTGAGTTATATGCTCACTCTAAGGCTGCAACAACCCAAAAATAAAGCTTAGCCTCGTAGCTACACACCCCACTATCTAAAGGTTTTACGGTGTGGATCCCCATGCTTAAGAGTGGGGGAGGATGTCACTAACAACCTTAAAATCTACCCTCTTACCAATATAATAACCCTTTTTTGATAAAACAACCCTTTTAGTAATCTACAGCATAATTACCATAGAATAGCCTTTTCATGAACAAAAAATTCCCAGGAAAAACTTTAAGGTTTTCTGAACCTTTCAGGAGTGGTTGTGCGTGGAATATTCATATAAAATTCCACCGCAGTATCTATGATCTCAACAGAAATATCCCCTATCCTCTCAAAGGTCTTAACAATCCTTGAAAGAGAAATATAATATGTTGAACGTTCCTTCTCATCAAAGGAAGTCTCCACCATCTGAGTCGCGATACAATTAAGCGCCTTTCTCTGTATCCTATGCATTTCCTCCTCAAGCCGCATAACATCATCCTTAAGCTCCAATCTTTCATTAAGGAAAGCATCCATGGCCTTTTTAACCATACTAATAGACGTCTCATACATCCCCCTAAGATACTCCATTATCTCTGGATCAACAGGATAAGCTTCCTTAACTGTGAAATTGGCCACTATACCAGAATGATCACCTATACGTTCAAGATCATATGCAATTTCGGTGAAAACCACAGCCCTCCCAAACTCAGAATAAGGATTCATAGCTATGGCAGTATCAATCGAAGACCTAATCTTCTCATGCATATGATTAGTAACATAATCCATTTTAAGGGCCTCATTTGCAAGTTCCTTATCATACATTTCAAGGGCCCTAAAGGATTTTTCAAGCTGTTTACAGACATGCTTCGCCATGTCCTTTAAAAGCTCTTTGATGAAAAAACTTCCCGCATATTCCCTCGAAGTTAATTCCTCGCCAAAAATATCTGAAAATTCCTCAAATCTTTGAAGATCAACCATATAAGCCCTCTTAACAACACCCTTACTTATAAGGGGCCTGAGCAGTTTAGTAACATAACGTCGGGTAATCCCAAGCCTTTCAGCTATTTCATCCTGTGTGGATGGGTTTTCATATAATATCACGTCGATTATCGCCTTTAACGTGGCATTTTTCCGGGACATTTCCATCACTTATGTTTTATCCTCAGTTATTATAACTATGGATTCATTAAAGATAACAGCTATCACATAAAGTAAGATTGCAAGTATGATCACTGAGATCAAAGCATCGAAATGATAGAATAATGGACTATATAACCTGACAATAGGTGAATTCACATCTACAAAACCCCTCAAAAGGAGTAATAGACCAGCGAAAAGAAGTAAATAACCGTAAAGTCTCTTTATCTCATCCGACTTGAAAAATGGATACAATCCCATTATAAGAAGACCAAGGCCCATAGATCTGAAAAGATTCCACTGGGTTACACCCTCCAAAAGATAAAGTATACTCTCTGACTTCCAATAAAAATTGGCTAAGAAATTTATAACTTCTATTATAAGGATTATAATAAGTGGAATTGTGAAAACTATCTTATTCTCCACTATCCGTGTTTTAACATTTCCCAGCGGCTCTCTAAGATAATGGGATAATAACTGGTAGAGCATCGAACCCAAAACAGCGCCTAATGCAGTTCCACCCACCCCAAGTTTCTGGGTGGTGAATGCTACTATCCCTGATATTACTCCTGCCATTATTATATCAAACGCTTTGGACAATTCCACCACCAAAAATGATATTCTCTATAAAACTCTTACCACAAGAATTAATCACTATAAAGCCTTAGGGGGGATTTGAACCCCCGACCTCTGCCTTACCAAGGCAGCGCTCTACCACTGAGCTACTAAGGCCAAAATGAAATAATTTGATGCAGGGGAAGGGATTTGAACCCTCGAAGGCCTGCGCCAGAGGATCTTAAGTCCTCCCCCTTTGGCCACTCGGGCACCCCTGCATGGTAATTAATAAATAGGAAAAAACTGGTATATTAAATTAACGGTTAGGCTAGGGGATCTGAAGTGACCATAAACCCTCCCTCATCGGATTATTTCGAGAAAAATATTCTACAGTCGGATGATTTCCCCACATATCTGTTAAAATTTCTTTGGAAAATAATCCCTTATAAAATTAATCCGTAGGTGGATTGATTGAGATTACTGGACAAGTGTGGATGTTGTGGCGCTTGCGTGAATGTATGTCCCTATGACATCCTAGAAATGGAAAAAATTGTCATAGTAAACGGAGAATGTATGGAATGCGGCACTTGCAAGATAGTATGTCCAGTAAACGCTATCCAAACGAGGAGAGTGTAAAGTCATGAAATATGATCTCATAGTAGTTGGGGGGAGGGTAGCTGGGTCTATATCTTCATTTTACGCGTCAAAAAATGGTATTAAAGTTCTCATGATAGAAAAAAACCCCGAAATAGGTGTGCCTGTCCAATGTGCTGGGGGTGTTAGCGACACATTCTTTAAATCAATGAAAATAAAACCATCCCCCCAGTTTACTTGTTCTAGGATAACAGGCGCATGCATCCACGCACCCTCAGGTGCAAGCTTCTTAACCAGAGACCCGATCATAACAGGTTATATCGTTGAAAGAAAAATATTCGATAAACACCTTGCTATCATGGCAGCTGAACAAGGAACCGATATAATGCTCAACACAACAGCAAAAGACCTCATAATAAAAGATGGGAAAGTGACTGGTGTAACAGTTAAAAAAGATGGTAAAATATTCGATATCCATTCAGATATTGTCATAGCTGCAGACGGAATCCAATCAAAAATAGCCAGAAAAGCCGGCCTCGACACAAGGTTTAAAGTAGAAGAGATTCGTTCATGCGCCCAATTAGAGATGGTGGGTGTTGATGTTAAAGATGGGATAATGGAATTTTATCTTGGAAATAAAATTGCTCCAGGTGGTTACATCTGGATATTCCCAAAGGGAGAGAAAAGAGCAAATATTGGTGTGGGGATATCTAGAAGAGAATGGAACATGGAAAACGCCCATTATTACCTTAAAAAATTCACATCAAAATTGAACGCCACTGAAATAGAATTCAATATAGGAGCAGTTCCCATGGGAGGGCCTGTTAAAAAAACCTATACTGATGGCCTTCTCGTTGTAGGTGATGCAGCAGGGCAAGTAGACCCGCTGACCGGCGGGGGGATACATATAGCTGCTGAATGCGCAAGGATAGCTGGTGAAACCGTTGCAGCGGCCATAGAAAAGGGCAGGGTTGATGCAGAATTTCTGAGACGATATGAAAAAGAATGGTATAAGAAGATAGGAAATCATATTAAAAGGTCACTCAAATATCGAAAAATACTTGATAAGCTAACCGACGAAGACTTTAATGGTCTAATAGACTCATTAAAAGGAAAAAAGTTAAATTTAATGTCTAAGTTTTCACTACTTAGACTGGCGAAAGATTATCCTAATATCCTGAAAATCCTTAAGGAGGTATTATAAGGTGATGAGTTTGACAAAAAGAGCGTCCCTTATATTGGTATGTATACTTGCATTTATTATAAGAATCATACCTAGTAGAAACTTTGCATTCCCAGGTAACGATGCATATATTCATCATGATATTGTGATGAGACTAACCACAGAGGGGCTTGGTATACTTTCAAAGGATCTTGTTTCTTTATTAGGGCTTAAACCCTATGCTTATCCACCACTCTATCATATAATAGGGTTTTTATTATATAAGATTTTCAATAGTCAACTTATATTTTTCATCCTCCCCCCAATTTTAGGAGTATTATCCATCCTTATATTTTATAAGATTGCATGGGAGGTTTTCGAGGATTGGGAAAAATCTATCCTTGCAACTTTCCTATTTTCTCTTGTTCCATCATTTGCCACTAGGACATCAGTTTTTATACCAGAATCTATGGGAATCCTATTATTCATTACAATAGTTTATTTCATCGTAAAATATGCCAAGAGCATGCCAGGATACCCTGATATTGATAATTTTAGTCTAGGAGGATTCTTCAATATATTCAAAGGAAATCTAAGATACCTTGCAATGGCTATTCTAACATTTTTCATATACCTTTTCACGCATCGTGGATGGGTTTTCCTGGCCATTACCATCCTAATATTTGTATTAACATTTCTAATACCCTCCTTTAAAAAAAGGCCAATAGAAGTTTCCTTATTATTCTTATTCGTAGCCGTGGGCATTTTAGAATTTATATTATTCGCCGCCCGTTTCCAGACACAACCAGTTACAATACTTGGATTCCCAAAATGGATGGGTTTAATCCAGATCATATTTGGATTATATGGGGCGTTATTTTTCATACGATCACGGAACCCCATTTACAAGTTCATCATTTTATGGTTCATCATATTTGCAATGATCGGAACCTATTCTTTCAGGTTCAGAGACCCTTACGCAGCTATACCTTTATGTTTAATGGCCGGATACGGACTTTCACAAGCCATTAAAAGATTGGATAAATTAAAAATACCAGAGTATAGGCTATTCAAAAAGAAACTCACACCCTATGTAAGATTACTTATTATTTCACTCTTTTTGATAATTCCTATCGCACAAGGGACTGCGATAGCTTACACAAATGTTATAAATCCAACACAAGAGCAGATAGAAGCCTTTAAATGGATAGAGAAGAACACCCCTAGAGATTCAGTGTTCTTGGCGACCATGGACGACGCATATCTACTCATAGGTAACACCCATCGAAGAGACGTGCTATTATGGAAGAAAATCTACCAGGGAATGATGGGAAATCCACCCACATTAAAAGAGAAGGAAACAAATGAAATCGAAGTAAAAACCATATTCACCACTTCACAGCCCAATGAAGCATATTATCTCCTCGAAAAAAACAATATAACATACATTTATATTAGAAAGAACATGCACCAACAAGGTTTAGGATTATATCTGCCAACAGACACACACTTCAAAACCCTTATAGTCACAGGAGACGTTGCTGTCTATCAATATATTCCAAATCCCCCAATAGAGGGTAATGGAAGCAAAATAAACTTCACAGGACCCCCAGAATATGAAAAGATCGTTAATTTCATAGAAAAGTTCTGGAACGGATACTCATATTCAGAAAATGGGGGATACACTCCAATAGAATACGACCCGGCTAGAGACTTGGAATTCGGGAGCGCATTTAAAGGCTGCTACGAATACAATGCAATAATAGCAGTCTTATATGATAAAATAGCTGCTAAAACAGGAGATATCCAATTTAAAGAAAGATCAGACTATCTACTAGAATGGTTAAAATATAAGCAGATGCCAAATGGCTCATTTCCAGCTGGCATGCCACCCGCAGAATACACTCTAACAACAATGCAAACAATCTATCCCCTAATGGAGATTCAAACAAATGACAGCGAGAAAATAACAAAAGATGGTCTTCAATTTGTCGAAAAACAAACAAGTAACGACAATATCAATGTATCAGCCAACAAAGAATCATTACAGGTTACAGGAACAGATTACTTGAAACTCAAAACAGAATCCCAGATAAGTGGGATGAACCCAGAGAACAAAAAAGAAATAATTTATAACGTAATCGCCAAACAAAGAATTGACGGGTCCTGGACTTCAAAAGCCTATGAAAATATCGAAATACTTAAAGGATTAACCCTATATTATCTGGCAACAAATGATACAAAAACATTCAAGGCCATCCAAAAAGGTTCACAATGGCTTAAAGCCAACCAAAACAAGGATGGTAAATTCAAAGGTGATGGAGACCTTGAAGTATATTCCATAGGACATTACGCCGATGCAACCCTAGTATATTATGCAGCGGACGATAAAGAAGCTATGGAAAAAACCCTCAAATACACCATAAAAAGGAGCGTTAAAAATGATCCAACACCCCTAAAATCTTATCTAACCCTATTTTGGGACCTTAAAATAATCTATGATGAAAACACAGCCCTAGAATTATCATCTAAAATATTATAAATCCTAAAATCCTCACCACCCCACGACTGTATTAATAATATCTCTAACCATAAAAAACAGCTCAAGATTCTTTATTTTTTAGCTATCATCAATTTCGAAGGAACTTTTTCCCTAATAGGATCTAAAATTAACAAAAATTTATAAAATATTCACATTCCGGGACAAAAACACAATATATTTATATCTTTTAAGAAAAGAATTAAGGTGAAGTGTAGAGGGGACAATGTGAGTATGAGGTGCAAAAAAATGTTTAATATATTTTTATCCCAAAATTTTTTGAAAAAAACATAAAAAATAGGGGCATCCCCCCAAATCTCATAAAACTCCCAAGCTTCCTTGGTCTATACACAAAATCCGGGGATACCAGAGATAATAATATAAACTTGGACAAATCTAATATTATTTTTAGGATATTTACTAGGGGTGAATACCTTTGAATGAGATAATAGCAATTCCAATCGCCACAATCCTGGCCTGGCTAAATTTCGTGTTAATAGATATATGGATGGGTCTACCTGAAGCCCCTGGTGTCAAAGGCGCCAAGGCGATTGGAAAATCCATAGAAAAGAGAGGAGGGGACTTAGGTGGCGGCTATTTTTCAGGGAACATTGTATGTTCCCCAGATGCATCAGCAGGCACACTACTAGCATCCTGCGGCTACTATGGATTCGGAGGCCCTGAAGGTGGTTTAATCGCCGCATTATTCGTCTACCTTGGGAATAGGATGTGCGCAGACCCCGGATATGCCGGGACAACAGGAGCCCTAAGCATAACCTTCATAATATGGATAGCATCACATTTCGGCATCACACCAAACTACTTTATAGTAGGCATGGTCATCGCCATACTAACAATCCAAGGCTTATACCATCCATTATCATCCAAGCTCATCGGTAAACTGGCCAAGAAAATGGATAGAAAAGTCATAAAATAGTGGTAAAGATGATAGAAGAGACAATAATAGCATGCATAATAATATACATGGTCTTAAGACTCTTCATAACACAGAACAGACTTGAAAGGATGCCATACCTCAATGTCATAAACTTTGGTGTGGCAGCAGTTATAACACTCAGAAATCCATCCCCACTGGGTGCTATAACATCCATGGTATATTTCATACTTGCAACAGTAGGTGCAAATGCCATAGCATTCACCATAAGCAAAGTAAAGGAGATAGAACATGGTGATTGAATTTGTATATGCCGCGGCCATCCT
>Ga0116168_1002867_pt1 | contig 10302 bp, 9 predicted proteins | sample AD_UKC129_MetaG_FD_89795 | JGI IMG/M metagenome (GOLD analysis project Ga0116168, IMG submission 89795) | Active sludge microbial communities of municipal wastewater-treating anaerobic digesters from Canada - AD_UKC129_MetaG | ecosystem: Engineered > Bioreactor > Anaerobic > Digestate | place... | reverse complement strand
CCTGGAGAATTTCAGTGGTCATAGTATTTGTAGGGATATTGATATTTTTCTCAGCCCTTTTTATCTTTCTGGTTCCCGAAGTAACTTCTCAATTAAGAACTTTAACCTCTCAGTGGTCCCAATACTCAGAAACTCTGATTGAGAAAATAATCGAAGGAGTAGAGAAACTGGACGAACGCTACCCAGATTCAAATATCTCTCAGACTGTAGAAAGTTTTCTAACCAGTATTTCTATTAACCTCCAAAATTACCTGACCCATATAATTAGCAGCATTCCTAACTTAGTATCTATTCTGGCCAATATTATCTTTTTAGGTTTCATCATGACCCCCGTAGCCCTTTACTTTTTTATGGCTGATGCTACTAAAATCCGCCGCTCTTTAGTAAGATTGTTTCCCCCTGCTCGACGAAGGGAATACGTAGCCTTACTTCGGGAAATTGACCAAGTTTTAGGAGGATTCATAAGAGGGAGAGCTCTGATTGCCCTTTTTGTAGGAACCTGCGCCAGCGTTGGCTTGGCCCTGATGAAAATAGATTTTGCTCTGGCTATAGGAGTAATTGCTGGAATCATAGACATAATTCCTTACCTGGGCCCAGTAATTGGTGCTATACCAGCTATTATTTTGGCAGCCACCAAATCACCATGGCTGGTTTTAGGAGTAGCACTTCTTTTTGGAGGTATCAATTTTGCAGAAGGAATATTTATATCACCCCAGCTCCTGGGTAAAGAAACTGGTCTTCATCCTTTGACTGTCCTTTTCGCTCTTGCGGTGGGGGGAAAGCTTTATGGGGCGTTGGGGATAATCATCGCTATACCAGTGGCCGGTGTTTTAAAAGGACTGCTTTCCCACCACCGAAAAACTAATAAGTTCTCCTCAGCTTCCTGAATTTTTCATAGCCTCATCAAGTCTCTCCAGAATCTCACTGGCTTTTCCCCGCAAAACAAAACGAGCCCGGTGGTCAAAGGGAGTGGGCTCCAGGTTAACTATGATAAGGTAAGGACTATAAGAAGGGAGAAAGTTGGCCGGAGAAACCTGCAAGCTGGAGCCAATAACCAAAAGAGGATAACGACGAGCCAGCTCTGCCGCTTCTTCAAAACAAGGAGGCAACATATCTCCAAACAACACCACATCGGGGCGGATAATGCCACCACAGTGGCAATGGGGTGGTATATCTCCTTCATCTACTTTTTCTTTTATGGCTTTCATAGGAAAAGAAGTCTTACATTTAAGGCAATGACCAGAGCGAAGGTGACCGTGAATCTCTAATACCTTTTGAGAACCGGCCTTGTAGTGCAAGCTATCTATGTTTTGAGTAACTACCGCCTTTACTAAACCCCTCTTTTCCCACTCAGCCAAAATGTAGTGAGCTCTATTAGGCTGGGCTTCTTCAAACTTCATAAGAACCGGAAGGCCTTCCTGATAAAAAACATGAGGGCGATTAAAAAGAATGCCGGTAGATAAAATCTCCATAGGGTCATAGTTTTCCCACAGACCACTGCCCGGGCTTCTAAAATCGGGAATGCCGCTTTCTGTAGATATTCCTGCTCCGGTAAGCACCAACCAGGGTTGATGCTCCACCATAAAAGAAGCTGCTTCTTTAGCTAAATTTTCATCCATTCTCTTCTCCTTAAATTATATTTGATACAATTATAAAAGTAATAACTATAGACATCACACTTCCAGCCACTACCTGATATACGTTGTGCTTTCCTAAATAAATTCTCGCCCAACCCAAAGGTAAAAGCAAAAGATAAAGAAACGCCCAGTAAGGGCTAATAATCATGACCAAAGCAGTAACAGGGCCGGCAATACCGGCCAAATGAAGGCTAATCTTCCAAAAAAGAGAGACAATTGCTCCCACCAAAGTTACTCCCAGATAGCAACAGGTGATGGCCACAAGAGGCAAAGGTGCAGAAGTAAGAAGAAAGATAACTAGAGCTAGGAAATAAAAGCCACAGACCATTAAGTAAGGGAAAAATCTCTCTTCTCTATTGGACAAATCAGGGTCAGATATCTTCCCCTTTTTAGTTAAAAAAAACATTAGCCATATGGGCAATAAACCCATAAACACCAAACCAATTAAGAAGAAAAGCCAGGCTTGCCAGCCTGTTGCAAAACTGAAGCTCACCACAAGATATAAAAGTACTGCAATAGCGCTGGGCTGGAGCACCAAGGAGAAAGCTTCAGCTAACTTCTCTTTTTCCATTTTTCCACCTCAACTTTCTCGTGCATTGTATCTACTCATAGTTCTCTCCCATCCCTCCTCTAAGATAGAGGAAAGAGCAGAAACGGCTTTCTCCTCTCCCTCGTCTAAGAGGATCTTCTCTTCTCCTTCCGGGATTCCCAGAACGTAATCTATGGCTTTCTCTCGAGAAAGGGGTTTACCTATTCCCACTCGAATACGTAAAAAATCATCCCTTTTTAAGGTTTCTATCACAGAATCCAATCCTCGATGTCCAGCACTGCCTCCTCCTTTTTTAATTCGCACCACTCCAGGAGGAAAATCCATCTCATCGTGGACTACAATCAAGGTCCCTTCACAAAAAAGATGAAATCGAGGAAAATGAAGAAGTCCCTCTCCACTCTGGTTCATATAGGTAAGGGGCTTTAACAGATAAACTTGTTTTCCTTTAACTTTTCCTTTTGCCCAACTCAGGTGGCTACTATTTCTCCATGTCAACCCATATTGGTGAGAAAAACGGTCTACCACCCGAAAGCCCACATTATGCCGGGTGAGCGAGTATTTCTCTCCTGGATTACCCAATCCTACTATAAGATATACCAACTATTATTCTTCTTTTTCCTCTTCTTCAGCTTCCTCTTCTTCAGCTTTACCTCTTCCTATTACTTGAGGCTCTTCCACTTCTTCCTCAAGCTCTTCTTCTATCTCTTCCTCTATCACTTCGACTCGAGGAGGAATAATTACTACTATTACTTCATCTGGGTCTTCCAGTACTGTAACATCTTGAGGAACTTTTAAATCTCCAACTCGAACAGTATCTCCAATTTCTAACTCGCTAACATCCACTTCAATACCTTCAGGTATAGCACCACTGGGACACTCTACTTCCAATTCTTGAGTTACCAATTGCAAAGTCCCGCCAGTTTCTACCCCCTTTGCTTCTCCTTTTATCCTCACGGGTAGCGAAAGAGTTATTCTTTGACCAGTTTGCACTTCATAAAAATCTACATGCCAGATCTCTTCTTTTATGGGATTCTTTTGCAAATCGCGGATAATTCCCTTTCTCGTTTCTCCCTCTAAAGACAGATCCAGCATGTGGTGAGTGATGCCTGGCATCTGTAAAACGCGCTTTAGGTCTTTCTCCCTCACCTTCACCAATTCTGCTTTTCCATCTTTACTCTCTCGAGAATATAAGACAGCCGGTATCCACCCTTCTCTTCTCAACTTACGGCTTTTTCCTTTGCCCTTTTCCTCTCTTCTTTCTAAGTTAATAGTAACGTTACCTTTTTCTACCATTTCATTTCTACCTCACTTTTTCATATAAAAAGATCACTAACTGATGATTCACCGTGAATTCTTTTAATCGCTTCGGCAAAAACAGGAGCTACAGAAAGTACCTTTATTTTATTTGCTCCCTGTTGAGAAAGCCCCTCCTGGTCTACTTTAATAGTATTGGTGACCACCACTTCCTGAAGACAAGAATTCTCAATTCTGGTAAAAGCCGGCCCGCTAAAAACCGGATGAGTAGCACAAGCATAAATTTCTTTTGCTCCTCGCCTATATAGTGCCTCTGCTCCTTCCACCAGAGTTCCAGCAGTATCAATAAGGTCATCAACGATAATTACTCTTTTATCTTTCACTTCTCCTACCACGTTCATCACCATCACTTGAGAATAACTGGGTCGATGCTTATCAATAATTGCTAAATCTGCTCCCAGTTGATTGGCAAAAGCCCGAGCTCGAGCTGCTCCTCCCACATCAGGACTGACCACTACTACTTCTTTCCACCCTCGGGATAGAAAATAGCGAGCCAGGAGAGACTGGGCAGCTAAATTATCTACCGGTATATCAAAGAAACCTTGAATTTGTCCGGCATGCAGATCCATGGTCAAAACCCGGTCTGCGCCGGCAACAACTAAGAGATTGGCTACCAGTTTTGCAGAAATTGGCTCCCGACCTTTAGTTTTGCGGTCCTGTTTACAGTAACCATAAAAGGGAATAACCGCCGTAACTCTCTCCGCCGAGGCGCGATGTAGAGCGTCAATCATTATTAAAAGTTCCATCAGATGGTCATTAGCTGGAGGAGAGGTGGGTTGTATGACAAAAACATCACAACCTCGTACACTTTCTTCAATTTGCACTCTTATTTCTCCGTTGGGAAAACGTCCCACATCTGCTTTTCCTAAAGGAATATCAAGATACCAGCATACTTCCTGAGCTAAAAGCGAGTTAGCCGTACCAGAAAAAACCTTTAGGTGACGGGAAAAGTCCCGGCTGGTAAACATTTAGTCTTTATTCCTCCGTATTTTTCTTTTTGCCCAATCCTCAATGTTTTTCTGCCTAGCCCTTCCTATTCCCAGAGAATAGGGGGGAACATCTTGAGTTATGGTAGAGCCGGCTGCTGTATAAGCACCTCTTCCAATACTCACCGGCGCTACCAGGGAATTATTGCTTCCTATGAAAACTTCATCTTCTATAAAGGTGGGGTTTTTCTTCACCCCGTCATAGTTACAAGTTATAGTTCCTGCCCCAATGTTTACTTTTTTACCTATTTGTGCATCTCCTAAATAACTCAAATGTAAAGCTTTAGTTTCTTCTCCAACCTGAGAATTTTTCACCTCTACGAAATTTCCCACCTTTACCCCCCGCTCCAGCTTCGTGCCCGGACGCAAATGAGAAAAAGGGCCAACTTTCACCTCTTCTCCTATAAAAGATTCTTCCACCACACTATACTCTACAGAGCTATTCCTTCCTACCCTGCTTTCTGATACTCGAGAAAAGGGCCCGATTCGCGCTCCTTTTGCGATCACGCTTTTCCCTTCTATCACTACCCCGGGATATAACCATACATCTTCTTCCATAACTACATCCCAATCAACATAAGTAGTAGAAGGGTCTAATATTTTTACTCCCTCATCCCACAGGGAAGCAATTTTTCTTTCTTTTAATATTAAAATAGCCTTACTAAAATCAGCGGGGGTATTAACATTCAAAAATTGTTCATCCCACTCCACCACAAAAGCCTCTGGCCTGTAGCCTCTTTCTCGAGCCACTCGAACTGCATCAGTTAAATAATATTCCTTTTGAGCATTACGGTTATCAATCACGGAGATAATTTCTCGAAAGGGCTCCCGCTGGAAGGCAAAAACCCCCAAACACACTTCGGATATTTTTTTCTCTTGAGGAGAGCAATCTTTCTCCTCTACAATCCCCAGAGGTTCTCCTTTTTCATCTCGCACCACCCGTCCAAAACCAGCAGGACGAGGAGCAATAGAGGTTAAAAAAGAAAGAGGGGAATGCTTTTCCTCCGCTTGAGAGAGAAAAGAAAAAATAGTCTCTCCCCGAAGAAGAGGCATATCAGCATAAAGCACTAAAAACCAGTCAATACCCTCTTGAATTAAGGGAAAAACAGTACTCGCAGCATGGGCAGTGCCTTTAGGCTCTCTTTGAACTACTATGGTCATCTCCTGGCCAAAATTATTTTGCATCAAATCTTCCATAGAAGGAGAAACCACCAGGAATCTTTGTCCAAACTCTTTCCACTCAATCTCTTCCAGCAAATATTGTATAATAGGCTTACCCCAAGCAGGTAGAAGCACCTTAGGAATGGAAGAGCGCATTCTCTTACCTTCACCCGCAGCTAAAACTATCAAACCCCATCGAGAAAGATCCATATTTTTCACCACACCAGAACGTGACCCAAAGTCACACTTGATTTGTGGAACCATTGCTTATTTTATCAAATTTCCACTCTTAATCAACCTTCCAATATTTGCATCTTGTCTTAAACCCAAAAGAGGGGTGTAGAGCTGCACCTGGCAGGAGAGCTATAACAGTTTGTTACCTCTATTTTTTACCTCTCTAAGAAAAACCCAAATTAATCTCATTTCTAACAGAGCCAATTTGCTTTTCAGCAAAGGAAATGGAAGGGGAAAAATGGCTGGGGCGGGAGGATTCGAACCTCCGAGTGAGGGATCCAAAGTCCCTTGCCTTACCGCTTGGCTACGCCCCAAAGCTCCTTTATTATATAAGAGTAAAAAAACCCTGTCAATCAATCACAGTTGCAGACTATGTCAATCTTTTCCTTTTAAAATTTTAATATCTGTCAGGGAAATACCACCTTCTCTTCCACATTCTAAACATCCAGAAAAAGACACTCATAAAGGAAAAACAGAAACAAAGAAGCCAATCATCTTTTGTTTTCTTCCATGAGGAAATATAAGGAGACCTCTCAAACCGACTTCTAGAAGATTTTGAGAAAAACACCAAGCTCAGTTCTTCCCACCTGAAGATTGTTCTTGTACAATCTCTCCTACCTTTCTTTCAATTGCTTCCAAATATTTAAGTCTTTCAGCATATTTTCCCCCGGCAAAAGGGGTAGAAAGAAAAATATCTACCAACTCCAGAGCTTGCACGAGGGAGATAGTACGAGATCCTAAAACCAAAATATTGGCATCGTTATGGCTACGAGCCGCCTCGGCGGTGAAGGGACTGAAGCAAAGTACCGCTCGAATACCGGGGTAGCGATTAGCAGAAACTGACATTCCTCCTCCAGTTCCACAGATGAGAATACCCCGCTCAAATTTGCCATCTAACAATCCCTCCGCCACTGCTTGAGCATAGGGAGCAGTGGCTACCGGACGTTCATCTTGAGTACCTACATCAATTACCTCATGTCCTTCTGCTTGCAATTTTCCTTTTATAGCTTCCTTAAATGCAAAACCGGCATGGTCCGAACCAATCCCTATCTTCAAGTTCCTCATCCTTTCCGCTCAATTTCTTTAAACACAGCCATACCTTGCCCTCTTGCCATTTTACCACAAAAGAACCTCGACTTAACCTCCTGTCTCAGTAAATCAAAGCTTTCCCTCGAGGGGAATTGAGCCGGGCTAACCTGGCAAAGCAGAAGGAAACCCAAAACTACACAAACGAAGGGGCCAACATAAAAGATATACTTCACGGAATAGAATTGAGGTTCTGACGCGGTTAGAGGATTTTTTCCGGAGCCTATAATAATAAACAACTTTCCCTTGTCTTTTGATTTTATGCAAATGACTGGAAATTTAACCAGTACTCAATCTTCAAAACCTGCTTCGCCTCTCCTCTCTTCCGGTACCCTGTAAACTTATCTACGTTTTACCCTCCATTTTTTTCACTAAGAGGAGTATCAGGGAGTTTTCTAAATCATTCGAGCTCTTCTATGAGGCAATACGAAGTGTACCAGCGGTAGCGTAACTAATAAATTCTTCCCTCCTGGACTAAATAATCGATAACCTCCTGAATGGCAGACTGTACTTTTTTATATTCGATCTCCTGCCAAGCCTTTAGGAGAGGGATGAAGCGGGCATTGTTCGTCTTCTGAATTTTCTGAAGCAGCAGGAGAATCATTTCTCGGTTCCGATCTTTGAGTTCAGTTACAAAAGTATAGTCTCTTTCTTCCATACATTTTTTAAGTTTTTGCATGAGTTCCTCCGCATAGGTCTCCCGCTCTATTGCCCAGCCCTTATCGGTATACACCAGGAGAGGAAGCCGGCCAAAATATTCCAGTTGAAGATAGCCCTGCTGAATCATCCAGTCTACTCGATTGGTGATTTCCGATACAGTCAAATCTCGATAGAAGCCATATGCCGGATTTTTATCTAGCTCGTAGGCTAATATTTTTTTATCTCGAGAGCCCTTCAAAACCTTAGCCAACGAACTTCTACCGCCTACAGTGATTAAATCATCTGCCGCTCGTAATATCATTTTAATCTCTTCCATGGGGAGGGTTTTGATTCCACCACTATCTAAATGGTAATGTACCCGACTCTGCTTTTTGCTCATATTTCAACTTTCCCCGGTTAACTTATATCAAAAGTCTTCCAGAATTTTCTTAGAATAATTCTTTTCCAGGCTTTCCAGTATAAACCTCTTACTCCGCAAAAGAACTGTCCCAGGATTCATTATATCAGGAATTTATAGTTAACCGCAAAATCCACCATAACTAACCGCCATCACGAGCACCAACAGCCTACGGCAGGCTATAAGGGGGAAGAAGGATCCCCCCCATAACTCCCAAAAATACAAAGACACAAGAGATCAAAAACAAAAACCACTGAGGGGAAAAAGTGAGGAAGAAAAAGCATCCCTCAGTGGGGGAGATTCCGAATTTTTTACCCCCTGTAACTAGTTTTCAAGTCTTGAGCGACTCAGCAGATTTTGCAGGATACTATAAAATACCCTAAGGTTCTCGAAGCCGCTCTCCAGGTTAAGATTGTTTTTAAGAACCATTATAATTGTAGAGAAAAACACACCACCTTTTCGCGGCTAACCATATCCCTTTTGAATTACTTTTAATTAACCTATCACCTTTTCTCTAACCTGATGACATTCCAGGATAGCGGAGAAAGCTCAGCGCTGACTTTTTCTCTCTCAATGCGGGCTCCTCCTCCATCATGAGGTTTAACATTAAAAGGACTTGTTTCGGTATTAACTGCTTTAAGGTCGCTATTTTCCAGAACTATATGTTCAAGAACCGCATATCCTTCAAATCCTCTTAACTCGCACTCCAAGCTCATTTTGCTCTGCGCTCTATTAACAGCAAATATGGTTATCTCATCTTTTTCATCGTCAAAGACGGGAACAGCATCAAGATAGGGAACAGCGTTAAAGTCTTTTGTATCATAAGTATCGGTCGATATAATGGGTTGTAAAACTATCCCCCCTCTTCCATAATTTGAAGCATGCATAAAAGGATAAAAGATAGTTTGTCTCCACGCTCCCCCACCTTGCCTGGTCATAATAGGAGCGATAACATTCACCAATTGAGCTAAACAGGCTATCTTTACTCTATCAGCATGCCTTAGGAGAGTTATCAACATTAATCCTACGAGCAGTGCATCTTCAAAGGTATAAATATCTTCTAAAAGAGGAGGAGCAATCGTCCAGGGTTCTACTTTCTTATCTTGTTCTTGGGAATGGAACCACACATTCCATTCATCGAAAGAAATATCTATAGTTTTATTGCTTTTTTTGCAGCCTTTTATATAATCACAAATCGCTATAGTTGATTTTATATAGGAATCCATATCCAGGGATTTAGCCAGAAAGTTTTCAATATCATCTTCCAGATTGTTATAGTAAGTATGTAGAGATACATATTCTACATAATCATAGGTGTGCTCAAGAACGGTGGCTTCCCATACTCCAAAGGTGGGCATATGCCAGTTGGAACTTCCACAGGCCACCAGCTCAATGCCCGGGTCTACTATTTTCATAACTTTAGCTGTTTCTTCAGCTAAACGAGCATATTCCTGGGCTGTTTTGTGGCCAATCTGCCAGGGACCATCCATTTCATTTCCCAGGCACCACACTTTTATACTGTGAGGTTTTTCATATCCATGACTCCTTCGCAGGTCACTGTAGTAGCTCTCTCCTGGGTGATTACAGTATTCCACAAAATTACGGGCTTCATCTATCCCTCTGGTGCCTAAATTTATAGACATCATAGGTTCTGCCCCTACTAATTTACACCATTCTATAAATTCGTTGGTGCCAAACTCGTTGGGCTCAAGCGATCGCCACGCTAAATCTAGCTTTTTAGGTCTTTTATCCACTGGCCCAACTCCATCTTCCCAGTTATATCCAGAAACGAAGTTTCCCCCTGGATAGCGAACAATGGAAACATTCAATTCTCTAATTAAATCTATGACATCTTTTCTGAAGCCCTTCTCGTCTGCCTGGGGATGACCGGGCTCATATATACCGCTGTAAATTGCTCTACCAAGGTGCTCAATAAATGAACCAAAAAGTCTCTCTGAGACTCTCCCCACTGTAAAGTTTCTATCCACATACATCTTTGATTTATCACCACTCACCGTGTTAGCCTCCTTCATCGCTAAAGTTTATTTTTAATTCGATTGTTTCTATTATAAGCTATAAAGACTCATACAAAAAACACTTGACCATTATCCCGCCTCCCGTCGGTTCATAATACCCTGGTTCTTTCTCTCGGCAAATATCCATCGCCTGGGGACATCTCCCTGAAAATTTACAGCCCTCCTTCTGATATTCGCCTACTTCTGTGGCCGAAATTTCCTGTTTCTGCAAAATGTCTAGCTTCTTTTTGTCAGGGTCGGG
>Ga0116168_1002857_pt1 | contig 10327 bp, 7 predicted proteins | sample AD_UKC129_MetaG_FD_89795 | JGI IMG/M metagenome (GOLD analysis project Ga0116168, IMG submission 89795) | Active sludge microbial communities of municipal wastewater-treating anaerobic digesters from Canada - AD_UKC129_MetaG | ecosystem: Engineered > Bioreactor > Anaerobic > Digestate | place... | reverse complement strand
TCGCACAGAACGGCCCGCGCGGCGTGAACCCGCAGGTCGGCGCGGTGATCCTCTCCGCCGCAGGCGACGTGCTGGCCGAGGGCTGGCATCGCGGCGCGGGCACCGCTCACGCCGAAGTCGACGCCCTGTCGCACCTCGCGCCCGGCGCGGCACGCGGCGCAACCGCCGTCGTGACGCTCGAGCCGTGCAACCACACCGGCCGCACAGGCCCCTGCGCGCAGGCCCTCATCGATGCCGGCGTCGCGCGCGTCGTCTACGCGATCGACGACCCGGGCGCCCAGTCGGGCGGCGGTGCGGAGCACCTCCGGAATGTGGGAGTCGAGGTGGAGAGCGGTGTCCTCGCGGAGGATGCGACGGCGCTCCTCGACTCGTGGCTCACGGTGCAGCGGCTCGGCCGCCCCTTCGTCACGGTCAAATGGGCGCAGTCGCTCGACGGCCGCGCCGCGGCATCCGACGGCACGAGCCAGTGGATCACGGGCCCCGCCGCGCGCGCCGACGTGCACCGCCGACGCAGCGAAGCGGATGCCATCGTCGCCGGCATCGGCACGGTCCTCGCCGACGACCCCGCGCTCACCGCGCGGAAGCCCGACGGCTCGCTGTACGAGCATCAGCCGCGCCCCGTCGTCCTCGGGCAGCGGTCCGTGCCCGACGGCGCCGCCGTCAGGCGCCACCCCCTCCCGCTCCTCCACCGCGACGGCGAGAACCTGGGCGGCGAGAGTCCGAACGAGCCGTCTCTCATGACGCAGCTGCGCGATGAGGGCATCCATCGCGTCTTCGTCGAGGGCGGACCCACGATCGCGAGCGCGTTCCTGCGCGCCGGGCTCGCCGACGAACTCCTCGTCTACGTCGCGCCGACACTCCTCGGCTACGGTCCGGGCGACGCCGACCACCCCGCGCTGCGGAGCCTCGGCGTCGAGACGATCACGCAGCAGCGGCGGCTCGAGATCCGCACGCTCGACCGGCTCGGCGACGACCTCCTGATCGTCGCCCACCCCGTCACGAAGGAAGGTGCCTGATGTTCACCGGAATCATCGAAGAGCAAGGCCGGGTCACGGCCGTCGAGCCCTCCGGCGACGGCGTGCGGCTCACGGTCCAGGGGCCGCTCGCGGTATCGGATGCCGCCCAAGGCGACTCGATCGCGGTGTCGGGCGTGTGCCTCACCGTCGTCGACCAGGGCGCCGACTGGTTCACCGCCGACGTCATGCGGCAGACCCTCGACATGACGAGCCTCGCGGGCGTCGCCCCGGGCAGGGCCGTCAACCTCGAGCGCGCGCTCGCGACGCACACGCGGCTCGGCGGTCACATCGTCCAGGGGCACGTCGACGGCACGGGCACCGTGCTCGAGGTGCGTCCGGGCGCGCAGTGGCGCGTGCTGCGCATCTCGCTTCCCGCAGACCTCGCGCCCCTCGTCGTGGACAAGGGCTCGATCACGGTCGACGGCGTCTCACTGACGGTCAGCGCCGTCTCCCCCGCCCCGTCGGCGGCGTCCACCGAGACCGCCGCCGCGGCCGACGACCAGTGGTTCGAGGTCTCGCTCATCCCCGAGACCCTCGAGGTCACGACGCTCGGCGAGCGTGCGGCGGGCGACCTCGTCAACCTCGAAACCGACATCCTCGCGCGCCACGTGCAGCGCCTTCTCGCCTTCACCCGACCGACCGATACCGAAGGAGGCTCCCGATGAGCCTTTCCCCCATCCCCGAGGCCCTCGACGCGCTCCGCGCCGGCCGGCCCGTCATCGTGGCCGACGACGAGAACCGCGAGAACGAGGGCGACATCATCCTGTCGGCCGAGCTCGCGACCCCCGAGTGGCTCGCGTGGACGATCCGCTGGTCGAGCGGATTCCTCTGCGCCCCCATGCCCGCCGAGTGGGCCGACCGCCTCGACCTGCCGCCCATGGTGGCCGTGAACGAAGACAGCCGCGGCACCGCGTACACGGTGAGCGTGGATGCCGCGGACCGCGTGTCGACCGGGATCAGCGCGACCGACCGGTCGCACACCCTCAACGTGCTCGCCGATCCGGCATCCACACCATCCTCGGTGATCCGTCCGGGGCACATCCTGCCGCTTCGCGCGGTCGACGGCGGAGTCCGCGAACGTGCCGGCCACACGGAGGCGGGTGTCGAGCTGATGAAGCTCGCAGGCCTCCAGCCCGTCGCCGCGATCGGCGAGGTCGTCGCCGAGGACGGGTCGATGATGCGCCTGCCCGGTCTTCTGGAGATGGGCGCGCGCGAGAACGTCCCCGTCATCACGATCGAGCAGCTCATCGCGTACCTCGACGACGCGGAGACCCCGGCGCCGGCGGTCGACCACGCGCCGAGGCGGCGCGTGAGCCTGCGTGCCGAAGCGAACGTCCCCACGTCCCACGGGGTCTTCCGTTTCCTCGCGTACAAGGACCGCGTCACGGGCACCGACCACATCGCGGTCGTGTCGGGCGATCTCACGGACGAGGCCCCGCTCGTCCGCGTGCACTCCGAGTGCCTCACGGGCGAGGCCTTCGGGTCGCTCAAGTGCGAGTGCGGGCCGCAGCTGGATGCCGCGCTCGACGCGATCGAACAGGACGGCGGCGTGGTCATCTACATGCGCGGCCACGAGGGGCGCGGTATCGGGCTCATCAACAAGCTGCGCGCGTACAGCCTGCAGGAGCGGGGCCTCGACACGGTCGACGCGAACCTGGCGCTCGGCCTCCCGGCGGATGCCCGGGACTATGCCGCCGCCGGTGGCATCCTCGCCGACCTCGGCGTCGAGAAGATCCGCCTGCTGACGAACAACTCCGACAAGGTCAACCAGCTGCGCGAGCTCGGCCTCGACATCGTCGAGCAGGTTCCGCTGCTCGTCGGGGTCGGCGCGAACAACCACCAGTACCTCGCCACCAAGCGCGACCGCATGGGGCACATCATCGGCGCCGACGAACTCGACGCCGCACTCGCACACAGCCTGGAGGGCACCGAATGAGCGGCCACGGAGCACCCGAGATCGAACCGGTCGATGCGGCGGGGCTCCGCGTCGTCGTCATCGCCGGCACGTGGCACGACGTCATCACCGACGGTCTCATCGCGGGCGCGGAGCGCGTGCTCGCGGGCTCCGGTGCGTCGTGGCGGACGGTCCGCGTGCCCGGATCGTTCGAGCTGCCGGTCGCGGCGAAGGCGGCGCTGGATGCCGGCGCAGACGCCGTCGTCGCACTCGGGGTGATCATCCGGGGCGGCACACCGCACTTCGAGTTCGTCTCGTCCGCCGCGACCGACGGGCTGACGCGGGTGGCGCTGGATGCCGGAAAGCCGGTCGGCTTCGGGGTGCTCACCCTCGACGACGAGCAGCAGGGCATCGATCGGGCGGGGCTTCCGGGCTCGAAGGAGGACAAGGGCGCCGAGGCGGCCGATGCGGCCCTCCGCACGGCGCTGCTCCTGCGCGACCTGCGCGGCTGAGCCGCCGCCTCCGGAGGCGCCGGGGCAGGCGACGCCCGCACCGCCACCTTCAGGTACTCTGAGGGTATGGAGATCCTGCGTCACGCCGTCGTCCTCGTCCACCTCGTCGGGTTCGCCGTGCTCTTCGGCGCCTGGGTCGTGGAGGCCGTCGGGCAGCGCCGGATCACGCGGCTGATGACGTGGGGCATGGTGATCGCCGCGGTCGCCGGCCTCGCCCTCGCCGCCCCGTGGGGGATCGACCACCCGCTGAACTACACGAAGCTCGGCGTGAAGCTCGTCGTCCTGCTCGCGATCGGCGCTCTGCTCGGCATCGGCACCGGTCGCCAGCGCAAGACCGGCACGGTCGCCCCCGCTCTCTTCTGGCTCGTCGGCATCCTCACGCTCACGAACGCCGCGCTCGCCGTCCTCTGGCGCTGATCCGCGGAGCGGACACGCTGGCCGCCTCTCGCGCTGAACGGCGGGGCACCGCAATCGCCGTCCGCTAGCGCTGATCCGCGGAGCGCGACGCTCACCGCGCTCTGGCACTGATCCACGAGCGACGCGCTGGTGCAGCCGCGCCCGCGCCGCGATCACGTTCCGTCGATCGCAATGTCGGACCCCCTCTCTACTATCGTAGATATGTTCGATAGTGAGGTGGTTCCGGCCAGCGACGGTGACGTGTCCGTGCTGGCGGAGATCGTCGCGGGTATCGAGGGCGTGGATGTGGCGCTGCGGGCGGCGGAAGTCGCGCAGACGCGACTGTTCGCGCGCGCCGGGCGGCTCGCGGCGACGCAGGCCGCCAGGTCGCGGGAATCGGTGCGGGTACAGGAGATGGCGTTGCGGTCGATCGCGGCGGAACTGGGCGGGGTGCTGCGCGTCACCGACCGCACGGTTCAGCGGCGTATCGATGAGGCGCTCACGATCGTGGAGGACTACCCCCGGGCGCTCACCGCGTGGGAGGAGGGGCGCATCACGCGCGGCCACGTGCGGGTGATCGTGGATGTCGGCGCATGCGTTCCCGCCGCGCGTCGGGCGGAGTTCGAGGATGCCGCGATCGCCCGCTCCGAGAAGGACACCCCCAACCGGGTCCGGCCCGGGATCGAGATCCTCGCCGAACGGCTCGCGGAACGTTCCTTCACGGACCGTCACCAGGACGCCGCGGCCCGTCGGGCCGTCCGTGTGGTGCCGGGGCGGGATGGGATGTGCGATGTCGTCGCGACGGTCCCGACAGTGATCGGTGACGGGATCCTCGACCGCCTCACGCGGCAGGCTCACACGATCGTCGATGCCCGCGACCCGGGCGATGGCGACACCCGAGGCGTCGACGAGGTCCGTGCGGACGTGTTCAGCGATCTGCTGCTCGCCGGAGTTCCCTCCCTCGACCCGACCACCACCGGCGACGGGCCCGGCGCGCTCGGCGCGATCCGCGCGCAGGTGCAGGTGATCGTCCCCGCCCTCAGCCTCCTCGGCGGCGACGAGGCACCCGCCGACCTCGTCGGGCGGTCCCCGATCGACGCGGACACCGCCCGCACGCTCGCCGCCCGTGCACCCTCCTGGGCGCGGATACTGACCGACCCGGTTGAGGGCACCGTCCTCGCGGTCGACCGCTACCGAACCCCCTGGCCCCAGCGCCGCTACCTCCGCGCCCGCGACCAGCACTGCCGCTTCCCCGGCTGCCGCCACGCCGCGATCCGCTGCGAAATCGACCACACCATCGACGCCGCCCAGGGCGGACCGACCGCCCTCTGGAACCTCGCACACCTCTGTCAACGCCACCACTCCATGAAGCAATTCACACCATGGAGAGTCCGACAACACCCCGGTGGGATCCTCGAATGGACCTCCCCCACCGGACGCACCTACCGCGAAGACGCCCCCACACCACCCGTCCACTTCACACCGATGACACCGATGACACCGGTGGCACCGGTGCGGTCAGCAGATGGTGAGAGCCCACCATTCTGAACGACTGACCGCACTGCGGCGCCGACACGCAGATGGCACTCCGTCGTGCCGGGGTGCGGCGATGCTGGTGGACCCCAGTCTCGTGGCGCCCTGCCGCCACGGGATCTGGTGTCGCGGCGCTCTTGGTGTCGCGGGACCTGGTGTCGCATCGCCGCGGCGCCGCGTGTCGCGACCTGACGACCCTGCCGTGCGGAACCCCGCCGCCCCAGGACGCGCGTATGATCGTCCTTTGTGCGCCGCGATCCTGCCGGCGCCTCCGGTGCCCCCACCGTCGCGGCGCCCGCCGCAACACCCCTGCCTCGGACGCCCGCCACCGGCCCGTCCCATAAGGACTCTCCGTCTTCACGTTCGACAGGTCCTTCACGCATGTCCGCTGCACCCGCGACCACCCCGGCCGCGCCCCCGCTCAATCCCCGCTCGCGCGTCATCACCGCGAGCCTCGTCGGCACGACGATCGAGTTCTACGACTTCTACGTCTACGCGACCGCCGCCGTCCTCGTCTTCCCGACCCTCTTCTTCCCGACCGGCGACGACACGACCGCGCTCCTCCTGTCGTTCAGCATCTTCGGCGCCGCCATGGTCGCGCGCCCGATCGGCGCAGTGGTGTTCGGCCACTTCGGCGACCGGTTCGGCCGCAAGGCGACCCTGGTGGCATCCCTCCTGACGATGGGCATCGCGACGTTCCTCATCGGATGCCTCCCGACGTACCAGAACATCGGCTGGTGGGCCGCGTTCCTGCTGCTCGTGCTGCGCCTGTTCCAGGGCTTCGCGCTCGGCGGCGAGTGGTCGGGCGCCGCGCTCGTGGCCACCGAGAACGCCCCGAAGGGCAAGCGCGCCTGGTACGGCACCTTCCCGCAGCTGGGCGCGCCGATCGGCTTCATCATCGCCAACACGGTGTTCCTGGTGATCAACTTCGCCCTGCCGCACCCCGACGGCCCCGCGCAGCGCTCCGAGGCGTTCCTCGCCTGGGGCTGGCGCGTGCCGTTCCTCTTCTCGGCCGTCATGGTCATCATCGGCCTGTGGGTGCGCCTGAAGCTCGTCGAGTCCGAGACCTTCGTCAAGGCCGAGAAGACCGGGGCGCTGCGCAAGTTCCCGCTCGGCGAGGTGATCCGCTCGAACTGGAAGAACCTCATCCTCGGCACGTTCATCATGCTGGCGACCTACGTGCTCTTCTACCTGATGACGAGCTTCACCCTCTCGTACGGCACCAAGCCCACGCTCGCGGCCGCGCAGAAGGTGGCCGACGCCGCCGGCACGGCGTTCGACCCGAGCACCTACGTCGCGGGCCTCGGCTTCGGGTACACCGATTTCGTGATCATGCAGATCATCGGCGTCGTCTTCTTCGGCATCTTCACCCTGCTCTCGGGCCCCGTCGCCGACACGATCGGGCGACGCCGACTGCTCATCTGGGTGACGGCGGCGATCGGCGTGTTCGGCCTGCTGTTCAACGTCTTCCTCATGCCGCAGCTCGACCCGAAGTTCACCGGCGCGCTCGTGCAGGCGTTCCTCGTGTTCGGGTTCATGCTGATGGGCGCGACGTTCGGACCGATGGGCGCCGTGCTGCCCGAGCTCTTCCCGACGAACGTGCGCTACACGGGGTCGGCGATCTCTTACAACGTGTCGTCGATCCTCGGCGCCGCCCTCGCCCCGCTCGTCGCCGTCGCCCTGTGGAGCGCGGCGGGCGGCCAGCCCTGGCTCGTCGGGCTCTACCTGTCGGGCTCGGCGGTGCTCACCCTCATCGCCCTCGCGCTCTCGAAAGAGACCAAAGACGTCGACTACGACACCAACATCGGCCTCGGCGAGACCGGATCGCTCTGACCGCAACACCTGAACGGTGGATGCCGCGGAGCCGAGCGCTCCGCGGCATCCGTCGTATCACGGGCCACACCGTCATGGCCCGCAAACAGACACTGCACATGAAAGCGGAGAGAAGATAGAGGGGCAGGACCCGACCTGCAAAGAAAGCCGCTCATGTCTTCTGCCTCCCCTCGCCGCTCCCGCTCTGCGAAAGGCGACGGCCCGCGCGCGAGCCTGCGCCAACTGCTGCCGTTCGTCTTCGAACACAAGAAAACCGTCGTCGTCGTCGCGATCCTGAGCGTGCTCGCCGCCGCGGCGACCCTCGCGCAGCCGCTCGTGGTCGGCCAGGTCATCGAGCGGGTGCAGCAGAGCGCCCCGCTCGGCGCGCTCGTGTGGGTGCTCGTCGGGCTCGTCGTCGCGTCGTCGCTGATCAGCGGCATCCAGCACTTCCTGCTGCAGCGCACCGGCACCGCCGTCGTCTATTCGAGTCGCCGCCGCCTCATCGCGCAGCTGCTGCACCTGCCGGTGCAGGAGTACGACGCGCGGCGCACCGGCGACCTCGTCTCGCGGGTCGGCACCGACACGACGCTCCTCTACGCCGTGCTGACGCAGGGGCTCGCCGACTCGATCGGGAACGCCCTCATCTTCGTCGGCGCCGTCGTCGCGATGCTCATCATCGACCCCGTGCTGCTGCTGCTCATCCTCGTCGTTGTCGGGGCGTCGGTCGCCGTGGTCGGCGCGCTCAGCGGCCGCATCCGGCGCGCGACCGCCGTGCAGCAGGAGAAGGTCGGCGAGCTCGCCTCAGGCGTCGAGCGGGCGATCGGGTCGATCCGCACGATCCGCGCGTCGGGCGCCGCCGCCCGCGAGCAGGCCGCGATCGACGAGACCGCCCGCGGCGCCTACGACGCGGGCGTGCAGGTGGCCAAGGCATCCGCGTTCATCGTGCCGATCGCCGGCATCGCGCTGCAGCTGTCGCTGCTGGTCGTGCTCGGCGTGGGCGGGTTCCGCGTCGCCTCGGGCGCCATCACGATCGCGCAGCTCGTGACCTTCGTGATGTTCCTCTTCTTCCTCGTGCAGCCGCTCGGCTCGTTCTTCGGGGCGATCACCTCGGTGAACCAGGCCCTCGGCGCCCTCGGCCGCATTCAGGAGGTGCTGGACCTTCCCACCGAGACCGCCTGCGACGCCGAGATCGCCGCCGCCGCCGACGAGGCCCGCCGCGCCTGGCCCGCCGAAGACCTCACCGGGCCCATCCAGACCGTCGACGATCTGCTCGCCACCCGCGACAGCTCGGCCATCGAGTTCCGCGGCGTGCGGTTCGCCTACCCCGCGGCGGTCGTCCGCACCCGCCGCAGCGCCGAAGAAGAGGCCCAGCGCGCCCTCGCCGACGTGCACGCCGACACCGTCGCCGTGCGCGAGGTCGACGGCGACGTGCTGCACGACGTGTCATTCTCGGTGCCGCGCGGCGCGCGCGTCGCCCTGGTCGGGCCGTCGGGCGCCGGCAAGTCGACGACGCTCGCCCTCATCGAGCGCTTCTACGACCCCGACGCGGGCGCCGTGCTGCTCGACGGCACCGACGTGCGCCGCATCGACCGCAGCCGCCTGCGCGCCCAGCTCGGCTACGTCGAGCAGGATGCCCCGACGCTCGCCGGCACGATCGGCGACAACCTGCGGCTCGCGTCTCCCGAGGCATCCGACGCCGCCTGCGAGCGCGTGCTGCGCGCGGTGAACCTCGGCGACGTGCTCGAACGCTCGCCGCTCGGGCTCGCCGCGCCCGTCGGCGAAGCGGGTGTCATGCTTTCGGGCGGCGAGCGCCAGCGCCTCGCGATCGCCCGCGCACTGCTGGCCGCTCCCCCGATCCTGCTGCTCGACGAGTCGACGTCATCGCTCGACGGCCTCAACGAACAGCGCATGCGCGAGGCGATCGACGCCGTCGCCGCGGGCCGCACCCTCGTCGTGATCGCGCACCGCCTGTCGACCGTCGTCGACAGCGACCTCATCATCGTGCTCGACCGCGGCCGCGTCGTCGGCCAGGGCACGCACGCCGAGCTCGTCGAGACCGTGCCGCTGTACCGCGACCTCGCCCGCCACCAGCTGCTGGTCTGACCCGGCGCGGGGGCGGGGGTGGGTTCCGCTCCCCAGGCATCCATCCATGTCCCGAAAGTGGTCGGTTTCGGTGCTCGAAAGCGACCACTTCTGGGACATGCTCTGCCCGAAACGGGACGACCCCCGCCCCGAGTGGGACGAGGGTCGCCGCGGCGCAGAGGCCGGAACAGCGTAGGCCGGAAGGCGGGAGGCGGGTCAGGCCTCCTGGGCGGCCTTCAGCCGGTAGCGCAGGGCCGCGAGCTCGGCGTAGAGCGCCGGCGGGATCTTGCCGTCGAAGGTGCGGTAGAACTCCTCGGTGAGGTCGGTCTCTTGCAGCCACAGTGCCGGGTCGATCTCGAACAGGGCGTCGAGGTCTTCTTGCGGCACGTCGATGCCGTCGAGGTTCAGGTCGCTCGTCTGCGGCAGGCGCCCGATCGGGCTGTCGATCGCGGGAACCTTGCCCTCGATACGGCGGATGATCCAGTCGATGACGCGCGAGTTGTCGCCGAACCCGGGCCACAGGAACCGGCCGCCCTCGCCCTTGCGGAACCAGTTCACCTGGAACACGCGCGGCGCGCGGTCGAAGCGCAGCTTCTGCCCGACCTTCAGCCAGTGCCCGAAGTAGTCGGCCATGTTGTAGCCGCAGAACGGCAGCATCGCGAACGGGTCGCGGCGCAGCTCTCCGACCGTGCCCTCGGCGGCGGCGGTGCGCTCCGACGAGATGTTCGAGCCGAGGAAGACGCCGTGGGTCCAGTCGGTCGCCTCGACGACGAGGGGCACGTTGGTCGCGCGGCGGCCGCCGAAGAGGATGCCATCGAGCGGCACGCCCTCGGGGGTGTCCCAATCGGGGGCGATCTGCGGGCACTGCGCGGCGCTCACGGTGAACCGCGAGTTCGGGTGCGCCGCGGGGCGGCCCGATTCGGGAGTCCAGGGGTTGCCCTCCCAGTCGGTGAGCTCGCTCGGCACGTCGTCGGTGAGGCCCTCCCACCAGACGTCGCCGTCGGGGCGCAGCGCCACGTTCGTGAAGATCGTGTTGCCCCACAGGGTCTCGACCGCGGTCACGTTGGTCGACTCGCCCGTGC
>Ga0116168_1002855_pt1 | contig 10343 bp, 12 predicted proteins | sample AD_UKC129_MetaG_FD_89795 | JGI IMG/M metagenome (GOLD analysis project Ga0116168, IMG submission 89795) | Active sludge microbial communities of municipal wastewater-treating anaerobic digesters from Canada - AD_UKC129_MetaG | ecosystem: Engineered > Bioreactor > Anaerobic > Digestate | place... | reverse complement strand
TCAATATCATAATACTATTATTTTAATATTTTGTTAAATGATTTAGCAAACATTAGCCTTCATCCCAACGACTAAAGTCGTGGGCTTTCGGCTAGATTTATATGTAAATGGGGCTTTTTACACCCCATATGAATATGATACCCTTGTAATCCATTCTACCTTTCCCGCAGGGGCAGAAGGTTTAACAGATATACGCATTTTAACTCTTGCAAAGTTGGCAGTGTTAGAAGTTGTTCCGTCATTAGTAGCCCCACTAAGTGTCCCTTTTACCCCACTTACGGATACAACAGGTGCTCTGTTGTCGCCTGCTACTGTTCTCCATACATTCTGCTGCCACGTTGTGTTTGTAGCATCATAATTTCCCCATTGATTCTTAGAACCATCATAGAAAATTACCTGGAAGTCTATTTGTCTATTAGCAGGATTACTGTCTGCTACAATACCCGTAGGAAGATAAGATAAATTATTATCAATATCTCCGTTTCCGTCCCTTACTAATGACAACGCAGTTATTGTTACGTTTGTCATATCATCTCTTGCCACAGTATTCGCATTATCGTTATCCCCACCACTGGTTTTTCTGTTGTTCCATATTTCGAATGTACAGGGACGAGATGGATCAGGATCAGGATCAGTTAAAGGTTTACCATCTGGAAAAGACTTCGAGCCTGCGTCTACATGTCCTGCGTCGAACTGTGTTGCTAACATACCATCTAAATTGTACCATCTTGGTAATGGTGCTTCTGCCATGCTAATCATTCCTTTCTTTAATAATTTTCTGTGTAGTAAATTTTTAACGTAAAATTAGAACTTACTCCCATGTTATAAAGTTCACAGTATATCGTGTTTTCTTCCGACTCGTCTATGAAGGGTATGTCCATTATGTCCCATAATACTGTAGTTACTTTTCCTGACGCGTACACATACTCCCCGCCGTCAAGAGGGTTTTTAGTAAATATAGCTAGGTAAAAATCTTCTGTGTCATACCCAGCTAAACATTTTATGCCTCTTATAGTGCCTTTTTCAATGAAAGGTATTGTAAATGATTTAACTTCTTCTGTCCCAACTGCCCCTATCTCATAGGTAAGCATTTCTACTTTAGAGCCTTCAAGGGTATCCACCCTATCTTTAAGCTCATTTATAGCTGATACAGTATTTTGTTTAGCGTCTGTTTTTAAATCTTTTAAAGCCCCGACTGCTTTTTGGGCCTTTTTTGCTTCTCCAAAAGAAATAATATCCATGTTCTAATCTACCCCTCCATACTATCCCTCCACAAATACACGTTCTATATACCCACGATATACAACAGGATTGTTATCTATAGTAGCACTAATCTCGTAAGTTAATCGTCCCCGTCCTTCTGGAATAACATAACTACATTCATAGATACCTAAATCTACCCTATTTTCCTCAGTCAGTACAATAGTTTCACCAACTTGCCTACGCATGTTATTGTACATTTTTATATTTATATCTACTGGGTCACAAAGCTCATTTGTCTTGGGGTCATAAAACTCCATCCTCAATATTATAGTACTTCCAATTAAGGGCATGTCCGCCACCTCACTCTATAATCTCGACTCTCACATTATATTTATACGCAGAAGTAATATTAGCTGTATATTTGGTTTCTACAGAAATCTTTGCAGTATATTCTATCAATTTTACCCTACAACTCAAAACACGCTTACCGTCTATTACAACTTCAACGTCATTAAATACAAAGATACTTGGTTTAAAATTAGTAGGCCTAGCTACGCAAACAGTATGTCCTATAGAATTATATAAGCTAGATATACTTTGCATAGGACTAGGTTCTATATGTGTTCTAACAGATACTTGTGAGTCATAAAAACTATTATCGCTAATAAACTTACCTAGATTAACCGCATATATTACATTATAGGTGATATCTAGTATTCTACATATTTCCATAGTAATCACCCATTAATCTTATTCTGGAATATGCCGCCCTCGTCCCAAATAATATGGAAGTCTCCTTTAGTAACTCCAATTTCTTCACCTAAATCGTAATAACCGATTAAAATAGACGTTTCTTTTACTCCTGTGTTTTTATAGACAATCACGTATCGAACGTTATTTATGGCAACATTTTTAAGCTCGATATCGTCAGCGTCTAAAGTGGTAATTCCGTTTTCATAAGAGATTGTTTTATTAGTAAGGCTAAATCCGCCCTCAGGGTAATCAGGAGCTTCTACTTCTCCGAATATATCACTTACGAAAACATGATTATCTATGTCAGGAGTGTATTCATTTGTACAAAACAGGCATTTTATATCGTCCTCTATAAAATCTATTTCTTTTCGAAATAATTTCTCAAAGAAATGACCGTAAAACAAACCTGTTGCATCCATAAAAATCACCTCACATCTAGTTTAGACAATTGCTACAGTAACTTCTTCTATATTTCCACTACTGTCATAGGAATAATTTTTTATAATAGTTTTTGTCCCTTTAGTCACTACTTCTTGCACAATATTATCGTTCTCATCATACATGAACTCTGTGTACTTAATAACGTCCATTCCTACTGTGACTATCTCTTCATGAATATTACCATTCTCATAATAGGTATAAGTTACCTTGTGATTATTACTATCCTCCCACGTGTCTGTATTTGCTACTAAGAACTCAATTGTTTCCGCGTCCTCAGGAAGATTCTGATTAAATAATATGGTCTTATTATCCACTTCTACATATTCGTTTTGGTCTACTTTCTTACCGTTTATGAATACTAATAAATTTCCCATACCTGGTGAGTAACTTAGTTCATTTAAAGTTATAGTCCTATGAGTATGGTCGGTGACTTCCTGGGTTTCCTGAGCAAACATTATACCTACATTCTGCGTAGTAAACGGTATTATAAACTCTACCCACATCCCGTCCTCATATATGAAGAATTTTCGTTGACTTGTTACTAAAGCTACTTCATTTCTAACAGGGTTATCTAGCTGCAGTAATTTTGCATATGTTGGAACTACTCTTATATCCCCAAGATTTACATTAGAAGGATTAAATCTAATGGAAACAATGTCTCCTTCTTTTAAATAATCCTCTTCTACAAACCTTATTGAATTAACTGATTCTTCCTCATACTTGTCCCGTGGCTGATATATTCCGTTTACATACACGTCTAACATTTGAATACCCATAATATAAGGTGTATCAAACTCTATTATCTGTTCATCTAAATGTTCTATAGTTACTATAATATCTGTTCTGTATTGAGCACCCGCACGGGTATAAAACCATTGTAAAGCCATTTATATCACCTCTAGGAAGAACGAACACTCGGACGTTCTATAGTCTATGTTTGTGTTATATACCTCAGGTCTAGAAATTTTTAACCAAAAATTAACGTCACTATTAGCAGGAATATTTACAGTTATCTCTTTGCCATACTCTTGAGGACTATCATACTCTTCTGTAGCTAAAAATACCCAATCATAAAACTCATTATAATTAGCAACTCTTATTGTGACTTCTAAAGGAAAATCGTTGTTGTTTCTAGCTATAAACTGCTCCTCAATAACGCCGTTTTGAAGATTACCTAAATGAGTTGTTTCTGCTAATGTTAAAGGCCTTCCGTCCCATGTCAATAAGTCTATGTTAGATACACAAGCAAATGTATCCCCGCCCCATACATTGCTAAGACTAACCTCAGAAACTAAAATATTGTTCTCGTTATAAACTCTAAATGTTCCTGAGAAGGGGTAATAAGGAAGTTTCACTTGCATATTGTCTGACTTAGCCACACTCGATGCTACTACTTCACCTTCATAAGATACAAAAACAGACCACCCAGGTAATACAGAGTAGATGGTTATATAATCATTCTTGTAAAGTTTTATAGAAAATAATTTGTACTCAACGTTACCTGATACAGCCACACCTATCTTCTCACAATGAGGAAACACTACATAACCTTTGCTATTCCATACAGTCCCGCCTTCTGAACCATAACCAGTATATACGTCTCCTGTCTTTACAAGTCTAACATAAGGAATAGCTGTTGTAGGTGTACCGTCTGAATACTCAAAAAGCTCACGTTTTTCAAGTCCGTTAGAGATTCTTATACCTCCGACATCATAAGCATTGGAAGGTATAAACCCATTTACTATTTCAAAAACTAAATTAGAATAAGAGGAAGCATCTATATCTATACTTCCTCTAGTCATGATTATACTAGAACCCTCTTTAGTATACTCTGCATTATCTATAAGCGGATATCTAATTTGTGGGGTACTAAAATCTTCGTGTAAAATAAGCCCGCTACTAAGAGGTTTTAGGATTTTCATCTAAATCCCCCTCCGTTACTCGCGTGGTAATACTTCGTAGTCAATTGGAACGTATACTGCACATTTTACGTTATCTGTTCCATACACCGCTATAATATTCTTTAGTTCTTCTCTAAACTGATTATAGCTTGCATAAGAAGAATGTAAAAACCACGGGTCAGAAGCATACTTACCTGAGCCATTAATTTTAACAGGGGAATTAGCTGGAGAACCTATATTATTTGTAGTAAGTGTTCTTTCTGAGGACTGCTCTTTAGTGTATATTTGCCCTTGATGGAATACTTTTCTTCCATGCGAATCATTGTAATAAGGTCTTACGAATACTAAAAATACTTTTTGAAGTAAATCTGCCATTGTTATCCTCCTTTTTATTTCATATTATTATTAGTATAGACTTATGGGTTTCGTTTGCCTTTCTGCTCCATTTCTACGTCAAATTCAAGTTCTTTCTCAGAGAATCCATATTCGTCTTTCATCATGTTTCTATTAACTTCTCTGTGTGCGTAACCATGTTTCTTACCTCTTATTCTGTCAATATAAGAGTAGTCTTCTGAGTAGATATACATTCCGTCAGGGCCGTATTTAACAACTCGTTTTCCCCACCTGGACTCAAAATAAGATACCATTTTATCTCTGATTGCTTCTAATACTGCTAGTCCATTTAACTCCATGTCGTTTATGTGCTCGTTACGTTCTCCGTCGGCCCACCACTTATACCATCTGACTAGATATTCGTACTCCACAGGCAACTCTTCGGTGGGTCTACACTCTGCTATCCATTCTTCCAATACTCTAACTATGTCGTCTATAGCTGTAACTGCTCTTGATGCTGCATAGAAATATCTGTTTACATACATAAGCTGTTCTACAAATAGAATAAAATCTAGCATGGCTTTGAAAGATATCTTACCTTCCACCGCCAACTCTTCTCCTGTAGGATTAAGCCATATTTTATCAAAAGCTCGTCCTGTCTTAAACCTCCAACGTCTACCAAACCTTAAGTCTTTATACTCTCCTGTCTTTACTTCAACTACTGCAGCTACACTTATTATATCTTTTGTATCTACCTCAGTAAGTGTATCAACATGTGCTGTTTCTGGCTTTTCTATAGGTAACACAGGTGTTACAAACTTATTTAGTTTATTACTTATATCCAATGTAGTTTCTATCTCTAACAAAGGCTTCTTTTCTAGTTCTACTGGATACTCTATATCCATATTATTTGTTTTATACCCAGAACTCCCCTCAACAGTAGGCGGACTTGAACCTTTATATTTTAAAGAATTAACCTCTGGATTATCTATTGTAACTTGCTTTTGAAGGCTCTTACCTCGTACCTCGTTAAATCCTCCACTTAATGATTTTATTTTATTCTGTATTATCTCTAATAATGTATCTTCCATGCCTTTATTTTTAAAGAATGAATCCATTTCGTCACCTGTAAATTCTGTCTGTCTACTATTATTAAAACGAAGATTCTCTTTACTTTCCTTCGCTAACCCCTTTCTAAAGTGTCCCAACAAACCCTCTATAGAAACTTTCTCAATAGCTCTTAGATATTTAATATCTACTTCCAAGATAGGTTCAATAGCTTTTGGGTCTGTGGTCTTTATTTCTGCCAATGGTTCTACTTCAATTAAAGACCTACCCTTAACTTCTTCCTCTGTATTAATATCTATAGCGTCAGGTTTTCTTATGGTTACGTCTTTTAAATCTTTTGTAATTATTTTATCTTTACTTATAGATACTTCTCGGCTTAAGTCTGGAATTACCCCGCAAATAGATAAAGTACGAGATAGCTCTATAGCATTGTCAGAAACAATTTTATTTAAAACATCTGGCTTCGATATATCAGTACATATCTCCACACTTTTATATATACGTTTTAAGTTGTTTATCTGTATCAATGTTTCCACATATTTATAGACTTTTTGTATTATATCTCTAACATAGTGCACTTCTAGTCCATATAACTTAATATTTCTAATTATTTCTTCTGTCATTACAGCTTCTAGTGATATAGTTACAAGTTTATCTACACTTACATCGGTTTCTATACCACCGAATATGGTCTTTCTTGTTTTAAGCTCCTTCAACCTTACATATTTCAATACCTCGCGTATGATATAGTTCTGCTCCTCTACGCTGAACTCGACGTATTTTGGGGTGTATTTCACTATATCATCCACTGAAAAACCATAAAAATAAAGAGTGTACAATTTATCTTGTATATAACTAAACATCATAGGATAAGAAGAAACAATATAAGGTCTAAAAGAAAGTTTAAATTTCACAAGCCCACCCCCTTTTATTTGACACTCCCCATGACTAAAGTCAGGGGATTCTTGGGGCGTTAACGCCCTCATCCATTTCTGGTTCGGACAACGCCCAAGTTAAGGGTGTGCCATCACCCCTCCCTAGGCAGGTCGTATAGACCCTAGGGCTGGTAGACTATCGCTTTAAGCTACACCATCTACCACAGACGTTTTGTTTTTACGACTTGTACTTGTCGCTTAGCTTAAGCCTTCATCCCAACGACTGAAGTCGTGGGCTTTCGGCTAGATTTCTATGTAATATAACCTAACCGAAGTTAGGTTATATGTCGATTCTAATAGCGATTCCTATAAGCACGTCAGGCGAAGTATTAAACGGCGTAAATGGTGCATTTATATTTAAGAAAATATATCTTTCTTCCTCTCCGCTTATATATCTGTTATAAATGAGTTCTGTTTGATGTTCCTTAGCCACTCTAGGTACTGCTAAACAGTGATATAAGATACCTCTATCATTTTCATGTACATCTGTCAGTACTATATCACTAACAGGATGCTTACCAGTATGGGCAGACTGTCCGTTGAATGTCTTTTCCCTAAACTCGTATCCGCCGAATATAGCTACTTTATGAGCCTGGTACGGACGTCCTGTTTTTGTAGCGGCCATTATTACATCGGTAATACCCGTTCCTGTATAATCTCCATATTGTTTCGACAATACGGGTTCAGTATAAGAACCTCCAAACCCTGCAAAATTACCTCTTAAGTCAGTTTCAAGAGCACCATCAATCTGCCTCAACGCCCCGAAGTAGAATGGTGAACTTAACCAATCAGAAGCAGATAATCCAGGGTCTCCCATAACTACGCCAACTCCTGCATTTCTATCGAAGCTAATCCAATATTCTATTGGCAGCCAGCCTTTAGCTATCTGCTCTGCATTTGAGGTTTCCTTAAACCAGTTAACCTTACCTGTCCTGCTAACGTGATCGGCAGGGAAAGTATCGGTATTAGGATCGTAATTTTCACCTATTTGCCAGTTAAAATAAAAATAATTTGTCTTGCCACTATCTGTAGTAGTCGGTTTTTCTATTCTCACGAAGTACTCTGTAATGATTTCTACTTCTTTTTCATAGTCTACAAGTACCTGTTTGCCTGCTAATGCTTCATTACACTGGATAGTTTCTTCGCCTACTATTCTGTACTCCATTAAGTCAAGTTCGCCCTCACCTTTTTTGAGGTAGAGATAATATTTCTTATCTCTAACATAAATTCTAGTACCACCGCCTGCAGCCATAACGTTATTTACAGTTATAATTCCATTCTCGTCGATAGTATGAGGTTCTTTCTTTATCCATTGTTTGATTATCTTAGGCTGAACTTTTACTGTAAATTTATCTGTAACAGACTGTAAAGCGGCTTCTAATTTTTCTTCGGCATTTTCGCCTTCCATGTCATTAGGGTTAGGATATACTAAAGTCCAGTTATTTTCCTCTACTAAAGCATCTCCTGTAGTTAACGCCCTTGCCAAATCTTTAATTATATTGTCTGCTGTCGTAAATCCATGAACATATGCCATAGCTTATTCCTCCTCCATACCTTCAATATAATTTTGAACTATACCCGAAACACCTATTTGTATAGGATGCGGGTTTACTGTTCCTGTGTCATTTAAATTCTTAAATACAATTTGAATTGCTTTATCGTATCTTACTACTGCTACAATACCTATTACATTCACCCTTGCCAAAAGCCCCAAAGACGTGTACCTTGGGTCTGTTTCTTCATAATCACTATAGACAGTTCCATCATATGTTATAATCGCTACTTTTAAGAAAGTTGTCATATCGGTTATCTCAAGAACAAAATTGTCTATACGAGATTCCATATTAACGTAATTAGGCTGATTAATTATCAAAGTACATAAATCCTGTTCCCCGACTTCTATTGTCTGATCCTCCCATGTAAACGACCATTCCATAATTTCTGTATTGTTTATTACTTGCTCATCTACTAGAGTTATAATCTCGTATAATAAAAACTTTTCTAATCCAGAATTATTGTGGAACACTATCGTTATCGGAGTCCCCGCCGAAACATCCTCATAGACTTCTAACGTCCTATACTCGGACATTTCTTTAACATGTGAGCCTTTTATAACATACCTCGAACCTATCATAACGTCATAGGTATCTTCTATGTTATAACTGGTTAAGCAAAGATGGACTCCTTTAAACTCACAATCTACGTCGGGAACATAAACTGCCTGATATGTGTTTTTAGTCGCTGTTATGTGTACTGCCCCTCCCTGTTGATAGTTAAAAACTTTTAAAGGAAAGTACGGGTGGGGGAGTTTTCTAACATCCTGCACAGTTTGAACATTACTTACATTGTCCAACTGGTTGACTTTTTTCACTAGTTCTATATTGTCTACATTCTCAGTATTGACGTTATAAGTTACTACAAAATTCGCCATATTATTCCCCCTCTTGAGTTTCGGAGGTAACCCCTATAAATTTACCTTCTACATTATAGTGTAGACTGATAACAATTTTAAGCAACATCTTTTCGAGATATTCTTCCTGTGATGACTGTAGATATTGAGTCAATTCTTCATAAGTGTAATTATCTTCTACTATGAATAATTCGTCTAACATAGCCCTACGCTCTGCTTCATTAGTGGCTATCAACTCAGGGTCAGTTAATGTTAAAAATTCTGCACGAAGTCTCATATATCGTTCGAATACATCTGGCTGCATACATAATGGATTCGGTAAATACTTTGCAAACTCAGCATACTCACCTATATCCTCTGCTATAAAGTATGTGTCTCTCAATTGCTGATTTTCTAAAATGGCCCGTTCAACATCCTCTTGAGTCTTAGCAGGGTGTGGAGAAATATAAATCCATTTATTGTGTACATATCTTACATAATCATACACTGTCATACCTAATGGATTTGGAACATATTTTATCAGTTCCTCGTAAGGGAGATTATCCTCTACACTGTATCTTCTTCTAAGCTCATCATTTCTAGTGTTATAGAAAGTCATTTTAATAAGTGCGTTATTCTTCGCTTCGGGTGTGCTGTTTTCGTCATCATAAATAGCCCTATAGTATGTCCAGTATCTCTTATTAAGAAGATATTCTACATAGTCGGTACCACTCATACCGAGAGGATTAGGAATAACACTAGTCATTGGTTCTTTTATAATAAGAGCTATTTTTACATTCATAAGTTTATTATTCTCACGTATAAGAGAAATAACCTCTCTTAAATCCCCGCCAAAGTCTATGACGACCCCTGTAAGTTTATTTGGGTTGTCAGGGTCATTTTTCTCTAAAGTGAGTGTGTAGTCATTAGACTCTAACCTCGACAGTAAGTTTGTGTTATACTCTATGGTGTTGTTTCTTTCATCTTTGTGAATTAGGGTATCACCAGGACTAATAAAGCTGTCCTGTGTGATAATCCCCCTCGATATCATGCTTTTTACTTCTCTTTGAACCAAATCTATAATAGGAAATATGAAATACTCATTATTAGAACCCCATGACATACGTTACTCACTCCCTTCATACTTAAACAAATCCAGATAAGTTATATATCCCTGGCCGCTACTCCAGCTATCCTTTATACCTTTAACTACAAAACTGTCCTTTGTAGTGGTGTTAGCATGTTCTATTCCTACTGTGTCTAAAAGGTCAATATACGGATTACCTTCTATGGCAACACTTATTGTAGTGGCGTTCATTT
>Ga0116168_1002851_pt1 | contig 10347 bp, 9 predicted proteins | sample AD_UKC129_MetaG_FD_89795 | JGI IMG/M metagenome (GOLD analysis project Ga0116168, IMG submission 89795) | Active sludge microbial communities of municipal wastewater-treating anaerobic digesters from Canada - AD_UKC129_MetaG | ecosystem: Engineered > Bioreactor > Anaerobic > Digestate | place... | reverse complement strand
GGGGACTCTTCCTCCCCGGGAGATAAAGTTTTTGCTCTGGAAGGGATTGACTTCCATAACTACTGTCTCTCCTAAGAGTCCCCCCCACACTACTCTATCTCCAGGCTTCTTTCCCAGAACCGGTATTATCCGTACCCCCACAGTTTTGTGATTTACCACCCCAATAGCCATTTCATCTCCTATGATGGCCGAAATTGTCTCTTTAGATACCTCGCCGGGGATAGCAATCATATCTAAACCTACCGAGCAAACACTGGTCATAGCTTCCAATTTTTCCAATTTCAGTGCCCCTGCTTTTACCGATTCGGTCATCCCGGCATCTTCACTCACCGGGATAAAGGCTCCGCTTAATCCTCCCACTGAAGAAGAAGCCATAGCTCCCCCTTTTTTACAGGCATCAGTTAAAAGAGCCAGGGCTAAAGTGGAACCCCAGGCTCCACATTTTTCTAAACCCATTTCCTCTAAAATCTCCGCTACGCTATCTCCCACCCGGGGTGTGGGAGCTAGAGATAAATCTACAATCCCGAAGGGCACTCCCAGCTTTTGAGCTATTTCTTTACCTATCAACTCTCCCACTCTTGTAATTTTAAAAGCAGTCCTTTTTACCACTTCAGCTATTTCTCCTAAATCTGCTTCTGGTTTTCTGCGGACGGCTTCTTTAATAACTCCCGGACCGCTTACTCCCACATTTAGAGCAGCATCTGCCTCTCCCGGCCCGTGGAAAGCTCCGGCCATAAAAGGATTGTCTTCCGGAGCATTGGCAAAAATCACCAGCTTGGCACACCCTATACCTCTTTCTTGAGCGGTTAAAAGAGAGGTTTCTTTTATTATCTCTCCCATCTTTAAAATAGCATCTACATTTATTCCGCTACGGCTGGAAGCTAAATTTACCGAGCCGCAAATTCTCTGGGTTTGCGAGAGAACAAGGGGGAGGGAATCAATAAGCAATAAGTCTCCGGAAGTGAACCCTTTGGGAACTAAAGCACTAAATCCTCCTATAAAATCAACCTGGAGCTCTCGGGCTAAATCATCCAACCTCCGGGCTAAAGCTACAATTTCTTCCTTCCCTTCTTTCCCGTTTAAGAGAAAAGACACCGGAGATATTGCTATTCGCCGGTTCACTACAGGAATTCCATACTTAATAAAGGTTTCTTCTACTATCTCGTGAAAAGGAAAAGAGAGATGACGAATCTTTTCTACTACTTTCTCTATGGTGGAAGAAAAATCATCCGAGCGACAATCCAGAAGATTGATTCCCAGAGTTACCGTTCGAACATCTAAATTCTCTATCTCTAACATCCGCAGAGTTTCTAAAATTTCTGAACGGTCAAAAAGCATTTTTTCACCTCAAATCCGGTGCATAGCCCGAAAAATGCTGGCGTGCTGCATATAAACTTTAACTCCAATCTCTTCTCCTTTGTGGGTGAGGTCACGGTGCAGTTCTGCAAGGCTCACCGGGCATTGGGATGTGTCTCCCACTAAAATCATGGTAAAATACTCTCCTAATATTTTTTGGGTGATATCTTCGATATTTACCTGGTGCTTGGCAAGACAGGAAGTAATAGCAGCAATAATTCCTATTTTATCTTTGCCCACCACGGTGATAACCACTTTGTTTTCTGTAGCGTTTTCTTCTTCCAGCTCATGAAAAGGAATATCGTCCATATTCTTCTCCACCTTTTTTAATTTTTTCACTAAAAATATGAGCCTGGCGAACAGGCTCAGGTAAGCGATACTTAGTAGTCACTAATAGCGTCCAGCGTTTTGCTCTCTCTAAGTCAATTTTATTGCCCGGAGAGACAAAAACGGGTTTCACTTTTTCTTTAGTGCGCAGCGCCATCCCCACCTTTTCTCCCTGGTATTTTATCCAGGAAAAAGAACCTCGTTGAGGAGAAGGCTCTTCAAAATCACCTACTAAATTGCTTTTCGCTACTCCCACAGAAACTATCCCGAATAAAATTCCCAGATGAGTAGCTAACCCCACCCCCCGGGGGTGAGCAATGCCCTGTCCATCAAAGAAAAAAATCTGGGGCTGAGAGCGCAAAAGAGATAACGCTCTCTCAATGGCGGGACCCTCTCGAAAGGATAAAAACCCCGGAATGTAGGGGAAAGGAGGAAGAGCTTTACCCCAGGATACTTCCCTCACTCTTAAGGAAGGGAAATCTAAAACCACTACTGCTGCTAAAGCTTCTTTCTCGGTATTGTAAGAGACATCTATCCCTGCTACTAAATCGACATCTTTATCCTGGTAGGGGAAATCAAAAGACAATAAACTTTTTAATTTTTCCTGTATTTTCTTTGCTTCTTTTACATCTACAGTATAGGGAAAATCAAATAATTTCTCCATAGAAGCATTTTAAATCAAAGGAGAAAAAAGAGGAAGATGATGGGCTAAATTTTTAAGAGTGAGTTATTTCTAATTCTATGGTTTTAGTAAGAATGTCGGCGTAATTAAAAGAAGCTCTCTGGCTTGAACCATCTACATCTGTTATCATAGTAAAGAAGAAGGGATAAACTTTTTCTATTACTCCTTTTTTGGTTATTGTTTTTTTCCTTCCCTTGTTGACTTCAACAACTACTTCTTCTCCCACAATAGAAGCTACCCATTCTTTGATTTGCTCAATATTCTGAACTACCAAAGAACATCATTCCCTATGAATTTTCTTTTATTATACACCAAAAAGGAGTAAAAAGCAATTTTCAAGTGGTCGTTAGAGTTACTTTATGATGTAGTTTTTTCCCGATACTGCTTCCCAATCCTTAACTAGAAATAAGGAGATAAAAGTGAGCTAACCCGTGAAATCCATGGTAATTAACCCTTATCACCAGCACGAACAGCCTGCGGCGTAAGATTAAAGGGCAAAATAGACATAAGAATTTAAATAATAACGTTGAGGGAAAACACACCAGCGTGGGGGGTGCTCCTGAATTTTTTACCTCAGGTAGATAATTTTCAAGCCTTGAGTGATTGAGCAGGTTTTGCGGGATACTTAATAGAGTTGAAAAACTAATCTTGTATTTGAGCAAGAATAAGGATATTATAGTTTTACAATAACAAACGGAGGAGAAAATGATGACCCACAGAGAAAGATTCTTAAGATGCTTTAAAGGAGAACCTCTAGACAGAGTCCCTGATTTTGAGTTCGGGGCATGGGAACAAACAATAGAAAGATGGCACAATGAAGGGTTGCCTGAGGAATATACAGGAACTGACGCAGCAATAGATTATTATTTTCATACAGACAACACAGAATATGGTCCAGCACCGTACGTTAATGTTGGGCTATTACCCGGGTTTACGTATAAGATACTGGAAGAAAAAGAAAACCATCTTATAGTTCAAGATGGAGATGGAGCTATAGCCGAGATAATGAAGCCCGAATATGGAGCATCAATACCGAAATATCTGAGATTTGCTATAGAGACAAGAGAAGACTGGGAAAGAATTAGAGATGAAAGACTGAATCCAGATGATCCAAGACGAGTCCCTCCCCACATAGATGAATTGTGCAAGCTTACCTTCGATGCAGATTATCCAATATTTATCTCTGGTGGCTCACTATATGGGTGGCTAAGAAACTGGATGGGGGTGGAAAGGCTTTCTGTTACTCTCTACGATGACCCCCAATGGGTTGAAGAGATGATGGAACATCTTACTATGGTTATGCTAAAAGTCTACGAGAAAATTGCTGGAAAATGTAAAATAGATATGGGCCTGTGGTGGGAAGATATGTGTTATAGACAGGGGCCTCTCATCTCACCAGCTATGTTTGAGAGGCTTATGGTTCCACGCTATAAGAGAGTTACCGATTTCCTGAGGAGAGAATGTGATTGTGAATTTCATATGGTAGACTGTGATGGAAACATACATCAACTTGTAGGGCTCTGGCTTGAAGGTGGAATAAATGTTATGTTTCCCTTAGAAGTAGCACATACAGATGCTTATAAAATATCAAATGATTTTGGTGAAAAAGTCGCCTTGAGAGGTTATTTTGACAAGAGAGCCCTCATAGCGGGAAAATCCGCTATAGATGAAGAATGTGAGCGTATCACTCCTCTACTTAAGAGAGGTAGATTCATCCCTCATACAGACCACCGGGTGCCCCCCGATGTATCGTGGGAGAATTACAGATACTACAGAATGAAAAAATGCGAACTTATAGGAAAAGAATATAGAGAGGGGAACCAGGAAACAGAAGAATCAAGAGAATTTAAACCTACATTTCTGGCATAAAACTAAGGGTAAAGACTCCCTGCCCTTAATCTAAGAGACAGGTAGTCTTTACCCCGGAACCCTATCTGTTTCTTGTAAGTTTAATGTTCTTATTACTCTTTCTCTTTTAGTCATCCTATTCTTCTTTCCACTAAGCTTCTTAGTTTTTCCATGTAGTAACAGAAATTGGTAAATGAAACATCGGGAGGCAAGCTATGGTCAGGAGCAGGAACATATCCACCCTCTGCTATGAGAGGCGATACTCTGTGGAGCTCTGCATCAATGGCTTTCTTCCCTTCCGCTATAGCTCTTTTATCTATACCTCCCATCATTCTCAATTCTCTACCAAATGTCTTTCTGACTTCTACCACATCCATTCCGGCCTGAACCTCAAAGGGATAGATAAAATTTATCCCAGCATCAAGCCATATGGGAATCAGAGAGGTGATGTTGCCATCACTATCCAGGGAAATCCACTTAACTCCTCGAGAATGTAAAAAGTCCACCACTCTCCTATATCTGGGAAACATAAATTTTCTCACTAACTCAGGACTTATTAATGGTCCAGTTTTATAAGCCATATCTTCCCAGAAACCATACATATCTATGTCAGTATAATCTAAAACTTTATCCATCAGGGCAATAATAAAATCTGCAAAGGCATCCATCATCTCTTCTACAAAAGCCGGGTCATCATAAAATAACATACACAGCCTCTCTACACCAACAAGGTTTCTCAGAGGACCGAAGAATCCTCCCCATCTATCAGAGATAATAATCAAAGGGAAGTCTCTCTTCTTATAAGATTGTAGTTTAGTTACATAATCCTCTCCAATTCGGGAAGCAAGGTCGGGTTGCATTCTTTCTTTCATGAATTTGTGGAAGTCTGCTCTGGTTTCTACAGGAAAACGGACAAACTGGGGCATTGAAGACATAGGATTATCCTTTCTTTCCCTCATTAAAATCCCTTCATGATTTATGTAAAGAATGGTCCTGTCGTCTTCCTGGATAATTTTCTTCTCAAACGGAGGATGGGGAAAGAACCAGTGACCTATCCACTCCCAATGGTCTACATTAAACAGAGGCTCTTTATCCGGGTTGTACCCTTCTCTTTTCCATCTTTCAATTGTCTCTGGCCAGGCTCCCCATCCTATCCCATAGATACCTCTATCTACAGGCTTATATTCCATAGTATTTAAAAATCTTTCCCGAGAAGTCATAAACCTACGCTTTTAATGCTCCAGAGGTTAATCCCCCTATAAAGTGCCTCTAAGCCCCTACACTTCATAAACTTATCTGTATTATATTGCCTCCGATTGTTTGTTAAAGCAGAAAAAAAAGAGAAACGTCACAGCTATACTGAGGTCTTTCCCTCCCACTACTGGTTAACTGGTTAAAATTCAACCATGAGGAATGATAAAATCTAGTAGGCCTGACAGCGCTTTATAAAAGAACAAGTACAAAGAGACAAATTCTGGCGCGCCTGGAGGGATTCGAACCCCCAACCTACAGATCCGTAGTCTGTTGCTCTGTCCAGTTGAGCCACAGGCGCACCTCACACCAATAATTATATTTCCATCCGGCTATAAAATCAACTACTTTACTTCTCTACTTGATAAGAACGACTAATTATCACCACTGCCCCTACTACCAAAGGTAGAAATGCTACAGCGTAAAGGTAAACTCCATTTTCTTTTTTCAAGAAACGAATAGTCCGTTCACTTTTGGGGATATGTTCCCCGGTTTCTTTAGAAATAGTAGATATCTGGTAATCAACTTGGGGAAGATTTTCCCCCAAAGTTACCTTATAGCTTTCAAAAGTGGGTTGATAACCGCTCATTTTCAGTTCTTCATCATAGGGAATTATTTCATAACCCAGCTCTGGCCCGGGAATTTGTTTTACAAAATAAGGAGCTTTGTCCACTACCTGCAGGATCTCTTCTCCCCTTCCCAAAAGAACCTGGGCGTTACTTACTGGCTCAACATGTACCCATTTCCACTTTTCTAACCGACCACTGTTCTGAGGATCTTGGAGTTTATTGTAATACAGTTCATTATATTCTTCCTGGTAAAAAGGGTTAAAGTATAGCTCATTTTTACCTACCGCGTGGATAATCCAGGAAGGATCGTCACAGTTTTCTCTTCTCGTCCAGCGGTTCCCCGGGATAATCTCATATCCCACTCCTTCTTGCCGGCGGGAGGTAAAAGTTACCAGTTTCTTTTCGCTTCCTTCAAAAATAGTTCCATCTTCCAGTCTCACCCTGATTTCATAGTTGCCCACCGGAAGGTTAAGAATAAACCCCTCCGTTGGTTCAGTAACATAAAACTTTACAAATTCGGGAGGTTCTGGCTGCTGGGGAATAGGAATGTCAAGGGGCCCAGTTTCGCCAGCCTCTCTCCTCTGGCGTACTTCTTCAAAAAACTTGTTTACCTGCTGTTGATAATACTCCATGGCCTGATAATATTCCTTAAGTTTCTGGTTAAATTCATCTACCGCTGCTTTATACTGGTCATAATACTCTTGAGCCTCATCATCTAGATAGATTATAGCTTTTTCTGACCAATAGCCTTCAGGATAATAAAGAACATATTTTTGTTTCTCCATAGTCCTTATCAGCCTTCCTCCCTGCCAGATTTCCAGCTCTCCCGGTACTTCTTCATTCAAGGTACTAAACCCGGCCATATATCGGCGAGTTATAGGCCAATAATAAACAATGGTTTTTCGAGGACTCACCACGCTGTTAACATCGGCAATAAAGTACATGGTATCTTCGCTCTGCGGACAAAAACTCTTACTAAAACCAAATCCGTTAAAAGAAGTTAGCGAGTACACTAATTGTTCTCGGAAAAGAGGTGCCTGAGCCCAAGAGATGCTTCCTCCCCAAGCTAAAATACCTGCTAAAACAAAGAAAACCATTTTCTTATTCATCAGGCTTTAACCCCCCTTCGATTCATAGTAAATATAGAGAGAACCATGAAAATTAGGGAATAAATCAGACAGTAGGCTATATTAGCTAAATACAGGGACCAGCTTTCTAAGACTACAGCATCTAGTCCCCGGCTTAAAAAAGCAAAAGGCGATATCCAATTTATACCTTGAAATATATAAGAAAGAGTCTGGCGAAGATAGAGAAGAGGAAGAGATATGGTTGCTTCTTCTCCTAAACCCAAAAGAGCACCATAGGCAAGTTGGATAGCTAAAAAAGCTCCCAGAATAGCTAAAAGAGTAATTACCGAGCTGCGAATCCGGCCAGTTAAAGAAGAAATGAAAAGCCCAAAGCTCACCACACAGGATATGAGAAAAATCCCCATAAACAGAGCTTTAATCAAACCTATGGTAAATCCCAGATTAGTAAAGTAGCTTACTAAGTAAAAGTAAACAGCGGTAAAGCCTAAGGCTATAATTCCTAGGAGCAAATCTTTAAAATATTTACTCCACAGAAAATTCCCCGCTGTTACTGGTCCATAGAAAAGAACTTCTAAGGTTCCTTGTTCTCTTTCTCGAGAAATGGAAATAGCCGATACTATTACCAAATAGATAGAGATAATAACTAAAGTGATATAGAGAGGCTGATGAAGGGGGTAAGCCGAAACTAAAATGTCCTCTTCCCGTATGCCATCTACAAAATTCTTTAAGATGAAAGAAGAAACCAGGAAAGAGGCAAAAATGGCCGCATAATATCCCCAGCTATATAAAGTATAGAGAAAATCCCTTTTAAAAAGAGTTTTAGTTGCTTTTTTTGCCATTTTCATTCCTCCTTTTTAGGTAGCTGCAACTCTACGTCTTCAATAACATCTTCAAAATCTCCTTGAGGGGTGTGGAGTACCAGTTCCATAATGCCATATTTTTCTTTCTCGGGGTCAATCTCGATCTTATCCCAGGTAATAATTCCTTTGTTTCGGGAAAGATAGGCATTGGGGTCCCAAAAAATCTCGATTGGCCCTTCAAAAATCAGCCTTCCCCGACTGTAGTTGTCCTCATCTTCTCCCTCTCTTACGTAGAGTTTACCCTCCAGCTGAAGAGGAAGAGCAGGAAAATCTGATATTCCAATTCCTTTGGAATTTTTGAAACGGATCTCAATTTGAATTCCTCTATCTACGGGGTCGGCAAAACATATTATACCAGCTAAGTCAGGAATTTCTTTTCCCTCCATGGTGAAGTCAAAAACATTGACTCCTCTTTTTATCTCTAATTCTTGAGAAAAAGGATGATAATAGGGAGCCTCAGCTTGAAGAGTATGCTTTCCGGGAGGAAGATTAGTAAATTGATAATCTTTGCTCTGAAATAAAATATCAGAACGTCCATCAATAGTAAGATGCAATTTCTTTACCACGTCTCCGGAATAGTAATCTACTACCTTACCTTGCAAAATTCCATAGTTTAACCGAACAGTAAAATAAGAAACCCCGAATAAAACCACAATAACTCCTACAACAACCAAAAAAATAGAGAAACCAGTTTTTCTCCTCATGCCACTTCCCCCTCTTGAGCCAGTAAAGAAATATTATGCTGAGTAATGGTAATGAATGCCTCTTCCAAGCTCATTTCCTTAGCCTTCATAGAAAGAGGAAGATATCCATTTTGGTAAAGAAATCGAGATAACTCCGGGCGGTAGTCCCGATCAGTTTTTAAACCTACTTTCAGTTTGTTCCCTTCTATACTAAACCCTCTTAGAAAATCCAATTTCTCTAAAGCAGAAACCAAGCTTTCTGCTTCCTTGTCTAATTCTATCTCCATCTCTATAGTATCGGTTAACCTCCTCCGGATATTGTCCATAGTATCTTCAGCTAAAAGCTTTCCTTTATTAATGATAGCTACTTTTTTGCATAACCTCTCCACTTCTGAGAGAAGATGAGAAGAAATAAAAACTGTTTTACCCTGGTGGCTTTCTGCTTCGATTAAATCTCGAACCTGCTTGATGCTATTAGGATCTAAGTTAGCTACTGGTTCATCCAGAATGAGGAGTTCTGGATCATGTAAAAGAGCACGAGCAAAAACCAATTTTTGCTGCATTCCTTTAGAAAAAGATCCTATTTTTTTGTTCTGGTCATTTATCAGCCCTAGGGCCTCTAACAACTCTTCAATCCTTTTAGAAGCCTGGGGTACTTGATAAAGTTCTCCAAAAAAGAGAAGATATTCTCGAGCGGTCATTTCCTTATAAAAATAAAGATTTTCAGATACTACCCCGATTCTCCTTTTTAATTCTACTTTGTCAGGGGATAGCTCTTCTCCCAAAAGAAAAACTTTACCACTGGTAGGAGGTATGAGCCCTAAAATCATATTAATAGTAGTGGTTTTCCCAGCTCCATTGGGGCCTAGAAAACCATAAATGTCTCCTTTTTCTACCTGGAGGTTTAAGTTATCCACAGCCTTAAAGCCATCAAATTCTTTAGTTAAGTTTAAAGTTCGAATCATAAAGTTTTTCCTACCCCCTTTTCTCTAATTAAGCCTATTTTAGCAGAAAAAAAGTTTAACTTATCATTTTTAAAGCTTCTTATAAGCGTATCTCAAAAAAAAGGCAATAGTTCCTCCAATCTGCCCCGGAATTTATAAAAGCCATATTATCTCCCTTAATCTCTTTAACAAAAAAAAGCAGGAGATAAACTCCTGCTTTTTCTCCCGGCAGCTTCCTACTTTCCCACCCAGTTGCCCAGGCAGTATCATCGGCGTTAGAGGGCTTAGCTCGGGGTCCCCAAAAAGTCTTAGACTTTTTGGGGTACCTCATCCGTGTTCGGAATGGGAACGGGCGTTTCCCCTCTGCTATGACCACCGGAATATCTATAGATAAGGTGGAAGAGATATTCCTCTAGTTTGCAGTCAAGTCCTCGACTTATTAGTACCCCTCGGCTCCGGATGTTACCATCCTTCCACCGGGAGCCTATCAACCGGGTAATCTTCCCGGAGTCTTACCTCTATTGAGTGGGATACCTAATCTTGGGGTGGGCTTCGCGCTTAGATGCTTTCAGCGCTTATCCTCTCCGAACGCGGCTACCCAGCTATGCCCCTGGCAGGACAACTGGTACACCGGAGGTTCGTCCATCCCGGTCCTCTCGTACTAGGGACAGCTCCCCTCAAGTATCCTACGCCCACGACAGATAGAGACCGAACTGTCTCACGACGTTCTAAACCCAGC
>Ga0116168_1002832_pt1 | contig 10419 bp, 6 predicted proteins | sample AD_UKC129_MetaG_FD_89795 | JGI IMG/M metagenome (GOLD analysis project Ga0116168, IMG submission 89795) | Active sludge microbial communities of municipal wastewater-treating anaerobic digesters from Canada - AD_UKC129_MetaG | ecosystem: Engineered > Bioreactor > Anaerobic > Digestate | place... | reverse complement strand
GGACGAAGACGCGAGGACCGCCCTTTTCAACTCAGGCACGTCAGGTATGGAAAAGAAAACGGCCGTTTTTGCGGGAAAGAGTTTTGCCGCCATCGGAGGCTCAATGGCCACCGCGGCCCTTATGTTCGTCATGACCACACTAAGAGCGAAACACACAACGAACAGGAATCGGCCATACCTCCGCATAATCAGTTCTCCTCTTGGGAAGTAGTCACTACGTTTCCACGATGCCCGGCGAGCCTCGGCCGCTAGCTATTCAACCCAGGAACGCCAGAACCCGCACACTGGCGGCATTGTCGAGCCAGCTTATTAGGTCAATGGCGATATTGGGCCGTACGAGGCCCCTTGCCAACTCTATCTACACAAGAAATCCGGCAAGGTTACACATCGAGAGCGGTACCAGCCGCTCTCGTTCTTCTGGGTGGTGTGTTCCGCCGGTCACCTACATCAATAAGGATACAGTCCCTTCAGGCCACGCTCAGCGGTGTTGGGGAACTCGTACTCCACCGTTATCTCGTCGTTTTTGTTCTTCACCTCGATTCCGCCTAGTCGGGGATCCCAAAGCCACGTCCATTTTCGCAATTCGTCGCGGTGGAGAATACACCGATCGATCACGCGGGTTCGTTTTTCCTTCCTCCAGCCGCCGTACATCCAGGTGTATTGCCAAATTTCGTGACGGATGGTGGCAGCCCCCGGAAAATCGGCCTCGTAGCTGGTGGGAAGGTCCCGAATTAACATGACGAGGACGCGCACCACCTCGTCATTGCCACCGAAATACAGCGGCTCGACCTTATTCTCATAATGACGCGAGGCCCGGATGTCCTCCTCGATCGTTTTTCGGTGCTCCTCGTCCACTTCGGTATCCCCTCGGAAAAACGGGTCGAACTCGAGCACCGGCGGGAAGTCGAAACCATCAATGCGGATCCGCTCATTTCCCAAAAGGACCGCATCGTACCTGCCCGGCGAAAGGCCCTCAAAGACCCAAGTTTCCTGGTTCCGCTGACGGCCCGAGATACACTGAGGGCTATCGATCTTGGCCTTTGGGTCCACCGGCCGGACAGGGTTCCCGTCGCGGTCCCAACGCTGGATAAGCCCAACAAGTTGCAGCGGCGGGGCATTTCGAATGCGCAATGTGACCTCTGCCGATAGTGAAAGGCCTGATCTTCCCCCAATCGCCAAGCACACCGACACTATCGTTACCCAAGCGAGTCGATCAGTTCGACAAAGCATTTCCTGCTCCCCAGCGCTGTCCAAAATCATGCCTCCGTGGCGATCACGGCTTACCTGTACCCAGTTTCTGAAGCAGCTCCTTGGCCTCACCAACGAATGGACTACCGGGATAATCCTTCAAAAGGGATTCCAGCGTCGCTTTGGCCCTCTCCGGTTGACCGCGGGCTACGTCGCTCCTCGCCGAAAGGAGTAACAACTCTTCGATGTATGGCGAATACGGATTGACAATTAACATCCGGTCCGCGAGGGCGCAAACAACCTCATACCGTTGGCGTGCAAACCAGTATTTTCCCGACAGGAGGGGTAAGTAACCCTCGATCGTATCGCCTGGAAATTCATCCAACCAGAGGCGAAGTTCGGCAGCCGCACGATCCAACTCTCCCGATTTCAGAAACTGCTCTACCGACCGGCTATGTGCCCCCCGCCAAGCCGTTCGCTCGATTTCGGTCCGACGATCCGCAACCAACCGCTCCGCCTCCCGATAGGCCTTGATGGCAGCCTCTTGATCACCCTTGGCCGCCCAATAGTCGCCCATAAGTCGTTGGTACAAGGCAGCTAAAGCGTCCTGCCGTCCCTGGCCGCCAACCATGGTCGCGGCCTTATCGAGCCAATCTTTCGCCGTGGCAACATCAACCAAGTCGTTGAGGCAGATATCAGCAATGTTCAGATAGGCTTCGAGTTTGGCTTCACTCGTTTCAAGCCTTTCACTTGCCGTCGTCCACAGTCCGAGTGCCTTCTTCGAATCGGCGAAATAATTCCTCGCAATGGGTGCAACATTCCGAACAATCGCAAGGATATCTTGATCACCTTTTTGCTGGCCTTTTTCTAACCCTAACACCGCAGCATCGAGGGCCTTCTGCAGATATTTGCGACGCTCGGCCTCTCGCGTCTTATCGTCTAGTTTATCTGCCGCCGAGCTCGCCTTTGCCTCTTCTTCATCCACGAACACGGTGTTAGGTGGCGGGGGCGGCAAATACTGATCGGCTTTAGTCAGAAAAGCCGTCACAAACTGGAGTAAAGATTGGGCGTCGAGTTTCTCCGGCTGATATGTCTCCAATACCGGAAGTAAGTCATCCAACTGCAAGGGTTTTCCCTTTTGCTGAGTCCGCGGGGAGCCAATCCACACTCTTTGCGCAATCTCAAACGGTCGTCCTGCCCGCGTTACCGTTTCCTTGACCGTGAAAACACCTGGTCGCAAGAAGACATGATCAACGGCAAGTCCCTGGGAGGTTTGCCCGTCACCAAAATCCCATTCGATCTTGGCACTGGATACCAAAGGCGGTGGCGATTTGTCTGTGAACCGGACGGCTAGCAACGGCAAATCTCGATCAGGCAAGGGAACTTCACCGACAATGACAAATTCGAAATCCGGGAGAAACCGCTGCGCGGGACTCATCGGGGGTCCTGCCCGGCCACGCATAATGAGATTGGCCCGAAAGGCCTCACCGGGGATGACCGCGGGTGCCGGCTGATCACCTTTGGGGTTAACCTCCCAAGCCGCCACCGCAATGCCCACTTCGGTCGTGGCTGCATGATAGTACTCAAAACGATGGGCTCCCGCGGTGAACTGGATGTCCTTCCGAAGACCGGGTCTCGCCTGATAGCTGGGCGGATGACGCCCCGGCGCGGATACCACAACTTTACCGTCGATAAGGAGAAAGCTACAGTCCTGGCTCGATGTGTAGAAGCCATACACTCCCGTTTGCGCAATGTGCAACATTCCCGAATATCGACTCATGTAAGGCCCAGGCGGACCAGGAAACGGATGACCGGCGTGGAACACCCCGGAAACATAATCGGCCCCGAGGGGCCTGGATGACTCGAAAGCGGCCTTCACGGATTCAAAGCTGTTGAGGTTACAATCCCGGTATTCGCGCACTTCCAACAAGAGTCCATCCTCACTTGTCCAAGTTGGCCGACGGTCATCAGGCAAAGCCGGCCCGCCGTAAAGAATCTCATACGGAGATCGTGCCGACGTTACTTGAAATGCGAGACGGCAAAAATCCCCCGGTCCCAACTGAAGGATCCGTACCGGCACCAAATCATTACCTGCTGCCACGATGACGTTCCTACCCTGGGGATCGATTTGGCCGTGATGGTAGAACTCCACGACCCCGATGGTGCCACCAGTTCCCCCAGGTAACTCGATGGGACGAAGAAACGCGAACTCTTGGCCTGCCCTGCGGAAATTCTGGCCAGGACTTTCTTTACAATGGAGAACGCCGAGAAAAACAACGAGCAAGGCCAAGACAATCGACTTATCGTGGATCAGCGAAAAGCAACTCTTCCACGACGCGTAGGCACACGAAATTGTTGCACCCCGTTGGTCCTTTCGCGATTGCCTCATGAATTGGTTCCTTCCCAGTCAAAGACGGGATCGGCGTTGATCCGTACAGAGCCATAAACTAATTTAGGTAGATAGACCGCAAGATGGAAGGAGGTCTCGAATCATGTCGCAATCAGCATCGGCTGCGATGCCGCAGATGTCGCCCGAAGAAGCCGTTCGTCGCGTAGCCCAGGCCCGGGAGCTTCTCCTCAAGGAAGTCCACAAAGTCATTATCGGACAAGATGAGATGATCGAGCAAATGATCATCTGCATCTTTGCCCGCGGACATTGCTTGACCATTGGTGTGCCCGGTCTGGCAAAAACACTGACGGTCTCCACTTTGGCGCGGGCCATGCACTTAAAGTTCAGCCGCATTCAGTTCACGCCCGACCTCATGCCCAGCGACATAACGGGCACCGAGATCATCGATGTGGATCCAACAACAGGGAAACGGAGTTTTCGCTTCGTCCATGGTCCCGTGTTCGCCAACATCGTCTTAGCCGACGAAATTAACCGAACCCCGCCCAAAACACAGGCCGCGTTGCTACAGGCCATGCAGGAATACGAAGTAACGGTTGGGGGAAAAACATACCCGTTGGAACAGCCGTTTTTCGTCATGGCCACGCAAAATCCCATCGAGCAGGAAGGGACATATCCGCTGCCCGAAGCTCAACTCGACCGATTCATGCTTTCCATCAATATCACCTATCCAACGCGGGCAGAAGAGCGCGAGATCGTTATGGCGACGACCCAACTCACCAAACAGGAAATTCAGCCTGTTTTGACGGGTCGCGACATTCTTTGGATTCAACAACTCGTCCGGCAGGTCCCTATCGCCCAGCACATGGTAGATTACGCCGTGGACATCGTTCGTGCCACCCGCCCGAAAGAACCGCCGAGCCCTGATTTTGTCAAGAATTGGTTGGCTTGGGGGGCCGGGCCGAGAGCCGCACAGAACATTGTCCTCACGGCCAAGGCCCGTGCTATTCTGCATGGACGGTTCGCCGTCACCGCCGATGATATTCGGGCCATGGTCTTTCCCGTGTTGCGCCACCGCATTTTTACCAACTTCAATGCGGATGCCGAAGGCGTAGATGTGGATCAGATTTTGGAGAAGATCCTGGAGGTTGTTCCCGAGCCCACCTACGGCGAGAAACTGCCGGTATCGTCTCGAAGTCCACGGAAGGCGGTGGCGAAGTCCCCGTCACCGCCAGAGCCTCCGCCAGCAAGTGCCCCTGTTACAGAAACGCCATTAGTCGAACCACCACCGGCGGCGCCCATCGCCACACCGCCGGTAGCCAGGCCGGTCCCGATCGTTCCCCCGGCAGGAAAGGAAGGTGGCACCAAGTGAGTGCAACAGAATGACTTCGTCATACCATACTGTCGTAGCCGTCCGTTGGGGGCTCGAATGGTCCGCCAAAATGGGCCCCGTCTTTGGGAGGTAACAAGCATGACTACGAACAGAATACTGCCGACTATCCTCGCCGGTGTCATCCTCTGGTACGTGGCGGGATCCGCCGTCGTCTTGGGAGAGGATGGGGCTCAGAGCGAGGCCCCGAAGGACCCAGCGGTCGCGAAACAATCGAAACAACAGATTGACGAGATGGAGCTTCGTGGCGGAAAGAATTTTATCCCCACCAAGGTGTATTCGGCCGAGGAAGATGCCGCCATTCTCGAGATGTTTCAGGGCCTTCGTGTCGCCGATGTCTGTGATGCCATGGATCAGGTGGGGCTGCGAAACGTGGGCGTCATGAGTCCCGAGATTCGGCCGGCCTGGAAAGACCCGGTCAATTTGAGTCATCGTTTTGTCGGCGTGGCTATAACAGTCCGTTATGTGCCCCACAATATGGTAGTGCCATCGCAGCTTTCCCCGGAAGAGTTCAACCAATGGTCTGGCAAGTGGTACGCGAACCTATCGCCTGAGCCATTTGTCGAGCTCATTCGTCCCGGAACTGTGGTGGTTATAGACGATGCCAATGGAGCGGATGTGGGTTCGATTGGGTCGAATAACATCATGGGCTGGAAGAAGCGCGGCTGTGTAGCCGTGGTGACAGATGCTACGGCCCGTGATTTGGACGAAATTGCACTCGAACGCATCCCCTTGTATTTTCGAGGGCCAGGCCGTGGGATTCGACCCGGGCGAAACCTCATTGAATCGGTCAACCGACCTGTGGAAGTGGGAGGCGTGCTCGTCCGGCCCGGGGATATTGTTCTCGGCGATGCCGATGGTGTCATTGTGGTTCCGCGGGAATATGCCGAACAAGTCGCTGCCTATGCCCGAGCGACACTGGAAAAGGATAAAGCGGCACGAAGGAACCTCTATCGCGCGTTGGGCATCCCAGACGACGTTTCAGTGCAATAGGGGCTCGGCGAATATGCGATCCCAGCAAAAGTCGTGACTTTTGGCAAATTAGTCTTTCGATGGCGTGCTGCGAATCTTGGCAACCACATCCTTTGTGATGTCGATGGTGGCGTCGGCCCAGACGACCTCCCTTCCCAGATAACTCAACAATTCTTGCGGGTTATTACCGGAGGGTTCTCGACTGGTTCGAAGGACGAGGACAAACCCGCGCTCCCGTGCGATCTGGTCGACGGCCCCTTCGATCTGCTTGTAAGCCCCCAGCAAAAGTTGGCGCTCCCGGTTGAAAAACTCCTGTTGTTGCAACTGAAACTCCGTTTGAAGTTGGGAAATCTCCTGCTGAAGCCGAGCTATTTTTTCTTTGTAGTCGGGCGTATCAGGCGAGACCTTTTGGAGCTCCTGTTGCTGCTGCACAAGTGCATTCTGCCGCTCTTGAAAATGCGACCTGGCCCGTTCCACGTCCGCGCGAAGCACCATTTGCTCGCTGCGGAACTGTGGCAGATTCTCCAGGACCGTTGCCACGTCGATCACGGCGATCGGGAAAGGCTGGGGCGTTAAGCGATGTTCGGGCAGGCTCGGTCTCTCCTCCTCAGCTATGCCATCGGAACCCGGTATTGATAAGAGCGAACACATCATAACCGCGCACGACGCAACCAGTATCAGTAGCCGAGTAAAACGCAGCTTAGCCATGGGTTATCTCCTCATCAGAAGTGTGCTGTGCTATTAGAAGCTGTCCTTGGAATAATCAGCCGGTGCCGTCCGCTTTTTCGTCGCCACTTACTGGGGGCACGGACTGACGCTTCGCCGCAATACTAGCATTGTAATGAGTTCCGTCACCCATGTTGGCCAACGGCACCGGTTTAAAACGTGAAATTGCCCTAACGCGTTAGGTGAACATATCTGGAAATGGTTGTGACCTTACAGGTATCCAAGAGAATCGGCGCCTGCTCGCTTCGGGAGACATTCCCTTCGCAAATCCCTAGCCGGGTGATTGCGACTCCCGATAACAAGAAGCTAAACTGTCGGACAAACGAGAGCGGTTCGCGCAGCCGGACTAGGGCACGGCGCGGTGGCATGGCCTCCAGAGTTAAGGAGCATCATGATGCATCGGCGTCAGTTCTTGCAAGCGGCAACTCTTATTGGTCTAGGAACACTGCCGACATGGAACCGCAGGACCGCCCAAGCCCTGGAAACCAGTCCTGTGAAGATTCAACAGCCGCGGCACGGGGCGGTCCTCAACCGCCGCCATGGTCGGATGCTGGGCAAGGGGTTAGAAATCTCGGTCATCGGTCACGCACCACCTGGTCGTGTGACGGTCAACGGGGTCACTGCGGAACGAAATGGAGAGCAATTCTCAGCCAAGGTTATTCTCGACCAACGAGATGTCGATATCCGCGCCGTTCACGAGGAAAGTCAGCACGAGGACAAAATTCGGGTACGATGGGATCGGCACAGTTTTCCCCGCTATCGCTTTGCGATTGATGACAACAGCTTTTTTCTGAGAGATATTTGGCAAAAGAAGTATGCATCCCTGTTTGACTGCTTTTATTTAGCGGGCCTGCGCGACCTCCACCGTCGTTTTGGGACAAAGTTCGTGTTGAATATCTACTGGACGACCGGCGACGAGTTCTCCCTCGACAAGTTTCCCGATCAGTACAAGGGCGAATGGCAGGACAATGCGGACTGGCTCAAACTTGCCTTTCATGCCTGGTCTGACAAACCCGATCGGCCGTATGAGGACGCCCCGCCGGAGAAACTGCTGGCCGACTTTGATCGCGTCTCTAACGAAATTCTGCGTTTCGCCGGCGAGCTGACCTACTCCCCCACGACGATCATCCATTGGGGTATGGTCCGGCCGGAGGCCTTCAAGCCATTAGCGAGTCGAGGCATCAAGGTCCTCAGCGGCTACTTCCGACAAATGGGCGGACGCTGGGACGTCAATTATCGCCTCAGCGATGAAATTAGCGAGTACCTCTCAAAGCATGATGCGTGGGTTGATTACGACAGCGGGATCACGTTTTCCAAAATTGACATTGTTTGTAACACGGTTCCCCGAGAAGAGATTCCCGCGGTTCTTCAGTCGGCCGAAAGCGATCCAAATCAGGCTGAGGTGATGGACCTTATGACTCACGAGCAATACTTCTGGCCGTTCTACACCCGCTATATTCCGGATCACTTCCAGCGTCTTGAGACGGCTATTAGCTGGGTCAGCGAACGGGGATATCGGCCGGTCTTTCTCCACGAAGGTTTTCTCGGTGCTCCCGAGTAGTTCATGTCCCACGGCGCAGGTCGTTGACATCTTTTTTGACAGGAAGTTAATCGCACCGGTGTGATGCCAGGGGGCAATCATTGTGGACTTTCGTACCGCGAGGGCCTCTCGTAGCGAATTTTTCCCACCTTGCGTAAGATTCTTAGCGTGAGTACGCTACAAAATGTACGTCTTCGTAAAACCGGAACAGAGTATATCGCCTCCCTTGCGCCAAATTATGGAATCCCTTCACCCATCAGAGGTTTGCGCAGAACTTGATGGGTGGTTGCCCTGACAACGACAACAAGGTAGTAATCCGCTGATGTGGCTCGCACCCTGGTTTCTTGTAGGGGGTCTTTTGGCATCGGTGGGTGTCGTAATTATCCATCTGATGCACCGGCGCCGCTATCGGGTAGTTCACTGGGCTGCGATGGACTTCTTACTTCAAGCCTCACGTCGCAGTCGTCGCATGATCGAACTCCGCGATTGGCTGTTACTTTTGTTACGCGTCGCCTGCGTCTCCTTGTTTACCGTTGGAATGGCGCGACCGCACTGGGGCAACCGGCCGATCACCTCCGCGTCAGCGATGCATCTCGTGGTCATGATTGATAACAGTTTGAGCATGGGCTACAAAACGCTGGGAAGGTCACTCCTCGACGATGCCAAGCAAAAGGCCAAGGAGTTGATTCGTTCCCTGTCGCCTGAAAGTCGCGTGACTATCATCCCCTTTCCGGATCCCGCCGAACTACGTGACCTAGGAGTCTTGTGTACAAAGGATGAGGCACAAAGTTTGATTGACAGCCTCAAGATCGTCGATCAAAAGGGCGATATGGCGGCCGCCCTTCAGCAAGCCGTCCAGGCGTGTGCCCGGTTTCCACAGCCCAAGCAGAAACGGCTCGTCATCATCTCGGATATGCAACGGAACAACGTCCCTTCGGGAGGTCTTTCCCAAATTCTGGCTAAGCTCCCCGGGCCGATTGAAATCATTCGGATTCGATCTGGCTCGGCCGCGAATACCTGGGTGGAGGACGTGTCGCTGCCAGATCGCTTTCTCATTCCCGGTGCAGAGACCCGTTTCCGCGCCCTCATCCGACACGAGGGAACCAATGCACGATTGGCCATCCCGGTTGTCCTCTCTGTTAAGGGTCAAAAAGTTGCCGTTCAAACTGTTGATCTCCTGCCAGGACAAACCTTGGAGGTTGCCTTTCCGCCTTACCGGCTCGAAGGGGCTTTCCAAAAAGAAGAGCTCGATTGGTTGGATGCTGAGGTCTCGCTTGCTTCAGATGATCTGCCCGAGGATGACCACTTCGCTTTGGTGATTCCCGTCTTCAATGCCGTTCCCATCGTATTCGTCGATCAGTTTGGCCCAAAAGAAGAGCCCCGAGAAGGCCGTTACGGGGAATCCTACTATTTGAGAAGACTACTAGCGTCCGTGGCGGAAAACACTTCGCCTCTCACATTGCGTACATACACGCTGAATCAGATCAACCGTACTATTCTGGCAGGTAGCCGCGTGGTAGTCCTTGCCGGGATTCGTAGCCCCACCGAGAAGCTCTCGCTTCTTTCTGAATATGTCCGGCTTGGTGGGAATTTGGTGATTATCGCCGGAGGAGAATTCGATCCAGCTGCGTGGAACCAGGCGGCAGAGGATCCGTGGCATCTTCTGCCGGGCAAATTGGAAGCCGTTTTGGCCGGTCGCCCCGCGTCTTTGGTCTCGGATCCTTCCTCGTTGTTTTACATCGATCCTGAATCGCTGGTCGGGGAATGGTTTCATATCGAGGGTATGAGTAAGCGAGAGTTGGCCGAACTCTATCAGAGCGTATATTTCTTCCAAATAGCCCAGCTTGAATTACCCGCCCTATCTGCAGCGCGGCCGGTTTCTTTTAACCCGGACGTGACTACGAGTCATGCGAAGGACTCTTTACCCCAGCCAGTCAGCGATCCATCGGTGACGGAAACGCCCAATTGGTTGCTCTGGAGGCAATCTCTAAGTAGGGAAGAAATCCGCAGGCCACTCTTGCGTAGCGATTCCTCATCCACCGCAGATCACGCAAGCCAATCGGGGCCCAAAGCGCAGGTGTTGGCCCGCTTTACCACCGGACATCCCTTCGTCGTGGTACACTCCGTGGGCCGGGGACAGGTTGTTTTCGTCAGCGGTGGCCTCTCACGCGAGTGGAGCAGCCTATCGGCCAGTTACGCAATCGTCATGTTCGACCGATTGCTCCAGAACCTTATCGAGCGCTCCATTCCGCGACG
>Ga0116168_1002830_pt1 | contig 10422 bp, 10 predicted proteins | sample AD_UKC129_MetaG_FD_89795 | JGI IMG/M metagenome (GOLD analysis project Ga0116168, IMG submission 89795) | Active sludge microbial communities of municipal wastewater-treating anaerobic digesters from Canada - AD_UKC129_MetaG | ecosystem: Engineered > Bioreactor > Anaerobic > Digestate | place... | reverse complement strand
TGCTATGCTTGGTTTTATTCTCTCATCTCTAGCTTCGGACTTGTAGAGACGTGATGCAGCGGTACCTGGCCTTATGAGTATGCCTATAACAACTATAACCACACCAAGACCGCCGATCCACTGCTCAAGACTTCTTAAAAAGAGTATTGATCTCGGGAGGGATTCTACATCGGAGAATATGGTGAGCCCGGTTCCTGTCCAGGCGGACATGTTCTCAAAGAATGCGTTTGTGAAGTCAATGCCGAGGGCAGACATCATTATAAGGCTCCCGATGATCCCTGCCCACAGCCATGCCAGGCATGCGACCATCATTCCATGCTTGAGGCGCACTGAACATTCCTCTGGCATGTATCTCTTGAGAACGGTTCCTGCGCCCAGAGAGATGGCTGCAGGTATAATAAAACTTTGCAGGTTACCCTCACCGTAGATGATGGCTATGAGGATGGGTAGCGCAACAACAAAACCCACGCCCTGCATTATTGTGCCAAGATACTTGCCAACGGTAAAAAGGTCCCTCTTTCCAATGTATCTCATAATACCAATATAAGAATGGGACCATTACAATATAAATTTTTAGAGACGATGCCTGAATATGCAGCAGATATTCTATTTAATGTACTGACTGATACCAGATCAGGGCTTAAAATCAGTATATAACGTGGACAAATAACTTAAAAGTGGACCTGTGTCCTTGCCCTGAACTGAACTAAAAAATAAATTTCGATGAGTAGAAATCTACTCCAGAAATGTATACTTAAATCTATTCCACAACTTCAGCGAAAGCAAACTTGCGCCTGGTTGCACTTATCCTTATCTTGACCTCGTCGCCTACACCTGCACCAGGTACAAAAACAACAAAACCTTCAACACGGGCTATTCCATCGCCATCTCTGCCAAGGTCTTCAATCTTAACTTCGTACTCCTCACCCACATTCACCGGTGTGGAGTATGTTTCCTTCCTATAGTAGCTATCTCCAAACAATTCATCACATCCTTAGGTAGGGACACACAAGAATCAATTAATTAATTCAAACCAGAAACAGTAAGAAATAATCAATGACCATCATGCATCCCATACATACACTTAAGCATCATAGTATATAAATGTATGTGGAGTCATTAAGTACTATCACAGGGTGGTTTATTTGATCGGACTGATAGCTGATTCGCATGATAACCTTGAAGCAATAGGGAGGGCTGTTGATTACCTCAACAGGGAATCAGTAGACCTTGTTATACATGCAGGGGACCTCATATCCCCCTTCACGGCACCCGAATTCGCGAGACTTGAAATGAAATTTGAGGCGGTGTTCGGAAACAACGACGGGGAGAGGGATGGTCTCAGGAAGGCCTACAGTGGTCTAACAGAACTCTCAGACTTCAAGGTCCTCAGATTTGACGGCCTCCGCATAGCAGTTATCCATGGCCACGAGGTGGAGCTACTTGAATGTGTGATTGAGTCCGGTAGATATGACCTTGTTGTGACAGGGCACACCCATGAGAGGAGGTTCTCAGATTCAGGTACTCTGACCATAAACCCGGGGGAACTGTGCGGCTATCTCTCAGGTGAGAGGACGGCGGCCCTCCTTGACACCGACAGCATGGAATGTGAGTTTGTGAGTCTATGATGGAGCAGATTTAGGGCAGTAAAATACCCTTTAAGGAGAATCCTAATGGATAGGTATGTTGGTTTAAATGAAGCATAAGGGATCACTCTTAATAGTCATAGGAGTCGCGGCCCTCGCGGCGATGATACTTATAATCGGGCCCGGCGAGATTGAGGAAGCCCTAAGGAAGGCGGACCCCATCTATGTGGCCATGGCTGTGGCCCTGGAGTTCATCATACTCGCCCTTTTCACCATAAGGTGGTCAATAACAACTGGGGCGGTCTCAATAGATGTTGAAAAGAGGCACCTCTTCCCGATGCTACTTGTGGGCATGGCCATAAATAACCTCACACCCAGTGCGAGGGGCGGGGGAGAACCCGTGAGGGCCTACATACTTGGAAGGTATTCCAGGGCCTCCATGGAGTCAGCCTTTGCAACTGTCATCGCTGACAGGGGCCTTGACACATTCCCATTCATATTCCTGGCGATAATCACCATAATAGGCATGGTGCTCTACTTTGATCTATCCCAGTGGATATTGACTGCCCTGGTAGCCTCTGTTGCCATCATCGTGGCGGCATTCTTCATGACACTCTACGTATCCATCGACAGGGATGCAGGTGAAAGAATAACTGGATGGATCCTTGGAATTTTAAAGAGGTTCTACAGGAAGAACCATGAAAGGCTTGAAATGAGAGTGAGGAGTGCTCTCCATGAATTCCAGAGTACAATGAGGATAATGCTGGCCGACAGGAGGGTCCTCCTTTATGGCATACCAGTATCGTTCCTGCTATGGATCCTTGAGATCATAAGGGTTTACCTGGTATTTGCAGCCTTTGGGGCAGACATATCACTGCTTGTAATCGCTGAGGTTTTCATACTAGCCACCCTGATAGGGATGATACCCCTGCTTCCTGGTGGTCTTGGCGCTGTTGACGGTATAATGATAGTTTTCTACTCCTATGCAGGTGTCTCGCCATCTGTAAGTGCAGCTGCAACGGTTGTCGAGAGGCTCATATCCTTCTGGTTGATCTCCGCCATGGGCGTGGCGGTCATACCCTACTTTGGATCATCTGTTTCAGAGAAGCTTATGGATAAACTTTAAACATCGAGTTCGGTTGAGTAGTTCAAGGGATTCCTGTGAAGGATAACATGCTTTATGCTCTGGATCCGGTCGGAATATTTAGGGACATTCACATGAAATATGGAAAATGATTTATTGTTTGATCGTGAAAGTTGTATATGTAGCCTTAGGTTAGGGGGATAAAATGCTTGAAAAGGTTTTTTTGACCGAAAAGGTTCATGATGAAAAATTGTATGAAAAACTGGTTGATGAGATACGCTCATCACCAGATTACCTCAATCTTATACTGGAATCTTCCGATCCATGGATCCTCCAGGACATAAATGGCTTCATACTTGACCTGAGCCAGTCCTTCGCGGATATGATCGGATATGAACCCGATAAATTGAGGGGAAGGTATCTTCCAACCCTCCGGGCAGTACCACTGATACAGAAGTCAAGGCTAAGGATTCTGCTTGACAGAATGGCAGAAGAGCCGCGTGAGTGCAGCGGTCTCTTGAGTTCCTTGATTCAGATGGAAGGATGGTGCCACTTGAACTCAATCTCAGACCCCTTGAGATTTCCGGCCAGTTATTCGTGCTTTTAACTGCGAGGGACGCATCAGAAAGGCTCAGGGAGGTTGGGGAACTTGAGCAGAGAATAGATGAACTCAAAAACACGATAAACGGTCTTTACAGGCAGATCGACAGGAACCTCCAGCTGATCACCAGCATAGTTAACCTTCAGTTTCCATACATAAAGGACGAGGACGACTATGAACTTCTGAGGGACACCCAGAACCGTCTGAAGTCCATAAGGAAGGCCTATGAGAAACTGATATATGAGGGATCCTCTGACACCATAAACTTCGGGGCCTACGCCAGGAGCATTGTGTCAGGTATCCTGAGCACATACTCCCCTGAGCCGGGGAGAGTAAGGCTTGAGATGTACTTTGAGGATGTGGATATGGGCCTGGACCTTGCAGTACCATTCGGGATGATACTATCAGAACTCCTATCCAACAGCTTCAGGCATGCATTCACCGAAGACCAGGACGGCAGAATAAGGGCAGTTTTCATGGATAAGGGTGATCATTACATGCTTGAGGTGAGAGACAATGGAAGGGGCTTCCCTGAGGGCGTAGACTTCGAGGGCGCAGATTCACTTGGACTGCAGCTTGTTAAAAACCTCATCAATCAGATAGAGGCAAAGGTCGACTATACGCTATCCCCGGGCACCTGCTTCAAGGTGAGGGTCCTGAAGCCCTGATCATCACCGGTTACTGGAACATTAGCTTGATGGGGTCAGGCACTCTATCTCCTTAAAAAGGACGTTGACCACTAGTTACAGGGACATTAGCTTGATGGGGTCTTCGTGTCTGAGATGGGTATATAAATAATTTCTCTGGGCACCTGTAATAACCATATGATCTATCACCCGGTGTATACCTCTCTTATCATCCATAGGGGCCCTCAGATTCATGGTTTTACAGTTATTTCTAAGCTGAATTGAAAGTAGAAAAATATATTAAACATTCTCCCAGTAAATCAACTAGGTGATAGTTATGGAGATAAATGGTGTTGAAATAGAAGACACATTTGCAGAGGCCTTTGGCATAAAGGTTTCAAGGGTTCTTGTAACCGCAGCAACAAAAAAACTTGCCAAAATAGCAGCAACCGAGGCAACAGGTTACGGTACCTCAGTTATAGGGTGCCCCGCAGAGGCTGGCATCGACTGCTATGTTCCACCTGAGGAGACACCTGACGGAAGACCAGGGTACATTATAATGATATGCAACCCATCCAAGAAGAGCCTTGACCATGAGCTACTTGAAAGGATAGGGATGGGCATCCTCACAGCACCAACCACAGCCGTCTTCGATGCACTGGATGATGAGGATGAGAAGCTCAACATAGGATTCAAACTCAAATTCTTCGGTGACGGCTACGAAAAGGAACTTGAAATTGATGGAAGAAAGATCCACTCAATCCCAATAATGTCAGGGGACTTCCTGATTGAAAGTGAGTTCGGAATAAAGGATGGAGTGGCCGGCGGAAACTTCTTCATAATGGGCGACAGCCAGTCATCAGCGCTCCTGGCTGCACAGGCAGCTGTTGATGCCATAGCCGCAGTTGAAGGTACTGTAACACCCTTCCCTGGTGGAGTGGTTGCTTCAGGATCAAAGGTCGGTTCAAACAAGTACAAATTCCTCAATGCATCAACCAATGAGAAGATGTGTGTGACCCTCAAGGACGAGGTTGAGGACACCCAGATACCTGAAAACGTCAACGGGGTCTACGAGATAGTCATAGACGGTGTTGATGAAGAGGCTGTAAGGGAGGCCATGAATGAGGGTATAAAGGCTGCCTGCACGGTTCCGGGTATAATAAAGATAAGTGCAGGAAACTACGGCGGCAACCTCGGGGCCTACAAGATAAAACTCCATGACCTGTTCTGATTGTTTTAATCAGATCCATATTTTTTGGACATCTGCCCTGGTACTCCAGGGATTAACCTTTTTATTCTATGCAGAATTTTTCCATCATCTCACTTTCAACTATTTCCCATATCTCGTCCTCGGTGAGGTTAACACCGAGCAGTATGCCCCTTTTCCTGAGATCCTCTTCAATTTTCCTTATAATCCTGACGTCGGCTGCAGCCACTGTGTGGGAGTGTATGTTCCGGGATATGCTGTAGAGGGCCTTCAGAGACCTTCGGGCGTCCGGGGTTTCCAGTTCCTCCATACACCTTTTCAGATCATCCATGTTCCTTATGTTGAGGTTCCTTGTAACGACCTGTTTAACCCCCGGGAGGTAGTGCTTTGAGTCAAGGATACGGCCACCCCTCTGGATTATTATTTCCTTGTCATCCATGTTTCCGAGGTCATGCTTCAGCAGCATCTCAACAACGCGGCCTGACTCCTGTATTATTGATTTGATTTCACTGAGCTTGAGGTTGACTCCTATCAGGAAACCCTCCTTTTTGAGTTCCCTTTCCACCAGCTCAAGGCTCTTTGAGTCAGGCCCTGAAATTCTGTGGGAGTGTATCCCACCACCTGAAAGGGTGTAGAGCCTGTCAAGGGATTCAAGTTTACGGGGTTCACTCCTGAGGGTCTTTATGAAACTGCCGATTTCTTCCATGGAGCTAACCCCCACATTCCTTCTGAGGGGTTCTGAGAATCCCGGGAGATAGTACTCTATATCCTCAATGGTGCAGCCATGATTTATTATGATCTCAGCCTCTCTCCTGATGTCATCGACCCCGTGGTTTTCAACGATGCTCATCTCAGGCTTTATTATTATTTCAACGAGACGACCGTGTTTCCTTGCAACATCCTTTATCTCCTCATCATTGAGGTTCACACCCAGCAGTATCCCCTCTGATTTGAGTTCATCGATAACAGCGTCTATGCTCTCCCTGTCAGGCCCGGATATCCAGTGGGAATGTATGCCGCTGACGGATTCATAGATCCTTTTAAGGGAGCTCTTCCTGGCCGGGTCCCTCTCAAGGATCTTCAGGAACCTTTCAAGTTCCCCGCCCTCAGATACACCAATCTTCCTCACCAGGGGCTCCTTGAATTCAGGGAGGTGGTATTCTATGTCCTCCAGTGTGCAGCCATGTTTCAGTATTATTCTGGCCTCCCTTCCAATGTCGTCAACATCATGCTTAACGGTTATCTTCACCATTGTTGGTTCCATGGCTGCGAAGTAGATGTCCTCTCCTCCACTGATTTCGGGTGAGATGACCCGGTTGGCCCCTGCACGGTACAGCCTTTTGATGTTCTCCCTCTTGCTGGCTCTTGTCACGATCCATATGTCGGGGTTAAGCTCTCTGCAGGTGAGTGTTATGAAGAGGTTGTCGACGTCGTCGCCTGTTGTTATTATAACCCCCCTGGCCCTTTTTATCCCGGCCGCCCTGAGGGTCTCCTCATCTGCGGCGCTCTCGGGTATCGCAAGGACATTGGGATCATCCCATAGTTCCTTTTCAACTATCTCACGGTCCTTCTCAATTATTATGCTCTTCTGGTTCCTTTTCTGGAGCTCCTTAAAAACAGCAGATCCAACACGGCCAAAACCACAGAGAATGAAGTGGTTGTTCATTGACTGCATCAACCTGCGTATCCGGGCGCCTGATATGGTATCCTGCAGGGTCATTGTAACCACCGAAACGGTTAAGCTGAAAACGTATGCAATCAGCCCCACACCACCTAGGGCCAGTGTCACGGAGAATATCTTCTGGGGTATGGTAAGAGGGATTATATCCCCGTAACCAACGGTTGCAATGGTTATAATGGTGAAGTAGACTGCGTTGTAGAAGTCAAGGCCCATTATGTAGATTGAACCCAGTATGCCATATACTATGAGGGCTGTCAGGGCTGCGAGGGCGTAGTATATGATTGAGATGGGAACGTACTGGATACTCTCCATTGGATTCCTTTGAGGTGGCATGGGAAACCTCGCTCTGGTATTGATATATTAATAATCTGCAGACAACAATATAAATTAGGAGTATTCCATCCGCACGGGTCACGAAAATCTGCGCCGGTGTACTGAATGACTGGAGTATTGATAAGCAAGCTTCAATAAATTTGAGGCTATCCTGAACACGGAGAGGGGGTTCTCTCTGCCGGGTAAGGAGGCTTCAATAAACTCAGGAAGCCTGACTGATCCTGTGCGGTGGAGGATATCCATCTTTGATCCCTGGTCAGGAGGATGTCAGATGAAACCGGTTGATATGGCTGCAGCAGACATTAACGCGGAATACCTGGGTGTTCCAAGACTATCCCTCATGGAGAACGCAGGGAGAGCTGTGGCAGAGGAGATAGGGAATGCGGTGGATGAGGGGAGGGTTGCTATATTCTGTGGTTCAGGAGGAAACGGAGGAGACGGATTCGTGGCGGCAAGGCACCTCCTTAACATGGGCTTTGACGTGGAGGTCCAGCTACTCAGTCACCCTGAAAGGATAGGCTCAGAGGAGGCCCTCGTAAACTGGAAGGTCCTTGGGGCAATGCAGCCCCATCCAGGCGGATTCAGGGTGGAGGTGGTCAGGGATTCATCTGAAATCAATCCACCTGATGCTGATGTTGTGGTTGACGCCATACTGGGTACGGGTGTGCGGGGGTCTCTTAGAGAACCATCGAGGTCAGCCATTGAAATCATAAACAGGTCAGATGCCTTCAGGGTATCTGTGGATATACCGAGCGGTCTGAACCCTGAAACCGGCTCAGTCGATGACATCGCTGTGTCTGCAGACCTGACGGTGACCTTTCACCGGATGAAGGACGGTCTTAATGTTGCGGATCCTGCAGTCACAGGGGAGATCGTTGTGAGGGACATAGGCATACCCCCTGCGGCTGAGGTATTCATGGGCCCGGGTGATCTCCTGAGGATGCCCTCAAGGAGTCCTGGAAGTCATAAGGGCGAAAATGGAAGGGTTCTTATCATAGGGGGAAGCAGACAGTACTCTGGGGCACCGGCAATAGCAGCAAAGGCAGCACTGAGGGCGGGAGCCGATATCGTAATGGTGGCAGCTCCGGAGAGTGCCGCCAGGGCCATCAGGTCACTCTCACCTGACATCATAGTCCGGGAACTCGATGGGGGCTACATTGGAATGGAATCCCTTGATGAAATCCTTGAACTTGCAGAAAAGTCTGATTCAGTTCTCATGGGCTGTGGTGCAGGCAGGGAGACGTCAACGGCCAGGACGTTCCTGAGGGTCATTGAGGACCTCCATGAAATGGAAAAGCCACTCATACTCGATGCGGATGCACTCAGGCTCATGGATTACTCTGATGTCAGTGAATACAGGGAACTGACCGTGACACCCCACATGGCCGAGTTCCGCAGCTTCTTTAAGCTGAAATCCATGATATTTGATGACTTCAGGGAACGTGTATCTGCCTTCCAGTCAATCTCATCCAGGATAATGGGGACGGTCCTCCTCAAGGGGAGAATTGACATGATATTCCAGGGGGACAGGTCACGTCTCAACAAAACAGGGTGCCCTGGAATGACCGTTGGGGGTACTGGGGACGCCCTTGCAGGTTTAACAGCTGGTTTGCGTTCACTGGGCCTTTCATCCTTTGATTCCGCTTCACTGGCAGCGTTCATAAATGGGATGGCAGGTGAGCTGGCGATGGAGAAGTATGGCAATGGCTTCACAGCATCTGATATGCTTGATATGATCCCCCCTGTGATGGATATGGGGTTCTATGGTTTTTGATGCCTGCTATGGTCCCTGTGATGTCACTCCCTTCTCAAATTTAAAAATAATTAGCAGGGTTAGATCAGCCCAATTATATTGCCCAGGAGGAGAATCCCGACCCCGGTTATCCCCCCGAAACCCGCCACAAGAACCGTGAGGGGGTTGAGGGGAATGTTTATGAAGGGCAGTATGTTCACAGCAAGCAGAAGGATGAGGCCTGCCACCATGTTCCCTGCAACTGTGAGGACCCTCTTACCTAAACCCATAAGTATCCTCAGGGATGCCAGGCCCCCTGCAACAATGAAGGTGGCGATTACGATGAGTATGAGGAATGAGAGACCTTCCATCAGCTCTCCTTCCTGCAAACCCTGCTGTATATGGCAGCCTGGAGGGCATAGTTTTTGACCATCCCGGCCATCTCCCTCTGATCAAGGGTCTTATCCTCAAAGGATACTATTTCCTCACTGTATAGGCTGTAGGGTGACTTCCTTCCAGTGACACGCATGCTACCCCTGTGTAGTTTAACCCTGACTGTACCGGTGACACGCCTCTGCATGTGGTTTACTGCCATGTCAAGGTCCTCACGGAGGGGGTCATGCCACAGACCACTGTACACCAGTTCAGCATAGGTGCTGCTTATTATGTCGGCAAACCTGAGTTCACTCCTTGTGAGTGTAAGCTGCTCCAGGCCCCTGTGGGCCTCCAGGAGCAGGAAGGCCGCCGGTGTCTCATAGACCTCCCGGCTCTTCATACCTATTATACGGTCCTCCATTATGTCGACCCTACCAATGCCATGTTTTCCTGCCACCTCATTTGCAAGGCCTATGATTTCAAGGGGCTCCAGTTCCTCACCATTCAATGCAACCGGAACACCGTGGCGGAACTCAACTTCAAGGGTCTCAGGGTCCTCCGGGGTCTCATGGATGGGTCTTGTCCATTCAAAGGCATCCTCAGGTGGCTCAACCATTGGGTCCTCCAGGATGTCTCCCTCTATTGCACGGCCCCAGAGGTTCTCATCTATACTGTAGAGCTTGTCTGAGGGGAGTGGTATCCCACAGGATCTGGCGTATTCCATCTCCTCTGTCCTTGTGAGGTTAAGGTCCCTTATTGGGGCGATGACATCCAGGTCCGTTGTTGACCTTATAACAGCCTCGAAACGGAACTGGTCGTTACCCTTACCGGTGCATCCATGGGCTATTGCAGATGCACCCTCCTTCTCGGCCACTTCGACTATCTTTTTAGCTATCAGAGGCCTTGCAAGGGCAGTGCTGAGGGGGTAACCCTCGTAAACCGCATTGGCCTTTATGGCTGGAAATATGTAGTCCTCTGCGAACTCCCTCCGTGCATCTATTGTGTAGTGTTTGTAGTTTCCGAGTTTCTCGGCAACCATGGCGGGTCTTTCAATTTCATTCCGCGGCTGACCAACATCCACACAGGCAGTTATGACCTCCATGTTATACTTTTCCTCAAGGAGTTTGATACACACTGATGTGTCAAGGCCTCCACTGAAAGCAAGAACCACTTTATCCACAGCAATCACCTTCAACT
>Ga0116168_1002828_pt1 | contig 10423 bp, 8 predicted proteins | sample AD_UKC129_MetaG_FD_89795 | JGI IMG/M metagenome (GOLD analysis project Ga0116168, IMG submission 89795) | Active sludge microbial communities of municipal wastewater-treating anaerobic digesters from Canada - AD_UKC129_MetaG | ecosystem: Engineered > Bioreactor > Anaerobic > Digestate | place... | reverse complement strand
TGGAAGCAGCCTTCCTGATGGTTGCATCAACGGCCACGCTGGAGGGTTCAGGGTTCTCACGGGCGCGGATGTACTTCCCCCTCCTCCCGGTTACCGTTGAACTGCTCTGGCCCTGGAGGGATGCCCTGATATCCGGAATCTTCAGGTCACGCCTAAGCCTTCGTTCCCTGTCAATCTCTGATTCATCCTCGAATTCGCCATTCATGATGTCCTCTATGATCTCCTGGCTGAGTTCCTGTTGCCTCTGGAATGGTAGCTGTCTGAGTCTGTGCTTCATGGCAAGGAGGGCGGCCTCCGTCACATCATCCCTGCTGACGCTCATTCGGCCATTGAATGCCGCCAGTGTCCTGGCAGTCCTTGCAGTTATGATGTCTGCCCTGTGGGTCCTGATCCCGAGGGCTGCTGCTATCTCGACTATGAGACCAAGCAGGTCATCATCCAGCTCAACCCTCTCAAGGAGGTCCCTTGCCCTGATGATCCTCTCCCTGAGTTCATCCTGTTTCCTCCTGAACCTTGAGTGGAAAGCCCTGGGATCCTCCTGGAACTCCATTGCGCGTTTTATGACCTCTATTCTCTCATCAGGATCCCTTATGGCCTCCACATCAACACTGAGGCCAAATCTGTCAAGGATCTGGGGTCTGAGGTCACCCTCCTCAGGGTTCATGGTGCCTGCAAGTATGAACCTTGATGGGTGCTGGATGGATATGCCCTCCCTTTCAATGATATTCACGCCCATGGCTGCTGCATCAAGGAGGACATTAACTATGTGGTCATCGAGGAGGTTGACCTCATCGATGTAGAGGATGTTACCGTTGGCCCTTGCGAGTATGCCCGGTTCAAGGGCCTTTATCCCCTCCCTGAGGGCCCTTTTTATGTTCAGTGAACCAACGACCATGTCCTCAGTTGCGGATACAGGGAGGTCCACAATCTCCATCCTGGCATGTCTTGATGGCAGTGCCCCGTCTTTTTCGAGTTTCCTGCGGCACTCCACGCAGAGCTCTGCTCCGTCAGGGTCGCATCCGAATCTGCAGCCCTCCACCATTTTCCTATCAGGGAGTACATCCCTCAGTGACCTCACCGCAGTAGATTTACCTGTCCCCTTATCACCCCTGATGAGCACCCCCCCCTATTGCCGGGTTTATGGCGTTCAGGATGAGTGCCTTCTTCAGGAGTTCCTGTCCAATGATGGCTGTGAATGGGAAGAAGTGGTTATCCAAGTTATCACCTGTTCGGTGATTGTTCTCACTGTTATTTAATAATTTCTAAAAATAAAATAGTATTACTTATATGGGTTGGTTGGGGTTAAAAGTAATAATTATGATGGTTCATATCTGGAAGCTTAAATCAACTTCAGTTTTCACGCGACCTTCCTGTATATTTCAAGTATCCTTTCTATCTGTTTAAGGGTACTGAAGGATCTAGCAATCCGTATGCCCTTTTTCCTCATGGAATCAACCTTAGAACTGTTCGCCGGGTCAAGTACACTGTTTATCCTATCAGCAATGGCACTGGAATCACCAGGGGAGACAGTATAACCTGTCTCAGAGTCAATCACAAATTCCCTGATGCCACCTGTGGCAGTTGCAATGACAGGGGTCCCACAGGCGAGGGCCTCAAGTGCAACAAGCCCAAAGCCCTCCTCAAGGGATGGCAGAACAAAGACGTCTGCAGCGTTCATCCAGATGGCCACCTCACTGTAGGGTACCGGTTCAAAGAATTCAACATCAGCATTAATGGATTCGGCCATGCCCCTGAGGGTTTTAAGATACTCCTCATCAACGTGGGCCCCGAGGATTATACATTTAACACCACCAACCTCCACTTCCCTGAGGGATTCAATGAGGTAATGTACGCCCTTAGAGGGTATGATATTTCCAACAAAGAGGATCACCCTTCTGTTTAATGGTAATCCAAGCCTTTCACGACATTTATCCCTATCAAGTGGCCTGAAGATGTCTGTATCAACACCCATGTTGATGATGTGCACCCTCTCCCCATCAACCCCAAATTCCTCCACGACCTTATCCCTGAGGTCCCTGCTGACAGTGATGACTGCCGAGGCCCTTCTGAGGACGTAGCCTGAGATTTTAAAGAGAAGTGAATTCTTCCTTGCAAGTTTATTTACATCAGAGCCGTGGACCGTCACTATGAGGGGTTTGCCGCTTATCCAGTGACAAAGAAGGCCTATGAGGCCTGTGGGGAGCAGGTAGTGGGCGTGGATCACATCGAAGGGTTTACGTATGGAATACCAGATGGACCTCAGAAGCAGGTCCCCGTACTTTTTGATGAGCCTTGGGAGACCCTTTCTCTGATCAGTGTTTGCAACTAAAAACTGTTCTATGTCTGTATGCCGTCTGAATGCATCTACGTGGACCTTAACGAAACTGCCAAAGGATTTACCTTTTTTGCTGGGATACATGTTTGATATCACAAGAACTCCCTGAACCAACATAACACCTCTTTTTAGTCATGAAGCTGATAATCCATGGATCTTCAGAATCCAGTGTTCAATATGATTCAGATACAGGTTAAACCTTCCGCCGAGGCAGAAGAGAATGATCTCAAATATAGATGAAATATGAATTTAATTCCTTAAAAACCTCTGAAGAGACTCTAAAGCCCTTAAACGTTCCTTTCTCTCGATTTTAGCATCCTCAAGGGCGGACCTGAGGTATTCAACTGTGGAGTCATAGGTCTCCCTGTCCACAGGGTAGGGGTAGCCATCCTTCCCGCCGTGGGCGTAGCTGTACTTGACGGGGTCCCTCCAGCTTGCCCTCTCACCATGGACAAGGTCAGCGATAAGGGCAAGGGCCCTGACCTTCTTGGCCCCGAACCCTGACAGCATTACAAGTTCCTCATAGTCCCCTGGCTGGATCTCATAGGCCCTCTCCAGGACGGCCATGTCCCTCTCTGTGAGGTCCACGGGGAGAACCTCATGGTGGACTGGCATGTCCAGGACGTTGAAGTCAAAGAGCGTCCTCTGCCCCGTCAGATAACCACGGATGTGGGATGGACCATCACAGACCAGTTCAACGCTCACCTCACGGGCCCGGCGGCTGATGGGTGATGTCATGTCAAGGACCTCACTGAGGATCCTTTCGGATGATATGCCGCTGTGGGGTGACTCCATGTAGTCCTCAACCCCTGAGCCGAGCCAGTGGTACCTCCTGGCGTAGCCCCCCTGGGGGTCAAGGCCCTGCTGGATAACTGCCCATTCACCGTCTGAGTCAACCAGGAATGTGTGCTGGTAGAGGTTGAAGCCGTCCTGGATGCAGTTCCCATCAACCCTGGCGGATATCCTGCTTGCATACACCAGTCCTACCCCGTCGAGGTCGAAGAGTTCTCCTGCATCCTGGAGCTCGGATGGGGTCCTGCTGGAGGCCCTTCCCTTCCCGCCTGCAACCATTATCCCGTGGACCTCGGGGTCAAGGGCAGACTTAAGGGCCCCGCAGGTCGTGGTGGTTGTCCCGGATGAGTGCCAGTCAAAGCCTATTACACATGAAAAGGCCTGGAACCAGAAGGGGTCAGACATCCTTGATATGAACTCTGAGGTCCCGTACTCCTCAATTATAACCTCTGCAATGGCCCCTGAGAGTTCAATCATCCTCCTCATGAGCCAGGCCGGTGGGTGGCCCCCATGAAGTGGCAGGTTTGCAATACCGGTTCTCCTCATTTTATCATCCATGCATCCATCATGATTCCAGCAGAATCAGTTCCAGAAGAGGCTAACAGCCCATAACCCAGGGATCACTTCACACCAAACCTGAAGAGGCACCTCTCGTCCCCCCTTGCAATATGTTCAAGGGGCCTGAATTCGCCGGGGAGGCCGCTCCATTCAAAACTTAACTTCAGGATGGCTTCACAGTTCAGGCAGAAGCCCGGGTTTTTCCTGGCGTCTTCAAGCCAGGGGCAGTTCTCAAATTCAACATAGACGTTCTCATCGTCCTCCAGGAAGCCCACCCTCACAGTGAAGTTTTCGAATATGTCTGCGACCCAGGCAAGGTAGGCCTCGAGGAGGTCATCGCCAGGGTACTCCTCCATGTGGGCCTCGAATCTTGGGGCGAGTTCATGTGTGATCCTGTCCCTGAAGATGACTGATAGGAGTTCCCTGATGGCGTCCTCATCGGCTTCAGTTGAGGGCATGGCGTTGAGTATGAAGTTATAGAAGTCTGAGATTATCTGCTTCTTCATGAGCTCCCTTTCCCTCAGCGCCGATCTGTGCCTGTAGATGGCCATCTCAATGTTGGCGTTAAGTTCAGATGACTTGAAGGGCTTCACTATGTAACCGTAGGGCTCCGTGACCTTTGCACGTGTCATCATCTCCTCATCAGCGTAGGCTGTCAGGTAGATTATGGGGATGTCGAACTGGTCCCTGATCCTCCTTGCAGCCTCTATACCATCCATTTCACCCTTCAGGACGATGTCCATGAGGACGAGGTCCGGTTTCTCCTCACGCACCACTCTTATAGCATCCTTCCCTGTTGAAACCGTGTCCACGACCCTGTGACCCATCGTTTCGAGTTTATGCTTTATACCCATGGCAACTATGGCCTCATCCTCAACAACCAGAATTCTTGCCAATTAATAACCCTCCTTTGACAGATGATTCCCGGGATTTGAAGGCCTCAGATCCCTGCTTAGCTTCACGTGGAATTAAGTTTTAATGTGAAGCCTGTAACTGCGAACAGGACTCCAGGAACCCAGGAACTAAAACATCCCCACTCTACTCAACCTCAAAGCCAGTAACCCCAGAACTAAAACCTCCTACTGTACTCAACCTCCGCAAACTTTATTGTGAACCTTGAGGGCCTCTCTATTCTGAGTTCCCCATCTATCTGCTCCACAAGGTTCCGGACGATCCTGAGTCCCAGTGTGCTACCACCATCAAGGTCAAGGTCCTCCGGGAGGCCGACCCCATTATCCGAAACAGTCATCTCATATCCCTCACCGGTACTGTGGATCTCAACGGTGATCTCACCTGAACCATCAGGGAAGGCATACTTGAGGGAATTGGACACCAGTTCATTGATTATCAGGCCACATGGGATGGCTGTTTCAATGTTGAGCTTCACATCATCCACCTTAACCTTCACGTCAACCCCATTACTGCCTGCTCCATAGGAGTCCAGTAGGTCAGCGAGGAGCGTCTTGAGGTAGTCCCTCAGGTTAACCCTTGAGAGGTCCCTTGACTCGTAGAGCTTCTCATGTATCAGGGATATGGCATCTATCCTGTGCTGGCTGTCCCTGTAGAGTTCCCTTAACCTCGGGTCACCGGTGGTGGATGCCTGGAGCATGAGGAGGGTTGATATTATCTGGAGGTTGTTCTTGACCCTGTGGTGCACCTCCCTCAGGAGGAGTTCCTTCTCCCTGAGGGACCTTCTGAGGCGTTTCTCAACGGATTTCCTGTGGGTTATATCCATGAGGGATATGAGGCACCGCTCACTCCCCGGGATCACGACAGAGGTTGCGAAGAAGTTTCTCTCCTCGCCCTCCCTGTTCCTGAGGGCAACCTCGAAGTGGTGGGGGATGGCATCCGGGTTTATGCTCTTGAGCCTGTAATATGCCCTTATGCGGTCTACATCGGATGGGTCAACGAAGTCTGTGAACTTCATGTAGCCCTGGATCTCCCCCTTACTGTAACCTGAGAACTCCTCAAAGGCAGAGTTTGCAAGTTCAATTACCATGTCATTGCCGCAGATGACAGTGAGTGTCCCTGTATTCTCGAAGATTACCCTGTATTCCTCCTTGCTGGATTTGAGTTCCTTCTCAATGCGCTTCTGGGCAGTCACATCCTTACCCATGATGTATATGAGCTTCTCATGGTCCAGTTCAACTGCTGTTACAGATGTGTCCAGGGTGCGTCCCCGGAGGCCCACCCTGAACTTCAGATGGCCGCCCTCTCCATCCCTGAATATCCTGTCAGCGTCCTCCTCATGGATCCACTCCCTTATGTTTCTCCCGATTATATCCTCCCTGAAGGACTTGAGGAAGCCTGCGGCTGCAGGGTTAACGTCCAGTATGATGCCATCGGTTGAACAGATGAATATCGGGTTTCCTGATTTCTCAAAGAGTGCCCTGTATTTCCTTTCACTCTCTTCAAGGGCTTTCCTGGCCTTTTTAATCTTTCTCTCTTCTTCAGCCTCCTGCAGCGCCCTCCTGAAGGCAAGTGGAAGTTTTGACAGGTTATTCTTAAGTACGTAATCGGTGGCCCCTGCCTTGAGCATGTCAACAGCGAATTCCTCCCCGATCTTTCCACTGACAAATATGAAGGGGATGTCATAGTTCTCCCTCACAATCCTCAGGGCAGATACTCCGTCGAAGCTGGGGAGTGCGTGGTCTGCAAGTATTATATCCGGGCTGAATTCCTCAAGGGCCCTCCTGAATGAGTCCTCGCTGTCAACTGTGAGGTGCTCGAATTCTATACCATCCCTCTGCAGTTCCCTTATGACAAGTTCAGCGTCAAGCGGGACGTCCTCAAGTATCAGTACCTTCAATTTCTCTGACATTCCGGTTCCTCTTCATTACGGTTAATGAGCTCAAGACACCTTAAGCCTGGAAATTTTATTGTGGGCTCTTCACTGGTGTCTGGTCTTCAAGACATGCCTATTCCGGGGGCTGGTTTATGATCATCCAGTAGAAGCCAAGGGTTGAAACTGCGCTTATGAATTCATCGAACTCCACCGGTTTGCTCACGTAGCTGTTCACCCCAAGTTTATAGCTTTCCACTATGTCACGGTCCTCCTTGGAGGATGTTAGAACCACGACCGGGATCTTGCTGGTTGAATCATTCCTCTTGATCTCCTGGAGTACCTCGAGGCCGTCAACCTTGGGCATCCTCAGGTCCAGGAGGATCAATTTTGGGAGGTTCTCCGGATCCCTATCAGAGTAGGAACCCGATGCAAATATGTAGTCAAGGGCCTCTGCCCCGTCCTTCACCCAGTGGAGCTTGTTGGCAAGGTTGTTCTTCTTCAGGGCCCTTATGGTCAGTTCTGCGTCTGTGGGGTTATCCTCAACCAGGAGTATATCTGCATCTGTCATCATTTCACCACCTTTGGAAGTGTGAAGTATATTGTTGCACCACCATCAACCTCTCCTTCACCCCAGACCCTTCCACCATGCCTCTTTATGATTCTCTGAACTATTGAGAGTCCGACTCCTGTCCCCTCGAATTCTTCCTGGCTGTGCAGTCTCTGGAAGAGTCCGAAGAGTTTACTGGCATACTTCATGTCAAAGCCGGCGCCGTTATCCTTAACATAGTATGTGTGTTCATCACCACCATCCATGTAGCCGACCTCTATCACCGCGGGGTCCCGGTCCCTTGTGAATTTTATGGCGTTTGACAGGAGGTTGCCCATGACCTGCCCCATGAGGGCGCGGTCAGCCATTGCAGGTGGGAGATCAGCCACCGAAAACTCTATTGAACGCCCCTCCTCCTGGGATGCGAGTTCCCTGTAGGTTGACTCTGCCAGTTCCCTCATGTCAAGCATTGCAAGGTTCATCTCCTGCCTGCCTGCCCTTGAGAGGAGGAGTATGTCGTCTATGAGCTGACCCATCTTCCTTGTGTTATCCCTTATTATCCCGAGGATCCTTACCCCCTCATCATCGAGTTTATCCTCATAGTCCTCCACGAGTATCCTTGAAAAGCCGTCTATAGCCCTCAGGGGGACCCTGAGGTCATGGGAGACAGAGTATGCGAATGCCTCAAGTTCCTTGTTCGCATCCTCAAGTTTTTCAGCCTGTTTCTTCAGTTCAAGGTTCAGTTCCCTCAGAGAGCGGACCTTTTCAATCCTCTCGATGAGGAGGGCCACCATGAACGTGAAAAGTAACAGGAGAACCAGTCTGAAGAGCTCATCTGATATGTTAAGGCCAACTGCCCTTGTCATCGGCTGGAGTATCAGGAGGGCCACGAAAACTGCCAGAACGAGGACCCCCCATTTAAGGGTCCTTGAGGACAGTTGAGGGATTGCAAGCAGTGGTAGAACCAGTAACATGCCATGCACCCAGCTAAAGGAGAACATCAGAGCGGCTGCTGCAAGAATCATTAGAACATCGTCATGCTTCATCATAACCACATAAAATTTCTGGTTATGATTATATAAAAAAATTTCCTTGATATGGCCAAAAACATGAGAGTCCAGAGAAACAGCAAAAAATTCCATGACCAGAAGAGGAGAGTCAGAAAAATCAGCCGGACCTCTGGAAGAGCAGAGATCCGTGAAGAGCCATGCGTTTCATGGACCTCTTATCCATGAAATGATAAGAGTGGATCAGATACCTCACTGATGCAGGGATCATCCTGTATCCTGACCCACAGGGACCTTCTGGCTGCGTTCATCCGCCAGGACCTCCCTGAGGAAGCGGCCGGTGTGTGTACCTGATGCAGCAACCTCCTCTGGTGTTCCCTCTGCAACGACGAGGCCACCCCTCTCACCACCCTCGGGTCCGAGGTCTATGATGTGGTCCGCGGACTTTATAACATCAAGGTTGTGTTCTATGACAACGGCGGTGTTCCCGGCATCCACAAGCCGTCCCAGGACATTGAGGAGCTTCTTGATGTCATCGAAGTGGAGACCCGTGGTCGGCTCATCAAGGATGTACAGTGTACTGCCGGTACTCCTCCTGCTGAGCTCCTTCGCAAGTTTCACCCTCTGGGCCTCACCACCCGAGAGGGTCGTTGCGGGCTGCCCGAGTTTTATGTAGCCGAGGCCCACGTCATAGAGTGTCTGGAGCTTCCTCCTCACCTGGGGTATGTTCTCAAAGAATTCGAGGGCCTCCTCCACGGTCATGTCAAGGACCTCCGCGATATTCCTGCCCCTGTAGCGTATCTCAAGGGTCTCCTCATTGTATCTCCTGCCCCTGCACACCTCACAGGGGACGTAGACGTCTGCCAGGAAGTGCATCTCTATCTTGATTATACCGTCCCCGCCGCAGGCCTCGCAGCGCCCGCCCTTGACGTTGAAGCTGAACCTGCCCGGCCTGTATCCACGCTTCCTGGCCTCAGGTGTCTGGGCAAAGAGCTCCCTGATGTGGGTGAACACCCCTGTGTAGGTTGCCGGGTTTGAGCGTGGTGTTCTACCTATGGGTGACTGGTCTATCATCACGACCTTATCGATGTGCTGGAGGCCCTCAATGTCGTTGTGCCTCCCGGCGTTCATGTGCTTGTGGTTGAGCCTCTCATAGACACCCCTGTAGAGTATGTCATTGACGAGTGTGCTCTTCCCTGACCCTGAGACCCCTGTGACACAGGTGAACAGTCCCAGGGGTATCCTGACGTCGATTTCTCTGAGGTTGTTCTCGGCCGCGCCCCTCACAGTCAGGTACCTTCCTGATGGCCTCCTCCTGACATCGGGTAGGGGTATTGTTTCCCTGCCTGAGAGGTAGGCCCCTGTGAGTGAATCCGGGTCCTCCATTATCTCCTCAGGTGTGCCCTCTGCAACCACACATCCCCCGTGTTCACCCGCGCCCGGTCCGATGTCTACAACGTGGTCTGCCGAGAGTATTGTTTCCTCGTCGTGTTCCACCACTATGAGGGTGTTCCCAAGGTCCCTGAGTCTCTTTAGTGTCTCTATGAGTCTCCTGTTGTCCCGCTGGTGGAGTCCTATGCTGGGCTCATCCAGGATGTAGAGGACCCCCACAAGGCCGGAGCCTATCTGGGTGGCGAGCCTTATCCTCTGGGCCTCCCCCCCTGAGAGGGTTCCTGATGACCTTGACAGTGTGAGGTAATCCAGGCCCACGTCGATCAGAAAGCGCAGCCTCTCCCTTATCTCCTTGAGGACCTCCCTGGCTATGTACTCCTCGCGTTCGGTGAGCTTGAGGGAGTCGAAGAATTCATGGGCCTCCCTGATTGACATCTCAACAACGTCATGTATTGATCTTCCGTTGATGGTGACTGAGAGGCTCTCCGGCCGGAGCCTGCTTCCCCCGCATACCGGACAGGCGTGGTTGCTCATGAACCTGCCTATGTAGGTCCTCATGTAGTTGGACTTGGTCTCCATGTATATCCTCTCCATGCGGGGTATGACACCCTCGAAGCGCCTGTTTACCCGGTAGGTCCTGTTTTTTCTCTGAAATACGAACTGTATCTTCTCATCGGTCCCGTAGAGAATGGCCCTCCTGTGTTCCTCGTCCAGGTCCCTGAAGGGTGTGTCGAGGCTGAAGCCGTAGTGTTCGGCCACCGCCCTCAGCATCTGGTGGTAGTAGTTGTCCCTCTTCCCTGATTTGCTCCAGGGCACAATGGCGCCCTCGTTTATCGAGCGTTCAGGGTAGGGCACCACCAGTTCAGGGTCGATCTCAAGTTTGCTTCCGAGTCCATTACACTCAGGGCAGGCCCCATGGGGACTGTTAAATGAGAACATCCTGGGGCTGATCTCCTCGAAGTTTATGCCTCAGTCAGGGCAGGCGAAGAGATCAGCCCCAGGATGTT
>Ga0116168_1002822_pt1 | contig 10432 bp, 7 predicted proteins | sample AD_UKC129_MetaG_FD_89795 | JGI IMG/M metagenome (GOLD analysis project Ga0116168, IMG submission 89795) | Active sludge microbial communities of municipal wastewater-treating anaerobic digesters from Canada - AD_UKC129_MetaG | ecosystem: Engineered > Bioreactor > Anaerobic > Digestate | place... | reverse complement strand
GAAATACCTGATGACCGACCTGTGGACCTCGGCCCGGAGTCGTGCCGGGTGTCATATGGAAGCGGACGTTCTGCCTACTGTCTCCTGGACGACGCGGACGGCTTGGCGTCAGCTCGCAGGCCACCCGGACGAGGGCGTGACGCCGGCGCAATGAGCGGCTGTCCGGTCAGCGTCCACAGCGGAGGAGCGGGTGTCACGGTCTTGCCCTCACCGCCCCGATTGGTGCGTTTCCCTGGGGAGGGTGAGTCGCAGGGTGGCGCCGGTGCCCTCCCCGTCGCTGGTGGCGGTGAGGCTGCCCCCGTGGGCTTCGGCGAGTGCTTTGGCGATGGTGAGCCCGATGCCGGATCCGCCCTTGTCGGCCTCCCTGGCGGCGTCGCCGCGGTAGAAGCGCTCGAAGATGTGCGCGAGTTGTTCGGCGGTCATGCCTTGGCCTGTGTCGGCGACGCTGATGGTCACGGCGTCCGGGGTCGAGGTTGACGTCACGTCGACTCGTCTCCCCTGGGGGGTGTGTCGGAGGGCGTTGGTGAGCAGGTTGCCGAGGATCTGGGCGACGCGCTGGGGGTCGGCTCGGACCGGCACGTCGTCGACTCGGACGGTGAGGGTGACGCCTTTGGTGTCGTAGGCGTGCCTGGCCTGACGGATCGCCGGCTCGACCAGATCGGTGAGCGGTTGCACGCTGGTCTGGAGTTCGATGCGTCCTTCTTCGGCTCGGGACACCTCGTCGAGGTCGCGGGCGAGCCGAGTGAGGCGTTGGGCTTGTTGCTCGACGACGGCTTGGGTGTTGTCGTCCCAGGTGAGGACACCGTCGGCGATCCCTTCGAGGTGGGCGTTGAGGGTGGCGATGGGGGTACGCATTTCGTGGGCCAGGTCGGACAGGAGGCGCCGGCGGGTGTTCTCGACGTCGCCGAGGCGGTCGGCCATGGTGTTGAACGTGTCGCCCAGGGTGCTCAACTCGGGGCCGCCGCCCGTGACGGTGACCCGGGCGTCGTAGTCGCCACGGCTGAGCCGGCCGGCCGCCTGGGTCAGGAGCTCGACGGGATGGCCGATGCGGCGGGTCAGGTACCACGAGATCCCGAGGGAGGCGGCGAGCGCGACCAGCAGCCCGACGGTGAGGGAGATCATGCTGGCGTCGGCGAAGGCGCGTTCGATGTGGACGATCTCGGGAGAGTCGGGCGGGTGGCCCGTGTCCAGGAGGTGGGCGTGGAACAGCGGTGGCCCGATGATCGCGGCGGTCAGGCCGGCGCTGGCCACGATGGCGAACAGGACGATGGCTTGGGCGACGAACAGCCTGGTGCCGAGCCGCCACGCTGCGATCGCCTCAAGCAGGCGGGTCACCCTCGTCCCATCCGGTAGCCGACGCCGCGGATGGTGGTGATGTAGCGCGGTTCGGTCGGGTCGTCGTCGAGTTTCTTGCGGAGGTTGGCGACGTGGACGTCCACGACGTGTTCGTCGCCGACCCAGGCGGTGTCCCACACGGTGTCGATGAGTTGGCGGCGGCTGAGTGCGACGCGGGGTTGGGCGGACAGGACGTCGAGGATGTCGAATTCGGTGCGGGTGAGCGCGACGGGGTGGTCGGCGATCCAGACTTCGTGGCCGGCGGCGTCGATGCGCAGGTCGCCGAACACGCGGTGTTCCTCCATTGCGGGGGTGGCGGCGGGTGGCCTGCGGGGGCGCCGCAGCACGGTCTGGACGCGGGCGACGAGTTCCCGGTTGCTGAAGGGCTTGGTGAGGTAGTCGTCGGCGCCCACGGACAATCCGATGAGCCGGTCGACCTCGTCCCCGCGGGCGGTCAGGATCAGGATGTAGCAGTCCGAGAAGGTGCGGATCTGGCGGCACACCTCGATGCCGTCGAGCCCGGGCAGCCCGAGGTCGAGCACGATCACATCGGGGTCCTCGGCCCTCGCCTGGGCGACGGCGTCGGGACCGGTGTGGGCCTGAGTGACGTGGTGGCCTGCCCGGGTGAGGTAGGACGCGATGACGGCGGCGAGTGCGCGTTCGTCATCGACGACCAACACCTTGGTCGGCTGTGCACCTTCGCTGTTCATGTCAGCCAGTATGGCCGCGACCCGCTGAGCACTGGTGAGCTGGGTCGGGCTCCCGGGCGGGTCTTGATGCGATCTTGAGACGATCCCGGTCGAACGGTGAGGCAACGCCGGGATGCTGAGTCAAGCCCGTGTTCGACCCGAGGCCGGCGTGCTGCCTTCGGTCTCTAGCCGGGGCCTCGTCGTGGGGCCGCACGGGGTCTTCCACAACAAGGAGTCAATTCGCGTGACGTCGTACCGTGCTGTCCGTGCCGTAGCCATGACACCCAGCCGATCCGCAGGTGAGCGCCCGCGAGGTCCTTTGCCGGGAGCTGGCCCTCGGCGTGCGGCGCCTGCTGCGCAGCGCCGTCCGACGGTGGTTGCGCTGTCCAGCCTGGGGTTGGCGGCGGCCGTGGTCGCTAGCGTGGGGGTGGTCGGTCTGGGTGCGGCCACCTCGGTGGCCGCGGTGCCGCGTCCGGACGCCGTGGGCGCCCCGCTGCCCGTAGCGGAACTGCGCGGCGTGCAGACCAGCCGCGGCGAGACTCGCGTGACCAGGCAGGGGGATGCAATGCTGCCGGAAGGCCCAGCGGTGGGCGACGCCCGCGCTGCACGCAAGGCGGTGGCGGAGCGGCAGGCTGAACTGGAAGCCACGGCGGAGGCGATCGACCGGGAGACGCAGCGGCTCTCCGATGTCGCTGCGCAGCAACGGCAGCTGGCTGAGCGGGAGGCTGAGCGGGCGAAGGCGGCCGAGGCTGCTTCGAAGGCCTTCGTGTGGCCCACCGCGGGTGGGGTGTCCAGCGGGTTCGGGTACCGCGTCCACCCGATCCTGAAGACGCGCAAGCTGCACAACGGCGCCGACATCGGCGGGGCCTGCGGGCAGCCGATCGTGGCGGTCCGCGCCGGCGTCGTCACACGGGCGGAGCGATCAGGGTCGAATGGTGGGGCCGGCCACAATGTCCGGATCGACCACGGCCCGGTCGGCGGCGCCGAACTGGAGACGGCCTACCTGCACATGGGCGACGTGGCGGTGAAGGTCGGCCAGCGGGTCGAGACCGGGCAACGGTTGGGCACGGTGGGCTCGACGGGTCTGTCGACGGCCTGCCACCTCCATCTCAGCCTCTACAAGGACGGCGCGGGCAGCGACCCGCTCGCCTACCTCACGAAGTAGTCGCGATCTTGACCGAACCTGAACCCGCGCCACACGGCGACTCCACAGCAGGCGGCCACAGTGGCAGGACGTCAGGAGAGGGGATTGCTATGGGCTGGGGCATGTGGGTCCTCATGCTCGTCGGCATGGCCGGCTTCTGGGCGGTGGTCCTGATGGGCATCCGGGCGCTGTTCCTGGCGGGCGGGAACACGCCGGCGCAGGGATTCCGCGATGCACCCGAGAACGACGCCACCGCCGGGCGCTCGCAGCCTCGGGCTTCGGCCGAGCCGCCGGCCCGGACCGACTCCTCCTCAACGTCTCGAATAGCACCCATCGAAAGGCACCCATGACTGGCATGTCCCGACGCACGCTCCTGCTCGGCGGACTCGGCCTCGGCGCCGCCGCCCTGACGGGCTGCACCTCCGCGCCGGCCGCCGGCCCCGTCCCCTCCGCGTCTGGCCCGATGCCGACGCTCCCGCCGGCCACCCCGAGACCCGGGCAACGGATCGTCGAGCAGGTCTTGACCGCCAAGCCTGTGACCCTCGACCTCGGCGGACCCACCGTCCCTACCTGGGCCTACGGCGACACCGCGCCCGGTCCGCTCGTGAGGGCTACCGCGGGTGACTTCCTCCGGATACGTCTTGACAACCAGTTGCCCGCGGACACCACCATCCACTGGCACGGGATCCGGCTGCACAACAAGGCCGACGGTGTCCCCAGCATGACGCAGGACCCGGTCCCGGCCGGCGGGTCGTTCACCTACGAGTTCACCGCTCCGGATCCCGGCACGTACTTCTTCCACCCGCACGTCGGCGTCCAGCTCGACCGCGGCCTGTACGCCCCCCTGATCGTCGACGACCCGAACGAGGCGGGCGCCTACGACGCCGAGTGGGTGGTCGTGCTGGACGACTGGGTCGACGGCACCGGACGCACCCCCGACGACGTCCTCGCGAAGCTGATCGCCGACGGGGGCCCTGCCCCCAGCGGCGGCATGGGCGGCATGGGTGGGATGGGGGGCATGGACCACGGCGGTCACGGTGGCGGCAACGCTCCGCAACCGTGGGGGGATGCCGGCGACGTCACCTACCCCTACTTCCTGATCAACGGACGCGTCCCCACCGCACCCGCCACGTTCGAGGCCAAGCCGGGCCAGCGCGTCAGGATCCGGCTCATCAATGCGGCGTCCGACACGATCTTCACGGTCGCGCTCGGCGGCCACCGACTGACGGTGACCCACGGCGACGGCTTCCCCGTGGAACCGCGGGAGGTCGACGCCCTCTACCTCGGCATGGGCGAGCGCTACGACGCCCTCGTCACCCTCGACGACGGCGTGTTCCCCCTGGTGGCTCGTCCGTTCGGCAAGACCGAGGGCGGCCAGGGCTTGGCCCTGGTCAGGACCGGTTCGGGTCAGGCCCCCGGCCCCGACGTGTCGCCCGCCGAACTGGCCGGGCGCATCCTGCTGGCCACCGACCTGCGTCCCCACGAGTCGGTGAGGCTGCCTTCACGATCGCCGGACGCCACCGCGCACATGTCGTTGGAGGGGTCGATGAGCCCGTACCGGTGGGGCATCAACGGGGCCCCGTTCGGGCAGAACCAGCCGCTCACCGTGCGTGAGGGGCAACGGCTGCGGCTCAACGTGATGAACATGACGATGATGACCCACCCCCTGCATCTGCACGGGCACACGTTCGCGCTGCCGACAGGGCTACGGAAGGACACGGTGCTTCTGGCGCCGATGCAGTCGATGGCGCTCGAGCTGGACGCCGACAACGTCGGCGACTGGATGGTCCACTGCCACAACATCTACCACGCCGAGGCCGGGATGATGATCGGCCTGCTCTACCGCGGCTGAGCGGGAACGTTGACGCGACCTTGACGGTTCCCACAACCAGACCCGACCTTCGTCGACCAGCCTCGTTGGGGTAACGATCCGACCGACGCCAAGGAGTCCCTGCCATGAATCACGACCACACCGACCATCGCGCCATCCCGCCGGCCGGCAGCGACCCGTACGACCGGTTCGCCGCCGACCCGTTCGCGCCGACCACCCCGGCACCGCCCGTTGGGCAGCCGGCCCCTACGGCCCAGCCCGTGCGGCACCGGTGGTGGATGCACCTGCTGATGTGCGCCCCGATGCTGGCTGTCGTCGGATTCCTCGTCGCCACCGGGGCGGCGGGCGGCGGCGCCATCGGCTACGCCCTGCTGTGCATGGCGATGATGGGCGCGATGATGCTGTTCATGAACCAGGGCTCCGCTGGCGGCCACAAGCATTGACCCCGGCACCCCCACGCCCGTCCGCCCTGACAGGAGAATGTGATGAACCTGAACTCCACCGCCGAGTCGGTCGTGCTGCACGTGGGTGGCCTGCACTGGGCCACCACCGCCCACGGCGTCGAACAGACCCTCCTGACCCGGCCAGGCGTGCTGGCGGTCGACGCGAACGCGATCTCGCAGACGGCGACCGTCACGTTCGACCCGACGCGGACCGACGTCGCCGAACTTCAGGGCTGGGTGCGCGAGTGTGGCTACCACTGTGCCGGCGAGTCACAGCCCACCCACGTGTGCGTTCCCCGCATCGAACCGGCAGGTCATCCCGGCGGGCACGCAGCCCCGGACGCCCACGCGCGGCACGGCGGCCCCGGAACCACGGTGCCGCACGGTCATGGGGGGCACGACCAGGCGGCGAGCCACGCCGCGGGGGTGGTGATCTCGCCGCATGACGCGATGGGTCATGGCGGTCATGGGGGGATGTCGATGGACGCCATGGTCGCCGACATGCGCAACCGGTTCCTGGTCGCGGCGGTGCTGTCGGTGCCGATCACGTTGTTCTCCCCGATGGGACGCGACATGCTCGGCTTCGGGCTGCCGGCGCCGTTCGGGTTGCGGGACGAGGTGTTCGCCCTGGTGTTGTCGCTGCCGGTGGTGTTCTACGCGGGCTGGATCTTCTTCGACGGGGCTTTCCGCGCCCTGCGGAACCGGACGCTGGACATGATGGTGCTGGTCGCGATCGCGATCGGCGCCGGGTGGCTGTACAGCCTGTACGTCACGCTCACCGGTGGTGGCGAGGTGTTCTTCGAGGCGGCCGCGGTGCTGACCACGTTCGTCTTGTTGGGGCACTGGTTCGAGATGCGGGCCCGCGGCGGCGCGAACGACGCCATCCGGGCGTTGCTGGACCTGGCGCCGCCGATGGCGACGGTGATTCGTGACGGGGTCGAGGCCGACGTGCCCACCAGCGAGGTGCTGGTCGGCGACCTGGTGCTGGTCCGTCCCGGCGCGAAGGTGCCCGTCGACGGCGTCGTCCGGGAGGGCCGTTCCGAGGTGGACGAGTCGATGGTGACCGGGGAGTCCTTGCCGGTCGACAAGACGGTCGGTTCAGCGGTGGTGGGGGCGTCGATCAACACCACGGGGACGCTGCGGGTGGAGGCCACCAAGGTGGGCGCGGACAGCGCCCTGGCGCAGATCGTCGCGCTGGTGCAGCAGGCGCAGAACTCGAAGGCCCCCGGCCAGCGGCTCGCGGACCGGGCGGCGTTCTGGCTGGTGCTGGTGGCCATCATCGGAGGAGGGCTCACGTTCGGGGCCTGGCTGCTGGCCGGCGCGTCGGTCCAGACGGCGATGCTGTTCGCGATCACGGTGGTGGTCATCACCTGCCCCGACGCCCTCGGACTGGCGACGCCGACCGCGATCATGGTCGGCACCGGTCTGGGCGCCAAGCGAGGAGTGTTGTTCAAGAACGCCACCGCCCTGGAGACCTCCGCGAAGGTCAACACGGTGGTGATGGACAAGACCGGCACGCTCACCCGCGGCGAACCCGAGGTGACCCAGGTCATCGCCGTCGGGGGCGACCCCCACCTCGACCTGGTCGCGGCGGTGGAGCGCGAATCCGAACACCCGCTCGCGGCCGCCGTGGTCACCCATGCCGACGCCCTCGGCGTCGCGACCCGTAAGGCTGCCGAGTTTCGCAACGTGCCCGGCCACGGGGCCACCGCCGTCGTCGACGGACTGGACGTTGCGGTCGGAAACCGGCGGCTCATGGAGTCCCTCGGTGTCGACCTGTCGGCGGCGGGGCCGATCCGCGAGCGGGTCGCCGCCCAGGGCCAGACCGCCGTGTTCGGAGCGGTGGACGGCCGCATCGTGGCGGTCATCGGGTTGGCGGACGCCCCCCGCGAGACCTCCGCCCGGGCGGTCGCGGCGTTGCACGACCAGGGCGTGCAGGTGGTGATGCTGACCGGCGACAATCAGGCGACCGCACAGCGGATCGCCGCCCAGCTGGGGATCGACACGGTGATCGCGGACGTGCTGCCCGGCGACAAGGCCGCCCATGTGGCCGATCTACAACGCCAGGGGCGGGTGGTGGCGATGGTCGGTGATGGTGTCAACGACGCCCCTGCTCTGGCCCAGGCTGACGTGGGGGTCGCGATCGGGGCGGGCACCGATGTGGCGATCGAGACGGCCGACCTGGTCCTCATGCGGTCGGACCCCCTCGACGTGCCGACCGCGTTGACCATCGGCCGTGGCACGCTGCGGAAGATGCGGCAGAACCTGGGCTGGGCGGTCGGTTACAACGTGGTCGCCCTGCCGATCGCGGCCGGCGTGTTTGCCGGCGTCGGGCTGACCCTACGGCCAGAGATCGCTGCGCTGTCGATGTCCGGTTCCAGCCTGATCGTCGCTGTCAACGCCCTGCTGCTGAAGCGGTTGCGGCTTCCTGACGAGCACCACCGCCGACCAGGCACCCCGGCCGCGCAGGCTGCGTCGGGATCTTGACGCGACCTTGATCCGATCCTGCCGATCCGGACACGAGACCCACCTAACCTGACACCAGAAGCGGTACCCCTGGGGGGTATCAGGACAGGGTGAGGTGGTTGTGATGAGTTGGCTCGTCATCGGCGGCGCGGTGGTCGTCACCGGGTTGTTGTGGTGGTTCTTCTTCGGTCCGAAGCGGGCCGGACAGGTGAGCCTGGAGGACGGCGTCCAGGTGGTCCGGGTCACCGTGGACGGTGGCTACAGCCCGGACGTGATCGAGGGCGTCACCCCGGGCGTACCGGTCAGGCTCCTGTTCGACCGGCAGGAGAGCGGGGAGTGCACCTCGCGGGTGGTCATGCCCGACTTCAAGGTCAACGCAGCGCTGCCGGCGTTCCGGACCACGGCGGTCGAGTTCCTTCCCACCGAAACGGGGGAGTACCGCTTTGCGTGCGGGATGAACATGGTGTCCGGGGTGGTCCGGGTCAGCGGGAGCCCCCCGGCCGATACCCAAGGCGGCGGCACCGTGGTGGAGCAGGCCTCCCGGCCGGTGGACGGAACGACCGCGGCCGGCGGCACCGCCCCCGACGCGGAGGCGGAGGAGGCTGAGCGTGCCGCCGAGATCCGCGACTTGACCCGCCGCCTGCTGGTGGGTGCGGTGCTGTCGGCGCCGGTGCTGGTCGCGGTGATGGCGGTGGAGTTGTTCCAGGCGATGTGGGTTCCCGAGTTCCTGATGAACCCGTGGCTACAGCTGGCGTTGATCGCTCCGGTGATGTTCTATACCGGCTGGCCGATCCACCGGACCGGCTGGAAGGCGCTGTCGCACCGGACCGCCGACATGAACTCGCTGATCACCTTGGGCACGTTTGCCGCCTTCGGCTACAGCCTGGTGGTCACGTTCCTGCCCTGGCTGCTGCCCGACGCGCTGCGGCATGTGTACTACGAGGCCGTCGGGGTGATCATCACCCTCATCCTGCTCGGGCGGCTGCTCGAGACGAAAGCGAAGGCCGGCACCGGTGAGGCGATCCGTGCCCTGATCGGGCTGCAGCCCCGCACCGCGCGCGTCGAACGCGACGGTGCCGAACTCGAGGTCGGCGTTGACGAGGTGCGGGTCGGAGACATCGTGCTGATCCGTCCCGGGGAGAAGCTCCCGGTCGACGGCGAGGTGACCAGCGGCTCCTCCTCGATCGATGAGTCCATGGTGACCGGCGAGTCCATGCCGGTCACCAAGTCCGTCGGGGACACCGTGATCGGCGCCACCATCAACACCACCGGCGCCCTGCGCTACCGGGCCACCAAGGTCGGCGCCGACACGATGCTGGCCCAGATCATCAGGCTGGTCCGCGAAGCCCAGGGCTCCAAGGCGCCCATCCAGCGGCTCGCCGACCAGGTGTCCAGCTACTTCGTGCCCGCGGTGATCGTGATCGCGGTGTGGACCTTCGTCGCCTGGGTGCTCGTCGGCCCGCCGCCGGTGTTCATCTTCGCGCTCGTCGCCGCCGTGTCGGTGCTGATCATCGCCTGCCCCTGCGCCCTAGGGCTCGCCACTCCCATGTCGATCACCGTCGGCACCGGCAAAGGGGCCGCGCACGGCATCCTGATCCGCTCCGCCGAAGCGCTCGAGACCGCCCACAAGCTGCAGACGATCATCCTCGACAAGACCGGCACCCTGACCCGCGGCGTCCCGGCCCTCACCGACGTCATCCCCGTGACCGACGGCGGTGAGGACCGCCTCCTGGCCGCTGTCGCCGGGGTCGAGCGCGCCTCCGAGCACCCGCTGGCGGCCGCGATCGTGGCCGGGGCGACCGAGCGCGGGCTCGCTGTGCCCGAGGTCGACGGGTTCGAGTCCGTCACCGGCCAAGGGGTGATGGCGCGGGTCGACGGGCGGCCCGTGCTGGTCGGCAACCGTCGGCTGCTGGACGCGTTCGGGGTGGACGCGGCCGTCCTGCTCGCCGCCCACGACCGGCTGGCCGCCGAAGGCAAGACCGCGATGCTGGTCGCGGTCGACGGACACCCCGCCGGCGTCGTTGCTGTAGCCGACACCCTCAAGGAAGGCGCCCCGGCGGCGGTCGCAGCCCTCCAGGCCCGCGGCATCGAGGTCGTGATGATGACCGGCGACAACCGGCACACCGCCGCCGCGATCGCCCGCCAGGTCGGCATCACCCGCGTCGTCGCCGAGGTCATGCCCGACCACAAGGCCGCCGAGGTCCGGCGCCTGCAAGCCGACGGCAAGGTGGTCGGCATGGTCGGCGACGGCATCAACGACGCCCCCGCCCTCGCCCAGGCCGACGTCGGGTCGGCGATCGGGACCGGCACCGACGTCGCGATCGAGTCCTCCGACATCACGTTGGTCTCGGGGGCACTGGTGGGCATAGTGACCGCCGTCGACCTGTCCCGGGCCACCATGCGCAACATCAAACAGAACCTGGTGTTCGCATTCCTGTACAACATCCTGGGCATCCCGATCGCCGCCGGCGCGCTGTACCCGGCGTTCGGGATCACCCTCAGCCCGATCATCGCCGCCGCCGCG
>Ga0116168_1002813_pt1 | contig 10463 bp, 4 predicted proteins | sample AD_UKC129_MetaG_FD_89795 | JGI IMG/M metagenome (GOLD analysis project Ga0116168, IMG submission 89795) | Active sludge microbial communities of municipal wastewater-treating anaerobic digesters from Canada - AD_UKC129_MetaG | ecosystem: Engineered > Bioreactor > Anaerobic > Digestate | place... | reverse complement strand
ATTACGCACTTAATAGAATAGTGCTTTTAAATATATTATTTTTTTTGTCATATTTCAATTAATATTTTTCTTTTTCTTCATAAGTTATATCATCTTTATTATCTTTGTTTTTTATTCTTTAACTGTTATTATCCCTATTTTGTTTGCTACATCTTGTATATTATCATTTGTGTATATTCTTACTCCATTATATTCTATATGTGTATTATTAAATCTTTTCATATCTTCTGGAGTAAGTTTTAGCTTTCTAATTATACGAATATGTGATTGCGCTGATAATAGTGACTTATGGCTTAATACATATTCCATATCTTTAATGCTTTTGAAATAAAGATTTACGTCATCAATTCTTACTTTTGGCATTTAGCCCTCCTATTATTTGTTATTGGTTGTATTATACTTATTAACCGAAAATTCCCTCTCTAGTTCTAGGCTTTATAAAATGGATAAAATTTGTATCTAGATATGCTTTAAATTTTTCTCTAAATACTAAACTTGCTAATGTTTCTGAATTGCATTGTAACAAATCTAAATTTTTGTTTGCTGCTAATTCGAATGCAATCTCTAAAGTTGGATCCATAACATATAAATAATATATTGCTGCTTGTCCCCTTAATATTGGGAATTCGATTGGATCATATTTCTTATCGAATTCTTTGATAACTTCTTCTTTGCTCTCATGTTTCTTCTCTTTCATCATATTTTCCATTATAGGTTGATAGACATGTAATTCCCAATATCTTAAATCATAATCATATGGTTTGACTTCTTTTAATTCTTCGAACATATAACCTCCTATTATTATTGATAATTTGTTTGATATTTTAAATAACTAATAAAATTTTCTAAAAATAATAAATTTGCCAATACTAAAGCATTACATTTTTCAATACTAAATCTTTTGCGCTTAGCAATCTCTAATGCTTTATTAAATGTTGGATCTTTGTAGTATAGATACTGCAATGCTAATGTTTCCGGTATAGCAAAATCGTTTAACGTAAAGACTTTAAGATTATACTTACCAATAATATTATCAATATCATTTAAGCTATATTTGCTTTCATATTTAGAAAGCAAATCTTTGAATAACTTGTACTCCCATTCCATAGCTTCAATAAATTTCACTGTGGATTTCTCAAATTTGGACATTTTCATTTGTACCTCCTATTGTTAAGTTATTGGATATTATTAATTCCCTTTATATTTTTACTTATCCATCCCTCATTTATTCGTATCATAATATTCCCTTTATATTTTTACTTATCCATCCCTCATTTATTCGTATCATAATATTCCCTTTATATTTTTATCTTAGCACTCTTATACTATATATGTGTGCTTTATATATTTACCCAATGGGACTAGTCTTTATCTTCTCTTATGATAACGCATAAAAATCGCAAATTGGTTGGGAATTAAAGTTGATAAATCAACGGTGTGAATATTGCCCCCCATTCTATTCTAGATGAATTATATGGTTAATTTAACCGCCAAATATCTTTAGTAAATCTTGGTATGTATATATCTTCTTCTTTTGATGTGTCTATATATATGTGGTAAGGAACTCCTAAATTTAATATTGCGTTGGCAGTAGCGTCAGCAACGTCATCATTTTTTACTTTGCCTAACCATTCTAATTGATATTCTAATTTCTCTAATGGCATATTATGATATATCATCTTAGCCTGATAGTATTGTAATAGAATATCTTTGATACGGTCTTCTTTTGTCCCTTGTTTAGCCGTTTGTGTATATGTGTATATTGGAACATATATTTTGTTTTCTGTGAATATCCTTCTCATTTCATTTATAATAGCTATCTCTTGACCTGCTATACCTATCTTGACTTTACTTGGTCTCCATTTATATATCTGTCTTATAATCTCATCTACGTAGCCTCGTTTCAATATATTATCTATATTCGTTTCTATTTTTTTATACCTGTTTGCAGTCTCATCTCTTAATAAGTCCCGTATTCCAAACTTCCCAAATATAGTGTTAAATATTATTATCCTCTCATCTGGCAGTTTGCCTACTATTGTTATACACGTATCATCAGATGTTTGTAACCCTGCAGCTAGGTCTACCCCAAATTCTATATTTATTGGATAAGTCTTATTTTCTATATCGACAAATGTGTTGTTATTTATTATTCTGAATTTAGCATCTATATATTGGAAATATTCCTTCTTGAATACTTTATCACTTTCAGATATTGTGATATGAAAATATTCTTGATATATTGAGCTTAACATTTGGTTCATACTCGCTTCTTGAACTTTAAGTGCAATACTATATAAGTCTATCCTATCTGCCCACGATAAGTCTTTAAATAACTTCGATTGTATATTATCATAATATTCTCTTTGTTTCTTAATTCTTTCTTTTTGGTCTTTTATATCATTAAATTTTAATTTATATATGTTACTATCAACATCGTAATCTAAATAATTTGTTATAAATTTATCAAATTTCTCTAATGGCATTAATGGATATTTAATTGTTTTCCATTGTGTGTTTTTTTCTAAGTCTGTAATAATTGTATCTTCGTGTACGATTGTGCCTACTACTATTGCTTTACCTTTGATATCATCTATTGTGTTCATTGCAGCATTATAGAACCAATATCGTATATTCTGTCTACTCTCTGCAGTCTTGATATTCTCTTCCGAATATATATCGTCAAATATTATTGTAGTTGGTCTTGAAGCCCCTTTTACTTTACCTCTTATTTGTTGTCCTGTGCCTACGGCTAATACATATATCCCATTGATTTTAAATGCTGCTTTTGTCCATTCTCCAGTTATATCATCTAATGCTTCTTCTACTTTCCCTTTGTTCATCACTTTAAGGATTTTGTTCGTAGTAAATTCGTCCCTTATCCTTTGTGTGAATTCTTGTGCTGATGTGAAAGTTTTAGACACAATTACTATTAGTCTCTCATCTATCTTACATTCTACTATTTCATTGTCAATCTTTATCTTGAAAGTATGTCCATTGTACATTATCATATAACAAGGTATCAAAAAATTCGTGATAGTGGATTTACCACCACCACGAAATACAACTAATTCTAAGTTTCTTTCATATCTATTACGATATAATGGATTGTATAACGATAATATCTCGTGATATATTTCCTTTTGATATTGGGCTATATCATTTGTTATATAATGTGGGAATACATATTTAGCCCATCTTACTATACCTAAATTATTTATATCAGTATTATCTAAAAATATTTTATTTAAACTATCTATTGTGTTAGAAGCCATAATCATCCATCCTCTGTATAATTTTTCTAGTTGTAGTATATTTCCCGTCTGTTAATATTAAATACAAGAAATACATAAATTTGTTTTCTGCTTTATCGTATCCAGAAAAATAAGTAATTGCTGAGGTAAATGGTATTTGTCCCATAATACTTTTGATTATAGCTGTAAAGTCTATATCTACGCCTACATCTTCATATGATATCGGACCAACTGTTTGTGTACCTTTCCAAGTAAATAATAATGAACCTAAAAGATTTATAATAAATGCAAATATTTGGTTACGTCTATATTCTACATCATCCACAGTCGAAGGTGTCCTAGTATTGTAGGCTTCTTTTCTTATCTTTTTCTCTACTTCATAGTTGACAAATGTTCTTAGAGCTGTGTTAAATAAATATACTATAACCATTGGAACTTGTGTATAATATAATTGGTATCCCATTATTCTTGTTAATAGTTCCGGTATTGCTTTGTATATCATTTCTTCATATAAAACGTCCTTTTGCCTAGATGTTATTTCGCCATTGTGGTATGCCATCTCAATGAAAAATATGTTTGATAGTATGCCAATTATAAGATATATCAATGCATATAATTCGAAAAATTTAGGTATAAATCTGAAATTAAATTTAGAGAATATAATAGCTAATATTTTTAATTTCTTTATTTGCTTGAATATTCCCATTACTGGTCCTTCAGTATTAATAGAATGAATTATATCAGCACTAGCTTTTTTTACTTCTTTGTTTAATTCTTTAATATATTTATTCTTATTCAATCTTGCAAAATTATCAAAAGCATTCACTATCGATACAAAATATGTTTTCATTGAGTGTGCATACTCATTATTTCTGTCAAATCTCTTTATCGGGGTATCTGTTTTACTTTGTCTAGCAACGAAGAACTTAGCTATACTTTCAATTAAAGCAAACTTTTGTGCAGTATCAATTGTTACACTATTATATGCTGCTAGTGTTCCTCGTACAACAGTGTTTAATAAATCTACTTCCCCAGTTGTCATTAATTCACCAGCTAGATTGCTTTTGGCTATCCTTAATGCGTCCCTATATAATTGCATAAATGTTGGTATTGCTATACCTTCAAATTTTACATTCTCCAAATTATATCTTAATATTTTCTTCTCTAAACGTCTTATCCTAGCTCTAGTAACTGTACGTTCTCTGAATAACTCAACTTCGTTAATTTCTTTCTTTATATCTAAAGGGTCACCATTAATTTTGTTAGCTTCAAGTCTTCTATAAATTTCAAGTAGATAATTATAATACAATAATGTTATCGATTTTGGGTCTGAATAATAATTGAATACAGGACTATGTGCAAAATCTTGTGATTGTAAATATTTTAATGTTGTGTCTAATTTTTCTAATTCATTCTCTATATTAGTGTCACCATATATATTACTGTTTATCAAATTGTAGTGACTAAATCCTGCATATCTCATTATAAATGTTTGTACCCAGTTGAAACAACCACTTATGAATTTGTTAATATTGCTTAATATTAAATTCCTATATCTGTATGCTAAAATATTTAACATGTTTTTGATTTTTAATTTTGCTGCTACAAATGGTTTATTTTCATTTAATTTGCTATATTCATTTACGTTTATATAACCTTTAGGCGTCCTTTCGTTCACCCCAAATATATTATCCTTGTGTATTATTATAATTTCTGTCCCCGATTTGTTCAATATGGTTATCGTATTTTCGTCTTGTGCTAAATAGTAACCTGTATAGTTCCTAGCCATTTTTTTGTCTGGTCCAAATACAACCATCACTTTGAATACTACTTCTTCACCTTCTTCCAAATCTTCAATCTTTTTAAGTCCTAATTTGAAATATGATGGTTTACCATTAGCCATCATATCAAGTTTTATTGCGTCGATTACTTTATGGTTCTCATTTATTCTTTCCCCAATACTAATTGCGTGATAACCTAATGCAGTATTTACTTCTCTAAATATATAGTCCACTAAATCTTGTCTAAATGTACTTAATGATATCATCCTATCATCAACTGCGTCTACTGTGTTATCAGTTTGTAATCTTCTATCTATGAAATATGAACTCTTGAACCTCTTATTCGGGTCAGTATGCTCTTTAGTTATGAGTTGTATCAAGTCTTTTATTTTCATAAAATCAATACTATCGTTCAAATTGAGCATTCTACTTATAGCAAAACTATTATACTGGCTTTTAAAAGCAGCACTATTTATATCGTATACTTTAGGCATAAATACTGGCATTGAAATTGCATATTCAAAATCGTGATACGTGTTCAACTCTGGTTGTCTAGATAAAGGATGACCATCTATTGCACTTGCAACTGCAAAAGCTTCTGACAAATTACGGAGTTTAAAATATGTAGACCAATAATGGTTCTCTACTTCTGGCAATTTGCCTTCTATCAATAAAGCCATCTCTCTAAAGTAGTTGTTAATAATCCCTATCGTGTTTGCATATTCAATATGTACGTGGTTCATAATACTGAATAGGGTCTTGAATAGCATATTACCATTCTTAGCTCTATATTTTATAACTTTATTTGTAAAAGGGTCATGTTCAGCTTCATAAAACTTAGATAATATTAAATTAGCTAAATTTTCATCCCCAATTATTCTTTTCAATCCTTGCAAAGTCATTTTTTTAGTTGGCTCTAAAACTATATTTTCATTTGTATCCAATTGTTTAAGTACGTTCTGTTCCTCTTGTGTTTTTTCTCCTTCTATCGTTACTACTCTTTTGCCTACAACTGTTTCATGCTCAGAGATTTTAGTGCCTAATGGTAAACCTGCTGGTTGTTCTTTTTTTACATTCTCTACCCCATTATCAGCTTGCTCTGGATTTGTAGCTTCTCCATTTTGCCCTAAATTATTTTGTTCATTACTACCACTAACTTCTACTGTGTTCATAGTGTTTTCATTCGCAGTGGTGTTATTTTGTTGTGCTTCTGCACCTCCTGTTACAGATGTCCCTCCTAAAGATTGCAATGCTTCCATCTGTTCTAAAAGGTCATCCACTTCTTCATTACTTAATTGTACTTCATTTGTATCAGTTACTTTTGCCACATCCGTGTTGATTTCCTCTAATACTGATTGTTGTTTATAATCGGCAGGTGTCCCTTGTAATTGGTCATCTATTATAGTTTCAGATAATATTATTTCATCAGTTTCTTCTTCAACTTCTATTATATCAAACTTAGATATAAATTCGTCTAAATTATTAGTGTGTATTTCTTTATACCCATTATTTGTTAATACTAATACTCTATAATTAGGGTTAAACTTTATTATACTTTTGTTACTTGTATTATATGTAGTGCTATTATAGAATGCAACTTTCTTTGATTTTGCAATCCCAGTCCATAATTGAGTTAATAGTTCATCTGGTGTTAATTCTGTTTTCTTAATTCCACTATTTTCTCCCTGTCCAGTGTTATCTTCCCCTATCTCATATGTATCAACAGTAATGTTGCCAGTAGTTTTTACAAAATTTGAATATGTTCTTTTCATATTCTGTTCTTCTTGGACAAGATTGGCATTCAATACTTTGATTGCTTCGTCAGCTTTACTATTTACATAAGCATATAATTCATTTAAATGTAATAAATCGTCTCCTATAGGTGTATATCTACCTGTTGCTCTTATAATATGGAATCCGTTGACATCTTTTGTCCCTGTAAATGGGTCTAATATTTTGAAGCCAAATAAACTAATGTTATTATGTTTGAACCCTATCGGCTTACTATCTAAGTCTATAATTCTTTTGTTCCAATTAAATTCTTCTTTTAATGAATACCAAATGCCACTTTCTGGTTCATATAATGTTGTTAATTGGTTAACAAATTCTTTTATTTCTTTCAACGCTATTTTTAACATATAAACTGCATTGATATAATATTGAGTACTATTAGCCCTATAGTCTGCAATATTTACACCTAAAATATTTGCTATCTTTGGTGCTATATCTGGTCTTAAGACTGGAGTATCATCTTCATTATTCCCCAAATCAGCGGGCATTTTACTGCGTGCTGCTTCTTTTTCTGCTACTATTTTATGCGCTGAATATAATTCTTCAGCCATTTGTATGTATTCTTCTATGTATGTGGTTAGAACTCCTTCTACGTCTATTTTACCACTACCTATTCCTACTTGTGTTACTGTCTCAATTATAGCATTCTTTTCGTTTGGTAATTTAGAACTCGAAGATAATGTAATTTCTAATAGCCTAACTTTGCTACGTATATCATCTAAATAATTTTCAAAATCGTTTGGATCTACTTTCTCATTAATCAAGTTGTCTATATTTTGTAAGTGACTATTAAACATTGATATATCTGTTAAATTTGTAGTGGGTTCTTCTTCTATAGTATTAACTTGGGTTATACTTAACCTTTGGGATTTACGCTTGGTTAATTTCTTATTTATTTGGTCTATCGTTTCTCCTAAATCAAGATATTTCAAATTGTAATATATGTCTTCTATGGATTCACCTTTGTAAACTTTTTGTTCTTGTTTTTCTGTAGTTGCTAACCCTTCTACAAGATATTGATACATAACTGGTGAAAATCTTAAAGCAAATTTGTATAAATTTATTGGATAATTTGAAGCACCTAATTCTAATCCCGGAACTATACTAGTCAATACCCCAAAATACCCTAACTGCAAACTTAGCATTTTCTTCAAACTATCTAAGTTCTCTGGATTTGTTTTATCATAGTGGAGTATTATACGAGATGGTATATTTACATCCTCTATATTTTCTATCTGTTTAGTATCTTGTGGCAATCTATCATATTTGCCTACTATTTGTTGGATTTCCCTGCCTTTGGATTTATTATATGCTTCTATTAGCTTGGTATACTTACCCATCCTCGTTTCAGGAATACCCTTATATGTATATAATGTGAAATTTAAATCTTCACTCCCTATAATATTTTCTAGTATGTCCCATACTATTATATTTTTTATATTTATATCTATTTGTGGAGTGCCACTTTTACCAATGGAAAAATATTTTAGTATGTTTTTGTAATTCTGGAATACAGTTTCATCTTCTATGTTTGTGTTTATTAGATTTTTATCTTCTAATACGTCTACTAAATTCGATAGTAGTTTATAAGTTTGGATGTTGTTCTCCTCTATACATTCTACTAATTTCTCTATATTATACATTCTGTGCTGCGAATACATTTTATATCTAACAGTCCTTTTAAAGCTCTTCTTCTCATCTTCAGTCATTTTTTCCATACTATCAAATTCAGCTTTTATATCTTTGGGCATACCTATAGTATCTAATTTTATATATGGTATTTCTGATAATTTAATATTGTCAGCACTTACTCCTTCTTGTGTCCTAAATAATACCCATTTATATTCACCTTCTATTTTTACTTTTAGCATATATACTGTATCTTGCCCTTTCTTTAGCACAAGTGGCAACCTGATACTACTACCTACTTGGAACCCTATAGTGTCTTCACCATTGTCTTGATAAAATTTTTCACCATCAGTAGTAACATCTGCAGGTTGCATACTTAACAACCTTTTGATTACTCTTGGATTTAATAGTATTTTCCTATTGGTTATTGTTTGTAGATAATCATAATCGATTATTTTAACATCATCCAATTTCTCCATTGCACTAATAACTTTTACTGGTATTAATCCTTCCAAATGGTATATTATATCATTTTGACTAAATTGTAAATCGATATCTTGGCTTATTGCTAAAATTATTGCATATACTGTATCTTTCCTATTTTGTTCTTTACCTTCATATAATCTATTTACTTCATCATATAATTTCTCTATAGCTTTATATGGCGTTAAATTCAAATAACTAGGTATATCTAGTTCACTTTTAATTTCATTTATTGTTTCTTCACTTACTTCTATATTGCTTATTTTGGCTATATATTCATCAGCTTCTTTATATTTATTTGTTATCTCTTCTACCGATAGCTTTACTAATTCATTTGCTCTATCTATATATGGGGCTATTTGGCTAGCTTGCAGTCCACCATAGTGATATTTGCTTACTTTATTCAGTATCTGATTTAAGTTTGTAGAGTGCATAATAGCCTTTACCCCTTGTGCTAAAGCTGTCGCTGCTAACCCTGCTGCTTCTTTGCCTACAGTGATATCTGCTATATCCCTATCCGTCCTAAATTCATCAATATGCTGTTTTATTATTTTTGCGCCTTCTCGTGTAATCTGCTCGTATACAACGACATTGTTAAACAATATTAAAGACATATTCATAATGTTGCTACCACGATATTCATCAACGTAAAGGCTTTTCCTTGCTTTGTTAAATGCATATAATTGTAATATTATATCTTCCGCTAAGGAAGCTGGTATTTCAATTTCTTTTTCATTAAAATAATGGTTCAATACAGTCAATACTATATTTTTGTCGTATACATTAAATCTGTAATAATCTATTATATCTGTAGCATTCATATAAAAAACGCCTTGTACTTTTTCTTCCAATGTATTATCTAAATATTTCGAGGCGCTCTTATATTTCTCTACTAAATTCTTGAGTTCTATATCACGCTTTTCTAATTCATCATACATACTCTCATATATCTGCACTATTTCTGATATTTTGTAGCTTTGTTTGCTAACAGGTGTTATTTGTGCTCTTGCTAACCCACTCTCCCTATCTATACTTGTAGTGTATTCTCTACCTAATATAGGACTTCTGTAGAATATCTCATCTAAGATAGGCAATTTCCTTCTGATATGTTTACCATACGGGAACATCTTTAAAGCAAGTGCATAAAGCCCACCTTTTACCATATATGTGTGTCTAATAGTCTTGCCAGCTATTGAATATAATTCTACAGTTTGCCCATTATCAGTTGTAATAGTTGTCCGAATTTTAGCAAGGTCAATTCGCTGATATGGTAACTCTGTAATTTTTTCTTTCCCACTATTGTCTCCCTCAGTATCTAGGTATAACTCACTATCTTCTGCCTGCGCACCACTATAATTTTCTATTATACCATTGAATAGTTTTCTTTGTAAGTAACTTTGCCAATCCTCTATTTCTTGTTGTATATCTTTATATTGAGCTTGAACTTGATTATTTACGGCTTCAATATCTTCACTAATATCTGTTTGATTTTTGTATTTTAATGGGTCATAAAACCTTAACTCTT
>Ga0116168_1002812_pt1 | contig 10464 bp, 3 predicted proteins | sample AD_UKC129_MetaG_FD_89795 | JGI IMG/M metagenome (GOLD analysis project Ga0116168, IMG submission 89795) | Active sludge microbial communities of municipal wastewater-treating anaerobic digesters from Canada - AD_UKC129_MetaG | ecosystem: Engineered > Bioreactor > Anaerobic > Digestate | place... | reverse complement strand
CACCGTGTCATGACATCTATAACGTAGGCTCTGTTTCAAGCCTTGGTCTGGTCAACATGGGGCTATCAAGCCCACGACTTTAGTCGTTGGGTAGTTGACCTTTATTTAAAAGTTTCAATAAGCCACTGGCGGAATTTATCTATGATAACTACCATTTCTGCTCTTGTTATATTGTGTTCTATGCCTAAAGTACCGTCGCCTCTGCCTACTATAAGATAAGAACCGTCGGATAATTTCATTTCCTCTATATCCCTTACATTCTCCCACCACCACGGAGTTCCTGTGTTTAACATAGCTTGTACATCTGTAAACCTGGAAGTTGTTTTAGTACTTCTCCACGGCTCGGAGTCTGTAAACTTATAAGTCATTGCTATCCTTAACAGATTCATTACTGTAAAGAACTCTGCCCTTGTTGTATATATGTCTGGGAAGAACCTGTTATTATAAACAATCGAATTAGATGTAGGTCTCAATCTTTTAAAATTTGTTTTTATAATACCTTGATTATTTCTTTCTAAGATTGATACTTCCAACACCTCGTTATTTAACTCATAAGGTACTATTATTCTTCCTTCATTTATTGTGTACTCATTGCCATGAATAAATTGGTCTGTTGAATCCACTCTTTTTAACTGCCGCCCTAAGTGCCTTACTACTTCGGAAGAATAACCTTGAAACGGATCGTACAAATATGAATAACCGTCATCCAACACTAAAAGTGCCGAAGGATATTGAACTGGGCCACATATAGGACAGCTTATTCCAGCAGGAACAACTCTTACCCTATGATCTTTATATACGAATCCATCAGCCGTTTGGTAAAAATTATTTGAATCACCAATATAATCTATTGTTTCATGGAATCCTAAAGTACGAACTACGTTACCTTCCAAGCTAGGGGTATCCATTATAGAAACTCCCGCAAGGTCGGAACACATTACATTAAACTTAGGTTCTCCTGCATACAATACTCTAACTGACGAACCAATACTAACAGGTCTACGAAGTTTAATATAAGTCTTTCCTTCGGGAGTATTAGGTTTAATCTCGTCACAGGCCACGACAAGCCCGTTAACATACACAATTAATGGATTATTTTCATTAGGGTAAACTACTGTATCAAGTCTGAATTCTATTAATTTATCTACCGTAGTCACAAATTCATAGTCTAAAGCATGCTTGTTCTCGACAAAAGCATTATACTTAATACTGCTATATAAAGGAACATCATTCACAGTAATACCCATCATTTCTTCTACATCGTTAAAGTACCATTTCTCAGGTGTAACGTCTATCCATTTACCCATATGCTTACCCCCTCAATATCCGTTCAACATATTTTCTAAGTCTATTCATAAAAGCCGCCATATGACTCCTTGTTGCAAATGAATTCGGCGAGAACGTGTAAACTAAATTACCGTTAGCATCATATTGAGTTACTAATCCTAATCTAGTACAATTCTCTATTATTTCTTTAGCCCAATGAACACCGCCTGATTTTGTAATATCTATTACAACGTCTGTGTTCTGTTTATCGAAAATAATATCTCCATTATAAGACTCACTAACAGGCATTAAGAATACTTTATTATCTATAACCTTTACAGTATAGTAATTTTCATATTCGAAAAATATTAAATACCTTGCAATAATTTGAGCTACTTCATTATCACTCACACCACTAGGAATGAGTACCTTGGCTTCCATATTTATATCTTGAAATGTTAATTTTATAAACCCCGCACTATTATTTCTATAACATGTTAATGTATATATTAAACCTTGGCTTAAGTCTGTAAACTCAACTTTAGCCTCTCTGTCGTCGTACTCTTTCTTTATTACGATAATATTTACCCTAACATCATACCTATTTCCTGCCTCAACCATTTTTACTGTGGGGGCTTCGGAAAAAGTACCTGTGTAAATGTTACCTTTTTCGTCATAATATTTTACGTCGTTACCGTACAAGAAAATAAAGTCATTATAACTAATCTTATCAGGAAAGATTAATCTTAAAGATATTTTATATGTTGACTTTCCACCAGTGTGTAATCTCGAAGGACCACTAGACACCTTTACCTCTGCAATTTTTACAGAGGGGGTGGGAGGGGTATACTCCTCCACTATCCTCGCTACTACATGACTAATACCGTATTCGTCCTCGTATACCCCTTTAGAGTTAGCTATTTCTTTATATCCGAAACCTGTTTGTATGAACAGTCTTCTCGTATACATTTCATTAGTTTTATATGGTTTACCATTATCGGTAGGAATTTGTTGACTCATTTTAAAAACCCCCTCTATACATGGTTCTGAACGCCTCTACGAATCGAATCATTTAACTGAGTTACGCTCTCTTTATTTGCTTGCTTCATAAGTTCAGTTATTGGTTCTATAAAGGTCTTTTGCAAATCCTCTTTACTTGTAGTATAGACATTATCTATCCTAAATGTCACGGTTACTCCACCTTGCTGTATTGCAAAAGCCCTTTGTGTGTTGCGTCTGGTGTAGTATTCATAATTTGTCATTATTCTCAATCCCTGAGGCACTCCGAAGGTTGTCTCATTCGCGAACAGTTTATAAATCTTTGTCAGATTTTCATTTGCCTTAGCCTCAAGTTCACTTATTTGCATGAGTAAGTCTGTTACCTGATCGTTCCTAGCATTTTTTAATTGTTCATTAAGTTTAAGGAGAGTGTTTTCTATACGTTTGTTTTCTTCCAAGAGTCTTTGTCTTTCAAGTAATTTCTGTGCTGTTGAATCCTCTCCGTAGCCCTTTCTAGACAACTGTGCCGATAATGACCTATATCTATTGTCAAGCAATCGACTTTCTCTCTGTAAATCCTCTACATACACAAATGCTTCTGCAAATCTATTAGCCTCTATCTGTGCATTATAATCAGCTATTTCAGCCTCTTTCTCTTTAATCAGATTCTCTAGGTCTTCTCTTCTTGAGTTAGTTTCCTTACCGTCCACAATGTTAGACTTGAGATAAGGGTTTGTTTCAAGTTGCTTTCTATACTCCTCTACTTCCTTCTCCCTTAACCTTCTCAATTCTTCCATTTGTTTAGAATTAGCTCGGAGTACATCTATAGAATTATTTCTAACCCCGCTTGCTAATATATCTGAAACTATCTTAGCGTTTTCTGCTCTAATAGCTTGTGCTTTTAGGTCATTCTCTTCTGTTATCCTTTGTACCTCCATCATTTGTGCGTCAACTTGCTGTGCTTTATACTGAGTTTGTTTATCTAATAATCCCTGCCTTTCCTGTTCAAGTGCCTTCCACGCTTCATCGTTAGCTGCTAATGCTGCGTTACCATTAAACCTTTGTTTTATTATATCTTGTTGTGCGTACTCTATTTGGTCGATTGCGTCTTGTAATGCATCTATATTAGCCTTTAAGAAATTTTCCATGAGTTTTTGTAATTCCTCGGAGTTTTCACGAAGTCCCTGAATCTTATACTCAGTACTCTTTATATTGTATTCCGTTTGAAGTTTTGACTGTTCTAATTGAAGGTTATTTTGAAGTCTAGTAATCATTTCTTGTACCAGTTCTATAGGACCTTTAGCTACCGCAGGATTGTATTCTTTAATTCCATCACCGTCTATATCTATATAACCTTTTAACCGTCTAGCTTCCTCTTGTCTCTGTTCTTCGCCTATCTGCTCGGATATCCTACGTTCTTTCTCAGCCCAGTTTAACTTATTATAGACTTCATCTTTAGACATTCCACCAGTAATATACCACCAAGCCTTCCCGTAGTCAGTAAGTCTTTCCATATCTCCTTCTAATATTGAAGATAATAATGTTGTGAGTCCATCAAATGCTGAACCAAAAGCATTTACTATTATGCCTAATCCTTTAGATTTAGTATAGTTATCTAATATGTTTATAGACTTTTCTAAGTCATTCAATCGGCTTGACATTGCTTCGCCTTTAGTCATAGGTAACCGTGCAATTGGACCAGATATTGAATCTAGTAAAACTGTAATGGCTGCCAATATACCCGCTTGCTTAAGACCTGCTTTAAGTGCGTTACCTGCACCTTTTAAGGTAGAGCTTGTTAAGACTCCTCCCATAGTGAGAAGATTCTGTATTTTATTAGGTTTAGTAGTAGCACCAGAAGGATCTCCGCTGCCACCTGGTAAATCTTTACCTAATTGTGTAGATACTTTAATTAACCTATTCAATTCTGAAATATACTCTTGGGCACTTAAAGCACCGTTGTCAAACATTCTATCTAGTCTCTCAAAAGCTTTTTCTATATCATTTATATTAGTAATTATTTCATTGGACGATAATAGTTTTCTTATTTCCCTCTCAAGCTTACTTAAGTTATCTGTAGCATCCTTTTCACTCATACCAAGCTGTCTATATGCTTTAGTAAGTCTTTCTGTTCTTGTGTTGTTCCTAACAAGAAGTTGATCTATACGATTAATCTCTTCTCTATATCTTGCTAATCTATCCAACGCAGTTTTTACACCTGAATCTACACCTTCAATCTGTCCAATCCGTACATTTAAGCCCTGTATTTCTCTTTCAGTGCTTCTACGCATTCTCCTATTTTTTAATAAGGCACGTTTATTACGACTTATTGCATTAATTATCTCATCAATCTCTTCGGGAGTAGCTTCATTAGTATGAACCTGCACAAGTCTACTGAGAATCTTTATTCTCTGTCCCGTCAATATTTCATGTTCTTGTCTAAGGTTGTTTAATCTATTTGTAAGTCTTTCACGCCCGCTCATATAATTCATAAGTCTATCATGTTCATCCGAAGAAAGTAACCTACCTATTTGGTCTTCATATAACTTAGCTTCTTCGAGTAAACCACTTCTTCTCTTGAGAAGCTCTATACGTTCACGTACTAAAGGACGAACTTTATCCTCATGTTCATATGATAAAAAGCTTGCTTCTAGTTTATTAATCCCTTTAATACCTAATGTCTTAACTCCAAAGGCCAAGAGTATCTTTGTTATACTGCCAACCACACTAGTAACAGTATCAGCGTTATCTCTGAGCATTCTCAATAAGCCTGTAAGTGAATCTAATAATGTTGAAAACTCAGGTTTTAAGGCTTCTACTATCTCAAAAGAAACGGCTTCGAATGTTGATTTCAAACGATCTTGCTTGAACTCAAATGTTTGAGACATACCGTACAAGTATTGATCTATTTCGTCATTAGTAGTATCTACTATCTGTTGAACTAAGTCCTCTAGACCTTTACCTATAAGTTCTCCGCCTTCTCCAACTAACTTTTCATACTGCCTGTCTAAATCTTCTATAATAGCGGCTATGGCTTGCTCTCCGCCCATGTTACGTCTACCGTACAGCTTAGAAATCATTTCATAAGCATGCTGCTCATTGCCAGAAGCCTTGAGTTCCATAAACGCACGTATAATATTAGTAAACATTTCGTATCCGTCACGTGCCATTTCTGTTGTCCTTCTACTTTTTTCGTCGTAAGTTACATTAAATGGATTCAAATATGATAAATCTAAAGTTTCTCCGTTCTTACCTGTAAATATACTAGACGCTAAACCTTGCAGATATTTAACATTACTACGTTCAAACGGTGCTGCAAATACAGTTCTCCAAAATGTTCCACCCTCATTCCCTGACCTAGCAGTAGCTTGTACGAACAAAGACGACAATGCTACAGACCTAGCAAAAGCTATCTCCCTTGCCTGCTTCCTCAATTCACTCTTTTCATTTGCGGATAAGCTATCATAATTTACGTCTAACCCACGAGCTATAGCCTCTTCATCCATAAGACTTCTAAATATTGCACCGCTTCTCTGTTGTGTTTCTATAAGGTCTTTAACAGTGGATTGGTTTAACATAGCGGCTTTCATGAGCATGTTACTATAACGTTCAAATTCAGTATAATGAATACCCCACTGTGATTTTATTGACTCTAATCCTGTAGCGGCCTCTTCAGGAGAAATATCGCCACGTTCCATAGCATATATTCTGGCTGCAGCTCTAGAAAGGTAGTAAGCACCACGAGGATCATCTATACTTCTGGACGCAACCTCCCATATTCTCGCAACATCAATTTGACTTATAGCATAATCTATACCGAGATTCTGTAAGAGAGGAACTACGCCTGTTCTTAAGAACCCTTCCAAATACATTCTTGTATTTGCTTCTATTTGTTTTCTTCTTTCTGGATTATTATAATCCTGTTCGGATACCCCATATCTCCTAATGAAGTCTTTTTCGTCGTCAGTCAAATACTCTTTTCTTGCCAACTCTACTGTCCTTAAATATCTTGCCCTTACATTTGCCTCTGCTATATCTTCAAAAGGTTCTCCTTCAAGACCTCTATATTTTGCAAGTATATTCTGTCTAGCTTTTTGTAAAGCAAAATCAAATTCCTTAGCTGATTCCCATGACTTATTAGCTATAGCAATAGGTATACCTAATAACATACCTGACAAAATATAATTCATAGTATTTACAACCGCAGTTGCAAAGTTTCTTATTTCACCTTTAGGGGTTGTCACATAAGTCGTTGGCCCAATACCTGCGTTTGTTATAGGAGCAAGTCCTGTACCTGCCACTCTAGTATTACGAACAGGGTTAGAAATAGAACGTCCAGCTTGTCTCTGAACTCTATCCATCTGTCCTCTTATATTCAAACCATTTATAGAAGCAGGTACTATCTTCATCTCTCTTATTTCTCTTAGCACTGCTTTAAATTGTTCATCAATCATGTTTCTTATTTTTCTGACTATTTCCTGCTGTAACTCACCCATCCTCACAGCTAACTGTTCTACTACGGATAAATCAGGTTCTATTGAAATTCTATTCATGGCCTCTTTATACTGGTCGAACATACTCTTTAACTGGTCTCCAATATGGTCACCAAATTTCTCTGCCATGATTTCAAACATTTCTTTGAATATTGTGTTAAGCCCCGCAGAACCTTCCAAAGTAGGCATACTATCTACAAGTTCTGCAACAGACACATCTAGCTTCTGAGCAAGTCTTTTCCTTATTTCTGAATTAATGTTCTTTGTCTTAATGCTTATGTCGGATATATTTGAAGACAGCATTATGCCATTAATCTGTTTCAAATATCCGTCAAAGAATCTATTTATAAACTGGTCAAGACTCTTAGAAAGATGGGTCTTAAACTGATTAACAACTGTATCCTTAGGAACAGGAATGTTAATCTTTCCTAAAGTCTCAAGTGTATTAGCTACTGCCTGCTTAACTTTATTATCCATGAATAAACCTAGTTCTTTTGCCCACTTTCTGAGTGCATCAGTAGCGTCCTTAGTATTTACACCTATACCGTCTAGTCTATTTAACATTCTCTCTGTTTCTTTTATTAGAGTATTTTTAAACTGTTGAAGTTTATCTATATAGTCCCCGCCGAGTATCCATGTTTCATCAACATTAGGAACTAAAGAAAATACCTTATTAGTAATATCTTCTTTAAGTGTGTTAATGTTATTTATAACTGTAGCAATATCTATAGTGCCTATAGGTAAATTCTTTATATCATCTACAGCAGTACCAAACATGTTATCTATCATGGACTGAACTTCATGTTTAAGTGTGCTTAATTTATTTTTAAGCTCTGTTGTGTCCACAACCCCTATATTGGCACTCATAAAGGCACTACTTATTTGTTCATATACCTTTTTCTCTGCTTCAAGCCACTGTTGAACTTTCTTTAGATTCTCTTCTCTTGTTCCTTTAAGGCCTAAGTCCCTGCCTATATAAGAAGGGTCGTCAAATCTACTAAGTGCCTCTAATGTTTCTTCATAACGTGACTTAGCTCTTTCTAATAATTCATATACAGATTTTCCTTGCTTTTCATAGAATTCACGTAAATAATCATCAGCAAAGTTACTAGACTTTAACGCCGCCCATATCTCACTTTCGTCAGGGTTTATTTGTAGACTGTCTGTTATATTTCTTAAAATATTAGAGATAGTATTCTGTAACTTGGTTTCAAGTTCTTTTATAGGTGCGGCCAAATCTAAAGTAAACTGAAAATTTTCTAATGCCTCCGTACTTACAGAAAACTCGTTGTTTACCTTTGTAGAAAAGTCTTTTAAAGACATCACAAAGTCAGACATCGTAGATTCCATTCCGTTCATTAACGAATCTAATTGACTTTTTAATGTGTCTACTATATCTCTAAATTTCTTGGATACTTCAGCAGAATCATAAGAAGTAGACATTTCATAAATAGTCCTTCTTATTTCATCAAAAAGTTTAAGCACATAGTCATATAGGCTATTTCTAAAATTAGCAAAATGATTTTCTAAAGCCTTTGTGTCCAAAGCACCCGTATCTGCTTGAGCAAATACCTCATTTATATCGTCTAATACTTTTTTTGCTTCTTTAAGTCTATTCTTTATATATGCTTTTCGTCCTTCTCTATCTTCATATAATTCTTTTACAGAATCACTTAAATCTTCCCCCATGTAAGACGGGTCTTCAAATTTTTTAAGTTGTTTTTTATAATCTGCAATATTCTGTTTAGCGTTGCTAATTAAACGGTCAAATGAGTCACCGCTAATTTCCCTTTCAATATCGCTTGCAAGTTTCCTATTAATAAGCTCTTGCCAAATCAAGTCATTACTAGACCTGGGTTTTATTGAATTATAAGCGTTATTAATAAATGAATATACATATTCTATTATCTTTTCCTCTAGCCTCTTTAATTCGTTGCTAATATCATACCTTGCCTTATTTTGATTCATGTTAAAATCTATCTCTGCGATCTGTACAGATATATTGCTATAAAATTTCTCTATACTATCTACAAGAGAAGAAAAACTCTGTGCGAGATTAGGTAGTAGTTCATCTACCTTAGCCATCAGTTTATCTCTTACCTCATTAAATTGGTTAGTAATATCAGAAGTATCGACATCTATATTTAATTTTTTAACTTCCTCTATCGTCGCAGTTAATAAATTATTTATAGCTGTTTGTATACTTTCCTTTATCTGATTAAGACCGTTTCTAAGTTCTTCAATATCAAATACGCCTTCCTCGGTCTTTTCAAATGCTTCCTTTATCTTTTTATATCTATCTTTGGTCTTCTTAACCCAATCCTTTACTAATTTCAAGTTCTGTTCTCTATCTGTATCTGAAAATCCAGGGTCGTCAACATCAGGCTTAATGAATTTAGGGTCGTCATAAGCCTTTAATATCTTAGCCCATTTATTGTATGTGTTCTCTGCATGACTAAGAATATCATAAACTGACCTACTTTCTTTCTTAAATGCCTCCTGAATCTTATCGTCTACTAATTTTCTGCTTTTTAAAGCGTTCCATAAGTCTTCTTCACTAACTGAGAAGTGAGAATTCTTTACAGCCCCTTCTATAAACTTAGCTATGGCTCTTTCTAGTTTTTGTTCAAGTGCTTGAGTAGGTAATTTTACTTTTAAAGTAGGGGCTTTCATACCTTCTAGCACCTTCGTAGCGTCTTTAAACTCTTTTCTCATATCTAAAGTGAACTGCAATAAGTCATTTACAAACTTTTTTACACTCTCGGAGAGGTTTAATTCACCGAAAGTTGTTATTTTTATGTTATCTGGGTTTCCTATAAACTCCGCAAACTTTTCTTGGACAGAATTAACTAGAGCCTTCCAATGTTGGGCTGTAACCTCAAAACGGATAGGTTCTGCTTTTCCGTCATCCGTATCACTTACTGTAGTAAATCTTATCTTCTTTTTATTAAATGACTCTGTTAAGAAGTCCTGGAATTTCTTCTTAAGAGCTTGCATACTTGCTGCACTTATATTTACTGTCATATTACTTGGGTTAAATTGTAGATTATTAACGAACCCACTTGCTATCTTTCGATTTATAGCATTAATCTGAGCCTCAGTAAATTGTGCAGTAAACTTCATTTTAGACCCTGAGGTATCGTAAATCTCTATATCTCTTGATACTGCCTGAGCTATTGCTTTCTCTATCTTATCTTTTAACTTATCAGCTATTTTTATATTAACCTCAGTGCCAGTAGTCTTTATGTTTTCAAGTTCCTCAGCTACTAAATCGGCAACATTAAGGTGAAGCCCTTTCACATTATCGGAAAGGCTTTTAAACTTATTCGATATGCTGTCTATATATTTATTAAAATTCTCTATATCCTGCTGTGCTTGTGAAAAATCTATACCTATAGAAGTATTTAACGGGGCATCCCCGCCTCCGCCTTCGCCGTTATTAAAAAACTGCATCCTTCTAGGATCATATTTATTCATAAACTCACCCCTTAAAATACGTAAGTACAAAAATAAAACCTCTCTATCTAGTTTAGACAGAAAGGTTTAACCGTTACAGAAAACTTATAAAACATTATAAAGTTCTTATAATTAATTTAATGGTTAAATCAATTATAACTAGGTTTAGTTTTATCTAGTCTTAGTCTTTTAAATACAGGGAAGCGTAATGATAAACCTCCGTCTTGGTTCTTAGATTCTTCAAAATATT